>Ga0116231_10000597_pt1 | contig 65107 bp, 52 predicted proteins | sample S1TSphgellanicum_2_FD_89695 | JGI IMG/M metagenome (GOLD analysis project Ga0116231, IMG submission 89695) | Host-associated microbial communities from peat moss isolated from Minnesota, USA - S1T2_Fd - Sphagnum magellanicum MG | ecosystem: Host-associated > Plants > Peat moss > Unclassified... | reverse complement strand
TATTATGCTTATTAAATCTAAGTGACATTAAATAATTATTGTTATAACATAGATTTGTATATTATATTATTTATATTCTTGTATTGGAAGAAATTAATTAATTAAATTAATGTGACATTACTTTAAAATCATTGTAATTACTTCAGATAAGAATTAATTAGTATGTGCATAATTATTTTTTAATTGAACATAGTTATCCACACTCTTTAATTTATAACTTCAAACCTGAAGTAAAAATTTGGAAAAATTATAGTGTAGTTAAAATAATTATTTTACTGGCTTTAATTTCACGAATTATTATATAATAACATTATCTTTAAAATTTTGTGATTAATCATCTATGATAAATATTTTATAGTAATTGTATAATAATTATGAAAATTAATGTTATGTTTAACAAATTATTGTATTTATAGTTTATAATTACCAAAAGAAAAAAAATACTTGACCTATAATAATTTTTACAACAATAAACGTAATTATACAATAAGTAATGTAATTAATTGAATAATAATTTTTAAAAAATTATTGTAAAAATTTACTTTCTAATAACAATTGTTATTGCATTATTTATAATTTAAAAATAAATATTAAAAATATTTAATTTTAAACTATAGTCATTAAATTATTTTTACATTGATTATATTATATATAATTCAATCAGATTCTGAAAAGTAATAAAATATTTTTAAATATTTTATTATTTATGAGTTTTGTATTAATAACTTGTGAGTATTTAAATAGCTAATTTATTAAATATTAAGAAATTATTACTTATTTAAGTAATTGATAATGAATAATGAATATTTATAATGTATAATTTATAATTGAAATATATGTAAATTTCATCATTATTAATTAAATGATTATCTAATTATTTAGTATTTGAATTGTTTAAAAATCTAAAAACTAATAAAGTAAGGCATGAAGAAAGTTTTGGAATTATAATTTAGTTTGTAAGGAAGTTGCAATTTCAAAATTTATCCCATATTGTTTGTTCTTCATTCCTATTTTGAACACTATATAAACAAAAGGGCTGTGCCCATCTAATTTCACATTAAGAAATTTGTGCACATGAGATGAAATAATCAAAAAGCTCAACCCAAATCATAAAAACAAATAATGCACAATTCTAAAGTACTTACCTCGCCGACCTACTTATCTATTTAGCTAGGTATGTACTTAGTTTGACTTACCCATCTAGGTCGGCTTATGTACCTACCTACCTAAATACCTACCTATATGAATAGGTATATCCTAAGAAGGTAGAACCTACCTACTTACTTTTTTATGTAGGTAGGTAAGTAGGTAAGGATTGTAGACACCTATTTATGTACTTACCTAGGTACCTACCAACTTAATATTAATATTTTTATCAAATTAATTTTATTTTTTTAATGTCACATGACATATTTACATTGGGTCACGTGTCATAATATAATATCATCCTATTTGAATTAAATGTCTTAGATTATTTCAAAATAATAATAATTTAAATAATCAAATATTAAAACATGTGGCAACACATGATTTGCCTTCAATTGTGACCAAAATAGTTGTGTCTTAGTTGCATGTGTCAATACGTATACAATGGAATCAAAGGATGAAATGTATTTGTTGACTCTTTTTTTCATACAATACCTTTTATCATTTGCTACTAATTTATCACATGCAATTTGTTTTAGGTGACTAAAAGTATTTTAATTGTAAAATGTTTCTTGCAACTAAAATTTAATCGCAAAGAATACTTGAAAATACATGTTTTTCTTCTAATGTATTAAGTTAAAAACTGAAGCAATAGCTTGATTATATTCAATTAGGGTAGGATGATAACATCATTGAATTAAGGGTATTTGAAAAGTGAAAACCACCTAGAGCTAAGATGCATGAAAATGGAGCTTGGGCACATTCACCCAATGTCCAAAATGATCCTAGTACTAATATTTGATAATCATAGACAAGTTTAGTCACATGAGGTAACATACAAATCATATGCATGAAGGACATGATTTCTACCACCTATTTGACAAACTACCTAATGCCCATGTTTTTTCTTAGAGAATCTAATGTATTTTTTTATCGAAATGTTGATTTGATGATTTGGGTGGTGAATATCTTAAAATAATTCCATTCACAATAGAATCATTGTTGTGCTCAACGAGAGTTGAGAAAGTCAACATCATCATGCTTCATGTAGTAATAACTTAATCACAGTAACCATAATGATGTCTAATTATTTGGTGCATTCAATTTGCATAAGGAATTGCACGGTCGAATCATGTTTAACTTTTTAAAGTGTCAAGAACATTGCATAACAATTTGGCCCTTCCAAAGTTTTCAAATCCACACAAATTCTAGAATGGCTTCCAAGAGCTTATGAACATTTTCATACCCAATTATTTATTAGTCCAAATCATACCCAAAACGAGATTTGAAGGTTTCTTGGAGGCTTCCAAATGCAAACCCTCTTCTGTGAATACACAACAACTTGAAACTAATTCCTTGTAATCAATTATCATTTTTAGAACACTATGAAAGTTAGATATATTATTGTTGTTTATTTCTGTTGTTGCAATGATAATGGTGTGGTGAGACATGGAGAATGTACTTCCTTTGCCCTATGATTTACTAAAATGTTCCCATGTTATTTTAGAATAGATTCTGGTTTTCCACTACAAAGAAAATTTGGGCTTATTCAATGTGCAAATGCATACCCAAGTGCTTGCATATGGGTGTTTAAAAGGATTATTTGAAAATTTATATAATGTTGTCACCAGATTAGGCATCTACTTTCAACGTTATTATTACACTTCATCATCATTTAGTTAAAAAAAACTCCACCATGAATCTCTTATCAATTTATTGGGTAGAGAATTTCCAACAAACTGGAGAGTAGGCAATTTCCTTCTTCATCTTTGTTTATTAGCCAAAAAAAAACATAACAATTGTGTGTCTAATGTGCAGCTAATGTGGGACACTACAAACTGTGAAAGACCCGAAGGTTACATCTAATATAAATTATAAATCTTCATTATTAGTATTTTGTTACCAAATTCCAAGTAATTACATAATTTATATATTGGTTTTGTCGCAACCCTAGCTTTGGGCTCGCGACCAAGGCATAGGGAATTGCAAGGGTGCGGGCCAAAAGGAAGCCCGGGAGTTAAGCCAAGAGGAAGCCCGAGAGTCACATCACATACTCCTGGGAGTGTAAGAAAGTGTGAGGGAGTGTGAGGGAGTGAACACTCACATTCCCAAGGCAACTCCCGCTTTGGGAAATGGAGTCCCGGTGGACTTCTAAAACTTCAGAGAGCAATCACAGGGGTCAAACCTCAATGTCTTGTGGCGTTCTTTATATCATTGGAAAGCTCTTGGAGCGTAGATGTCTAAAATGGGCTCTCATTGCTCATTTGAACATCTGAAACACAAGTTATGGTCAAAAAAAGTGCCGGGAGTCGAATTGCCAGCTTGACTCCCGACCAAAAAAAGTCGGGAATCGACCCAATTTACTTAGCTGCAGGGGGCGTGCCACATATTGTTGGAAAGCTCTCGACGAGAGCTACAACTTTGCTATAGACTGCATCGCGATTCGAGGTCTGCTCGCAAAGTTATGGGCCTCCAAAGTCGCGGGAGTCCCATTTGGCGCGATTTCGAGACTCCCACTCGGGAGTCCCGGGAAAAATAGTCATTTGGATGTAGCCTCTGTGGAGAGCTGCAGAGTATACTATAAGGGGGAAGGTAGTGGCTTCCCCAAGTCCGGGCCGTGGTGAGTCTTGTGTGTCCGTGTTGCCTGTGGCTTGTTCTAGCACCAAGGGTGCTCTGACTTTGCACCAACCACTTTGTGTGGGTTGTGTGCAGGCCCATGTGAGTGAGTGAAGCTTGTCAACTCTTCCTAGTCCCATCCCGGAGCTCCAACACACCCCTCTACCCTTCAAAGTGTTGTGAGTTAGGGAGCGTGCTCCAACTCCTCTTTCTTCCGTTGTTTTCCTACTTGGGCTCACATTTGAGCCCTTTGAGGAGTTGGGAGTGCGTCAGGTTTCATGGTGCACTATTTTCACTTTTCATTTTGAAAATTTATAATTTTATTTGAAGAATTTGACTCATAACTCATTTGGATTACAACCCATTAATTATGGCCATTAATGATGTGATAATGTCTTAATTTTGAAAGGTTTTAAAACTTGCCTATTGTTTCACTCTACATGTTTAAATTTCTAATTTTCATGAGGTATATCAATAGGTACTCAAAGAAAACCACAACAAAAAAATTCGAAAAAGATTACAGAATTTTACCCAAATTTGGGTTTTCAAAAACTTTCTAAATTGGTATTACACATTCAATGTTACACACACTAACCATGGCATTGCCAATGCCTTCAATGGGTTGATGATTTCTAAAAAAAATCATGTAGTGTAACAACCACCTTTGATGTAGGGAATGCATGAAAATGGAAACAAAACTATGATTAAAAAATTATTCTACATTTAACTTTCTATAAATTAATAGTATCTTAGTTTATAATCATCATAAATGCAAGGATTTAAATAGTGGATCCTAGGTAAAATCATGTTGCATCCATTACAAGATTATTACACATCATAACCCAATTGATGAGCTGATTACTATTTTAAAAACATTTGGAGCATAAATTTTAAACAATGATAATTGGAAGAAATTTCAAGGTTTTAGAAGCCTCACTTGAAAAATGCACTTCTAAAAAATACCCCACCTTTGCCCCCACCTTCTTTTTCCATCGAATGTTTAATTAAAATTTCTACCAAGTTAAAATAATTATGCAAATATTATATCTCTATAAATGCAAAAAATATCATTTCACACACTAATAAACTAAGTATATCATCACTTAGTACATTGTAAACTAAAATTTACATAAAATTTATTTACAAGGTCTAAACTTACATAATATTTTTAACTTATATTTCAATTTTCAATTACAATATTTTAATTTACATAGAAATAATATTCAATTACATGCATTAATAAAATATACTATGTTAATAACTTATCTTTTGGAAATTTTTAATTTTCATTAAAAATAAATTTTACCCAAAAAATTGCACTATACATAACCATGGGTATATATATATATAATCAATTCTTATCTTATTTAAAATAAATATGAAGACATTTATATGTATTAAAATGAATCAACAATTTAATTCCATAATATCATTAATTATATATAATGTATTATTCGATATGTTATAAATAACAATATATTTAGACCAATATTTAAGCCCATATTATACATCATAAAAAATAAAATTTATAATAAGACTTGTGTTATATTTTTATAATATATATAATATTAAAAAATATATATATAATTATTTAAAGCTAGAAATTATTTATTATATGTCAAAAGAATTTAAACAAATGTTCAATCATACATAGGATTAATATTTGGGAGAGTCCATTTATATTATTATGTGAACCATTCAAAAAATAAAAAATCATATGTTTTAATTAATTTTTAAAAAAACGCATTAAAATATTATTAAATTAGAGACTTTATATTTATATTTTTTGAAATGAATTTACAACTTTAAGAGGGAAAAACATAAATATGTACATCATTGAAAAATTGTTAAGCATGAATTTTTTTTTTATTTTGAAAAATTATGAATTCTAACATTAATTAGTAAATTTTACATTAAACCCTAAACCCTTGTACCATCAATGTGATCAATTTTGCATTACATTCATTTTTTATATATGTTAAATCATATTGTAAGGTGAATAAATAATTGTCAGGACTTTAACCTTGGGCTCACAACCAAGGCAAGGGCATGGAAAGGTGCCGGCTAAAAGTGCAACTTAGGAATCACATTCACATTTCCGAGAATGTAGAAGAATGTGAGAAAATGGGCCCACACTATCTCAAGTGTATTCCCATTTTGGGAGTTGGAATCCTGATGGATTTTTGAATTTTCATAAAGTAGTTTGAAAGGGTCAAAACTCATTGGATTGAGAACTTCTTTATACCATTAGAAAACTCTTATGACATAAATGTCTACAATGAACTCGCATGATCCATTTGAGTGCTTAAAACACAAGTTATGGTCAAAAAAAAGGTCGAGAGTCAAAGTGTCAATTTGACATTCAACCACTAAAAGTTAGGAATCACCTTGAGTTATGTGCATGCAAGAAGCATGCCATATATCGTTGAAAAGCTCTCGACAAGGGTTAAAACTTTGTTTTGACCTCATCTCAATCAAAGGTTTGCAAAAGAGGTTATGGGGGTCTATGGTGGCAAGAGTTTTAATTTCAGAAATTGTGAGACTTTCGATTTGGGAGTCCCAAAAAAAACATCATTTTGGTGTAGCCGTCATGGTGAATCATAGGTAATGTTATCAAGGGGAAGGTGGTGGCTTCCCCCAAGTTCAAGTTGTGTTGAGTCTTGTGAGTCCGTGAATGCATGTGGTTCATTTATGCACCAAAAATGTTCCAACTATGCACTAACCAACTTGTTGTTTGGTTTGTGCAAATTAATATGAATAATCGACACACTTGTCACTTGTCTTAATCCTCATTTTGGAACTCTAACACTCCCCTTTTACCCCCGAAATGTTGCAAGGTAAGGAATGTGCCCCAATTCCTTCTTCTGTTGTTTTCACTTTGGGACTTGCATTTGAGTTTTTTCGAGTTTGGGGGTGTGTTAATAATTTTGAAAACATGAATTCATGATATATTGGCAAGGAATCAAATATTTTTAAAATATTCTTTTGTTTCATGGCGAATGCAAATATCCCATGATGATGTAAATATTGCATTTAAATTCCATTTTTTTTTTCAAATGACCTTGTACCATCAATGTGAAGAACTTTGCAATACTTTCATGTACTCAAATCAATATGTAAGGCATGTTATATTAGCATGGAATAAGTATTTTTTAAAATATCATTTTGTTTCATGGTTTAAAATATTATTGCAATATGATGCAAGTATTGTTTTCTTTTTAGGTTTTGGTATGGTTATGCAATACCCCTACAAGTTTTAAAAGATATGTTATAGAGCCTAAATGATTTATGGGATACCTTGCAAGAGGTAATGCATGTGCATTAGACATTCCTATGCATGACCAATACCCTTTTAATAATCAAGACCAAAATAATTTAACCCACGTTGGTAGGGTTATGTATTACCCTTCCAAGTTTGAAAATTCATGTTATGGAGCCCGATGTACTTATGGGATAACTTATAAGGGATACTATAGGTGTATTATGAAGTTTTGAGCATTAACAATACCCTTCCAATAGTGTAGACCCATGGTGTTTAATTACTGAATACCCAGGGTATTGGTTTCCTTGTAGGGTTTGGTATGATTATGCAATACCCTTTCAAATTTGAAAAAATATGATATGGAACCCCATGTATTTTTGGGATACCCAATAAGGGAGTAATGCATGTGCATTGAATATTCCTTGCCATAAGCAATACCCATTTGATATTCTAAACTAAATTAATTTAGCCCATGGTGTTTATTGGATACCTTAAGTAAGGTATTGCTTTGCTTATGGGTTTTGGTAGGGCAATGCAATACCCCTCCAATAGTGTAGATCCATGGTGTTTAATTATTGAATACCCTAATGAGGGTATTAGTTTCCTTGTAGGTTTTGGTAGGGCTACGCAATATCCCTCCATGTGTCAAAAGATAAATTATGGAACCAATGTATTTCTAGGATACATTAAGAGAGGTATTGAATGTTCATTGAACCTTTTTGGGCATGAACAATACCCTTTTGATAACCTAGACCAAAATAATTCAACCCATGGTGTTTATAGTGTAGCCCATTGAAGGTATTACATCCCTTTTAAGTTTTGGTAGGGCTATGCAATATTCTTCCAAGTTTCAAAAAATATGTTATGGAACCCAATGTATTTTGGATACCTTGCAAGGGGTATTGTAGGCGTATTGAGTAATTTTGTGCATGAACGTTATCCTTCCACGTGTCAAAAGATATGTTATGGAGCCCAATGTATTTTTGGGATACCTTAAGTGGGGTATTGCATGTTCATTGAGTATTTTTGGGCACAAACTAAGGCCTGGCTCACATCGCTGGAAACTCCTCAAATCATTTTGCTTCAGGAGCACCACGTCGGGAAGGTGGAAGATAGGGACCCCGCCAAAGGGGTGGAATTCTGGCAGGGAGAGGCGTTCTGGAATGAAGGAATTCCCATGGGGCGCTCCCAGAGGACAAGGGCGGGCACAGCGATCCTGTTGGACAAAACTGTCACCCCTTTCATCATAGACCACGGCATCCTGGACGCGGGTCACGCCTAGTTCATCACACTGCAACCTCCAGGCGAGGAAGCGTTAACCATTATTAACGTTTATGCGCCTAACCTCTCCACAGATCGCGCCCAGCTCTAGCAAAAGGTGAGCCATGCAAACCTCATCACGGATCATTTCATTCTGGGAAGGGACCTCAACCATCAGGAGCCCTCGGAAGCCAGCAACTCCTCAGGCACAAGACAGCTGAGCAGGAAAGAGACTTCCGTTTGGCACCACATGACCCTCAAGTACGGGCTGTCCGATGCCTAGGAATTGGACAACTTTCACAAGCTCACAAAAAAAGCTTTCACATTCGATAACGGCCAGCAAGGGTCTTCCTCTGCGTTGTCCCGCATTGACAAGTTCCTGGTCTCCCAATCGGTGGAGGAGAGAGGAGGGCGAATCATGGCTTCCGCCTCGGTGAGGAAGCTCACGAACCACTCGCCACTCACCATCTCGATCTGGGGGATCCATCAGACTGAGCACGGCAACCGTCCACGCTACTTCAACCTTTCAATCCTAGGTGAGGAAAGGGGGAGAAAAGAATTGTGGGAGGCGTGGACTGGTGACCACCCCCCTCCCCTCACTCCCTCACAGAGATTCGATTGGCCGGCCTGGCTGGAGGCAGCGACCGACCAAGTGATGCGATGCAATGCACGCCTCTCGAAAGAGAAAACGCGTGCCCAGGGAGCTTGCATTAGAGCTTGCTCCAAAAAGATACAACTGGCCCCTCTAATAGCCTAGGCCAAAATAATTCAGCCCATGGTGTTTATAGTGTAGCCCAATGAAGGTATTGCATTCCTTCTAGGTTTTGGTAGGGTTATGCAATACCCCTTCAATTGTCGAAATAGATGATATGGAACCCAAACTATTTTAGGGATACCTAGAATGAGGTATTGCACATTCATTGAATATTTTACTTTATGAACTTGAGTACAACATGCATTAAATGCATTTAAATTGAACTAAGGTTTTGTATTGCTTTGATTATCCACTTGATTTGCAATACCCCCATGGGAAACACTCTATGAGTAGAACTTGCAATACCCTTATATAAAGGGTGTTAAATACTTTAATTAACCCCTTAATTATTTGTTTGAATGAACAAGAGCAAGCTCCACGCAATACCTTCATTTTATTCATCCCTCATTGTTGTTGACTGTTGGGGGTCTATTGGAATGGCAACCATGTAGGTAAGTGTAACTATTGTAGGTGGGGTTTGGTAGGTACTTACTTAAAGTGTTGATAGGTAGGATGGTGGAAGGGTGGGTAGATGGGTGGGGATGAGAGTAGCACATTTTTAATTTATAGGTGAGTGGGTGGATGGGGAAGAGTCTACTTTTAATTTAAAAGTGATATATTTTAATTTATCACTGACCTACTCACCAGCCCTATCAATTTTAAATTAACACCCCAGCCCTAGGGCATTACACTACACATAATGGTTTTCATGTGACCTTTCTTCCCTTCTATTAGTTCCCTTACAAGGCACAATGCACAGGTCTTCTTGGGTCTACCTGACCTAACCATGGTTGAAAATTCACATGCCCATTGTGTTGGCACATCATGAAAACCATTACATTATGGAAAGTGCTGGGTACATGCCATTGTGCCCGCTGCCCAAACCGAAAATTTTGGCTCACCTTACCTTGCTTGCCCAAATTTCTCAAATGCACACACCTTACTGGGCATCATGGCGCCTGCACCCAGCACATTCCTTAATACACTCAAACTCAAACTACAGCTTGCTTGCTTGAGTCAATTTGAGAGTAAGCACAAGAGGCAACATTTAGGTTGTTATACTTTACAATTGGGATAGCAAGTTTGTCCTAGCCTTCAAGGGGCATGAAAGTGGTTTGCAGTGGAATGGAATTCTACATGCAATGGAATGTAGTGAGCTTTGTGGGTAGCAAGTGTAATACAGTATCCATATCTCAACATAAGCTTCCAATGGAAGTGATGCTCTCTTGGATGTAGTGTGTATCAGTACTGTATCATTCCATTGTAGTCTAGGAGCTCAAAGCAGATGTGCTTTGTGCTTACAGATTCCTGGAGTAATGGTACAGATGCTGGAGTAATAGTAGCTCCATGGGTTGCTTGTGCAGCTACGGTAGCATCTTTTGTGAGTGTGGTCTTGCTCCACTCTCCTCAAAAACTGCAAACAAAGCCAAAAGTTCTCACCCTAACCCATGATCTTCCTTTCGTACAAGCCAACCCTCCTGTCTCTTTGATTCATTGTCTTAACCATTGATCCTCTTTCAGAAGAGATTCCGCAGTTTTTCGTTTTCTTAGTCAGAAAATCCAACAAAGTTCTGAATCTCACCTTTTGACACTACCCTGAAGATTTGCACAATCAGCTTTGAGTGTTTAAGGAATAATTATCACAATAAAACAGCTCCTGTTTTGAGTTCTTACAATTTGCCAGATTCCTCCCCACCACCCCAACATGTGTACCACACACACCAATATTTGAGATTGGAGTTCCAGTAGATTCAGAGAGGACCACAATCCAAATCAAACAATTCCAACACAACAAATGCCATTGTACCAGACTTAATAAAGTCTGGATCATCTGTATTCTCTCCATGAAAAAAGGGTAAACTCAATGTTTGGCACATTGGTCCAAGACTAGTTGTTAACTTCTCCACTCCACATAAATCTATTCAATGTTTCACAAGACCAGGGTGAAGATCTCAGCTGACAAATCAATGTGCAAATTGTGAGGTAAATCTGGTGAACCCTGAAAACTGTCTATCTTTTTGCAACTGTTGTTTGTTGGCAAAACTCAGGATGTTGACAATGAGGTGCTCTACAGACTCATCCTGATTTTTGTGAAGTAGTAATGCGAAGCAAGTCTCCTGTAATTTTGAACTATCAGTGTGTTTGGACATGTGAAATTGTTTGTTTGTTGATAATTCACTAAAGTCCAGGGTAGCAGATTGTCATTTTTCTCTCCCACATTATATGACATAATCTTCTGGGTTATGGTCAAAACATTCAAAACAGTGACCGAAATGTGTCAATTGAACATGAATTTTCTTAAAACATCATTGAGTCTGTCACCTTAATGTTGTGGAATGGCCTTGGTTGGGTGCATTGCCTGAGCTCACCTTAACAGGCTGGCACATTACCCAACAGAATGGGCAGGGGCTTGACCATTCTATAGTACAAAATATGGCAGCAGATTTGGATCATCAACCTCATTTTGGAGTGAAATTGTTTGTGAAGTCTGTCCAAAACATACAAGATCTCCTGCACTTTCAAGCATAAACATTTTGAAATGAACAAGACAGGATGAAAGCAAAGAGCAAAGCAATTTTGACCTGCAGAGATGCCTTGGGTGAATCGTCAAAAGAACCCTTAGGTGAGAACTTTCTTTCTGTTTGTAAGGGTAATAGATAGAGAAAGGGTTCACACAATAACAGTTGTTCTCAATCTTCAATGCATTGTGGTCACATTTAGATTCAAATCTCTTTTACATAAATCATTGGAGCTACAAAATTTCCTACTTTTTATACTACTGAGATCAAATACTAGATGTCTGTTTTTCAGTGCAAAACATCAAATTGAAAATGAAAAATTATAACCAAATCCCATTCATTGTATACTACAGGCCCAAATGAATAGACCAAGGACCCAAAGAAAAAAAAAAGAAGCTTCAGCCAAAAACAAGAAGCAGCTTTCAAGTTTCAAACTACCAACAACAGCAGGCTCACTAAGACATCGATCAGCAGCAGCTGACATCATTGATTTCCCAGCTACAAAAATTCCTCCAATTTCTCCATTCTACTCCTCCTTGAAGACAAAGAAATCACATTCCTATTGTACAAAAGACTAGTGAGTATAGATTAGGGTTACCATGTCTCATGCCCAGTAATCAAAGAAAGAAAAAATTCCCCAAGTCATTGATGATCTTGATTTCTCTGTAGTGATGGGGACCCACAGAAGAAGCTTTAGATTAAGAGAGAGCTGAGAAAAAAGGATGCAAGGGATAAACTGGAAAGGATAACAGCAAAGGGACTACTAGAGAGATCTGATAATGAGGAGAAAGAATCACATATTCTGGCGCTCCAGTAGAATGTGATTGAGAGATTTCATAGGAGACTTTGCAACAACAATTAGAGCTGGGGAGGGAGGGTGAAAGGATAATAATTTGGTTAAGGAATGGGAGAGCTTCGGCTACGGCGGAGATGGATGCCTCCTTTGAAATCAGGAGTAGGCCTTGGTAAGATGAGCACAGCTGCAATTCCACCAGCAAGAGCTGCAGCACCACCCAGTAGAAAAGCAGGCAAGTTACCGCCACCAAAGAGCTCATCCCATGGACCACTGCCCACAGAGACGATCATTTGAGGAAGGACAACAGCAAGGTTCAATACACCCATGGACAATCCTTGACCTCCCCCTACTCTCTCTGTGAAAGTGGCAGTCAATGCATAAGGGATACTGTATGTGACCGCCAGTGGAGCTCCCAGAACCGCGAAGATGACGAGAGAGGAGATGGTGACGTAAAGAGGAGGACCCATTCCCCAGGGATCCTGTTTGGCTGCATGTGTTAAGAGAGCCGTGGCTGCAAAGCAGGCAGCCATGATGGTGTTTGCTAGGCCCCACACATAGCTTGAACCCAGTTTGTGGCAAAGAGGTTCAATCACAAGCGAGGAGAGACCCAATACCACAGAGTTCAGCATAAGACCGAGAGAACCCATGTGCACTCCCTCGAAGTAAAGAGCGGTGATCTTCGGATCTGGTGAAGACGGCTCGCCTCGATAAACGTCACGACCCATCCAGTCCGTGTCGAAGAGAAGGAAAGGGAACCATGCCATCCATGTGAGAGCTGTTACAGCGAGAATGTACCACATGGGACGAGGGAGATCTCTCAAAGCTCCAAAAAGCTCCCAAAAGACCGCTTCTCCTTCTTCTTCTTCATCGTCATCGCTGTCTTCTTCCCCTCCTCCTCCTCCCTGACCATTATTTGCGCCAGATGCACTCCCTGTTGCTGCGGGCGGTGATGGTTTCGGAGCTTCAGGATCCGATGGCTGCCTGTCGGGAAGCAAGGGAGTAGCGGAAGTAGAAACTCCGTATTTTACGATCTTCGTGATGGGATCCCAAGGAACTTCACTAGCTGCCGTCACGCTCAGAATCGTCGTCAACACAAGGAGGAGAACTCCGAGAAGGAAAGCAGATTTCAAATTCGCGCAGGCAATATCGCAAGCTTCTGTTCTGGTGAAGCTGAAGATTTTGTACCAGCCATCGTAGGCGCCGGTAGCGAAGCCCAGCACGTTTCCTATGGCCATGAAGAGGGAGAAAAAGGCATTTGCTCTTCGCGTCCGTCTCTGGTCCTTACCTGTGAAATCCGCCAGCAAAGCTCTGCAAGGTCCTTGCAGAGTATTATTCGCGAGATCCAGCACCCAAAAACCAATCACAAAAATGACGATGGCACGAGGTCTGGATCCCACAATATTACTGTTGCTATCACCCAGCAAGAACCCCAAATCCGCAGAGAAACCGATGATGAGCACGGCAACCACCACCAGTGTAGCTCCAATGACGATGAAAGGTCTTCGTCTTCCCCATTTCCCAGGGAAGCGATCACTATAATGACCAACAATGGGTTGCACCAACATCCCGGAGATAGGTCCACACAGCCAGACGAAGCTTGCCCATGCATGCGGGATGCCCAGTTCCTGCACGTAAGGCGTCAACAACGACAACTGCAACGCCCATCCGAACTGCACTCCTGCAGCAATGCAAGCTACCCGTGCAAGCGATTGGAGTGGGATCCGGTTCTTGCCTCGGTTCACCCTCTTAAAGCTCTCTCCTCTCTCCATATCTGGTATCAAAACGAAGCTCTTTGCAAGCTCTACAACGTTTGTTCGAATTCCACACACCGAACGAGGCTGCCGCGCGCGAAATCCGGCCCCGCAATCGTCTGCCTGCCTGCCTCCTCCCCTCTCTCCCTCTTCACACCAGAACTACTCCGTTGAAGCGGTTTTGCTCAAGACTCAATCGTTCCAACAAGCACACGTGTCATAGAACTACCTGACACGTTGCAGCTCACTGTTGGCTGCACAATGGGTGTCTGACACGTGGACATTTTTTTCTTGAAAACTGGGTACCAAAACCAATGGTCCTAAGTTACTGACTTGTTTGTTGATATCATTTTGGTGCCTTGCTGGCAACTCCATGTCATCTTAAAAGCGTCACTAGGATAGTTAGAAGTTAGAACCCACCTTGCCCCTTGTTCCTTTTTCTCTCCCTTTCTTGTGTGCTCTCTTTTTATAAAGTTTGGCTGGGGTTTCATCATCATATGCATCACCTATGAGAGATGATACCTTCCTATGCCTGATGTTCAACACAAAATAATTGGCAAAAGGTTTAGCCAAAAAAAAAATTAATTAAATAAATGATGGTTTGTTGAAATTGTTGAAAAATCAAACTCCATTCGGTTACTAGTAACTACCTATTACAAATACACAATACAAGGTTTTACTTTGCATACCTCCTCCTCTCTTCCTCAACTATTTGTTGAAATTCTGGAAATTTTAATTTAATTTGAAACCATTGAACTTCATTTTCTTAAATAAATAAATATTCAACAATGAAGTGCCGAATATCGGTCATAGGTACAGAACTTATGGGCTGTTTAAATAGCTATCCCCTAAAGCCCTAAACACATGCACGACTTACTTTAGGTCAAATTGGACGGTTAGGTGTTAGAAACTGCACCTCAACACATCCGGGTATCAGGGCAATTCCTTAGGTTCGATACCTGTGAATCTCAAAAAATCAAATACCCGGTTTTGATATGTGATCATGGGCCTCAATTTCTTTGAAAATTTCAAATAACTGCCCAGAATTGGGAACTTGGTTCTGGGTCCAGTTCTCTAATTAATCTGGTTCCAATTCTGGTTCTAGAAATAGGTTTTAAAATCAAACCCAATTTTTAATTCAATTTTACTTCACTTTCTGATTCTAGAATTATTTTCAAAAATCAAATCCAATTTTAATTCAATTTTACTTCACTTTCTGATTCTAGAATTATTTTCAAAAATCAAACCCAATTTTAATTCAATTTTACTTCACTTTCTGATTCTAGAATTATTTTCAAAAATCAAACCCAATTTTAAATTTAATTTACTTCAATTTCTAATTCTAGAATTATTTTCAAAAATCAAACCCAATTTTAATTCAATTTTACTTCACTTTCTGATTCTAGAATTATTTTCAAAAATCAAACCCAATTTTAATTCAAATTTTACTAACCAGAATTGGAATTGACACTTCTAACCTGCTGAAGCAACTAACCACCCAAACAATACAATTCAACTATAGTTTTTAATTGCTTGATAAGAGTGATTAACTCAAGTCCTAATATCTAAATGGTGTCACACTAAAATATTTGTTCAAAATTCATGTTTATGAGTGGGGTGGGGGAACATGTATCTCTGTGTCAGATAATGATATGAGCCCTCATTAAATGAGGATATGCTCTTACACATCATGCACAAACGTGATCACAACATTAAATAACACATAATAATGGAATGGATTACATAACCACAAATGTATGTATATGTATCACATCCTTCTTGTTGCTTCAAGATCTAAACCATAACATCTTTAGGGAAAAAGCATCAAACTTTGGGCACCATCCTAAAGTTCAATCCCAACACAAATGCCCTTTCCCAACACAAATTCCCTTTTCATAAGAATGTTTGAAAGGGAATATTATCAAAATATGCATGGAGTTGACCGTCCTCATTCCATTACTTGCACGTGGATTTTGTAGATCAATATTGATAATCTTCATTCTTCGACATGCACATGTATTGACAAATGGTGCATGGGACCTTGGTTGTAATATGTGGAATTCAGCACCCGAGAACTTCCATTGATAATCATTGTTTTGTCCAATGGGTTCTCAACCATGAGCTTGTAGCCGTCATCTTTTACCTTAATGCACACTTTGGGCTCTAACCAAAGCATAAGCTCGTTGATCACCAAATAGAAAGTTTTGCTACCTATTCTCTTGAACCATTTTTTATTGTCAAGTTTCCTATGGGCAATGGGTCACTATTTATGGACAACGTTAGGGTAGATATGCTTTGCTTAATTTAGTATTGGGTTCCAAAGGAGTGGAAATTGGGTGATAAGATTCCATTTTAAATTTGAGAAGGATGGATTGGACATATTTTTGTTGAAAGATTTGAATAAAACCTTGATCACAATCATAATCACTTCGAGGCCCAAAATCACGAAGGTTGGAATGAGGTTGGATCTAGGGTCAAATTGGGGCGTTTTTTGGACTTTTCCTGGGGGGCACAACCAAGTAAAAAAGAGATGAGAATGAAAGTTTGCCATGAATGGGGTTGGATGAAAAAAAAGGATGTTGGAACACATCCACAATGTCCATGCATTTTGCCATGATGATGTGCACTTTTGCAAGCGAGGGAAATGTCTAGTCACCCTGTTGTTTTCCAAACCCTAACACCATCACCAATAGTGAAACTTGAAGCTCCTCACTGGGGCTTGCCATCAATTCCAAGCCGCCATCGTTACATCGTTGAACCCAAGGGTGCATAGTTTTCACTATATCCAATTGAACAATGTAGTTAGGATTACCAAAATCCAACTTTTGTGAAATGCTTAGTGTTAATATGATGTTGTAAATAGTTAGGGAAATTCAACTTTTTCCAACCCTTGAAAGCTGAAACGACCATTCACAAATCACAACTTTTACTTTCAAACTTAAAACTTTCAAAAATGTTTTTTTTTTTAAATTTTTAGTATGTGCATTCAAGGCTCAAAGATTGTGTACTTAATATTTATTTGGATGTGGGCAGATAAATGCGAATGGCCGTTTCAGTTTTGAAGACATGGGAAAAGCAAAGATCATATGAAGATTTGGGATTTGATATGGTGGAGATGATTTTGTTGAAGATGGTGTTGGTTGCTCAATGAAGGTATGTCCATGGAATTAAACTTAATTTTCTAGGAACTTGGAAGGTTTGAAATTTTAAGTTTGTTCAAAAACTCCAACTTGGATTCCTATTAAAAAATGTCAAATGCATTTTTTCCTAAAATTCTAAAGCTAATGTTTCATTAGATCTTTCATTTGCCCTCACCCAAACTCGTTTGTAGTTGCTAAATGTTTTTTCTCATTTGTAGAGTTTGTCACCAAACCTTTGAGTTGCCAAATCCTTTATATTTTCAAAATTAACTTCAATTTGAACTTTTTTTCCACAAGTTTATGAGTGTAAAATAGATCAGTAGGTCTCTTCGATTTTTCCAAGGTTCATTACGCTCTAAATTGTTGTGATTGTGTGTTTTTTGTTGACTATGGTGACATGGTGAGTGAAGGAGGGGTTCGTTTTGGTCATTGGTGATAAGTTTGTTCTATTTGTTGATTGTGGTGAGTTGGTGACTTGTGAGTTGTGAGGGTGCATTTCAAATTTTGTTCCATTGAAAAGTTTATTCTATCTATTGATTGTGGTAATTTGTAAATCGTGAGGGAGAGTTTGCTCCAAGGTGAAAAGTTAACTTTATTTATCGACTATGGTGATTATTAACTTGTGAAGGAAGGGTTCACTTTGGTCAGAAGTTTGTTTTGTCATTATTGTTGCCATTTTGTCTGACCTTTGAAATCCACCATGTTTTTTTCAATAATCCAATATTCCAGCTCATCCAAGAACCCAAAGCTCACAATGTCATTAATCTTTGTATTCGATTCCACCATGTTTATGCAATCCTTTAGTTTTTCCAATGGTTTGAAATCTCCTCTTATAGTAGTTTGGCTTCCTTTTCCAAATTTTGTAATTTTTCCTCCTTTTGAGACTAATATTACACAAAAGGTTTTACAAAACCCTGATTCTAACTTTAAACCATTAAAAGTCCTTGAGAGAACTAATTCCATGATTGATTTATGTGTAGTCATTCTGGAGTCCACAAACCCTAATCAAGTAATGGAATTATCAAATTCACAATCTAACCCGCCTTGTTCTATTGTGTTGTCTGATTTAGAAGTTGATTTCGCTTCAAAGAAGCAAAAGACAAATGGGAAGAAGCCTAAAAAAACATTATGATAACACAAGAAAATTCCGAATTGAATGGACAACAAGGTTGCCTTGGGCTAAAGGTTCAATGTAACTTGGGATTTGCCTAAGCTTGGGGTGAAGAAAGGTGAAGAGTTCATCACAAAGGACTATGCAGACTTTAAAAACATGAAGTTGTTTGCTTAGAAGGGTCTAAAGTTAGTTTTGGTCCAAGTGACACAACTTGTAGGTGAAGCTAGTTGGAAAATTATTGAAATGAAAACCTTGTTTCACATTCTTGCACATGGTTAGGCCATGCTAAAATATGAATCTTTGTATGCATTATTTGTTAATCTAATCATCCCCAACAATCTTTCCATGCATTGGTTTGATACAACTGGTTGGGTCCTTGTTGAATTCATGTATATGCAAATCCAAAAGGCTACTATTAAGGCCATATAATATGCCTAGTTCATAACATGTTCTTGTGATAAGGTTACAACCATTAACAACATGTCTTAGATTTGTATGCATGCATATGTTATGATTGTTGGGTAAGGTTACTTATTTTGGTGTTTGTTGAGAAGGTTATTGATGGATCAAGTTCCAACAACTTGACTAAAGTGATTATGGTTGCATTGTTGAAGGGTGGGGGTTTGGTGAAAAAAGATCTATCCAAAAAGTTTTTATGCTCCAAAATAGACGAGGTGAATGTCTTTCAAGGTGGCAAAACAAGAGTTACCAAACAAATCAAGGATTCATGGGCACCCTTCTCCATGGGTGTACATTGTATTGCTCACAAGACCAACTTGGCAATCCAATCCCTGGCAAATTTGGTGTTCATTGCATGGATTGAAATGATCATGCAAAACATGTATGGTTATTTCAACTATTCATCCAAATGACACTTAGAATTTCAGAAATTTGCTCAAATTTTGGATACCAAGGGGAAGAAAATCATGAAAAATGTGAAGACTAGATGGATGTCCATGTTGGAGAACATGTTGAAATGGATCATGGTAAAATATCATCCTTTGTTTACAATGATGCAAGTTGGCTCCAATTCTATCCAAGTTACAAAGGTACATTCTACCAACCCATTTTTTTCCTTGGAATTTGTAGATCTAGTTGAATGTATTAGCAATTTGGTACACTATGGTTTTGATTTGGGAATTATGTTATTGTTTTACAAAGGTTTAATGGGCAATTTTAAGTCCATATAAGAGAATCATTTGAATTAAAACCCATTTGGAATAGTTTGTTTGTTCTTTTGTGGAAGTGGAATTTTTTACATTGTCTAATGTATGCATCTACAGGCTACAACTTTTGGAAATGTTGAACTATAGTTTTGTAAGTAAATTTCAGAGGTTAAAACCCATTTGGATGCATCCATTTTGAATCATTTGGAAATCGAACTTCTTTAAAGTGGTTCATATGCATATGCATATTTTGGAAATGCTTTTGCAGATCTATAAATATTTCTAAAGGTTGACACCCATTTGGAACATTAAACATTTGATTCATATTTGGAAATTAATACTTGTTTACAATGGTTGTTATGCATCTACAGACTTTGGATATGTTTTTGTACAATCTGTAAATATTTTCTAGGGCTTTAATACCCATTTGGAACATTTTATTGAACATTTGAATCACACTTGGAAACTTTATACATTTTTTAATAATGTGTGTTATGCATCTATAAACTTTGGAAATGTTTTTGTAAAGTTTATAAGTATTTTCCAAGGACTTTAAGACACATTTGGAATAGTCAATTGAATAGTTAATTCATACTTGGAAACTCCAAGTACATGTTTACAATGGAATTGTTATGCATCTATAGATTTTGGAATTTCTTTTACAAATTTTGTAAATATTTTTTAGGGGCTAATACCCATTTGGAATAATCAATTGAACATTCGATTCATATTGTGAAATTCTATACACATTTACAATGGTTATTATGCATATGTAGATTTTGGAATCATCTTGGTAGATGTTATTGATTGTGATTTGCTTCAAAGTGATTATTTGTATGGATTTTGCAAATTTCAAGATGTTTTTCAAATGTGTAATCTATTTTTGTGGTTATTTGTGAATATAATGTTATTAATAGGCAAACTTGGGCCTACTTTGTGACATACATTTGGTATTGGGACTTGCATGTGTCTTAGCGTTGATGGAAACCTTGTAGTCCCTCTTGAAATTTGCTCAAAGGAGGGATCTTTTCATTATGACTTCATAGCTACAGTGAAGGTCTGCCATGGATAGTTATATAATCTTTATTTAGACATTACCTCTTCTTTCTACAATGATGAGTTCTAGTCTTTCCAAGGGTTGTTACAAAATGACCATACCCAAATCCATATGAAACAAACTACAACACGGCTGGAATTGAACATCTTGCATTTGTTGTCAATGGTGAAAAAACATGGGCACATTGGGGTGAAGTTTGCCCATCAACAAATGGTATGTTGCATATCACATAAACATCATTTGCACATGTAGTGTAGCTAGTGAAAGTTGAATGCAAACATAAGTGTCTACCCTTGTTGAAAATGGCAGAAGTTCATATCATTGGTTTATGCCATAATTGTATTTAAGGTTTTGTCTTGATTAATTGGAATTTAGTATGTGGCAAAATTGGTTTTTATGATGCAAACCTATGAGCCTAACCTTTTCATTTACCTTCAGTTTTTTATGTTTGACATTTAGTCTTGTTTATTGATTGGCCGAAGCAACAACATGATTGATTGTTGAGTTAGATGTTCAATTTCTTGAGCAAGTAGTTTTTGATGCCATGGGGGTTATTTACCCCCAATATTGGTTATAAACATATGTAAAGATGACATTCCCTCAACATTTGGACGTTTTGAAAGGATTTTATTACACCCCACATCCTTATGGACAATCCAAGGATGCTCCCATGGTTCCTTCTATTCTTTCAACATGGGAGTTGGATGCTCAGTAAGGTCTTTTCAAGTTGACAATGAAGTCCAATGCTGTTCAAACCATGGCTGAAGTTGTGGCCTTTGTAATGGACAAGGCTAACCCAATCCTTGTAAATTTTGTCACAAAGTTGTGGTGAGTGTTCCATGCATCACAATTGTTAGCACATTTTTTTCCAAAATACTTGAAGTTGGCAAAGATTACCATGACCCATGTACTTGGTTCTATTGAAGACAAACAATGTTTTAGCTCAATTTCTTTCTTGAAGAAGAAGCTATGCAACTACTTGAATCCTCATTTAGAGCTTGTTGTTGCTATGTATTTTCAAAAGTTCTTCACTATGGAGAACTTTCCGTACCAAGTTAGTTATGACTTGTGGATAGATGTAGGTAGTTCACATGGTTAGGGTCGGTATGAAGGATAAAGAAGTTGGATTTGCCTCTTGGTTTGATGATATGAATAGGGGTTGTAGGTGCTAGATATTTTGAACAATTCAAGTTGCAGGTTGAACAATGCAGCAATGAACATAATGACTTTGTTGCCATATTTTGAGGAAGCATCTTGTATCCATAGCCTTAATGTAATTGAGATTCAAATTAAGTAGCCACACCATATACATAGAGCATGATGCATAGTCACCAATAAGAACTATTTTTTATTTTATTGAGTTGCCAAAAGGCACTTTTGATTATAGTGGTAGTAGCCACCAATTTTTTCCCTACACTCTTGTGTTTTTGCCACTTGTGTATCCAACCACTATAAAATTTTGCCACCTACACCACAACCCAAAAATGAAAAAAAAAGGTTAATTATGGGTGACAAGCTCATGTCAGTCATGTCAAAAAATTTATTCAAAGCAAGTTTAATTTTCAAGAACAAATGGGGGGCATCATTAGTGATCAAAACTATGTCATTGACATAAAGTGCAATAATGATGAAGTTGTCACTTTCTTTATGTATGTAAACATTAGTATCAACAACACTTGAAATAAATCCAATGGATGAAAAAAATGAATCCAAGTATTGGTACTAAGTATGAGATGATTGTTTTAATCCATATAAGGATTGATTGAGTTTGCATATGAAATTGGAATTTTCAAGCACTTGTAGCCCTTGAGATAACTCCATAAAGACTTCTTATTTTAATTCCCCATTTAAGAAAGTAGTTTGGACATCCATTTGATGAATATCAAGGTTGAGATGTGCCATATAAGCAAGGAGGACCCGCATTGAAGATGTTTTGAGAACATGGGAATATGTGTCATCATAATCAACCCCGTCTTGTTGAGAAAAACCTTTAGTTACGAGCCAAGCTTTTTGCTTAAGGATTGGATTATTATTGCCATAATTTGTCTTGAAAACCCATTTACAACCAACTAAATTAAAGTTGGATGGTAAAGGCATAAATGTCCAAGTATTACTCTTCATTAAAAAATTTAATTCCTTTTCATTAGCAAGTTTCCATTATGAGAATGCAAAATTATTTAAAGCTTGGTTATATGTGGTGGGATCATCTAGATAAAGAACAAAATATTCTATAATGTTAGCACTAAGGCCTAATGTCTTCCAAGGGGGTTTAGATTTCCTTGCATGTTTTTTGGAAATGAAAAGTCGTCCATCAATTTGTTCAATAAGCCGGATTGGCAGCTTCTATTGACAACATTGTCAAGTAAAATGATGGCTAGGACTTGAAAGAGGACTAGAAGAGTTCCCCTCTTCAAAGTCTTTTAAAACATGGGATGGGCCAATAGGAGAGGAATTTAAAGAATATGCCATATCATGAAATGGTGGGATTAATTGAATGGGAGGAATAAATAGATGTGGGGTGGCTCTTTTAAGGGTTGAGGAACTAATGGTAGTATTAATGGAGGTGCATGTGGGAGTACTTGGACAAGTGGTGGAAGGGGATTTACGAGAGGATTAAGAATCAAAGGCATTTGAGGTATAGGTGATTATATGGGTTAGGCATGGGGATTAAGTGACTACTTGAAGAATGTTGGTGTTAATGAAAATGTCAACATTGGAGGGGTTTGAAAATGATTGATGGGATACTTTTGATTTATAATCATCTTTTTGAAAAACAACATTTCTTGAAATGATTATTTGATGTGTTAACTTGGCTTGGAACATGTAACCTTTAACTCTATCAACATATCCAAAAAACCAATACTCAATTGTTTTATTATCCGATTTATTTTGGGTTTTAGGTGGTCAAAGACATATGATGTACATCCAAAGGTTTGAAGATGTGCAAAATTTTGTGGCTGACCATACCAAATCCATATGGAGTCCAACCATTCATTGCCTTTGTTGAATGTTGATTTTGAAAATGTGCAACTATCAATATAGCTTCACCCCAATATGCTTTTGGCAATTTTGCATGGTGGAGCATGTTAAAATTTGCTTCAAACAAAGTTTGATTCTTCTATTTGGACACCCCATTTTGTTCAAGAGTGTAAGGGGTTGTGAATTGAGGTTGAATGCCATTATCCATGACATAAATTTATAAAATCATTTGAAAAATATTATCCCCCATTGTCATTTTGCAAAATTTTCAACTTGGGCCTTTTATGCTTTGAATTTATTAAATGTTTGTGATCTATGCTTAAGGATATATTCCATTGTATACCTACTAAAATTATCAAATAAAATGACGAAATATTGGAAATCAGTAAATGTGGGGTCTAAAGGACCTTTGATATGAAAATGTATTAATTCCAACATTTGATTGGCTTGAAATTGAGCTTGTTTTGAAAATGACAACTTTGTTTGTTTCCCAAACATACATGATTCACAAAAAGGAAATTGCATGTATATTTTTCAAACAAATATGTGGTGGTTAACCAATTCTTGTAGTCTTTTGAGACTTATGTGACCCAAACATTTATGCCAAATAAATATTTGTTATCAAATGAAGTGGCCATTACCTTTTGATTTGCATTACTTTTGGTGAAAGATTGTGATCAACCAAGGGTGTATAAGTCATCTTAAAGGGTGCAAGTTGCAATCAATTCATGTTTTATATTATACAAATATGCTTGAGTACCACATAATTGAAATTCTTCTCTAGCCAATGCTAATTGTTTAATAGAGACAATATTACATTTTAATTACGATAAATGAAATACTTGCAAAATAGTTTTTATTGAGTTGTCTTGAAGGATGACATTTACTTCTCCGATGCCTTTGCCTTCATGGGCATATCCATCAATTCTATAAGCAAATTACCCTTGTGGAAAATCCACATATGTGGCAAATGTGGTCCGAGGTTGAGCCATATGCCAAGTCGCACCCGAATCAACAATTTAATCATCAATTGTGGAATTAGTTATATATATATTGGGGTTGTTGTGACAAAACACCCCATTTGCTTCATATGTTTGTCATTTACAATAGTCCTTTAAAATGTGGTTATCTTTAACACAATAAAAACAGTTTTTGGGAGGTGGATTTAAATATTTTTTCCCATTGTAAAAAAAAGGTCTTGAAGATATATCCCCCTCTTGGATAATTGGTGGGCTTGCCAAATTTTTGGCTTAAAAATTGTGAATTAAAAAGGGCTTGTTGATTGTTAGACCAAGGCATCATTCCCAATGCAAGGGCTAATGAACCACTTGTCATTGCTTCAACATTATTGTCCAAAATTTTCAATAAAGTTTCTTCTTATATTAAATAAGTGATTAATGTTTGTAAGGTGAGGGTTTGACCTCTTATGGAAACAAGAAAACTTTGGTAAGAAGGTGGCATGTTTCGCATCAATGCAAGCACTACCTTTTCATTCTTCATCAAGTTTTTGCCCATGGACAATTGTTTGAAAGAACTTTTAAAATTGTGTACATGTTTTGTCACATTTTCCTTCATCTTCAATGTTGTTAGCCATTCCATTAAATACATCTTTATCACCATATCATGTATTTCAAACAAACAAAGAAGATCATCCCATGTTTCCTTAGATGTGTTACAAGAATTCATATGAGATACTTGATTATTGTCTGAACAATTTGCAATAATTGTTAATGCATGTGTATCATTTTGTTGAAATTCATTTTTACTCCTCCCTGGTCGAATGGGAGGTAAATGATGAATAATGCTACCAGGAGTGGCAAGAGGAGAAACATGTTTAATTTCCAATCCCTCAACAATTCTTGATAATTTTTCAGATTTTAAAACTAGTTTTATGTTATATTTCCAAACATGAAAAGAAGTTCCATAAAATTTTGTGATGAGTCAAAAACCTTGAATTGAGACATATTTATTATTTTTTAAGATTAAAAGATTCTTATGTCATGTTATCAAACTTCATGGCAAGATCCCATTTACTTAACCATATTTCCTTTTTATTAATTTTGTTTTGTGATTTGCAATTTTTTAAAAACATATTTTTCCACAATTTTGTGGATAGCTTATGGTAATAATATACAAAACCTATAATACATATTTTATGTGTGTACTGTGTGTGCTGATTGAAGGTGTAAATTGCTTTCTCTTTAAAAGATGGATGTACAAAAGCCATTGATTGATTTATTTATTTAAATTCCAATTACATATTGAATTCTCTTGATAGTGCAAGAAATTTATTTGGTATTCATTTTGATACCATGTTGAGTAAAACAAAAACAAGATCAGTAAAACAACTTTGAGTGAAAGAGGATAACCAAATTCTTACTTTGTTGAATCTATAATAATCAAAGTATAAGGATTTAAAGAAGGAACCAATAAACTTGAAGTAGGAAAAACCATAATGTTCCATCAATGTATGAATGTACTAGATGAATGTATAAACTATTTAATATAAAATCCTAATAGACCCTTTATGAAACCTTTTTGTGAGCTGAAACTACATGATGTGAAAAGAAAAGATTTATAAAAAAAAAAATTGATAGTTTCAATTTTAACTTTTTATTACACATTAAATCAAAAATTAAACATGTGACATAACCCATTGCTATGGAGGTTTAAATACCACATAATCTAGATAGGATATAATTAATTGTTCAATTCCAACTTTAGGAACTTGATGATTTTCTTTAAAAAATCATTTCATGCACCCTTACATGGTGATTAAATTTTTTTATATAAAAGAAGGAAATTTCAACAACAATTAAAATAATTTCTATAATTTCTAACCTGGGCAAGACAAAATTAAAAATATGTTTTGAAAACGTACATTGACCCAACCACGAGGTGTGAAATTATTTTTTTTATCCTCAAGTTACTAATGTTAAAAATTAATATTGAGTTTGTGTGATTTCATTATTACTTTTATAACTAAAGGCAAGATTTTGAAAAATGATGTGCAATAAATGAAAATTGTTGGCATTCAAGACACCTAATTTAATAAAATGTTCTCCTTTCATGGATAACAACATTTGGGACTCCAAGAGGGGTTGGTGGTAAAAAGGACCCACAAACAAGGTGATTTAAAAATTAATGTTATTGTCCATAGGAAGATGGAGAAAATTTGATGATCATCCTTTGAAAGATGTAGCTAAATTTGGTTATAAACCAAATACAAAGCAAAAATCTTAATCTTCGTTGAAGTTCATTCTACATTTTTTACTACATACTTGGGTTAAATGTAATATATATATTGCAAACTTTTGGCAATTGAAACCCCCCAAAAAATGTCATTTTCAAATTTCAAAATTTGACACGTGATACATATCACCAAATCAAAATTGGATGACAATTAGTTGTCCTTGCTTCAAACTTTACCACAAACTTCCCATCCCACAATTTGATAGTGAAAAATTGTGTGAAAATATTTCTTTCATGGGTTTGTACTTTTCACACATGGATGTCATGTATTTAAAATACATATAGTGCACAATAAAAAGGATGAAATAGTTTCATATTTTGTGATGTTGTATTGAGATTTTCTAATTTCAATAAGTCATCATTTAAACAATTTGGTTTCCCCCAAAAAGGATGTGCAAATATTTACAATAAATTCATATATTCCCAAATGGTTTATGGGCCCAAGAATCTTCTAGCCTTGAATAATCAAAGCCTATTGAATCAAAGTTGAAGTTTATCACAACTTTCAATCCTTTAGTGTATAAGCAATGTTACATTGTTTTTCCATTGTGCTTGCTAATTGTTATGTATATTTTGTATGTTCAATTGGGTGTTTCAACAAAATGCAAATTGGCCTTCATTCTCTCATTGTTTTATCAATAAATGGGCTATAAATTAAAGTTTTGATGGCCTTGTGTAGTATGGTTATTTAATATCAACGGTTCAATTTGAATTAACCAAGTTTGTCAATGTTACGTTTCTTTGCATGCCACTAGACTTTCCTACACCTAAAACCATGCCATTGATGTTTATGAAGAGTAATGTCATGAACACATTTGGACATATTGAGTTGATTTCAATAGCCCCAAAAACTATCACACTAAAACATTTCTCACCACATGTTCTACTATTTGTTGCATTCAATAGCCATGTTAGCTTCATCATGAAAAGAAATGTAGTCACATGAACATAAGACATTGGTTTTTGCCACATGTTACAAACACATGTTACTTAACATAACCACTTGTAAAACTAAATATTCATTATGTAATCAATTGAACTTATCAACACCCCAAAAAATCATGTTTGCAACCAACACACTAACATCGTAGCCATCCAACTTACCTTGGCAAAATGAGGGGCAAAAAAACCATGCATAGAATACCTAAAAAATTTCACAACAACTAGTGATAAATTATATTCAAAATGACCAAATATGAGATGCAATAGAACCAAAATATGATTTAGACATAAGATTTTCAACACAAGTGGAACACAATTCCAATATTCCAAATCATAATTTTTTTATTTAAGTACCATGATTTCCATGTTTGACAAAAAGGCTTGAATTTTGTGTACTGTGGTCCAACCCTAAACCTCTTAAACGAATGGTTAAGAAGTTCAGTGGTTTGAAAAACACAAGATGTGAACTTGTCTTATGACTATGATGATTTTAAATATTATTTCACTTGTAGACACATCAACAAAGGTATGCAATTGTTTGACCATGAAAAACTATAAATGTAAAAAAATCAAAGTGGGCCAAACAATGCAAGAAGTTGAAAAACAAATAAAAGGAGTCTTAAAAAAAAAAAAAGTAAAACATAAGCTTGATTGATCATGCATGTTGTCTATTGTACTATGTTATAAGGAAAGGGATTTTTCCAAACTGCCAATATATATATAAATTTGGGCATTGCAAGGTATGTTCACACACAAAAAGACCAAATATGCACCAAATTAGGAACAACAAGATTGATAAATGTGTCTATTACAAGGGATTATATTATGGGAACCATTTACAATATTTTAACAAAATGCTAAATTCTTGGCCAACATAATTCCTCGAGAAAATATTATATTAGCACTATGAATTGTAAACATGTTGCTATTGGTTTTTCTTTTTATGGTGGGGGTGGAACTTGACCAATCCACAAGATAGGAAAAATTGTTGGATGGAAAATGTTGTTGGAATTTCATTGTCATTTGTGGCATGGGGGAAGGGGGGTGTGTCTTGCTTGTGTTGCATTTGACTATTACATGATAAATCAATTTTGGTGTTGTTTTGGTGATCAAGGGAATGTCTCATTTCTAGTGTTAGAACAAATTCTTGAATATTGTAATAGCTTGGTGGTTTCAACACAAATTATATTATTTTCAAAAATGTTGAAGTTTAAGAAAAAAACATTTTTTTCCAAGAACAAAATTTTGTGAAAGAAATAAAATATTTTAAAAATATTCAAGAACATTCTATCAACAATATGGAATCTTCAAATTAATATAATTATTCAATGGTGAAATGTCGAACTTAAGATGGTACCATGGTAATGGAAGCTTTGACAACAAATGGCAAGACTAAATAATGTTACATTGGTTTGGTTTATGCATAAGGTTCAGGAATTGAGGTGTGGATGTTATAGTGTGCCATAACATTTGTGATTTTTGTGGTTATTAAACATTTTAAGGAAATATTAAATGATATGTGGAGGGAAAAAAAAGGATATTATATTACCTTAATGAATTTGGCACTAGGTTTTTTTTAATTTCCAAAAAAACTATTGCATGAAACGTTGAAATTTCAAATTTCGGTAATGATAAGCATGTCCAAGTTTCATTCACTTTCAAATTAGGCACATGTTGTGTGATGCAAATTTAAAAATGGAATATTGCCATTTGGTGACCTATTTTGATCTTGAAAATATTTTTAAAAAATTTCATTAAGGAAATGATTTTTCATCATTCCCAAAGGGATATTAAATGTTAAATTTTTCACGATGAAAAAATCATGTCCATTGCAACTAGGCTATCTAGTTGCAATGGAGACAATTTTTTCATAGTGTTTTCATGCACATTATTTACATGAAACAAGGTATTGTTTGGGGGTTATTATGTGAAGAAATATTTTTTTATCTCTTCCTTTAATTACCTGATTTTCTAATGTGCACATAATTAAATTTGTCTAAATTTTATTATAATTTTTTTTACATCAAGTTTTCATATTTTTAAATTTTAAATTATAGTATTTGAAATTATGAGGATCAATGAAATTATAATTGAAAACGGTAAGGTCATGTGATAAAACTTTTTTTTTTGGACATATCATATGTTAATATTCCAATTAAGTAATTGGGAGGTGGTAGAAAAAAATACCCATTTAAAATGTAAATGGTGATTCAAAATGATTTTATTATCAATGGTGTGGAAGGATCCTTCATGTTCGATTATTAGTTCATTTATTAATAATAATTTATTTATCAATCTATTAATGAACCTACTAACAACCAATTTTAGTACAATGGTATTTTTAATTTTGAATTTTAATGCATGTACATTATATTAATTATGTCTTGATTTTTAGAATAAACATAATCGTATTATAAAACTAATTAAATTATGATTTCTACCCAACAACCAATATATGGGACAATGTTTTTATTTTTATAGTTTGTAAACTCAAAGAAGAGTGTTTTCCCCAAGTCATCATTTACATTATTGGCAATATAGTTTTAATTCATGATTTAGTTATTCTTTTTGTAACAATAGAAAAAGTGTGAAACAATGTGGTTTTATTTCGCAATGTGGAGATGGTTAATAAATTTGTTACTACTTCATATAGTCATGGGATCAATTTTGTTTCAATGGCATATTAGGCCTTATTAACAATCATGATGCAAGAATTCAGATAAAACACATGCAAACAAGAACTAAGAAATGTGACAAATGAATGGTGTGCATCAAAATTAATGAAAAATGTTATTTTCTTTCATTCATATAGAAGATATAAATAATTTATAATGGGGAGCAAGAAAATTGAAAGTTAATATTTAATGTACTGAAATGCATTAAAATTTTTAATTAATAATTTATCATTGAGGTGATGATTTTGTTCAACTATTACAATAATGATTGAAATTGGAATTATGTGGGAGATATAGAATTTGAGAAATGTGAAGTTTGAACATTTGAAAGATAAGATTAGGAAATTAATAATTAAAGGGTTATAGAATGGATGTGTGACATGGGAAATATAGTGGATGGAATTAAAGCCATGCAATTGTAAAAAAAAATTCAAAATATTGAGATTCAAGAAATATAATAATAGATATGAAATTTAAAATAATGAATGAATTTGAAGCAAGCAAAGATGGTTCCAAAAAATTAACTGATCAAAAAGTTGAAATTTGAAAAATAGAATGAATGAAAATGTAACAAATGAATGATGAAAAATGAGTGGAATGTGAAGATATTTGCCATATGCACGGATCACTATGGTAAGCATTATGCCAAAAAATGGCATATAGGACTAAAAAAATGATTACATTTATAGTCCTAACCCCTTGCACTTGCAATTACATCTTTCATGACAATAATTATATGTACCACAATCATGGAAGACATATCCAATGCAATTTTTTTCTTTCAAATTCCTTAAGTAGGTGCACTGGCTAGGATCTTCAACATTAATTAGCAATGAATGGCAATTGTCCTGGTGGACTAGTAGATCTTTTTTGGAATCCTACCTAGTTTTGGCAACCTACAAGAACACACTATAAATCTAGCAACTTTTAGTTTTTTTTGGGGTCAAGATATGGAGGATTTTGTTTTTTTTTAATTTCAAAAATCCCTTTGTTGGATTTGCCAGCCCTTTTTTTGTCACCAAGTTGCAAAACTTCACCAAAGAAAAAAAACATTGATCCAATGGGTAAGATCTAATTTTAAAATATAAAATTGGATTTTTTAATTAATTTTTTGTTCCCACGTGGCAGCCTAGGACTCACTCAAGAAAATTATTAATTGTTTCTGAACTATCATGTGATAGCCTAGAATTAAAATTTTAATTTTTTTGGGCAAATGTGATGCCATGTGATAATCAAAGTTTAAAGAAGGGTAGATGAATTAGCCTATGTGACCTAGCCTAGGAAATCTAGGTTGGACGACCTAACTTATAAATCTTAGTTTAGGCTAAACTAATTAGATTAATAAAAACATTAAAGTCAAAGCTAACCACTTAAGCTAAAAGTTTAAGAATTATTTATGTTGCAAGTGGGATGAATTGAAGCTTTCACCATCACTTTGAGGGTTCAAGTCCTTAACCATTGCACCACAAACTTTTTTTGTAATAAAATTAATCATCAAAAAAGTTATAAACAATAACATTTTTAGCCTAAATTAACCTAGGCCACCCGCTAGTCTAGCCTAGGTTAACTTAGGCTAATTTAGGGCCACCTTGGTAAAATAGTTTAAATTAAGTTTTTAAAAATTAACTAGATTAAATTAGACTAAATTAGGCTACTAAGGTTAAAGTAAGCTAAATTCAATTCAATTAAGTAACACTAAGGCTATTTAAACAAAACTAGGTTAAACTAAATTATTTAGGTTAAATTAAACTAAAATAGTTTAAATTAGGTTACTTAGGTTAAACTAACTAAATTAAATTAAATTACTTAGGTTAAAATAGGCTAAATCAGATTAAATTAGGTTCAATTAAGCTAAATTAATCTAGGCTACTTATGTTAAACTTCATTAAATTAAGCTAAAATAGGTTACAATATGTTAAATTAGGTTATTTAGGTTAACTAGGTTATTTAGACTAACCTAGGCTCTATTTGTGTACATTGGGCAAAGTTCTCGAGAATCATATTGATGCAATTAATTCAAAACATTATTAAAAAAAATCAAGATCTCATTTAAATGAGAAAAACCAAAAATTTAAGACCTTGTGTAAATCAATTACACATACATAAAGATATGTCATAAAGGTGCCCACAAACAAGGTCAACTCTAAGTCAACATGACTACTAGTCCACTAATTGTAATTATAATCATATTTATAGTCATAATTTTGACCATAGTAAAAAAAATGGTTGTGACTTGAAACAAAATATGAAGGAAAAGTTTGACTTGATGAAATATTAAGGGCTTCCCTAAAATTGTGGTCTTTTTTGTATAAATTTTTATTTTATTTGTAGAATAAGTAATTTTGTTTCCAAAAAAACACATTTGACATTGAAATTTGTGATTTTCTCAAAGTTTCTTCAAATGTTTTTCAAATAATAGCAAAATTCAACGCAAGATTTCACATTCAATCAACCTTATAACACCTTAACATTAGAAGTATCTTGGATCTTATGGTGGAAAATAAGTGATTTTCAAGCATGTTTATAAAAAGTATGTTGTAAATTAAAATAAACTTAAAAGGCTAAAATTCAAAGCTTTATAAATAGGTAAGTTTGTGTCATTGGCTTAGTGTGAACACATTCTTATTTTTCACATTTTTAGAATTGAAGATTTACAATTTTGGGAATGTGAATGTATAGTGAAGGCTCAACTAATTTTTCCTTCCAAACCCAATTTTTGCAAATTTTTTGAATTTCCAACAACAAAATCCACTAAAAAATCAATATCTTGCACACCTTAGATTTGAAAATTGTGAAATAAACTCTATTAAATCTGACTTGCCAAGGGCTTTCTAACAATACAAAAATGTCCCCAATTATTTTTAAGAAAATTAAATTGTGATTTTATTTAATTTTCATTGAAAAAGTGGTTCAATAATCAATACCTTCTACACCATAATTCCAAATAGTTTCAAACCAAGTTGGTGCACCCCTATTCATCAATTTTTTTTTGAAGATACCAAAAGCCTGACATGAAAACGTTGTGGTTTGGGAGATTTTAATGTGGCAAAACAAAATAAAACAAACTACCTTGTTTCATAGATAGACAAGGCAAATGATTTAATATTTCATTTATTTCAAAGATCTATTTAAAATAAATTTATAAATATCTCAATTAATTTCTTTTTGTGTAATTTTTTTTGGTTGCAATTTTAGTGTTATGATAAGTAATAGGACTTGTTTCAAACATATGAAACAATGTAACATAATTCCAATTATAGTTTTAAAATAAATAAAAATAATGAAAAATTATGGACCTTGTGTATTTAACATTTTAATTGATAAACATAAACACCTATTCCAATTCACAAGATCAAAACATTTCACTCCATTGAATAAAATAAATCACAACTATATGTTATAAGCCTTAAGATGGTGGCATTATCAAAATAAGGGGTCTAGGATGATGTAATAGGTGAATTTCTTTTCCCTAACAAATTTGCAAAATGGAGACCTTACACAATTTACTTGCTAAAAACATTTCAAAGGACATATCATAAACCCCTTATGAATAATAAGTTAATAATTTAAAATAGAAAAACCCAACAAATTATTAGAATTCTCCCTTTTATGCACAATCAAACAACAAGATAAATGAATGTTATGCAAGTCATTATTATATCAATTTGTTCAAGTTAGAAATCAAATCTACAACATCGTGCATGCAAAGTGAAGTATCAATTGGTGTTGTAAAGTTTGCACCACAATCACAATGGTCCAAGAAAGGGAATAATTTTGGAACTAACAAAGATAACCAATTTTGTGCATCATTTTTACATATCGTAATACACGAACAATTTCATCATAAATTAAATTATTTCTTATTTTGCCAATATTTTGAAAAATTATTTATTACTTGTGCCCAAATTTTAATAATTATTATAAAATTAAATTCTGAAATATTAGATTGTTGAGTTTGAACTTTAAACCTACCAATTTTTGAATTTAAGAATCTGACAATCTAAACACAGTCAGACAATCCCATAAAGACAACAAAGTCATGTTTATTATTTTTTATAAACATTCACATGTTGAAAATTTTAGAATCAAAGATCAACTATCGAAATTAAGATTTGAGATTTAATTAATTATTTGGCAATTTGTTGATGAATCCGTTTGAGTATTATGGTATATCACAAGATCATATCACTAGATATGGTTAAAATTGCACGTGTTTTAGGAATAAGTTCAAGGCCATTACGATAATCATAGAACAACAACGAAATGAAAGGTAAAAAACTAGCAAGGTCATTGGAAACGAAATGAGGAATTATAAAACATAAGTTTCCAAATTTGCGGGTTGTTTTAAGTGTGTTGTAGCTTTGAACAAATTGGGATTCTCACCTAAAGATGTAATGCATAAAAAATAGAACTATGTAGCAACAACATTTGAAACCTTCAACTTCATACATTGTTGTGTTGTTGAAGGATATTTTGTGCTAAGTTGATATGCAAGAATAATTGATATGTGCACCACCTCCCAAACATAATAGCTTTGAAAGCAGAAAAAAAAAAGTTCTAATTAGTGTCCTTGAAAATGTTGATGTGAAGATTGTAAATAAATTCTACACAACAAACCCATTTACACAAGGACCCCAAGAATAAAACACAACAAAAGAATTAAAACAAATGAAAAAGGTAAAGGAGAATGTAATGCAAGCCCATGCAAAAGCAATCATGGACAAACCATGGCAACTCTCAAAAAGGCACCAATTTTCTAAGATGCAACAACAGTGGCCATGTTAAAGACACCCATGATGTCCAAGGATGCAAAAGAATGCTTTCAATTGTAACATGTTGAGAAATTACAAAAGTTGAAAAATTGCCTTTGAGTAGTAGCATGCACACAAAATTTGAATAATGCTTCTAGCCACATTTTGATCCCAACTGGTGGCAATGTTTTGACTCCCATGGAAGCATCTCTAGAGCATGCTTCAAACCCAAAACCCACCCCTCAAGCATTAACGAAAATGTTGAAACATAGCAAATCAACAACTATGGTGTAATGAATTCTTGGAATAAAACATGACTACACATTGTGTCCATTTTTTTTATTGCTTGCCTCTCAAACGCCACACTTGTTCAATCAAATCATTACAAAGTCTAAAATGCAAGTTTAATTTTTTAAAAGCTTTAGGCCTTTGTTAAACATTTAGAAGTCAATCATTGATGAAAAAGAACATCAAGAAGAAGAAGTTTAACAAACTTCACTTGCTCATCACCTAAATGCATTCTTCATCTACACATGGTTTTTATGCACAATGATCGCACGCCCAACTTTGTACCCACCATGCTTGCAATTATTTTCAACAAGTTTACTCCCAAGCATGCCTCAAGTCTCCATTGTGAACCATTGTTCATCATCATCTTCTTCAAGTTCCATGCTCATGCACATAAAAAACACCTTACGCTCGAGCACGAACTCAATTGTGAAATGAGACAAGGGTGATGACATTTTATCTTGAGCCATAAAATGTTGAAGATTGGCTCATGATGAGCTTCGGGCTATGGACAAGACAAGCACAAAAGTTTTAACTTGGATTTGCATGGAATGGTGATGAGAGGAGAGATATGACAAGTCAATGAAATGCGAATGGAGAACATTGTGGCAGGTGATGATAATTCATCATTAACCTTAACCGCCCCCCTCCAAAAGCAGCTGCAAAAATGATTTGCTGGAGGTGCTCTTAGACGATTTAACACCGGATTTCCCAATAAGACAACTTTAATGAGCAATTGTACATTGCAAACCCATTGATTTGCAAAGGAAAGATATAAAACCCTTCAAAACTCACCATGACCTTGGGTGTCAGGAGGGAAGATTATGGATTCAAGGTGTCCTCCAACTACACTCGGAAATCTCTCACAGATCATTACATACATGATAAGGTGAAGAAGGGAGAAGACTCTGACACGAATTTCTTAAGATCCTATGTGCAGGCACAATTTCTTCTCACTCTTGAGGAATAAGTGTAAGATCCCTCCTTATTTATTCATTTATTTATTTATTCATTCATTACTATTTAATAATAACAGTATTTTAATTTTTTTTGACAAGTTCCCTCATTTTTTTAATTAGTAAATATTTTAAAATAATATAATGTATTTTTTAAAAAAAATTTGTTTGGCAAGAAGATCTCTCCTCTTTTGTAAGGAGGATATTGATGGGAAATTAGGTGCACTTGAGGTACACGAAAAGGAAATTTCTTGAACTGCTCTCTCTACTGACTTCCAAAAGCAGCTCCATCTGACTGAATGACTGTACAAAGGAAAGGGAATGGTACCATATGACTGTACAAGTTGTTTTGTACCTGGGAATGCTTAGGTATATATCTTGTTTCCTTTTTTTTAATTTTTATTATGGGCCTATGGGCCCCTCCCCTCCCCTCCCCTCCCCCTCCCCCCTCCCCACTCCCCACTCTCCACTCTCCACTCTCCAAAAAGAAAAAAGATCTGGGCGTTGGAAGATAGAAAATTCAAATATAAGATTGTAACTTAATTTCAAGAGGATCTGAATTTTTTTAATTATTTGAAGAAAAAAAAAATTCACATATGGCATTGTTGGGGTTGATGTATATGAGAGATTGTTGGAATTTGGGTGGTGTTTTGACCAGTGTTTTTTTTTTTTTTTTTTCCCCCCCCTGGGAAACTTTTGGAAATATATATTTTCTTCAAGTGTAAATTCAACTAATTTTGATCAAGTTTTAGAAAAAATCGCCAAACTTAATTGGAACCTAAAAAAAGATTGATTATAAAATATATTTTGGGAAGGGGATTTTGTTGGTCTCTTTGTTTCTTTTTGGGTTTGCTGGTTATTAGGTAATTAATTAATTATTTGGGGGCCGCCGGGGTGGGGGGGTGGGGGGTGGGGTAGGAGAATCCTGGCAGAGGAAATAATAATCCTGTCTAGGAGAGCGTTTTCTGCGGACGTGGTTTGAGACCTGGATCACGGAGGTAGGCTTTCTAGATTGGGAATTTGGTGAGGACGTGGTTTGAGATCTGGAATCCATCCTCGCGGACGTCTCTCAGCGAGGGAGGCGAAGCGGAGAAGAACGAACAAAGAAAATCAAAACGCACAGAGAAACAGCAAACAAGCGTTGAGAAGCTGAGTCTCGCTCTCAAGAACATTGGCGATGAAGGACGAAAATGCGACGGAGAAGACTCCGCCACCTCTGGACGAAGATGATATAGCTCTTCTCAAGACCTATGTGAGTTTCCTTTTTTGCTCCTGCCTTTTCTCAAAATCTTCTTCTTCTTCTCATGTTGCATTTGCAGCCCGTAAGTTATGCTTTGAGACTCATCTGTCACTCTGCTACTATATAATCTTCCTCAAGTTTGATTTCTGGTTTCTTCTTTCTTGTTGGAAGAATTTTGGTTTTGTGCCTCATTTCTGTGTAAAATTCTGTGTAGTTTGTATTCTTTCGCGGTTTAGGAGACAGGAGTGTGTTTGCAAACAGAGGCTTTAGAGAATCCTATTATTCAAGATTAATGCCTTCTAAATGTGTTCACGATGCTTTAGAATATCGATCCTTAAGAACTTTGTACTCGATCTGCTTCTGGAACTTTCATATGCAAACATGTCGTCATCTCTGGCAAAGCTTGCTGATGCTTCCTGTGCATCTATTCCGTTCGATTTCTACGGAGTGTGTTGGCAAGTGGAGGCGAAGAGTCCTATCATTCATGACTAAAGCCTTGTAAATGTGTTGGCGACGTTTTATAAAGAATACGATCCTTAAGAACTTTGTCCTCGATCTGCTTCTTGAACTTTTATGTGCTATCATGTCATCACTGGCAAAGCTTGCCGACGCTTCTTGTGCATTTTATTTCTTTTATTTTCTAGGGATAGCTGAATTTTTGCTTCAATTCTCCCGTTTTCTACCTTCTTCAAACTTGGTCGGGAGACTCAGTCTGGCAAGGTCTAGGAGAGGAGAATTTCTGCATTTGTGTCTAGGCAAACGATCGGCACATGACTGCCCAACGGTCCTCTAAAAGCTTTTTGCATTTCAACCTTGCATTGGTATGATTTTCTTTTGTAATCACCATAACCTCCTTCCAGCACCACTGGTAAGAAAATGTATCGCAAATTAGTAGCTCTAAAATCTGTATTTGCATTGCATTAGTAGAGACTGTTTTTTCCAGATGTCAGCATGCTCAATCACAGTGATGCTTCTGGTGTCATTCATTTCTGTTCAACTTCATGTCGCAACCTTAGCCTGCTGGGTCTGGCTTTTCTGCAGAATCCCAAAGAGAATGAATTCTGACTATGATGGTGCAATTCCTGTTCTAATTGGTTAGTGGTGTCAGGAGTTAGCAGAATCCCTTATCGGGTGCTGGTTTGGAAGTTTCTGTCAATATTTAGGGTCTTCTTGTGTGCATTTTGAATGTCTTTCTGCATCACTTTGAACATATTGGTGACTTGGGTACGAAGGCTAGCATTATCTAGCAAGCTAAAATGTGCTTATAATTGCAATGCATCTGTCTTTTCATTAATACTTAGAGAGTGTTCTTCTGGTTGCCTCAGGGCCTGGGACCGTATTCATCTTCCATAAAAAAGGTGGAGAAAGACATTAAGGTGATGGCCAAAAAAGTCAATGATTTGTGTGGTATGTTAACCCTAACCCAGACCTTATACCTCAAACTTAAAGTCTCATATCTAAACCCTTATAAGCCTTGGTAGTCAGTGAGCACCTCCTTTTTTTTGCTCAAAATTGTTCATAGGGCTTCATACAACTCCACATCAGCAATTAGAGCAATCACGCCAGATTATCCTATTGCATCCACCTAATGTGCGACCTTCCCATTTTACATACAATAAATTATTATTATTTCATTGGTTTATTTATACTTGTCCTTTCAAAAGTGTGTTAACATGAACCATGTACTGTTGAAATAAACTGAATTTTCCTCCTCAAGCAGTCATGTTTGCAATTCCAGAAACCATGTCTCAAAGTCAGAAGTTTGAAGTTGGTCTTGAATGGAAGCCAACAATTTTTTTACAATATCCTAACCTGATTAATGCAACAATTTTTACTGGCCAGTTTGTCCAAACTGGTTATTTACTGAATTGTTTGGAGCCCAGGAATCAAGGAGTCTGACACTGGGCTAGCTGCACCCAGTCAGTGGGACCTGGTCTCTGATAAGCAGATGATGCAAGAGGAGCAACCACTCCAGGTACAATATTAACAATTGAGAAACAATCCAACATTCGTCCTTAGCATATTCCTGTGAACACATAGGAGATCACTTGATCATACACCATGTATTACAAACCACCACCCTTTTTTGACATGTGTTTCCACAGAGCTGTGAAATTTGTGCTACTGTAGGGGAGATTTGCATTGTCTTATTTGCCAAGTGATACTGAGTCTAAGATGTGACTTTCATCAAGGACCTACAGTTTTTAAGTAGTTTCCATGATGCTATGTAGATGGATGTAGATCTTCATTATTGCATATCAAAATGTACTGAGAATACAAGCTATCAAACTGAAGGTCCTTTCCAAAATGTTGAGAGACCCTTATTCTATTCAAAGAAAGTCATCTGCAGGGAAGTATCATATGTGATTTTGTCTCCCTAACTCTCATTATGCAAAAAATTACACATCATCTGTCATCACATTCAGCTTTTGCTTTGACATTAAGGATTGAACCTTCACAGGTTGCACGGTGCACTCTGATTATCAATCCAGGCACTGATGAGTCCAAATATGTCATCAATGTCAAGCAAATTGCTAAGGTAATTGTTTTAGCCATCAACTCATGAATGTCTAGGAGAGCCTTACTCATGAATGGATTCCACAAAATGGCATGTCTCTAGTCCTCTTGTCCAAGTCCAAGTGAAAGATGTCCACCCATGTTGAAATGATATGATGGATTATTCATATGTGTAGCTTCACTTATGGGAAATAATTTGTTTTATGTTTGTCTTGATTATTATGCAGTTTGTGGTTGGATTGGGAGACAAAGTATCCCCCACAGATATCGAGGAGGGCATGCGTGTTGGGTTCGTATTTCACTCTTCTACATTGTTTTGACAGTGATTGTGGTCACTATCAAGCACATTCTTGGCATAGTGGAAATGCACCCCAAGTTTAGTGGACTTGGGGGTCCCCAACTATGCACAGGCCCAACAGGATTGATGCAGGAATTTCTATACAGGGTGGATCGCAATAAGTATCAAATTCAAATCCCATTGCCACCAAAGATAGATCCAAGTGTGACAATGATGACAGTTGAAGAGAAGCCCGACATTACATACTCAGACATTGGTGGTTGCAAAGAGCAAATCGAGAAAATGCGTGAGGTCAGCAACTTCCTATCTTATTCTGTACTCAATTATGTTTTTTTAATGACATGTCTACATTGTAATGTCATGTCTACATTGTAATGTATTTGTATTCATGCTAATGTCTTTTCCTATGTCACTGTATTGGGGGGGTCCAAATCAATTTATCAATTTATGTTTTGTAACATGAGGAAAATTTTGGATGAAGGTTGTGGAATTGCCTATGCTACATCCAGAGAAATTTGTGAAGCTTGGGATTGACCCTCCAAAGGGTGTGCTTCTTTATGGTCCTCCTGGCACTGGCAAAACACTCTTGGCTCGTGCAGTTGCAAATAGGACAGATGCTTGCTTTATCCGTGTCATTGGAAGTGAACTTGTTCAGAAGTATGTTGGTGAGGGGGCCCGCATGGTTCGTGAGCTCTTCCAGGTACAATTCTGGTTTCGGAACTATTTTTCCCTTTACCTATGTCACTTATAGTCACATATGTTTCAAGGCCAGGTTCAGAAAATGCCATGAAATAATAGAACTAGACACTGTGTACTAGGATACAGACTGAAATATATATCTACAAGCACCTATAAGTTGCCCCATGAGGATTAAATAGTGTGTTGACTTTTAATGTCAATGTTGACCATCAACATGTTTTATGACATTGTTTCATGCTTGGTCTAAGGGTGTTCTACTGTGTCAAAGAGGACCCAATGCTCTTTCAACATGCTACAACTATATCATAGTTCACTGTTAATGGAGTGCTCTTGAATCATACAATAGATTGCACCTAAATGGATGTGAAATTGTGGATTTGGCAAATGAACATAAGTAGTGGTAAAAAACTTGGCACAATGAAAGAACTCTAGCATTCCCAACTCACCAAATGAGTGCTGGATTATCCCAGATGGCACGATCGAAAAAAGCATGCATTGTGTTCTTTGATGAGATTGATGCTATTGGGGGAGCTCGTTTTGATGATGGAGTTGGTGGTGACAATGAGGTTCAACGTACTATGCTTGAAATTGTAAACCAGCTCGATGGCTTTGATGCTCGTGGGAACATCAAGGTTCTAATGGCAACCAACAGGTGCATGTCAGGAAACTCAAACTGTTGACTTCTAGCTAGAGAATATCAGAAGAAGTAACACATGGGAGAGTTTTATAGCAATTATTGTTCACTTGGTTTCTGCAACAATTTTGTCAACTCTGCAATAGTGAAATGTGGCACTCTTACATTGTCTTTAATAAAGGAATAACCTTGTATTGTTCAGGTTCTAGAACTCAGAAACAAAACTTACTGCTAAAGACATGTTTGGGTTACATTATTGCAACATAGATTTCACTGCAAAAACATAACTATATTGTGTTGCCCAATGCGTATCCTATACAGCAGCATGTATTCAATATAACAGATTAGGGTTGGTTTTGTGACATGGTTTTGGACATGATGGGGTCAGTAAACTCTGTGTTTTGACATTGCAAGTTTTTTTGTGTTGATAATTGCTTAGGCCTGACACTCTAGACCCAGCACTTCTTCGACCTGGACGGTTGGACCGGAAAGTGGAATTCGGGCTGCCAGATTTGGACAGTCGAACACAAATCTTCAAAATTCACACTCGAACAATGAATTGTGAGCGTGGTATACGCTTTGAGTTGCTGTCTCGACTTTGCCCCAATTCCACAGGTTCATTTTAATCCATTTTTTGTTTCATATCTTTTTCTATATTTACTGTGGTATATGGTAGTATTATCCATTGCAGGGTCTTCATTATTAGGTGTCTGTACTCAGCTATATGAAGGGTGGCAACAGGGGCGGATATACGCAGTGTATGCACTGAAGCAGGAATGTATGCAATTCGTGCTCGAAGGAAGACAGTCACTGAGAAGGACTTCTTGGAGGCAGTGAACAAAGTGATTAAAGGCTACCAGAAGTTCAGCGCTACACCTACATATATGGTTTACAATTAGCCCCACCTCCTCATAACCACAAAGTGAGGATTAGAAACTACACTTTGTACATAGCAGATATTTAGGAAATAATAAAGCTCAAGGTGAAGGGGCATTTTAGAGTTGTATGTAGTTTTCTGCGACCATAAGCTAAGAAAAATCAAGTCGTTTGTGAATCTAAAGAAACGTTTTGTTTATCTCACTCTTATGTTAACAAGTGGTTGTGGTGCTTTCAATCTGGAAGATCTATTGACTCATGCATGCAACAGATCATCAACTTACATACACCACCTTTGAAAATCTGGGTTGTTAATCAGACTGGATGTCCAGTTTTGGTCAAGGTATTTTATTCGGATGACCAAATCTTGTCCAGTGTGGTTAATCTTTTGTAGTTTGACAATATTGGTTTGAGATATTTTCAACACATTGAAGATAATCCAATTGGGCAAGATCTGACCAAAATACTTGGCATCCAAAACTGTAATCTCATAAGAAATTGAACAATGAAGTAAAAAGATTCAATAAATGTTTTCTTTTACTTTGTGAAACTACCTCATTACTGAAGACTGAGCAAGGGAATATCATATGCGCCTTGAGGTAAAAGTGGCGATGTGCCATAGATTAAGGGCTTTAAATGGGTCTCTTCCAAAGTTGGGTGGATATCACTTTTGTCTTGCTGAACCCACATTGGAGACCTGGACTGGAGGCCATGCTGCCAAACTATCCACAGCTGAAAGAAACCAGTGGAGGATACTTGGAGAGAACCATCGTCCTCAGGTATCTGCCCTTGCTTGAGAACTGCAGAGTTCAGACCTCCAATTAGTTTGACTTGGAGGTTGGCCTCTACTCTTGGTGTTTGTGCTCTCAGTGCTTGACCTCTACTCTTGATGCTTGTACTCTGGGTGCTTGGCCTCTACTTTGAGTGCTTGTTTCTCGGTTCTCTTAGCCTATGTGCTCTTAGGCTCAGTGTTCTTGATGTGGGCCTCTATGGTCTTGGTGCTTGGCCTCATTGCTCATCGTCAGGTGAGTATTCTTCCTTCCTTTTCTTTTGTTACTTTTTCTTTTTGTTTGGTTCTTCCTGTTTTTTCTTTTGCTCAGTTGTGTCCTTTGTTTCTCTGTGTGCATGTTGTTGGCTGCATCTAATTCCAAAACCCCCCAAAATTGAACACCCTTCCATTTAACATTCTGTCTTGTCTAATGATGAAAGACTTTGATTGTCATTTTGTTGTTCCTTATGTAGTGTAGTTTTTGCTCTTTCTAAAACTTATTGTTTGTACTTGTCTTATTGTGAGTTTTGCTATTCTTTGTGAATGCACATGTTTGTAGATTAGTCCATGTTGCTCTTCTTGTTTACTACAAATTGTGAGTTAATAGTTAACCTTGTGTGCTTTTTAAATCGTTGTTTGTTGTTTCATCAGTTCACAACACATTTTGTTAACTTCACTCGAACAAGTTTGAAAGAAAATATTGAGTTCCTACTTCATGTTTTTCTATGAATGTAAATAGTCGAATTCTAATGATCGGATTAGAAACCCATAAACATAGCATACTAAACAAATTCAATACTAAGTTTAATAGAGAATGTGACAGAGGCAAATTATTGGTTTTGTCTTCTCAACTCTATTTTTGATAACTAGGTCTGAATCTACTTTGGATTTTAATCTTTAAAATGGACCAATTAAATTCAATTAAATGTATGAATAAATGAACCCGATGTCTGTATGGACTAAAGTGAAATGTCTGTTGAAGATATATGTGTGAATTATCTAAGGAATTCCCTACTTTCAAAAATTGGAAGTGCCTGAGACATTGAAAATGAAGAAACAAATTGATGAGAGAAACAATTGAAGGAACAATTGTTGTTCTTAACAACAATATTGAGTATATGAACAAAGAAAACTCTGAAGCGTTTATAATAGAAATTTGTTAACACCATTGTCTTTTTTGTATTATTGATAATAGTTTTGTATATGTAGATAATCCACAAACAATGTGTTGAGGGGCTTGTTATATGAAAAAGTTAATTAATTTATATTAATTCACAGATCTAGGGAATGTGTAATATGATAAAGTAATGGAATAACTCCAATGACAAAACACATGGATAAATAAGATGCTTTAATTTTTCAAAAATATGAACAAGTTAAAATAGTACACTGAAAGAAGGCTTGGAAAGGCAACCAACAAAGAAGAGAGAATATAAGTGTAATGTCCAATTATTTTGGTGCAATAGATCCTTTTGAGAAGGATAATGTGCGAAGTAAACAAAATTCTAAAAGAAGTTTGCCATATGATCAATGTTTTTAGAAAAAGGCTTTCTAGCATAACATCATTAGTGATCATCCCGAAAAAAAATTAGCATCAATTTGCAACATGGTTGTAGAAAATTGTGTGAGAATTGCAGAAAACAAGCCAAAAAAAACTACCTCAAAACTAAAATATATGTCAAAATGTGATGAATTATTTTTTCAAAAAAAAAAACTGTGAAAAAGAATTTGCCTATTTACATAGTGGAAAGTATTTGGTTCAAATGATTAGCACTTTGCTTGCATCCACATGTTGTTTTCCCCTTGACAAAATAATTCTCTCAAACAATGTTATCAATTATGGTTGAGAAGTCGAAACATATATGTATACTCCCTATGTTAGCAAAATGTGTATATGTGACAACAAATTTTGATTTAGGGGTGTCAAATTTGGTACATAGTGTATTTGCACTTGTCAACTTTTCAAATGTTAATGGGCAACCTAAACATGTGGCTCTTGGATTATTTCAAACAACTCAAATTGGGTGTCAAACATTCCCAACAAAGTTTCACTCTTTTATGATACGAGTTGAAGAAGAAGAAGGTTCAATCTTACACATGACTTTGGCTTAACAATATGTGGTCAATTGTTATGTACTTGGAATACAAAACACATTTTAACATACAAGCTTTGGACATGTATGTCCCAAGACTTGATACTATGCTACTAATGAAGAAAAAGGTTTGTAATGTATGTTTCAAACTTACTCAATTAGAATTGTGAAAAATGTACTACTTGGCCAAAACAAATTAGGGAATGGTTGACAAGAATGGATGAAAACTTATGTTAATTTTGGTTTGGCAACCAATGAAAATTGAACACACTCATGAAAATAAGTCGAACAGCTTTTCATTTTGAGTTTTCTTTTTGTAGTGGTGATATTGAACTTCTATTTGTTGATTTCAAAAACAAATAATGGTTTTCTACTTTTGTGGGTTGCATAACAAAATTATCATCTTTCTAAAGGCCTTGCAATCCAAAATGTTATGGAGAGAAAGAGGGAATTCCTATGTTAAGCTATAATTGGTTTTTAGTCTTCACCGCTTCCCAAATGTTTTTTAAATTATTGTTGATAATTTTTATTCTATGGTGGCAGCTTACATTTTGAATCAATCTCAAGAACATGGGCTTTCAATTCATGCAACAAATCAGAAATTTGAAATGTCAAAATGAATCTAATATTTGGATCATGTTGATTATCTATCTAAAGAGCATGGTGTTGAGTGAAGAATTTTGGCTGTGAAAATTAAGAAGAAGGAAGTTTGTTTCATTTTGGATTTTTTTCTTTTTGTTCTTAAAAATGTATGATGACAAGAGACCCAATAATATGTTGTCATTAATGTTAGATCTTGCTCATAAAACCCTTAGCTTGACCCCCTCATACATTGGGAGAGAGTAGGGTATTACAATTGTTGAAAAGTATGACAAAATCTTTATTACCTATGTTCTTGCAGTGTTATCAACATTTGCATTTTACAAAATGTTTGTGCAAATGTTTTATCTATATGACTTTGTTAATGACAATAATGTTTGGTGCATCTAGGAACAACATGCTCATTTTACCTCTCACCTATGGCATAATTTTTCTCCTTCTAGATTTATGAACTTGAATTTCTTCCTTGGAACTATTTATCATTTTTTTGTTTTAATTTTTTTTTCCCATGTTTTTTCCTTTGCTTTCATTTGCGTTTGGTAGAATTTGCCCTACATAACCTACTCTACCTCATAATGAGGTAACTAGGGCACTTCACTTTAAGCATGAATTGAAGCAAAAATATGCACCCTAGGTTGCAATCCCTATAGTGAAGGTCCATAGGTTAAGTCGTGAACTAGTACATCTTGGTTGTTACAAAATATCAATCATTAGCATAGGTAGGTTACAAAATATCGGAATCAGCGGTGACATTTGAATCTAGCATTACGAAAACTTTGAAAACATGCCAAATTGATAGGTATAGTATATTTAACATGGTGTAAGTACCTAATTGTATTAAGGATCGGACCAATTTGGGTGTTTGATTATGAAGTATCTCAAATTGAGATTAGGTGGATATTATAGTTAAAAGGGTCAATACTACATATCATACCGCTTGATATGGGGATGTGGTAGATAATATTTAATAATCATTACACAACCATCCTTGTTGTTGGAGTGATTGGGTTGGAGGTAAGGGTAAATTAATGAAGGGTTTTGAATTTATAGGTTTTGTAATTATAATGGTTATAACGTTCTAGGAGAATTTTGATTCCCCAACATGTGATTGGGGGAAGATATACAATATTGTGTTTCAAATCATGGCCCCATGAATCAAAGAAATGTGTGGTCGATCTATTTTTATTTTTTCCTTTGTTGTTGAATGTTCAATATTTTGTTATTTTCCAAAAAAGTATTTGGAAAAATGCGTTTTGAAGGTGTAAAAGTAATTTTCAGGAAAATTTTGCCACACTTTTTTATCAGAAAATTGGGGGAAAAAAATGTCAACTAACTCCAACATTATATAATGATTAATTATAAATCATTTAATGAGAAGACTACAATATATCTATTTGGGGATTGTCCAAAGCTTTGATTTTATTTTTTAATGATAGGCCAATCAAAGATGCCTATCATGAAAGAAAATAATTTGAACTTTGGGCTTCCCCACAACTAATTAATATGAGTCACACTATTCTATACACAATGGACTCTACCCTATCCTATTTTGTCACCCCCTCATGATACTCTCCTCCTCTCCTTATTACCTACTAATGGGGCCATGTGTTGTTGGCTCAAGTATGTTAAACCTCATGAATGGGTCACCCATCCTAACAGGTACTAAGTACTCTAGTTGAAGTGAGCTTAACTTCAGAGTTTTCTGTGAAAGAAGCCACTTGTTAAATTTTTGTTAGGGCATGACTCTTTCCTGAAGTAGTTCTTTTCAGTCCTCTTTTTCCATTCCTGTTTGATAGGAAGGGTTACCTTAAAGCCTCTTTCCCTATGGATTTTCTTGTCCAGTTCTCATATCTTGCAATACCTAGGGTACCTATCTGTCTTATGGCTCTTCTGACTAGCAATTTTATTTTTTCTCTGCCTAATTTTAATGTAATTTTCTGTTTCTGCAATAATGTTCCACTGTGTATCACACCTTTTCTTTATTTTATTTTATTTAAAATTATAAATTAAATCAATAGTGCAAAATTCAAATAGATTGGATGAAACCACAACCTCCCATCTCTTATAAATGGGATTCCATCTCAAAGCACAGCCACTTAACTCGGTCTTCCAGTGTTCAGCCACTCAGTGGTTGAAAGCATCTACACTGAAGAGAAGAGGTCAATTAATCTATTTTTAATTAATTATTTGATATGATGGAACCAAGTAAGAATGGTTGTTTATCATTCAAAATACCCATCCTTGGTGTGGTCCAAAGGCCAAGTTGAAATCCTTGTTCTGAGCTCACACCCACATCATCTACCAATGGGTACAGAATGGGTTACAAATGGGTTACCAAGGTGAAATCATATATTAACTCAGTTGAGGTTCATCCACAGCTCAGTCATAATGGGCATCCAGTGGATGGATGGTGTGCTGGTGGGTGCTGGTTTACTCTGGGCAGTTATGAACATGGTTTTCTTTCACACTTAGGTACATCTTAAAGGGGCAAAGGGCATGCCGAGAGAAAAATATTTGGCTGGACTTTTGTACTGCTGGCAGTAAAAACCCTTGGCCTATTTATTTATTTATTTATTTACTTACTTAATTGGCCTATTTAACATTTTCCATTGGGAAAATTGGAGTTGAAAGGGCTCACATTATTTTTGGTCTTCTTGAATATCAAACTAATTAATGGTAGATTTGTTAACACCACCATTTCCAACTCCAAGGCTTCAACCCCTCCAATTTGTATTGGTACCACACAAAGATTTTGACTACTTCAAGTGTCCAGTTTTGTGGTTGAGTCTTTAACAAAAAGATATTTTCGTTTTGCACGCAAACCAAATCAGGTTCTATTCTAAACATGCATAATTGAAAAATGGGAAAAGCCAAATGGATGGTTTGTGTTCAGAGTTTCCTCAAAGCAAGGTGTAACCCACACTCAGATTTTCAATACAATGTGTGAATAGCATGCAAAGTTGCATGTACTTATGAAGCTTGCATCGATGTTCCTTAGAGTGCAAATCCCTAAATTGCAACCACAAACTATCCTAGATCTTTGGATAGCAAATATCTCAAAGGACAATTGCACTACCAAGCCCTCCAAGTTCCCAAATCCCAACTACTAAAGTTGGGCCTTCTTAAAGGTCTATGGCTGTTGCTAAGGTTTGTTAAGTAAACTATTTCACGAATGTGTACCTTATGTTCGTTAAGATGTGAAAGTTTCAAGATTGATTTATTGTTTCTTCCCAAAAAAACCACTTAGAAAGTACTTAATATATTAAGGCAAAGTAATATTGTTTCCCAAATCTTTCACAAACAGTTTAGAGATTCAAATGATTTTTGGAATCCCAACAAACTTTCTAACAATATCCAACTACACCACCCTTGAAGGCCACATGTGAGGGTTCACCTGGTTATGTTACCCAAAACCCACCAAGGCACCATCCATTGGAAACCAATTGGAAACCTATTATGACTTAGTTGTGGATGAACCACAATTGAGTTGCTCAGGTTCCAAGGTTCAGCTATGGTGTAAACTGGTGTTGGGCGGTTATCACAAATGGAAACTGATAACATGTGGAACCCTAAGATATATATAACCATGGTTTTTTAAAACCAATTCTGATACATAAGCAGGTTTCTAAAAAATATTTGAGAGCTGGTTCTGATATATAATCACGGTTCTCAAAACTCTAAGAACCAACCAAATATCCTTTTGTAAAACTGATGGTTCTTTGCTTGTTATATACCCTTCCACTTAACTACCTACATAGAAGGGTAAAGAAGGTAAGGCACTTGGTGGCTAACTGTGCATGGTCGACACATAGCTAAACACTGTGGTTAGCTATGGGACAGGAATACAATGAAAAAATGTTTTCTGTCCACACATCATCCATCCTGCATGGTGAGCTGGTGGGTGCTGGTTCACTGGGGCCAGGCTTTCCCTTAGATATAAGACACTGTCCAGAGGTTTGGGTCCCCATTCATTGTGAGAAGCTCCTCAGTTCTCTCTGGTCCATCCAACATAAATGGAACTTGCATCTCTTGTACCCATTCCTTCTTTTTGGTGCACATACTACTGTAGTATGTAGCCTGGTTAGGCATTAATTAATCAGATTTTGGAATTGCCAAAAAAAACAAAAAAAACAAAAACAAAGTGTGCCACCTATGCCAAAAATCTGAAATTTGGGCAATGTTTGCACAAAATTATCTAAAGTGGTTGAATTTGCACTAAGAAAGATTCACAAAAATTTCTAATGTTTTTTTGTTGGAAAAACGACAAAATTTGTCGGGGAGAAACCAAAAAATGTACTAATGTATGTTGCAAGAAATGCAATTAGCTTTACACCTTCCTTGTCCTCAACACTCAACACTTGTTGATTTTAGTGACTCAGAATTGATAGCTTCCATCACCTGGGGGGCAAGGAGACCAGGACTGATTCTGATTCTGGGGACTCAAATGGTTTCATTTGGTTGTTTGAAGCTTCCAATGCCAGACAATGGGTAGTTTGGTTGGGATGGCTGCTGAAGTCTCTCCTCCTCTCATGTCATCGCATGCACAGTAGAGTGCTACTATGTCTGATGCAATACGAGGGAGAGCATGGTCTATTACTCCTCTCCTATCATTGCATGTGTGGTCACGAACTGTGCCCGATCAATCCAAGTGAGCATGGTCTCCTCCTCTCTCATGTCATTGCATGAGTGGCGGAGTAGCTTGTCCCATAGAAGAGAGCATGGGGATTTTTCATCTCTGGTTCTTCACCTCACTTCCTGGCCATTACTTTGAAACCCCATGTGAAGAGCTTATGGGCAGGGCAATGGTGGATCCGGTCCTCAGTGGGCCTCCTTGACTGTTACTTTTTAACATTCGGCCTCTCTATTTTGGCACTATGTAAGTAGGCCTAATGTCTGAAGACCCAAGAGAGAAGAGAATTGACTCACAGGCTCAACTGCATTCTCTAGGGGAAGGGATGTGTGCATATTGTGTTGTGTGATCTTCAGTTACAAATGCTCTGGGAGAACAATGACATTAGAGTTATCCATAACTTCACCCTGTCTTTGGGCCTCCTTCACCCCCTATCCCTTGTTTCCAAGTAAAGAAATTTTATTAAATCTCAGTATGAAATGCAATAGGTTTTGCTGTTTAGGATGTAATGTAACACTCCCAAAAGCCAAAAAAAACCCTTCTTTCAACTAAAGTGGAATCCAGAAATTTCCACTTCTATATGTTATATTTAACACGAGAATAAACAAAGTGCCTGCATTGTGGTTTAGGGTTCATTTGTCAGGGTTTTAGATTTTTCCCCCCTTTTTTTACCCTTCACTTTTGCTTATGGAAGTTTCAAAACGCATCATCAGAGTGCATTGCATAAGAAGGCCTAGGACAATTATGGGGCCCACAAATTGATATAATATTTTCAGAGGACCTAATGGCCCTCCACTAGAACCCAAAATCTTATGGGGCATGCATGGGCGGTGAATATAAGGTCTTGACTGAACAGCACACACCCCATATAAGACCATGCAAATATCATAGATCATTTGCTTCGACTTCTGTGGTTCATTACAATTGAATAAAATGTTAGCATTGGGAGAAGCGCAATAGATGCATGATTGTTTGGGGATGTTTTTAAGCACCAGATTGTGTGGGGAGGAGACACAGAGGTGTTTTGTGTTTTCTAGTTTGCACTACTATGATGACAATGTGCAATGAGTGGTCATCTTGTCATGGAAAATGATAAAAAGACAATCACAACAACTCTGACCCTAGCTTCCTAGGTACTTACATGGGATGGGACAAGCAACAAGCAAAATCAATTTGAGCTGAGTTGACATTGAAAATAAGAAACTAGGGGTGGGGATTTGCTTGTGCACAGTGCAAAACGACAGACAAGCGAGACTCTGTTTTTACCAACTCCAACATACTCTTCCAAGTTGCAACAACTTGTGCTCAATGAAATGCCCAAAAAGAAGACCCAAGAAGAATATAATGAGAATAGTCAGGGTGTTCTTAGGAAGGCTATTAGTCCAGGCCAAAAATAGTGGCCACTAATTTTAGGAATAGAATTTCCATGCAAAGTCACGTTCATGGAGTAAACAGGGCTTCCCTTCTTTTTCTTGTGGGGAAGGGGATCTTTTTCATTTCAAGTTATGTTTGGTGTTCAGAGTTTTGTTTTCCACTTGGACGGTGGACAATCGACATTCCATGCAAGCTTTTTATTGAGGTGGGGGAGGGGGCAGTGGGGAACTCTATACTTCAAAACAGAACCTTCTATTTTGGGGAGCCTCCATAGTTGCATTTTTTGAGTGATGGGCGAATCAAATTGGGTTCATTGCACCCAAAAAAAAAAATTGAACTTGGGAGGAACCTCATCTAATTAATGTGAAGCACAATAGGTATGAGAATTATGGAGCCTTTTCAAAAACATCAATTTGCTTAGTTGACATTGAGGATGCTTTTATCATGTAACATTGCATACTACCTTAGAGACTTTGTAAGGTTATTAGAAACACTTTAATGATTTTTGGGCACAAGAGAAGGATCTGACTTAGATCCTTTTGAAGTTCTTGGTACCTTTCACTATGCATACTGGCCTCATGGGGTTATCTTTTATCTCATAACCAGTCATTGACGGGCAGCTCATGTTGGGATTGGTTGGTTGCAAGTGGGTTATAACTAGTGTTGTTTTGGCATCAAGTTTTGGAGATACCAGGAGGTTCCTGGTATTTTATTTTTTATATTTTTCATTTTGGGTAGGGGTTTTCTTCTTTTTTTTAATTCAGTTTTTTGGTACCAGTATGATATCAATAGCTTACAGACTGAAAATTTGTACCATCGGTGTGAACACAGGTATGTCGAAGTTGAAACTTGGCAAAATAACAACCCAGATCTTGGTATTGGGTTTAGGTTTATTTGTGCTAATGTGTATGTTTCCAATTAGGAAAACTGAATGTTGGATGGGCAAATCACAAACAACTAGGAAGAAAGCAAGCATTTAACATTCAAGCAATCATTTCGTGCAACATTGTGAGCATGTTAAACTTTCATAACAATATAAAAAGTTGCAATTAGCAATATATATATGTGCAACTAAAGGCAAATTAAAATACGTATACAACCCATCTAACATCCTCAAACACAAGATTATGTCTCTTTAAAATAATATGTCTTCTCAAGTAGGTTCTCATTTTCTTCCAATAATGTATCCGTCGCCACAAAAAAAAACTACATTAGTTTGTGTCCATCAATGAACTTACAATCAACTTGTGCATCAACTAGTCAATTCTTATAAATCATGATGAGCTTGTCAAGTTTTTTGAGCCCAACACTACAACATCACAAACTAATGATTACACCTACAACTAAGAAGTTTCATTCAATCTTGATTTGTGAATTTAAGATGCCCAAGATCTATCATGCCAAAAAATCCACATTTGGGAAACTTGGACTCATTGATAGACCATCACATCAACAAATCAAGACCATTTGCATTCTCCACATGGAAGGTACAAAGCAAAGATAACTTGAAAAGACCTTCAATAGACTCTTGTGTTGAAGCTATTAAACCGAACAACCCAATCAAAGTTGAAAGTAGCTCAAGTGTTGAAAGAACTAAACCTAAGCTTGATCTAAATTCAATAAACCCATAACAACTTTCAACAAAGGGCAACACAACCAAATCATCATATTATTACACTAATGTGGCAACTTGATCCTTACCATTGTGATCAAAATGTAATTCATGCTTTTGAAATACAGATCCAACATCAAAGCAACCATGTTATAGGTTTTTTTTTGAAAGAAGATTTTTCCAAAACCTAGAAAAGGACACATGTTAATGACTTTAGTAGTCATTTTGCTATACAATTTTATTATCTTAAAGCAAATTCATCACACTAAAGTGAAGGAACAATAGCAACTTGATGCTCATACTCCTTCCGCGTTATCCTTATGATCACCAAAATAGTAAACACATCATATAATAACCAATACCTTTTACAATGATTCAATGAAAACTAATGAACAATTGAATTAAAGGTTTCAAGCACTGCAAAAAAAATTGTCCATGTAATTTTGTTGGAAACTATAATCTATAGATATTAACTTTCTCAAATGTAGTAGATGTTGATAGCATTCATGTATTTTAAAGTTTCTTGAAATAAAATTACATTCAAAGCAAAACATGTTTTCACAAGGGTTTTGAGTTTTGTGCAGTGTGTTAGCTTCATGGCAAATCTTCTCCCATTCTACCCTTTCTGGACTTTTTAATCAAAGTAATTATCTTTTGGAGAATAACATGTGCATCTTTCAAATTGATTTGCTTCATGCCCACATATAATTTAACTTCATTTGTGACATATTGACATGCCTTTGACATAACGTGACCAAAACAAAGTCAACAAATGGCTAAGGTAATTGTAGAGGTTCAATATGACACAACAAAAGTGAGGGCAATTGTGAAATAATTAAAAGTGGCTCCTTCATCCTTGACATACACGATGACTTTATTTTTCAAATTGAATTAAACCAATATAACCTTCACTTGCTCTATAAAAGCTACATAAAAAATATTAGGCGTTTCAAATAGTCCAACAATTATGTGACAAGGAACCCAACTTTGGTTAATGAAATCGATGACCAGAAAAAATGTGTCATAGCTTAACTTTAACATCCACAAACCAAACATTGTTGTCATAGTTGCACATTGACCAATGGCAAAAAACATGTAAATCTCCATGGTTTTCTATAGAGCAAGAAGGTGTTCATGAATAAATTGTTTGTGAAAAGGAAATTATTATCAATCACAAAGATGTAGCATGATTCACTTCAACCAAGGACTTTCCACAACAAACAATGGCATATAGCCCTTAGTAATCATCAAAACAAGATATTCAATGAACCCCATTTTAATTGGTTTCCATTTTTTTGTAAACTTTCACAATTTTAAACAAATCAAAATTGGTTGTGAGCATGACAAAAAACCTATGCTTACATTTTTGCCATTTATCACCAACTCTACCCTCTAGATTATTTTGCATGCTATGTATTTCACCAAATCCTAGCCATGTTCATTTGTAACATGTTTTTTCATGGTCATGATGCCATGGTTAAGGTTGTAAATTATAAAACCTTTATGGAACTTGGTTGAACTACGAAAACTTGTAGAATTTTAAAAAGGTGACACATCTCACACCTCTTGAATTGCATTCCTTGCATGTCGACCTCAATGCTATTATCATTCAACATGAAAAAAGTCCATGACTTTGCTACATGGTGAAATGGAACCTAAATACTTTGGTTAGTGATGAGTTGTGTCAATCATTACTTCCAAAATGCTTCTTCTTTAATTCATTGTTCTTCATCAACTACACCTTCAACTTGCAACACCTCCCTTGATAACATAAAACTTTCAAGATTGTTAACAAACAAATTACCATACCTTACAATGTGAAATTCATCTATATAAAAGTCTAGCAACTCAAACACATCCATATTCAAAGTTTATTCAACATTTAACAAACCACAAACATAAAGAACACGCAAGACATTGGACCCAAAAAACATTAAACATAATGCAAATATGAAAAACACAAACAAACATGAAAAGAATGGACAAAATAGTAAAAAAAATTCAGCTCTAATGTACAACTCCTCCGAGCAATAGCAAATGAAAGTTCAAGAATGATTCTTAAATGCAAAAGGGATCCTATCAACTCTACACACCATTTACAAATAAGTCATTCATAAATCATAAACATGTAAAAGTAACCTAATTGATACCAATTTCTCCATTTTGGAGCTCAATGCAAGCGACTAGGCCCTAGTATCACACAAGTTTTGCAAAACCTTAAACCCATATGTTTAGTTAACCTAACATGTTGCTTTCACCTAAAACTAACAAGGTTTTCAACTTGTTTCTTGTAACTTTGATAACCTATGGGTAAAGTCCTTTATACTTTAATGCATACCTAGGTTTGTACTTGAGATTTTCCTAATACCAAAATAACAATAGTTATAACTCATAACCCTTGTGTGTGATGCCACTAGATTGACCAAGTCTATAACCCACCTCCAAGTTCTCAAGAGCATGCTTGATTGTTGGACTTCCATAACCCATGCCAACATCCATGGGAATGCACACCATTCACAAAATTTCTATTATGTCTGATGGGAGGTGAACATGAATGTGCTCAACACCCATTCACTAACTGGCTATGTTTGGTAAGTAACCCCAAGTTGCTTGATTATTGCACATAATCTTGCTACTCCCATGGCTCAATTATATGTGATAACTTGATAACTCTCATTGGTTAACTAATCCATAAGCCTTAAAGGTTTCAAGAAAGTCCCTTCACCGATACAAAAGTTCACATTGTTTGAAAACCATGATAGCTCGAAGTCAACAAATAACAATTTGCACACAACATTGGATTTGGAGAATGTGAGCATGTCCCCAAAGATATAAGGTGTTTAACCTTTGTGTGGTCAAACAAACCAATATGGTTTGCCACCTCACTGTTTTTCCTACCAACAATGGAGGAGGCAAAAAAACTAACATGCTTATAGTATAGGGGACATGTTATACCATCTTTTTCACACTTAAAATATCCCATTGAATTTCTTGAGCCATATTGACAAGTTTTTTCAAGCTTGGGCAACATTTAACAACTCCACTTCCAAATTTTGTTTTTTGCCCATGTTACAAAACTTAAGGATCATGTGAAAGGGGCCAACTCATACAAGGTGTGCAAAAAAAAATCAAGACTAAAAACAGTCCCAAACACTAGAAATTTGTTTTTGCCTATAAATAGATGAATTTTGTATGATTTTGTGTAGAGTTACATTGGATGGCCAAATTTGACCATCCATTTCTTCCTCATTTCAATTTGATTTTGCACAATATTTTTTTCACATTGTGCATATAGATGTTTTCAATCTACCTTAGAAGCTTTATCATCAATAAAGCATGGTATATTGGTGTAAAACTTGTAATTTTGATTTAGTTACCAAAAAAAATTAAAATTAAAATTTCAACGGTGGGGATTTTCCATTTTTGGACCATATCCTATTTTTTAAAAATCAAAGGATTCAACTTGAAGTCTGGTACAATTTTACAAAATTGGATTAAAAAAATTTCAGCAAAATTCATCACTTTTGGGCACACTTGTGGGGTATGGTCCGACTTTTGTATTAATATTGTTTTGGTCAAATGTCAATTAAAGGTTAAACATTTATTGGCTCAAGTGTTTGTTTTGTTTTAGCCCTATTTATAATTCTAGGACAAGAATCTACATCACAAGGTGTTAATGAGATTATAGTCCAAAATTTTACCAAGTTGACTGAGAGTCCAGGAAACCTTTCATGAATAAAAATAGGTCCGAATGAATAAAAATACACATATTCCTATTTTGTTAACCAACTCACAAATTTGCCTTTCATGAAAGGTTTCAAGTTGAAACTTGAATACCTATTTATTTTAGGTCCTTAATATAGGGATGTTTCATTCTTCCAGTGTGAGCACATTTTGTATATGATTTGTCCACTGAGGCTCCAAGGTAACCTTTTTCTTCTCACATATAATATTGGTTTGCATTTTGTATTGGTGTTCGGTGGTTTTTTCTTCTATGAAAACCTCTCTCTGTCTAAAAAAAAGAAAAAAAGTAGAATTGTCTTGGCTCCAATTTCACCCAAATGGAACTACTAATTTAGTTTCAAGTCTAATTCTTGGTTTTAAAAATCAAATTTAGTTTTGATTTCACATTTCTTACTAACATGGACTAGAACCAACAATTAATTATTGGTTAACCTTTGATTAACCCTCCATATTAATCAAATTATTTTTAGAAAACCATATTTGGATTTTGGTCCTAATTCCACACACAAGAATCAAGAAGCAAATGTTCCCCACTTTTAAAGGCTTACTTATCAATTGTCAGTTTTGTAACATAATCAGAAATTTAGTGTGATTGCACAAACTACAGTCAGAGCCCTGGGCTGTAGTTTGTGCGATTCGTACTAACTTCTGAGCTTTGTTGTTGGGTCCCGAAGTTCGAACATAACGAGAGAGGTTAGTTAGAATGTGCAACTATGGCCAGGCTTTGCTTTCAGATCAAGATTGTTTATAGTACAGATGGAATGTCAACCTGCAACAACAAGGTTTTAGCATTATGTTTCCTTTGATTAGTTCAGATCTCATGGATGTACTTGTGAACACCAACCTTTTTTGTGTCGCTTGGCATGCCCCCCAATCCCCAAAATGGTAAAGTGGTAGATTTTTTGAAACCCGATGACTAGAAACATCCTAAAACAAACTAGGATATTTCAAGGTTTTTATGTTCTCATTCAACATGAATGATGTTATACACAATGAAACTTGGGTGTTCCTCCTATAGGAAGGATGTGAGTCACTCACTTTCCATTTACCTTGTTGTTGTCAAATGGCGATGACAACAACTTAGTGGGCATTTGCGAAAGAGCAAGAGAACCTAGCCCACCTAAAATGCCTGGGATCTTTTACAGATCAACTGACCAGTTCGACTGTTCCGATTCTGCCTGTCCTCCTTATTGCTGTAGTGGACAGGAAGATCAGCCTATTGCACGTGGATGGATTCGCCTTAAAAATCATCCCCCTCCCAACTACCTCTGTTGATATTGTCCTTCACTTGATCCGCTCCCCTGGTGCATTGGGGGTATAAACCAGTGTTAGGCGAGGATTTGATTTTGGAATATTAATCGAATCAGAATATGAAATATAAGCAATATGAAAGCCCAAGCGTGGAAAAGAGTTTAAAATTTAAAATAATTTGCAATGAGAAAAATTTACTTAAAATTCAATGTCCCCCTCTCCCCCTCCTTCCCCTGGCTTTACCCTAAACACACACAATTTACCAGAACCCTCTGTTTCAAGTAGGCTTTTGAGTCACCCTCAATTCACCACTTCAAGGCTACCTCTCCTACTTATATAATATATATATATTCTTCCATAATTCACAACAATCCTACATTGCAAATGGGCTTTTGTCTCATCCTTAACCCACTTGATCGAAATCTTTGCACAATAAATAATATATTCCTTGATACTTAACTAGAACCCTCCATTCCAAATAGGATTTTTCTGGTCCAGGGATGGGATACCCCACATGTTGGTGCTTTGTGCTCCTCCTAAGACTACAGCATCCTTCCTATGCATTACTCTCTATTAATAAGTTTGAACAAGTAAGCTAAGTGCCCTTGGTCTCCTCCATGTGTCATTCCTTCCTTCAGCTCCTCAGCTTATAATAACAATTTCCAACCAATTTGGATGGCTCCCAATGCTCTTAGTTTCTTTTATTATTTATTATATATTATTGCTTTGGTGCAGGTTCAATGTTCACCCCCCAGACCCAAGAGCCCTACAAACCCTATGAAACTCCCTAGAAATCCTATCAAGTTTCAACCTGTCTTGTGCGGTTATTTGAATCTTAGAAATACCATTGGATCCCTTTTTTTTTTAATTATGTATATTTCAGCGTCAAAGAATTGCCACTTGCATGTCTTTGAAAAATAAAATAAAATCAGAATCGAAGACCCGCATGAGAAACGAGTCAAAAATGTTGGAAGACCATGGTTTTTTTATGAAACGAACTAGTTGTAGTAAAGAGTGACCAAAGGTTTTATGGACAGTTATTTGATCTTTTCAAAGTTTTGAGAATGGTGATTTACATATGGGAAATGGGTTTGTTGTTTTTTAGAACCATGGTTATGAACCCAAGGTCTGCTCCAGTTTCTAATTAACCACCCAACACTGGTTTCAACAGAAACTCCCTTGGGCTCCCCCTCCTCTCTGAGGGACAATTGTTATTGTTTCCACAAGTTTTGTCATTTTCTGACCAAAAAAATCTGGGAAATTTTTGATTTCCTAGTGAAAAGTTGACGGGTTTTTTTAATTTCTGGGGAAAATTTTGCCAAAATTTCGACATTATAAAATTGAAAAAAAACTCTAAACCCTAAACCCCTGGCTGAGGAACCTCCTATAAATTTACATTCAATTTTCAATTTTTTATTAAGCTCTGAAAAAGCTCACGATGTAATTTACAACTGTAGGTACAACCATCCGTATAAAGCTCCCTTTTGTCAGCTTCTTGTTTGACGATTTGTTGATTGTTACAATAAATTTTGATGGTGTTATTTATCAAATACAAGCTGCTGCTGCGGTTGCTCCCATCATGCTGAAGGTGTCATCCAAATTTGTCAAAAGGAGAGCCCATTTTAACCTACAACTTGGTAATACCATTTTGTTGGATGGCTGTTTGGCAACTCACTATTTGACCCCAAAACCAACTCGTTGACAAACCTGCATGATCAATTTGCATGAGCTCATTTTGAACCATTGATTTCTGCCGTGGTTTTTGAGTATTCTTTCACCACATGCAGCCATGCCTGCAGAGGCCCCCACATAGCTTTTTTTTATTAAAAAAAAAATCAAAGAGTTTTTTAAAAAGTAATTTTTTTTTGCAGACTTTGAAGCAAGATTTTTTTTGGAAGTAATTTTGCAGACTTTGAATCACTTTGCACAAGTTTGAAGCTGTCAATACTTTCCCATGGGTTGCTTACTAAGTGTGCTTTGTTAATATTGTTATTGAGACCTCCATGATCATACTTACGTACATATGTGTGGGAATAATTCATGCATTCAAGAAGAAATTATCCATATGCGTTTTACAATGACAACCTACAATGAACCCCTCCCATGGTTTAAATGACCTCATCTTGCAATAAACCATGCGTGCTTCTCGTATTGTAGTGTCATAGCATATTGTGACTCATATTAATTAGTTGTGAGGACCCACAAAGTTCAATTTTTTTTCCTTTTGTGATGGTCATCTTTGATTGGCCCATCACCACTATATATATATAAAGCTTTGGATGGTCTTGAATAGATATGTTATAATCTCCTCCTTTGCGGTGCTTACATAGTTAGTCACAAGAGTAAAACTTAGGGCAATGGATATGGGATAAAATGAGGAACTATTGGGAACATGTCAAAAACCCATAGGAAACTTAATGGGGATATAGAGTGAGAACACATTGGGAACAACAACAAATCTAATACCCCACCTTCCCCGTAATGAAAAAAAATAGTTTTGTGTCCTATTCAAGTATTAAGGGTACCTATTGTTACTTTTATTAATTAAATGGGGTGCTTTCCAAACCTAGTACTAAGGGGAGGAATTGATCGACAAGGTGTCAATCAGGATAGTTCTGTTTTTCGGCTTGAGTTGCATTGAAAGCAACAAAGCCTTGGGTGGCACAAAATTGTGGAAATAAATTCGCTCATGTTGGATCAACAATGACAATGTCAACTAAGATGTGAATGTCATCTTCGGTGAGCACAATGTCGACTTATCAACAAGAAAAGTTGAATGTGTTTGAAAAAACGCATGTAATTATTTTTGCATCACATGGAAACCAACATCCCACACAATGGTAACAAAAGTGTCACGAACTACATCATGGGTTCTTGTGTGTTTGTTACCATGAGCACAACATAAGAAGTGGATACCCATAGGGTTGATGGGATGTGTGCACACGCATTGAAAAATACTTGCAATTGAGAAATGGGACAATTCAAGTCAAATTCAAAGTGTTGTGAAAAAGATTTTTAAAAATTAGTTGAAAACTTGAGAAAATTAGTCGAATTATAAACCAAGCACCCGCCCTTGGGCCAAAATATGATAAAACTTGAGCACGATGGGCTTCAAGGTTTACTTTTCCTTTATGAAGATCTCTCAAAAAAACAATAAAGAACAATCTTCCTAAAGAAACAAACAAAAGGAGGTTAGAAGGAGGTTGGCAAGTGATGTATGTACATCGGCTCATTCCATGCAAGAATGGATCACGCCCAATAAGGTTAAGGACCACCTAAATATCCTTAGCATAAGAGAACTAACAAATAAAGACCATGATTAAGTACCTAGTTAACCTAATACTTACCTAGAGAGACAAGGCAATATGACCATGCATTTGGGTTGCAAAAATTTAATACAATGGAGCAAAATGTGCATGTATACCTATGTGTGACAAGGATTTTGTTGCAATGGACCAAAAATGTGCATGCCTACCTTTGTGTTACAAGGATTTTGATGCAATGGAACAAAATGCCCATGCATACCTATGGGTTGCAATATTTGTCCACATGACAACATCTAAAGTTAGGGTTAAGGTAATCACTACAACCCACAATGCTAAGGAAAAATTTGAAAACCAAGAAAATGTGACCGACATGCAATTGAGCAATATGTCCATGCAAATGGGTTGACCAAAATATTTGCATGGGCCAATGATCCCACTTCTATGGCCCTTGAGCTTAGTATTAGGAGAACGTAGGGTCCACCTTGAAGGGTAGGGAGGGGGGGAAAAAAACACTAGTAAAGCACTATGGCTTAGGGAAGATTGGAAGTAGCATCTCAGTATCTTCTGCAAGCTTTAGTTAAGAGGAAAGTGTGTGTGTAGGTGTTTTTTTTGGGGGGTTAAAGGGTGGATTGCTAGATTGTAACCAAAGGGGGTTGGGCCTTTTGTAGGGTCCATGGCACCATATCTGGGACCACCCACAAAGATATTTAAGCCAGCAGCAGTCGCCATAAATACGTAAATTGGTATTGGAGCCCTGCACCCAAGACGACAATTTCTTGGATCCCTCCTCCATGCACATTGCTCCACCTTTCCGTCACCATGTATCTGACTGACGTTCATTTCTTCCATAACAATTTTTTCTTTTATTTTAGTGCAACAACTCGACAAAACACCCTTCATGTCTTCCAGAATAATATTTTATTTTATTTTAATCTGAGAACCGAGCAAAACTCCCATCACTCCCTTCCGTAAGCCCATAATAAAGTATTACAACTTAGAGTTTTTTTTTCTTTCTATTTTGAAAGCACCTCCTTGCATGGGAAGAGATGTACATGAAAAATCAAAGAAACAACAAGAAACCTTCCGTTCCACCATGAGGATGTGGACCTTTTTCCATCATCAAAGGTTTTTTTTTTAATTAAAAAAAACGTTTTCCTAACTTTACAGGGGGGAAGGTCTGGCCACTCCCCACAAGACCTCCCCTAATATGAGGGGTGTTAGCCGTTGAGTGGTATTTGGAATTGTCTGTTTTTAGTGGTCCTGGTTTGATGGCACACTCAACGCAAGCAACTCCGAATATAATTTCTAAAAATTCTTGTAACCCTTGTCTTCCAGAAACCTGAGGTCTGCAGACAAATTGCTACTACTGGTGGGGACCAGGTTTTCTTCGTATCTAGCCAGGGCATCTTCCAGTTTTGCCTTTATTTGGACGTATTCTCAAGCCCCAAGGAATGGTCACAATTGGGTTCAACTTGCGGAATAGATGGTTGCAAAATATTTTTGTATTAAAAATGATGGTTCAAGTTTTGTCTGCAAGCCAAAATTTGGCAACATGTACTAGGGTAGAACTTTAAGGATTCAAACATTCTTTGTAAATTGTCCCCCCCCCCTCTCCCCTCCCCCCAAATCTCTCTCCACAAAGAGTTTTCACATTACTCCACCCTCAAAAGCACAAACATTATTTTGCTCAACATTTGCAATTTGCACAACACTTGGATAGTTTCACACTATACATCCTCCTCAGGAGAGATCCTATTGTGATTCAACTTAATTCCTTGTAGGTGTTATCAATTCAAAAGGGAGGGGGGGGGGATATGACTAAAAAAATAGTTAAACTGTATGTATTTTTAGGTTTTTTAGTCCTAATTTTTTTTTTCTTCTCAGAAAATTTTCCAGTTTTCTCTGTTGGGTTCTAGCATGTAGCCAAACATGTGAAAGATACTTAAATGTTTTCACTTTCATATTCCTGTTTATGGAAAAAAGAAAAGAAAAAGAGAAGACTTAATGGTATTATTAGGGATGATCACCAATTCAGCTACTTCACAAAAATGAAAAAACCAAAAAAACAAAAAACACTGGTTCCATTAGTTATTTAGTTGTTTACTTGTGGGTGTATCTATTAGTTAGTTCCTTGTGGGTGTATCTGTTAGTTAGTTGTGCTCCCACTCACAAGACCACATCTAACTAACTAATGGATACAGCCACAACTAATGAACGTGAATCACAAGAGCATCCATACACACCCACAACTGATTGATGGGAATGATAATCGGAAGGAAGAGGACGCTAAATATCATCCCTTAAAGAGCACCGCCCATTCATCTATCCTTCCATGAGGATGGATGGGTGGGTAGGTTTGTAGGTTCCTATTCCAAACGAGTCTATAGAGTATGGAAATGCAGAGTTCACCTTCTTTAAAGGCCTCCCTTTTTTCCTTTTTTGCCCTCCTCAAAAGGCCTTCAACTTCCCAAAAGGTTAAAATTGGTGGGAAGCCATACCTAATAATGTGCACGTGGACAAAATCCCAACCCCTCTTTTCCCCACCCACCAACCCACCCATCCACCTTCTTTTCCGCCCCCGCCCACCAACCACCAAAACCGCCCTTGCTTCCTTCCTACCCTGCTTCCTATTTATTTTGCATGGTCCATTCTAGGGCATACTGGGAAGGGCGTGCCTGAAGATCTTCTGTCAACCCACGTTTCATAACTCATAGGTATGTTCTTTTTGATTTTGGTTAGCCTGTTGGACTGCTAATTCCATAAAGTCATGCCCAGTTCCAGCCCCTGTTTGCAGCCCAATTTGGCGTCCTATTTGCTGCTTCCTCTTTGTGAGATCGGGCCAGAGTGAAGCAGCAGCCACCAGTGCACCAACGTGGATGGATGGTGCACTGATAGGATTCTCTTTTCTATCCCTGTGCCATCCCAGCTTCACTTTTTTTTTGCTTGCCCTTTCTCAGCCCTGATCTCAGATTTTTTTTGCAACTTTATTTTCTCCCCGCCCACCACCTGTTTTTTTTTTTTTTTTTGGGAAACTTTTCCCCCCCCCCCGCCTCCTCCCCCCTTTTCACCCACTTACCCAC
>Ga0116231_10000596_pt1 | contig 65122 bp, 55 predicted proteins | sample S1TSphgellanicum_2_FD_89695 | JGI IMG/M metagenome (GOLD analysis project Ga0116231, IMG submission 89695) | Host-associated microbial communities from peat moss isolated from Minnesota, USA - S1T2_Fd - Sphagnum magellanicum MG | ecosystem: Host-associated > Plants > Peat moss > Unclassified... | reverse complement strand
TTAGTAACATACTACTTGCTAACAACCCGGTCTATCATGCTAGGACAAAGCACATTGAGGTGCACTACCACTTCATTAGAGAAAAAGTTCTAGCAAAAGAAATTGACCTTATTCATGTCAGTACTGAAGATCAAGTTGCTGACATTTTCACAAAGGCTTTAAGTATAGACAAGCTAAGGAAGTTTAGAAAAATGCTTGGTGTACTAGAAGTGGATTTGAGTTTGAGGGGGAGTGTTGAGAATTCAAGCTCAACTAGTTAGGTTTCATTAGTTACTGGGGTAGGAAAGTAACTAGGTTACTTTCACAAGGTTGAATTACTTTCGTTACTTATTTTATTTTGGTTATTTGTGGTTTGGTCTTGTTGTTAAATACCTTGGTGTTGATGGTTTGCTTTCTCTTTTCTTCATTACACAAGTTTGTGTATTTCATGTGATAAGAACCTTAGAGAGTTCTTGATGTTGTGTTTGTGTTGTGAGCATTATGTTGTAGTTTCCTTTCAATAAAGATTTATGTTTGCACTTGAGTAGATCTCCTATTTGTTAACAAGATGGAACCGGTTTGTTAGCATACCGTTGGTAGAACTGATTAACTAAGTCTTGGGCATGAACTAGGTTTTCAGCAGGCTCCCAAGTAGCTTCAGAAGGAGGGTAGCCTCACCAAAAGACAAGGTACAGGAGCTTTCCATGAAGCCTCTTGGAGTCCAGGACCTCCTGAACTTCAAACTCTTCTTGACCTTCAATTTTGACTAGAGCTAGGGGTTCTCGATGATGTTATGGGATCTAGTTTTCATGATAGGGTTCAAGCAAAGAAACATGGAAAACGTTGTGGACCTTGAACTGGGGTGGAAGCTCCAATTGGCAAGCAACTAGACCGACAAGTTTGGCGATTTTGAAAGGTCCAAGGTGCTTGTAATCCAACTTGGCACATGGGCGAGTGGTAGCAATGTTCTTTCTGAAAAGCCAGACCTTGTCTCCAACCTTGAAGTTTGGATGGTCCTTGCGTCAATGATCTACTTGCTTCTTTTGCCACTCCTATGTCACCTTGAGCTCTGCCATAAGGTCCTGTTGAACCTGTCCAAGCATCTTGGCCCTTTCTTCAGTCGAGGGGTTTACCAAGTTTCCAGGAATTTTAAGGCTGAACCTAAGATGAAAGTCGTAATTGGCAAAAAACGGACTGATACCGGTCGATGCATGCGCTATGTTGTTATAAGCAAACTCTACTTGAGATAGTAGGGCTAGCTAGTCGTCCTGTTACTAGCTCACAGTGCAGCGAAGGTACTGCTCAAATGTCTGGTTTGTTCATTCGGTTTGTCCATCTGTTTCGGGGTGGAAAGCTGAGGATAGTCGAATGTCGACTCCAAGGAGCTGCCAGAACTTGGATACAAACTGAGGGCCTCTGTCGGACACAATTTCCTCGGGGAGTCCATGCAGCCGAACAATCCCGTCCAGAATTGACTGAGCTGTCTCTTCTGTTATGATCGACTTGGAACAAGGGGTGAAATGGGCCATTTTGGTGAGACGATCGACCACAACCAATATTGAGTTTTTGGCTTTGACAGTAGGGAGGTCCGTGATGAAGTCCATTGCAATAGATCCCCAGGGTTGGCTAGGAATCGGCAGGGGCCATAAGAGTCCAAACGGGCGATGCCTGGGAGCCTTGGATCAAACACATGTATCACAAGACTTGACATACTCTTGTAGCAGCCTGTTCATCTTGGGCCACCAATAATTCCTTGACACTAGTTCGTGAGTCCATGCCATTCCAAAGTGACCGGCCAGGGTGTTGTCGTGGCATTCTCTCAGGATCTTTAGGCGTATAGGTCCTTCGAGTACATAGATCAAGTTGTTTCAAAGGAGAAGTCCGTCTTGCTGCTCAAATTGATCCAAATCATCACGATTTGGGTTCCTTGGTCGTTCCTAGAGTTCCTTCTTGATGTTGGTAGCCCAAGTATCTTCCTCAGTTGCCATCTTGATGTCCCTGACAAGGTATGAATCTGGGAGGGTGTTGATTGTTGCTACAACTGAAAATTGCTCGGGCTTGAATAAGGTTTGGGTCTGCTGGCCATAGGCCTCATCCCCCACTCGAAGCTCATATTCTGAATGGCGAGATAGCACGTCAACCTTCCTTTGCTAGGTGTCGAGTTGACATTGAATCTCAAAGTCGAAGTCAGCTAGGAAGATAGACCAACATGCCTAGTGACGATTCAAGGTCTAGGTAGTTGTGAAATATAGGAGATTCTTGTGATCTATCAGAACTTGGACTCGATGCTGAGCTTTGGCAAGATACAGTTTCCATTGCTCAAATGCCGTGATGATTGCCAAGAGTTCCTTATCGTAGACCTAGTAGTTGATTTTGGCACTGGTCAGCTTTTGTGAATAGGAAGCAACCGGGTGTAGCAACCCATCTATTCCAAATTGAGATAGGATAGCTCCCAAGGCAAAATCCAAAACGTCCATTTCCACAATGAATGGCTTAGCAGGGTCGAGATGTATCATGACTGGTGCAGAGGTGAATGCCATCTTGAGAGTGTTAAAAGCAACCTGGGCCGTTGGATTCCACGAGAAGGGCTTGTCCTTGCAAGTCAGGGTTGTTAGTGGTGCTGTGATCTTGGAATAGCCTTTGATAGACCAACGATATAAATTGGCAAACCCTAAGAAGCGTTGAACGTCCTTGACCAAGGATGGAGTAACCCAACACTGGATGGTCTCGACCTTCGACTTGTCCATGAAAATGCCATCTGGAGAGATCACGTAGCCGAGGAACGCCACTAAGGACTTGTCGAATTCACATTTTTCCAACTTGGCGTATAAGCCATGCTTTCGTAGCATTGCAAACACCAATCATACATGCTTGTCATGGTCTTCCTGGTTCTTGGAAAAGATTAAAATGTCATCCAGATAGACCACGACAAATTCGTCCATGTACTCCCGGAAGATATCATTCATCAGGTGCTAAAAGACTGTGGGTGCGTTCGTGAGGCCGAAGGGCATGACCGTGTATTCGAAGTGGCCGTAGCATGTGCGGAAGGCTATTTTCCACTCATCACCGGGGTGAATCTTGAGCAAGTTGTAGGCTCCACAAAGGTCAAGCTTGGTGAAGATCTTCCCTGTACATAGCCGATCCAGGAGGCCTGAAATCAAGGGCAAGGGATATTGATTTTTTTTGGTTATCTTGTTGAGTCCACAATAATCCGCACAGAGTCGAAGGGAGCCGTCCTTCTTCTTGACAAATAGAATTGGGGCGTTGGCTGGAGACTTGGAATGTTGGACGAACCCCTTGGGAAGGTTTTCAATAAGGTAATCACGCAGGGCTTGGAATTCCGGTTTCGATAGGCCATAGATAGGACCAAAAGGTGGTGAGTGTCCTTCCTCTAGATCAATCGAATAGTCGTATGGACGATGTTCGGGGAGTTAATCAGCCTTATTCTTTTCAAAGACATCAGCAAAGTCCTTGTACTTCTCAGGGAGTTTGATAGGTTTTGGTTCTGATCGGGGGTTTTTGTTATTGGTTGGGTTGACATGGATGGCGAAAACTTGAAGATTCTTGGCAACCCGATAGAAAGGTATTGCTCCATCAAAGAAGATCTGGACAAGGTTAGTTTTCTAGGCAAGATTCTTGACAGGATTCTTGACAGGACAAGGTTTGGTTCTGGCCACCGGGGGGCTCTTAACTGCAAGACTTGACAGAACAAACTTGACAAGACTGGAATTGGTTCTGACCCTCTTTGAGTTCTTGACCACAGGGTTCTTGGCAGGACTTGACATGGTGTTTTTCTAGGCTTGGGGTTATTGAGAGGTGCACCGTTGTGTGCTAAAGGTGAGGGTTCTGGATCACCAATCGATGATAGGGTTGTGCGCTTCTAGCCAAGGCAGACCAAGGATGACGGGATGGTGAGGGGTTGAGATGATGTTGAGAACAATCTTTTCTACATGCTTGCCGATACAGAGTTCCAGAGGGGTTGTTTCGTGTGTGATTGCACTGGAAGCGATGGTTCTCCCATCAATAACCTCCACCGAAACAAGGGTTGATTTCTTGACCATAAGAATGTTATGTTGGGCGACAAATGTTTGGTTGATGAAAGAAGAGGTGGTGTCAGAGTCCACTAATGCTGACACTTGTGGTATTTCTTCTGGAATACGAATGATGTCCACATGCTGAATGAAGCTGGGACTGGGACCAATGGCTGAACAGGAGCCTTTGCAAAGGTGGTGCTGGGTGAGATCCAGTCACATGGCTCCTACTATGACTAGATGTTCTTATTTTCCGATACTTGGGGAGTTTCCACAACTTGCTCTTGAAGTTTGACAAGCTTTTGAGGGCATTGGCGAACGATGCGCCTTAGGTTGCCACAGTAGAGGGACAGGTTGTTTGTTCGCCGGCGAAGTTTCTCGGCCTTTGTTAAAGGTTTGAACTTGGTTGCGTCGATATGCATCGGAGCAGGTTCGAAAGAGGTAGGTCGGGCAACTGTTGTTGTTTGGGGAACTAAGGGAGCGTAGTAGGGCGACTGATCCAAAGCTGGGCGTTGGAGGTGACTTTCTTTTCTTGGCGACGTTCGAACAAACGATTATCGCACTGAATTACCTGGGTGATGGCTTCACTGAAGTAAGAAAGGTCTGCGAGTGTCAGCAAAAGATTTTGAACATCGTCAAGAAACCCACAGTGAAACTGATCAATCAAAGTAACTTCTCCCCAATTGACATCGCAAGCAAGCTACTTGAATTCTGAGGTGTAGACGATGGCCGAACATGTCCATCAACTAGTGTTGGTCTGCTGGAGGGCTGTCCCCCAGACCATCTCCTTTTATAACCCTGAACCATCCTATCTTAAAATGTCGAGATGTGGCTGCATTGCCGAGACATGGCTGAGACGTGGCTGCACTGCTGCACTACTGAGACGTGGCTGCACTGTTGAATTGCCGAGACATGGTTGCACTACTGCACTTTCGAAACGTGGCTGCACTATTGCACTTTTGAGATGTGGCTGCACTGCTGCACCGCTGCAACGCTGAGACATGGCAGCACTACTGAAATTAATCTATGTATTCTACTTTTGTGTTGTCGGATCCAAGCCATGACAACTTAAACTTTGTTTTTTTTCAATTTTGGGTTCTTTTGGGTTTTTGGGCCTTAGAAGTTGGAAGCTTGTTGCTTGATTTTTGTTCTTTCAAATTTCAAGGTTCATTCTTCCATTCTTCAAAGCTAAATGTGAATATGGAGTTTATTGATTTTGACTCATATCATGTATGTGCATTGATTTCTTTTGACCATTGAACATTAAGCATGGCAATCTATTTCAAATATCAAGGTCTATGTTTTAGACTCTAGAGTGATCAAATTTGTGGGCGTGAAGTACATTACATCATGGGCAAATCAAAATGCATTTGTAATTTGCATTGGAACTTGGATGTTGAAGCTTGAAGTCAAATCAAAATCCCAATTCTCAAGTTCCATTGACATCATTATGGCTACAAACATTTTGCAACATTTTTGTTCAAGTACGTATACTACAACAATCTAGTATAGTTCCAAGTTTCCAACCTTTCCATATGGTGTAAGTTGCATTCATGATTATACAAAATGCATAGTGCACTAATCCTAGTTTGCATCTTGTTGTGTATTTGAACCTTTTTGATTTATGAAGCTTGAACATATTTCAAAGTTTATTTACTTTGTTTTGCACTTTGGCCACCTGCAAATCTTTGTGTCATCAACTTGTTAGTTGTAGTTGTTTGGGGTTTCCCTTAGCTTTTGTGGGTTTGTTGTGCACATTTGTGCTTGTACAAAGCTTGTATTTAATTGTTGTTTTATTTTTTCAACTTTGCTTAAAGATGTTGCCCTTTAAATTGCCCCCAAACTTCAAATTCAAATATTTCTACAACTTTTGCAACCTTAGCAATGGCACCCTTCTTCCAACATGTGATGTGGCTTTTAGTAATAAGGGTCAACATCAATCTTCCTATGAACTTGTTACCTTGAAAGGTAAGTAATTTGCTACTGAAGTTTTTATGATATGTTTAAGTGCATCACTTCTCCTATAGCTACTTTAAGCATTGATTCTCCAAAATTGTAAAAAGGTTTGGATTAAATTTCAATGTTACCACCAGAGGTTAACAAAACAAAGGTTTATGAATCATGGGCAGCCAAGTTGCCTTGGGTTGAATTGCAAGTGGGGTTTGATGGTTGTGTGTGCACATAATGAAGTGTAAATTTTGCTTAGAGATTGAGCATGAAGATAAATTATTAGCTCTTAAATGGGATTAAACACTTCAGAAACATTTCGGTAGAAAGAAGGCTGATAAACCTATGAAAGGGGTGAAAAAAGGTGAGTGGTATATTAATAATAATTATATGCATAACAAAAATGAAGCTACTTATGCTTCCAAAGGCAAGGAATCTATTTTGCAACAAATGACTAATGGGTTGGTTAGTGAAAAATGTAGAAAATTGGTTCAATTTGCCACATTGTTCCACACATTGAAGCATGGTAGGCCTATGTTTGAATATGAGGCTCATACGGACTTATTTGATTTTTTAAATTTTGAAGAGAACCCCAAAATGCATTGGATAGAAACAACTTGTTAGGCTATGGTTCAACACATGCATGGTATTGTTTTGGAGGTAACAAAAACTATTGTTGGAACAACTAATTACTTGTCACTTACCTATGATGAAGTTAGTACCATTAACAACTAGAATTGCTTGTCAATTCATGCATATATGGTTCAAAATTGGTTGAAAATATCAATCCTCCTTTCCCTTGAACATGTGGTGGTAGGATTAGGTATTGATAATTTAATTCAAATCCTGATGCAAGCTCTAATGCATGAAAGAAGCTTCACAAAATACTTGATTGGTAAAAGATTCATGACCTTTGGTGCAAATGGGGTCTATTTTTTAAAGCACCAAGTCAAGTGTTACGAAAAAAATTGTTGATCATTGAGTTCCACATTCCATGGGGGTTCATTGTATGGCTCATATAACTAACCTTGCAGTTTAAATTTTGTCACATTTGCAAATGGTGAACAAAATTGAAATTTTGCTTCAAGCCTTGTGCAATTATTTTTCCAAAAGTCCTAAAAGGCATTTGGAATTTATGAAATTGGCAAAGCTTATGGGGGCAAAGATTTTGAAAAATGTGAAAATTCACTAAATATCTATGTTGTCCCCTACCCGATGTCTTATGGCAAAATACAAAACATTACTAATGAAGGTGGCTTTTGATGGTCCTACCAATGAAAAAGCAAAGGCGAATTTTGATCTTCTTTGTGATTTGTAGATTTTATTGGGGCTTGTTGCAATTCTCCCATTATTGTAGTCTATTCATAACTTGATCAAATTTAGTCAATTGTGGGATGTTTTCATTTGCAATTTTGTGACAGTAATAAAAATGTGCCAAGGGGAGATATATGAATTGTACATAGACTAGAACACAAAGTTCAATATGATGAATTTGAGGTTTATAAATCTTTGTTGTGTGTTAAATATGATTAAATAATCATGCATTGGATGATAGATTTGAACATTAGAGTGGAACATTTTGCATTTGATGTTAACCAATAACACATTTGGGTTATTCAATTTAATATGCAAACTTGTTAAATTTTTCATGTGATAAGGGAAGTTTATGTTATAGATATCACTTAGGTGAAGGCATAATGTTCAAGTTAAACCCTAAACCTTAACCCACTTTGTGTTTTACTTCATGAGTTTTGATTTTTTCCACTTTTTTTCAATTGAATTAACAAATTGGATGTGGGTTGTAATAGTTATCGAATGCCTTGTTGAAAAGTTGTAAAGTACATTCCCTACTCATGGCATCATAGATAGTTTGGTTTTGATGTACCAACAATATTGGCCATAATGTAATGTGGAGAAAAGCTTTGGCAAACATTTAGATGTGATATTAAAGTTTCCTTCTACCACCCCAAGAAATTGGGCAATAGTGATGTATGGGTCCCTAAAATGTTGTAAGCAACTTCCCTTGACATTCAACAATCTTTGTTCAAGTTGGCCATGAAATCAAATGCATGTGTTGCCATGGTTAAGCCACTTGATGTGAATCCACTTACACATCTTTGATAGATTTTTTCTATATCCAAAATGTTTACATGTTCATTTCCATAGTTATTAGTTGTTTGAAATTGTCATGGTATAAGTCCTTGGCATGGTGCTTGAACTTTTTAGCATTTTGCAAATCCAAGTTATGCAATCAACTTACTACAAACTTGGGTTTAGTGGTTAGAATGTTTTCCTAGAAATTTTACACCTTGCATGATTTTCCATATGCAAAAGCATATGAGTAGTGGTGTGCAAAACATCATTGATATGGTGTGGGAGCTTAGGTTTAAAATGCTTGAGTTTCAGTTGAGCTCAACAATTTTTTATGTTGAAGTTAGTATTGTCCTTGTTTTTTACCAACCTTGCAAGCTATAATTATTTGTTGGTTTTGTTGTGTAAATGAAATTAGTGAATCCCACATGGATACCATTTTTTAATTTGCAACTCACCCTTTCTGTCAAGTTTATATTTTATTCTTATGTCTTCATGAAATGATTCTAATGTGGCTTTTATGTTTTGTTTTATTAACATTGTTTTGTAGGCCACTTATGTTGTAATGGGTAGTTTAAAGGGTTCAATTCCCTCATAGGTGACTATTTGTTTTTTATTTCTAGTTTATGTTACAACTTATGTGTATGTGGTTAGTGGGTCACTAGTTTGTTGTAGTGAATTTTGAGCAAAGTGGTTATGTTCAAGATTCAAAGTTATATGTTTTCTGAGTTCTCTTTAATGGTCCTTGTTTTTGTTGTCCATTTGGCTAATTGTTGAATTTTGAACCTATGGAAATTGAAGTTGGATTTTGAAATTTCCATAGTTCACTAAAAAGTTGCTTAGATTTCATTTTTTTTGAATTGGCAAAACTCACCATAAATCTTACAACAATTTGACATGTGTAACCAAAAATAACCACCTTGGAAAAAAATTAATTGCCTAATTGAACTCCATTTCTCCTTAATCTTTTGCTAAAAGCTTATTTTTGAAAAAAATTTATAACCAACTAAATTTCCATCTTATTCCAACCAATGGCTAATCTAGCACCACAAGGGTTGAATTAGTAACCAAATGTTATATTTTCCCAAACTGAAAAAAAAAAAAAAAACACTAATTTCTTTGTATAAATATTAATGTCCTTTCATAATCTAGACATTGCAAGGGACATCCAATTCCATAATCATGTCAACTTTTAATTAACATTTGACCAAAGTTGTCACACATTGAAAAATGGACCAAGCCCCCACAACTTGTTCTACTTGAAGACTTTTTGTTAAGACTTTTGTTGTGACAATTTTTAACATTTTAAATTTCTAAAAAATAGCCTCATACATGGAGTGAGTTTTCTTTTTTTAAATGAACAAAAGCACATTAGGCTTAAACAAGGATGGAAATTCATATTAGCATCAAATTTGGTGAAATCTAAGTTTTGACCAAATTTCACCATATCTTATTTTCTTGATTGTGTCCAACCAATCACTATTATTGCTATTTGCACTATAGCTATAAATATTCTTGAATCTCATGCATTTAATCTTGAATTCTAGCAGTTTGCACCCATGTTTAATTAAATTTCGTTACTTTGTGAATAATGGTGGTTAGAGTTTGAAGGAGGGACTTGCAATGAAAAAAAGGCTTTAAAAAGGGGTCATTTTATGGATATTTTTATTAACTTCATAAAAAATTCATCACTATGTGTATCATGTGAAAATACCAAGACATGTATGGAAAGAGGGTGGCAAGCTCCTTAAAAATTTAAATGCTAAAACTATATTAGAAATTAAATGATCAATGGTTTTGAACTAATTGGGAATCATGTCAAGCTTATTGATGTGAACTCATACCAAAGTCTCTTCCTTCATCTTAAGATTGTAGAATTCTTGACCTAATTTTAATCTATTGCAAACATGTCATTTGTCAAATGTTGCACATATGTTCTTTCAAACATTTTTGCACTTTTTTAATGTGCTACATCTTAAACAACTAAGAAAAAATCAATAGCATTGAAGAATATTGTCTCATGAATCAACTTGTTTTTCTTCATGAACAAATGATTGTCCTAAATCTCTCATTCACAAATAATTTTTCCAAATTCAATTTCTATTGACAATAAGTCTCTTGAAATGATCTTCCACAAATTATTCACATGTTGAAGAAGCTCCATCTTCATATTCCAAGTATGAAAATTATTATCATTAATTTTTTTAAAATTTTGAAAATCAAGCCTAAATGTCATGATTTTGTGTAAAAGCATGTCAAAAAAAACATTCAAAACTCCAAATTTTGAATGCACAATTATAGAATGCACCTCAAGTTCTCTTTTTTTCAAGAGTAATCAAGGTCTTACACCATGTTAAAAATTGATAATGGATCAAAGAAAGACTAGAGATGATTAAAACACATTTACAACAAGCTCTCCACCCAACCTTAGGATCGCACAAGTTACTACAAACTTTATAATTCATTCCAAACCTTTGACTTGCTCCTAAATAAGAGGTGAATATCCCATATGCAAATGTTTTCTTCCTTAATATTGCATTCACAAACACATATGCAAGGTCATCCTTTGATGCAAATGTTAACTCCACCATATTAATTAAGGTGAACATCGCATGCAATGAGATACTTAACTATCCTTAATTCAATTTGAGTATTTCATAGGTCCAAAAAGTTAAGACTTGCATGAAGAACAAATATCTAGGGTAAAGTAACTTCATAAGATGTTGACATCCAACAGTTTCAAATATTTTCAAATCCAACCCATTTTAAGCACAAGTGGCTTCAGGATTCCTTTTTTGATCATATTAAACACCATCTTTTGAGGATTTGAACTATTAGACCCACTGTCCACAAGGGAGCCTATTAAGAATACAGGGTACCCCTATCACAAATTCTTTGTAAATTCATAATTAATTATAAATCATTTTAGACTTGGTTTGAATTTTAAATCTGCATTTTTTAAGGAAAAAATGATTGTCGACAAAATGAAAAGTTTAATTTACTCATTATGCTTATTCAGACAATTTTGGGTGCTAGGTACTATGATTCCTCCAACCCTTCCGTTGTCTAATTTGGTTCTTTCAAAAATTTCAGAATCAGTTCTGGTTATTTCAAAACCTTAAAGAAAATAGGATCTTTCTTTTCTTTTAATTTAACGTCAATACCCGGACCAGAGGGATCCACTCTGAGTTTGTAAGAGCAGCTCCAAAGGTGCTCAGTATGTGGCCCAGGAAAATAAAATTATAGGCCCGCTTTACACTAGGAGTTAGTGCCAAAAAATCTTGGGGCCAACTTTGAGCATTTTTGGGTTGCAAATTGGCCCCAAGTTACTAATAAATGTTAGAACATTGACGTCAGGATATTAATAAATGCTGGAACATTGGCCCCAAGGGTTGCAGATTGGCCTCCCAAATTTGATGGTAGCCTTGGGGCCAATACAAGGCCATAAAGTTCAGCATTTATTAGTAACTTGGGCAGATTGAAAAGTTTTTTTCTATTTCACCGTCACTCTTAGTGTAAATCCCTCGGGGCTGATTTCAACTTTGCACCAATGGCAATGCTGGATTTGGGTTGAACATTGGCCCTGACTCCTAGTGTAAAGGGGGGCTTAGATGGGGAAAAGTTTTGGCTCAGCAAAATGTTTTTTGCCCAGCGTTTTTTCACAGGATGCTGACCACAGTAGATTTTTAAAAATATGCTGTGCAGATTCTAGTAAATAGGAAGTTGGAAAAAAGTAAAGAACTCAAGTTGGATGTGGTGGGTCACATACTGAGCACTGTTGGAGCTGATTAAAGAACTGGAAAAGAACATTCCATGCCCTACCAAGTCAGCAAAGTCATGTCGCTTTGGGCCCCCACACTATGACGACAACCTAATCATATAAATTAGTCGGGCGTCGGAGGGGCAGGGCAAATAAGGAAAAAATAGTGTGTAAACCCACTTATTATTTTGTACTAGTCTTTTCTGCCTTTTATCACACAGAATAATTGTAGTTGGATTCTGCAAATCATTCTGCACGGAGAACAACGTTGAAAAAATTGTTCACCAAACCATTCTGAATGGGCAGAATTGGAAAATATATCTGTAACAAACGAATAACTATATGGAATATCCTGGGCATGCCCAATTCTAGCCAATCAGAAAATTTCTATGGCTGGCCCCTTCCAAATTGTCATTACACAGCTCTTCCTGGACGGAATGGTTATGCCCATGATGTTCCATAGTACTTGCTTACACTTAGGACCTATTGATTAGAAAATGCCAAAAACATATGTGGAAAGGGCTCACAGAAATTTCCTATGCTACTCGAAGGGCACCTTTGTATGCATGAATATCGCTCTTTGCAAAGACTTTGCAAAGAGGAGGGATCTTACACCCACTCTCAAGTGCTACACCCTACCTAAAGAGTGTATGTTAGAACTATCCATCCCATTCCTAAAGAGTGCGTGTTAGAACCCTCTCCATCCTAACTGCTCATGATGAATTTTGCCTCAAGTTCACCCGACTGGTCCAAAGCCTGTTATTTCCGGAATACTCCTTACCCTGGGGCATTACCCTGAAAATTTTAAGCTTGACTTAAATTAGACATCTTTTGGAGGTCAATTACTTGATTCCCAGTGACAAACGAAAACCCTACACACAGGCAAGCTTTTTTTCTACTGCTGAAATTCAATAGCCAGAAGTGAGAGAAAAATAGCAGCAATTGCCAGATGTCTATATTTGGTTTTTGGTGTGTAGCCATAAATATAGAAGGTTAATGAAAGATTCACACTTGGTCTATGTATGGTTTATAGCCATAAATTTAGAATGTTAATTAAAGATTCGCACTTGGTATATATATAATTTACAGCCAGTTTTGGCTACTTTAATCTTCCTATGGATGATCGCCACTTAGCTACATTAAAAATTTCCTTAAAATAACACTGCACACAGGGGACATGATGATACATTCCATTTGTACAGATCCAAAGAAAGGAAGCGAGATTCGAATGCTGCCATCTAGAGAGAGCGATAAAATCCAAGGAACATATGCGCAAAAAGACGGATTTCAAACAAAAAGAGTTCGCGCACCAAAACAGACATCACCGAAATCTGAACGAGAATCCAGCAAACACATGATCTGCAGTTATAACATTAAAGCAGTACCGGCCCACCACCTCCAAATTCTAGACTGCGAATTCCAAACAGAGAGTGAGTGCTCCCGGTACGAAGGAGGAGGAGGAGGAGGATAGCGGGATCGATAGAGAAAGAACGAAGCAGCGACGGAAGAACCCATCCCGAACGTACCTACTCTCTCTCTCCTTTGGATTCAACCCTGAGATGTAAAACGAGAATGCAGTGTGGTAAGGAGTCTGCACGAGGGAGCAGTAAGGCAAGGAAGCGCTGCGTTAGAAACTACAGGAAGCATATCAAGGAGCTCAGAAGACGAGGAAAAAGGTTGTTGTTGGTTCTTGAAAGTCTTAAATCATCCCTGGACCATACGCCCACATTTTCGGCTTATCGCTGTCTCTCTGTTGCTGTTGTCTCCTCCACGTTCTGATTGCAACTGCACACTTGACAGGAAGTGTAAAAGCAATATCATCAGGCTCATGAGAAATGGACGCAGCTATAGGTCCTCCCAAACTGACCGGCGTCCGGCTTGTTCCCTCCGCCTCCCATCGCAAGGCTTGAAAATTCTTCAACGTTCTCTCCTTTTGGAGGTTCAGCAGCAGCAACTGTACTCGGGCCTCCTCGCTCATTTTTTCGAGTACATGAGGCACTCCAGATGTCGGCACAGTCACCTTTCGGAGTGTGGACCCTCAAGTCATCGCTACCTTTGCCGGCACGTTTCTCACATTCGTTCGCGAGATCTCCCCAGGCTTCTAGGTCCCAATCAACCGCTCGCAGCTCCTTGCTGAGACCGTGATCTAGATCAAAGTGAGCATCTTCTTCGGCAGGCGCCTGAGGCCCGTCATTTGGCGGATCGTGTACTTGCACGAGAGATCCTCCAACTAAATCTGGATCGACTCCGGCCTCGTGAGAATCTGAACTTGAAGCAATGTGACCACACAGATGCAGTCTTGATGTACAGACACTACGATCCGGCTCCTCAGTGCTCGCAATGACGATGTCTTGCAGCAACTGCTTCAGCTTCTCTTTGCATTTACGCTCCTCGGATCCAGAAGGGTTCCAATTTTCTCTTCCCGCATCTACCATCTTCGAAAGCTGGAAACAAGACTCCTTCGTGGGATTTAGAAAAGTTACACTACAGATGCACACAACCCTCTTACACTCGACCAGAACAAGAATATCGCCAACACGGAATTCTTGTACAATGAACCAGCTAGGTTCTCCCAAAGACACTAATAACAGCAGCTGTAACTGAAAATTAGTGACTCTCGCCAAAAGCACAAAGACAGACTCTCACTAGGTGTAGGCTACTGCAGTACTTTCACTCTAGTGCACCAATTCCAGACTCGATCATCTGCAGAACCTTTACTCTGCACCAACTCCTGACTCCGTCATCTGCACAACTTTCACTCTGCAGCACTTCCAGACTCCATCATCTGCAGAATCGTCTGCAGAACAACCTTCTGCATACACTGCAGAGAGTTCTCTACTGACAGTTATGGCAGAGAGTATATAGAAGATCGATGGTCGATTGCAGGGAAATATACGAGCTGGAATCGCATCCCGAATAGGTAGGTACCCACTGGCCCAGAGCCCATTCCCAAATTTCAACACCTGTAAAACACACACGAACCGCATGTCTATACTACAGTAGGGGTGTCGGGGCGGAGCAGAAGGACACCGCTACTTTGATAACCTTTGGCCTGCTCAAAGGGCCTACTAGTCACACATACGTAGGCTTGAGAGGCCATTTTGCAAGTTGCAACACTCAACAACGAAAAAAAAAACAGACACGGGTGAAGCCTCAAGACTAGGGGCGTTGAAATACCAGGGCTAAGTTCAAAATATATGGTAGCTTTTCAAATTTACTGGAAGGCTAAAATTTTAGAAAGTTCTATGGAGATTCGTATAAACAAATATACGAACATACCTTAGACTATGTGGTTGGAACATGCATGCTTGTACACGCACCTGCCATTTTACGAATGCTAGGCTACTAGTTGGCCCAATTCATTAGATTAGGGTGCATATGACCATGTATACAAATATTTGATTGGAAAGAAAATTATAGATTTTTCCCAAAGCATGTTCTCTTTGCTATGTAAACTTTGATCAATGATTCTCTCCATAGATCATAGCAGGTTTACAGCTGGTTAAAACATTTCTCCTAAGGCTTTAGCAGGTTTGTGGCTGCTTAAAGTTTTTCTCCTCATGCTTTTGCAGAGGTGATAGTATCTAAGTTTCTCATAGGCTAAAAAATCAAAAAAATAAAATTAAAGTTTCTCATATAAAATTTTAAAAATCAACATCACAGACTCAAGACGAGTGAATTTAGGATTTTCTGTTTGTAGGTGGACAATAATATTTGATGGTTGTATGGGCTAAACCTGAAGCAAAGCAGGTTCAAGTTTAAGTTTAGCCCATACAAGCATTAACTATATAAAATACTGTTGGCTTTTGAATATACAAATATAATATTATTTTGTGCGATATTGGAGTTTTGTATCATTGATTTTTTGGACAAATTTTGTTGGACATTAAACAAAGAAAACTTGGTGGTAAAAACTGCCAGCTTTTCTATATCAAGAATATGTGTTTTCTAATATTCAAATAACATAATGAAAATCAGAGTCAAAATTTTATTATTATTAAAAACCTTTTAAGTATTCCAGAACATCTACAAGTAACCAAACCAACACTAGTCAACAGCACACTCATTGGAAAAGTATGACAAATTGGAGCGAACCCCCCAAGGGGACCCCTACTATAGGCGACAAACAAAAGTCAGCATGACAATTAACGTAAAACCATGGGCTAGTGTCAACCAGCACTCACTTGTGCACCAAGAAGGATGGACGGTAAGTGTAAGGGTAGTTTGCAGAAACCACTGATTTCCACTGTTAGCCTAATAGTATCTCCACCCCACACCTGCAAACACCCCTTTTCATTAAATCTTGTAGCAGGATAGCGTGAATGCTGCTGCCGTCCAGTACCAATTTCAATTTTGCAGTGGTCATTTTAACCCCTTTGAATTTCTTCTACTATGGATTTGGACAGTGATTATTACTCGTCCAGATGTAAAGATATAAATGGTCTTTGACTGTTTACAGGGACTTTTGTAAGTTTGTGGGTGGGGACAGTGATCATTAAGCACTATTCTATTTTAACATGGAGGAGTTCTATACAGTTTTGGGATGGAAATGCTCTAAGTTGTGATTCATACAAAACTCGTGAGTTTACTAAATTCTGACATGTCACTGAATCCAAGTGGATTAGGTGACCTAACACCCACAAGTGGGCCAGGGTGCACCTGCACCTTCTTGAGTGAGGCCTCTCACAGCTATATTCAACCTGAGAAATGATAAATTTATACATAGAGGTCCTGATTTAGTATAGGGGTATGATATTCATAACGATTAGAATAAGCAACATAAAAAAAACTTAAGGATATTTGCCATGGTATTACATATAGTAAAGGACGTCGCGACGTGAAGCATCATTTCATCTATTTGTCTTGTCATCCATTCGTCCATTCGTTCGGTCATTCATTCGTTTCGTCATGGTCTATTTATTTCAACAAGGCGGAGAAAGAGTGGAATACAGACACAGCGCGGCGGAGAAAGCAATAGGAAGAGATGGCACACATGCCAAAGCCCTACAATCATAAGCATCTATCAGAAATTGAGCCAATTACAAAAGGAACTCACCCCATCTCATGTGGCCTTCTTGCCCTTTTTGCCTTTTTGCTTCTCAACTTCTACAAGGAGAGCTCTTGCTTCCTCAAGCTCCTTTTTTTCAATCTCCTTTCGAATCTTTGCTTCCTCTCACCTTGTTGACTCATTTGCAAGCCTCTTGGCCTCAACCTCTTCTGTCAGAAGCTGCCGCTTTAATATCTTTGACTCCTCTTCTTTGTCCTACATCCATGAAATGCAATCAGCTCACCTATAAGGCATGTTCAAGGACAGAAATGTGCTGGAAACTTGCATCACCTAAACAAAAAGCACTGGAACCACATAGTATCCCTGTAAATATGTTTTTTTTCATGTCTTCTGGTTTTATAGTTAGCACAAAATTCATGGCAGCAAGTTAAGAGGTCTTAAGAAATTCATGGCAGTTGACATAATGGTTCATGGTACCCTAAACTGCTGAAAAGGTTTTTTATGATTTTTTTGGGGATTGTTCTCATCCCTGGTGATGTATGAAATGCGGAAAGAGGTTCATTTTGTGGTCACGGTCACACCCCGACCTATCCGACCACATGAAGTGGAAAGCATAGACTACTACTTTGTAAACAAGGTTGAGTTTATGGACTTGATTGCACATAACAAGCTCCTAGAACATGTTGTGGCGTATGGTGACTATAAGGGCATTCCAAAGAAGTAGGTATACTCCCCATCATCGATGTACCCAAAAGATTTCACATAAAGTGGTATCAGGAGCTTCAAAAACTATTTTCAATTTTTTACTTAAAGCAATCAATTCATGTATCCTCTTTGTAACATATACTTAATGCATTAATTATGGTAGAATATTGTCCTTCACCTTCTGCCCCAAAGTTGCTAAAATCAGTGGGGATGTTATGGTGGCCGATCACTACCATACATTTATTATCACTTTTGAAACTATTCAACATTCGACAGTTTTGTCCCCTTTCTCATGTGTTTTTTAAGGTGCTTATGAAGATTATAGTATGTTCTTATCACAAATACAAGGTTGCATTTGTTTACATTTTATGGTTCTCTATTTTTTTTGTCCCCTTTGGCTTCCTTGCTTCCAGTTGTCCTGGAGTGTGTGTAGACTTTTGTTTTCTAAATTGAATGAACCATTGTTTGAAGCCTACTACAGCTTGATGTTTTCACATACAATAGTTATGTCATTTGAGTTCAACATGAAACACTTCAATGCAGCTTCTATACACCTTTACAGCTTTTGTGCAAAGGGAGGTTAGATGGGCTATTATTCTTAGATATACCAAGAGATTTGAAATTTATTTAATTTTTTTCCAAACAAGTTCGGGATTGCATGCTCAATGGACAAGATGTGCTTCTGTGACTAGATGTACAAGGGGCAGCAACAGTGTGCAAATTGTTTGGCTAGGATGTAATGTTCATTTTCATGGCAGTAGAAAGTGAAATGGCCTTGGTAACATGGCTTATGGAGAGGAACACAGAAAGTTTTAATAAAATTCTGATCAAAATAGCCACTGCTCGCAAAAAATTGGAACTCATGAGTGAGTTTAATTATGTAGTAGTCAATGCTGATGGCTAGGTGGAGTTGATTATGTCCAAAATATGTTCAACCATTGATGCAAAGAAGGCCCACGTGCATCAACGTTGTGCCCAACTATAGGAGGCATAATCTATAGGTGGTATACTGGCAGGATCCAAAGAATTTGGACATTACTACCAGCAAGTATGGCATTGAACATTGTTCAATATCAATTATTGCATTGGACCAAGGAAACAAGGGGCCCTAAAGGATGGGGTTGCCAAATTTCATTGGAGGGTGGACACTGCTCACATCCATTATTGGTTAGTTCCACATTACACAACTCCCTTGCATAAGCATGTGTGTTGTGTACCTCTGGAAACAACAAGATGTGAGCAACCATGTAAGAATGTAAAAATGCCTTTCACAGGTAGAAGTAGAAGCTACCAGATGTCACAGAGTTCATTTTCTATTGATTCTAGGCTACTTGAATTTCTTTGATATAGTAAAGGATGTCTTCCAGATCTTCTGCTACCATTGCATTACCTTCATTGCTTTGTTCTCAATTCGCATGCTTTCTTACATCTACAAAACGACTATATGGCTTAAAAATCAAGTCCAAGTAAATCTTGAAATCATTTTTTAAAATCTTTGTGAGGGCACATCATTGAGGGCAACGAGTGGGTGGTTTCTGCTCTCTAGTTATATTTAAGCTCCAACCAAGCAAGAACTTTCCAATGGAAAACTGATCCCAATGTTGCAATGACTACCTTAAATCCCCAACAACAACAACAGCAAGGTAAGCTCAAGATGTGCTAATTCAAGCAACCTCCAAGATACATACATACACACATGGCACCAGCAGACAAGAGTGCAGGAGAAATCCCCCCCTTAGATTTTGATATCAATATTAGCAACAAACCTAACATATATTTCATAATGCCCAAAAACATACAAAAACATATGCATGCACTCATTGTGTAGCATGGTAGTGCTTTGGCAACTTTCGCGGCCCTTTGGCAACACCCAGAAGCTTAGTAGAATGATGAACAAACTGACTTTTTGGAAAATCATGTTCCACATATTAATGTTCCAGCAGAATTCATCAAGACACATCAGAATCTACGTGTGAACATCGCAATCAACTATAGAGAGAATGGCCATGTAATGTATAAAGTCAATTGAGCCATCTGAAATGCCACAAGAACGAAGTAATCATCTGTGTTAAGAACAACGAACCATATAACAAGCAACATGTGCACAACCTTCTCTTGGCAATGACACACTGCAATTGTTTGGAGACGAAAACACGTTAGCCTCAAGACGATGGGATTGTGGAGAAATGGACATAATTTATGGATTTTGTAACACAAAAATGTGAATCAAAAAATGATCGGCAAAATTGAACAACAACAACCCATAGTGTTCTTTGTGTTGCAAGAATGGCAAAGTTCTGTTACCGACTCTTCTTGCAACACCGCAAGACTTGGAAGTTTTTTTAACCAACAAAGAGAGAAGTGCTGTCAAATTTCGATATTAGATTCGCATGTATAATTCAGTATTGGCATTCATTTCACTTTGTTGTGACCCTAGCCTTGGGCTCGTGACCAAGGTAAGGGCTTGCAAGGTTACAGGCCAAGAAAGAAGCTTAGGAGTGAAGGAAAGTGTGAGGGAATAAACCCTCACACTCCCAAAAGAATTTCCACTTTGGGAGTTGGAGTCCCGAAGGACTCCTGAATCTTCAGAGAACGATTGTAAGTGTCAAAACCCAATGTCTCAAGGAGTTTTTTACATCACTGGAAAGCTATTTAAACTTAGATGTTTAAAATGGGTTCGCATGACCCATTTGGACATCTGAAACACAAGTTATGTCCAAAAGAAAGGTCGGGAGTCAAATTGACAATTTGACTCCCAACCACTAAAAGTCAAAAATCAACCCAATTTCCTTGCGTATAGGTGATATGAGAGATACCATTGGAAAGCTTTTAATGAGGGCTACAACTTTGCTTCAGACCTCATCTTAATCGGAGGTCTGCACACGAAGTTATGAGGCCCCAAAGTTGTAGGAGTCCCAACTTTGGCAATTTCGGGACTCCCATTTGGGAGTCTTAAGACAAAAAAACCATTTGGATGTGGGCCTTGTGGAGAGGCACAAAGTATACTATAAGGGGGAAGGTGGTGGTTTCCCCCAAGTCCGGGCCGTGGTGAGTCTTGTGAGTTTGTGTTGCTCGTGGCTTGTCCTGGCACTAAAAATGCTCCAATTATGCACTAACCACCTTGTGTTGGTTTTGTGCAGGTTTGTGTGAGTAGTTGATGCTTGTCACTCTGCCTAGTCCCATCCTGGAGCTCTAGCATGCCCCTCTACCCCTCAAAATGCTGTGAGCCACAAAACGTGCCTCAACTCGTCGTTTTTCTGTTGTCTTTAATTTGGACTCACATTTGAGTCCAATAAGGAGCTTGGGGGTGCGTCATGTTCGATCTCAAAGTTGATGAGTCAGTAACAAGAAGCATTGGATTGTACTCCTTTTACATTTAGGGTGAGTTTTATCACAAAATCGGATCCTTGTGTCTTGCCGAAGGATAGCATCCATAATTTGCAGAGCTGTACATTCATGATACGGAGAACGAACGTCAAAACTACCATGATGTTATGCCATCACTTGATTTAACAACGTTGGTTCAATTATTGACCAAGATGTACAATATTAATCCCTATGTCGAAGTGTCCAAAATGACAAGGGATATGATGGCAATAGAAGGTGTTCCCATGGATTTGAAATTACATCTCATTGTTTTTCGAACAAAGGATGCCTATTGATATAATGTGCCAACAGCCAATGAAATTGTTGCATTGATGGTAGGAGATGGTTATGAGGCTATAGATAGGTGTGACGTTGTCGTTGCTTAATAAGCTGGCTCGTTTTAGTGCATCTTCAAACTACATGTGGGATACATGGCTCTACATTATCTGTTGTTATTTCCTTACGATGAGGATGGATGGCATCCAAATATTCCACTCAATAGTGTTGTTGCTGATGCAGATTTGGATGAAAACCATGTGGAAAATTTTGAGCATCAAAGAAAGCATCGCAATGTGACAATTTCACGGTTATCGATTTCAACATCGAGACACTGATGGCATTGCGTTGCTTCGAGGTGACTGATTGAAGCATCAATACATTGTGGATGCTTATGTTGCTATTGAACAAAACCGTTTGAAATATTTATGTTTGAATATAAAAAAACTTCGTGTAGATCTTTATTAATGCCTTCAGGATGCCATCGTTGTAGGTGATAATAACGCTAATGCCATTGGACAGAAAATCAATCTGCCATCTTCTTTCACAGTAAGTCACGTCACATGGTTCAAAATTATCAAGATGCCATGGCAATTTGCAGATGGGCCCGTTGCCCAGATGCGTTTATTGCATTCAGTTGCAATCCCTAACGGCCTGAGATCAAAAGAACGTTGTTACTCAGACAACAACCTCAGGATCGACCGGATTTGATAACCCGAGTGTTCGAAATCAAATTAAAGGAGTTGATCAATGACATTCACAAGAAGCATATTCTAAGATGCACGATTACGGGAATCTATGTCATTGAATTTCAAAAACGTGGGCTATTACATGCACACATTCTCATCTTCTTTGCTGAAGACTACAAGCCACACACGGTCAAAGATGTAAACTGCATGATCAGTGCTGAACTTCCGAATCCAGAGACAAACAGGTTGGCCCACAAGACGATTGCTAGATACATGATGCATGGTCCATGTGGAGCTATGTTTCCAAATGCCCCATGCATGGAAAAAGGCAAATGTAAAAAACAATATTCACGCAAGTTCCAATCCGAGATAGTGACGGATGTAAACGGATATCCTATTTATCGATGCAAAAATACGAGGCGCACACTTTTGGTTCATGGCGTTGAATTGGACAATCGTTGGGTGGTACCACACAATGTCTATTTGTCAACCAAATACGATGCGCACATTAACATTAAGGTCTACAACAACATTCGTGTAATCAAGTATCTGTTCAAGTACGTTTATAAAGGACACAATCATGCAACTGTTGAAATCTCACATTAAAATGACAATGCCACCAAAGGGAATGTGGTCAAAGCCGATGAAATTAAAAAATATCTCAACTATCGCTATGTATCTGCATTAGAAGCAACGTGGCGCATCTTCAAGTTTGATATGCATGAGTGGTTTCCTATCGTTGAACGTTTGTAATACCATTTGCTTAATCAACAAATGGTGTTGTTCGACGATGACAATGATGTGCAGGAAGTGGCAGCACGGTTAGCCATTTCCAAAACGATGCTGATGAAATGGGTCAAAACAAACCAAGAATCAAAAACTATATGAAGCCTTACGTTTGATCAATTCCCTTAGTAATGGGTGTGGAATTGGAAGTTGAAGCAACGGAGAATGCGTAAGAGAGGCTTTGCCACTGGTCGCATGTATTATGCACACTTGACATCGGGTGAACATTATTATTTGCGAATGTTGTTGAACTACATCAAAGGTGCCACATCCTACGAGCATTTGCAAATAGTGGATGGCACATAGCACAACAAATTCAAAGATGCATGCATTGCAATGTGTTTGCTTGCATACGACAATGAATGGCATCAAGCCTTGGAAGAAGCTGGTCTTTGGGCCTCAGGACGATAACTAAATGACATGTTTGCCTCCATGCTAATGTATTGTGAAGTGACGAATCCCAGACAACTATGGGATGCACATTGAGAGTCTTTGAATGATGACATTGAAACAATGACATGTTACTAATGTGATGATCCAGCTGTTACCCTTTCTGAAGATGCATTAAAGGATTGTGCATTGTATGAGATCGATCAAATTCTCATCCGCAATGGACACTATTTAAATTTTTTTCCAATGTTTCCCAAGTCTAATTACGTCCCTTCTATTCATCGAAGAAACCGATTGGTCCTAGAAGAGCTAGCTTATGATTAGCATTCATTGACCACAGATGTAGACAACGCAAAATATAAGCTCAATGATGATCATTGTAACGTATACGAAACTATTTTGAATGTCGTGATAAACAAAAAGGGCAAACTATTCTTTGTGTATGGCAGTGGTGGAACTGACAAAACATTTGTTTGGACAACACTTCTATCCCATCTATGAAGACAAGGCAAAATTGTGCTTGTAGTTGCCTCGTCAAGAATTACATCTTTGTTGCTTCTGGGCAGCAAAACCGCCCATTCAAGATTCAAGATTTCGATTGATCTACACAATGAATCGACTTGCAACATCACACAATAGATGAAAGTGGCCGAGTTAGTGCATAAAGTTGATCTAACCATTTGGGATGAAGCATCGATGATGCATTACTGAGCTTTCGAAGTTGTTGATCGAACCCTGCATGATTTGATGCAATTGGATGACGCGTAAGCAACTGAGAAGATCTTTGGTGGGAAAACCATGGTCCTTGGTGGGGATTTTTGATAGATCTTGCCTGTTATTCCCAAGGGAGGATGAAAAGAGATTGTTAGTGCTTCATTGCCTCGATCGCATCTTTGGTAACATGTTACGATTCTTTGTTTTCATATCAATATGCGAGTCATGGTAACCAATTTTGAAAAACAACAAAAGTTTGCCAAATGGGTGTTGAATGTTGGAGACGGTAGTCTTCCTACCATTGCAGAAGAAAAAAGTGTCGATCCAAATTGGATCAAGATTATGTCCCATATGAGGCTGCTAGCAAAAGATTGCAACTTAAGAGGATTAATCTGAATCACCAACGCCACTCTGGAGATGCCATGTATCTTATGCAACGTAGCTTCTAGCCCCCAAAATACTGACATTGATGAAGTCAACAATGCAATTCTAGAATTGTTATTTGAAGAATTGCACACATACCTGAGCGCAGATTCTTTGACTCCGACAGAAGAAGGTGCAAGTGCTACTACAGGAAAATCAATGGATTCATTGTATCCGGTGGAATTTTTAAACACTTTGCAATTCAATGATATCACAAATCAGAAGTTGGAACTCAAAGTGGGTGTGCTAATCCTTTTCTTGTGCAATCTCAATTAATCAATAGGATTTTGAAATGGTACGAGGTTGATTGTCAAAAGATTAGGTCAGCGTGTCATTAAAGTTGTCAAGAGATTGGGTTAGCGTGTCATTGAAGTTGTCAAGAGATTGGGTCAGCGTGTCATTGAAGCGGAGATCATCACATGGAACAATGTCGACAAACGTGTGTTCATACCCCGCATCATCATGTCCCCTTTCGGGACTAATTGGCCATTTGTTTTGCGTCGTTGTCAATTTCCTGTTTGAGTGGCATTTGTGATCACAATCAACAAGAGTCAAGGTCAGACATTGAACAATGTTGGGGTATATTTGCCGTCTCCGGTCTATTCCCATGGTCAACTATATGTTGCTATTTCACGAGTCACAAGGAGTGCAAACATCAAGATTTTCAGAGGCTAGGGTCCCGATGGATACATGCAAAATGTTGTATATAAAGAGGTTTTGGAAATGTAGTTTGTAATTGTAATTTTGTAATATGTACCGTCAAATACACACACACCTGTGCATTAGGCACGGGGTTCAAACTAGTTAGGTAGTATAGATGCTAGTTCATCCAAGGCCTCACAAGTGCATCATCCATCAGAGACCTATAATGACAGTTGTGGAGTAACCACAACTGAGTTACCAAGGTGGTAACCTGTCCTGTAAACCCTATACCTCACACTACCAGTGCAAGTAGGTATGTAAGTACAAAAGTACTTGTGTAAGGGGATAATGGTCAAATCACATGTATGCTGCCCAATCACCATTTCCTGCAATCGAGTGATGGAGTAGCTTTACCAGCTGAGATAACAATAATTACTGGACTACCCGAGTTGAGAGATACCATAGTATTTCAGAGGGTCCTCCCTCTGTCCCCCGCTCTCCCACTAGATCCCAGCAGTAGGTAGATAGATGATATATGTGGTTAGCTATAGGATTGGAATAGGGAAAAGGGTGCTTTCTGTCCACACACCATCCATGGTGGTCTGTTCTGGTTCACTCTGGCGAATACAAGTGGGGTTCACTCCAAAATGATCAGATTGTGATTGCTAAGAAGCCACAAAGTTTGATTAGACACTAAAATTCTCCATAAAGTAACCCTCTTTTTCACCCCGTATTCTCTTTGCTTTCACCCGTATCCCTGTTTGAGTGGTATCCACAAAGTAAGGAAATTTTATTATATCTTAGTATGAAATGCTGAAACTCAGGATTTAATGCACAAGTATCCAGAATAATTATTGTAGTTGTACAGATAGGAGCTGTGAAAATATAATAGCAGTAGTAAAGGCGCTCAGGGAAAAGGAAAGAAGGGATGAAACTCAGTTTACTACCAAAATTGGTGGAAAAACTAGTTTGGGTCCCAATTATTTCATTTTGTAAAATTTCATTCTCACTTAAGCATTTGATGCCCTATTATGTCGAAACTGGCAGTTCTCAGCCCCTAATCGCCTCACTTTACGGATAACTTTATTAATCTGTTGAAGTCAAATGAAGGGTTGGGGTTTAGTATATTCATGATAATTTTTAGCTCTAACTCCAATGTGTTCAAGGTCACGAAAGACCGACAGTGTAGTTGGTGTTCTGAAGTATACCTAAACTGAGAGTTTTTAAATGCATGCTCCGACCCCCAGATGAGAGGGTCAAGACCATGCAGATGACTGGGTAAAGGTCTCCCAAGGTAATGAGTAGCGCTCCTGGGTACTTTTTGGGTACGTTACGGATAAGTTTTTCTCACACCATGTGGCCATTGGTGGGAATATTTCTTTCTAGTGAAAATGCCACCGTCCAGGACTTAAAGCCTACTGTCAGGCTTCCAATATTATTAGACACTCTTCTAATAGTCCATGGTCAAAAGACCAGCCCACCGTTCATTGCAAAACTCCATTACAGAACTTCATCTTGGAAATGGGTTACAGAGTATTTTGACAGGTTTTGTATTTTGTTTTATTTTGTGTTGGTGACAATTTAGTTTTTATTTTGCATTTCAATGTGACAGGTAGTTTCAACAAATGCATTTTTCATGGCGGGTTGACAAAATTTTGACCTTTTACACAAAAAATGTGAATACCAAAGCATAATGAAACTAATAAAAACAAGAAAAAGTTTAAACTTTTTATAATTAATTCTAACTAATATTTTAAAATTTTCATGTGACATCACACACTTCATTAAAGTGTCGAATTTTTTCAACTTCCATCAAGACCTGGTTTGATAACCATTCAAACTCAGAATTGTTTATCAACCCAACAAGAATCGGGTTTTGGTATATGCCATAATACCTTGGTCATTTCAACACACGTCTGTCGAATAATTAATTAAATTTTTCATTTCAATGACTGTAATATTCCTAAACATGCACTATTATCCTTGACAATATTATTTTTTACGTAAATGAGTTTCCCAAGGAGTGGCAGGAGGTATAGCACATGTGCATACAAAAAACTAAGCATGATCTGATTCTTAAAATATTTGGACACTTAAAGTTGCCAATATCACACTAAAAATGTTCTCCGATCCTAGCGTGGACTACAATCCTAAAAGGTCTACATTATGGCAGACATGGGGGACAAAGAGGATAATGGGGGTAATTGAAAAGGATAGCAAGGGTGCTAGGAAGGACAATGTGGGCTTTAGGGTGGGCAATAACATGTCCAAAGATAATAACAATAATAATATCTTTTACAACATTTGAGCAATGAATGAATGATGAAGATGACAAGATGGATGATGGGAGGCATCTAGAAGGAAGTTAAAGTTGTTGGGGGTGGATGACAAGTGCATACAAATTCTCTTATTTCTTTGCAATTCAGCTAGATGAATGAGTGACAAGGCCAACAAGGTGGACAATGAGGTACCCAAAATGAGAACAACATGCTTGCTTAAAGGACAGATGTTTTCATAGTTCTACCATAGCTCCCTTCACCGTGTTGGATTCTTGTCATGTTCCATGATTTTTGTCATTGTTTCCTAGTTTCCCTGGCATTTTAAGGTGTGTATCAATGTTTGGGTAAATGCAAATTTATCTTTGCCTAGACAAAAAACTTAAATTTCTGGGTAAAGTAAAGAAGATGTAAAAAACATTTACCTTTTCAAAGAATGTGACAAGATGTCTCAAGGATATTTTAAGGATGTTCATATTGACAACCCTAATACTTAATGACATTTTAGAAACTTTAGAACAAAAAAAAATTACAGAGTCTTTTTGTTTTTTAGTGATAATCGTTTTTGGAGAGTTGTGAGGATAATGTACCTTGATTTGGAACATGTCTTCAAAAGATTCAGCACATCCTGTATCATCCCTTCAAAATTTGATTTTTATTCATTATTTCTATCTACCTATCTTATAATTATTTTCAAGCTTGTGAAGTTTTCAACAAGTATCTGAACACAACAACAACATTGGAATGTTCAATGGGGTGGATGCCAAATTGTTGGGGAGAATAAGGAAGAATAAGGATGCATTTGTTTTACATTCAATCCTTTGGCATGTTCCTCATTCACCTCATCACCCTTACCATCCTTCCTAATGCATGAATTGTCCAGCCCATCATCCTTGTCCTTGTCTATCATGGCTAAATTGTCCATAAAAATCTTTTATGGCTCATCATCCACCCTACAATCCTTTTTGACACCCACATTGTCCACCCCATTATCTACATTATTTGTCCATCAACAAATTGCCAAAACCATAATAACAATTTAGAAATGAATCAAATTTAGTATATTATCCACTCTGATGTCCCCCTCCCAACACCCCTTTACCCACCCCATCATCCCAATTGCTCACATATTGCTTGTTCGTCATCAAATTTCCAAAGAAAAAAATATATTCATTTCATCCAGCTTGATGCCTTTACCATCTTATATTATTGTCATCCACCCCATTATCTTCATTATTCATCAAATTGTTCAAGGGGAAAAAACAAAAAAAACAAAAAGCCACTTGCATCATCCATCCTAACATTTCTTCCATCCTTCCATCTACCACCCAACATTCCCATTGGTTGTGATGATCACCACTCTTTACATTCTCTCTTCCTCATTGCCATCTTGTATCCATGTTGTCATTCCCATCAATATGTCACCAACCACATCATCCATCATCAACTTAGCATCCCCTTAGTTATCATCTATGTTATCATCTTGTTATCATCTAAACTAAACCCGAATGCTCCAAAATTGATCTACATATTTATTAAGATGTGTGGATTCAAAATCTCATTGCATGCTTAGATATCCCATAAAGAGATAAGGTTAGTAACCACTATGAAAAAAATGGGTGTTTTGCAATTGGCCTTGCAACCACTTGCAAATCATTATATTTATATGTCATGAATGTTAACAAAGTTACATGATTTACAAAGTTCCAATTCATTGTATATATGATGCAACTCATTGCAAGCTCAATTGCAACTTTTTTAAAACAACTCATTTCAACTACTATGCAACTCTATTATAAATGCACTCATGTTATCATGTTGACGTCAATAATTGTCATCCATCTATTAAAATATCACCCTTAACACAATGAAAAATTTTGGACATAAATTATTATTTTTTTGAAATATTGATTTTCCATCATCCATTATGATTGTTAATGATGGTTTGAAATTGTGACATGTTACACAATTTTTTTAATTGCCACGTGTATAGTTTGAAATAAATAAATAAATATAAATATTTATTTTAGTAACTAGGTAGGTCGTACATAACCTTAGGTAGGTAGGTTGGTAGGTCTTAAAACCTACATACCCATGTATTTACCTAGGACCTACCTACCTACTAACTTACATAGGTAGGTAGAAACATAAAACCTATTTATTTACATAGGTAAAAAAGTAGGTAAGAAAGCACAAAACTAAGTGAACTCAAAAGTATTCATGAAATTTATTTTTTTGATTTTATGTTTTGCCTTTTGGTTAAAAAATTTTGAATTCTTTCCAAAATGGCACACATATTTTAATGTGAGAACATTAAGAAAACAAACCTTCTTTATATAATTTGTAATTTAATATTTGAAAACAAAACATATGGGTTAAATCTTTTAATTGTTCCTTAGTTGCAAATTGAGTTGCAATTGAATTGCAACTATAAAGTAAATTGACCAATGACCAAACACTTAAGTGTGCAAGGCAGATTGGATCCAAAAGGAAGGCCCTATTTTTCGGTGCCCAAACAAAAATTAAACCATTCTTATTAACACATGTGGGCATTAAAAATCAACAAAAATGAAATTAAATCAAAAATTTATTATCCCCCAAAGTAGAGTGAATCAAGAATTTTAAAAAATAAACCACTGACTACTACAAAGGCTAGTTCCCAAACACCCAAAAATTTCCTTGTATGTTGTTATATTATTATCAAAGTTTTAAGATGATTTGTAAAACTTTAAGTGGCACTCTTATAGCACTTTAAATCGTTTAAAATGAATAAGAATTAAGAAAGTTATGAGGTTTGAACATAGAAAGGGTCCAAAAATAAAATAAAAGAAAAAGAACAAATTTTGTAATTTGGAAAGCTTATTTTTCTTTTTGTTACTTTTCTTGAGCTGTAGAGCGTCTCGTTTATGCTTTTTCCTTTGCATTTCAAAGATGATTTTTAAAGCTTGATGTAGTGTTCCCATAACATTTTAAATCACTCAAAATGATGCAAATATGATGACAATACAAATAATTATTTGGTCATAAGCATGTGATCAATGATGGGCTGGTTTATACCTTAAAAAGATTTTCTCACATGCTTTGTGCTTGTTTTTCATTATGCAAGTTATACAATTAAATTAGGTGATTGTATGATAATTAAATATGTGAATTAATTATTTAATATTTAGTTATTTGAAACAATGATTTGAATTAATTATTTTGTTCAGATAATCTATTATCGAATGATTAATTATCTAAGTTCATATGATTAGTCACTTCTCATTTTGAAGTTTTGAAAAACATTATTAGTCATTTTAATTAATTAATGAACTAATTATATGAATCAAATTTATTTATAATTCATAATTATTATTATTTTTAATTAATTATTTCATAAAAATTAATAATTAATATGTAATAAATTATTGAAAATAATTAATTATTAAATACTAAATACTAAATATGAATTTGGGTAGAAAACATGAAAGTATAAATAGGCATATCCAAATGTACATCGAATTGAATTTCTAATATAATATATACATTGCTTTTAGTTTCACATTTAAATTAGTTATATGTATCTAGATAATTAGTTAATTAATTAATATACGTAATTAATGATTTGGTAATTATTGATGAATTGATAATTATCTTAAATAATCAATATATTTTATTATGAAATATCACCAACTTGGATAAATATTTATTTGATTAATATTTAATGAATAATTTGTTTGTTTATTAATGGTAAATTAATTATATGAATTACACTTCTTTATTCATAATAACGGTCAAATTATTGAAACAATAACTTTTTATAAAACATTGCATATGAATATGTATCTTTATTAAGATATAAGTAATTGTATTATAATCATAACATAGTTGTAGTATTATACTAATGGAGCACTAATGGCCATACTAATTGTATCAAGGAGAATCACAATAAAAAACTAAGTGCAAATGTATCCTATAATGGGTGGTAGAAATGTGAACATGTAGCATGTATGTACATTGTACCTTGGTTGCAACATATATGTTGTTTTAATGGCACATTTACAACTGTTTTTAATTTGTTACCACATGCAATTGCAATGCAACTTTTGAAAAATCAAACATGGTTGACTATATATGTATGTACAATGTGTATAAACTATCGTATAGAAGACCCATTTCCAACTCATTTGCAACTATAATATAACTAATTAATTTTTTAATGTGGCAATTTATTTAACACATTATATTTCTAAGGGGATAGTTGTAAAGGAGTTGTAATACCCAAGGGATAATTGCACAATAGTTGTATATAATTTTTTTTTGAACTTTAATTGTAGGATAATGTGGTTTCGATGGACACAATTTCTAATAGTGAACCTTTGTTTCTATTAATGTAATTTGTCTTCAAATCATATGATATATAGTCTAACCTCCATTAAATGATAAGGTTGATGGACCAAAATAATATCAATTAGTGGAAGATATTACAAAATCAAAGTTCCTTTATCAAATGATATTTATCATATAAGAAAGGTTAATGTTTTAAAATTAAGATTTTCAACAAAAAGGACATTAATGTGTGATGAAATTATGTCATTTATTTTTGTGTTGGCTAGCAATGTGCATCAAAAAGTTATGAATCTTAAATAATTATACCAATAATCTATGCATACCACAATATTTAACATAACTACCACCATTAATGTTCATCTAGAAACTCCACCAAGTGGTTATCATCCATAGGAATATGTAGAAAAAATGAGATTCTTCTTTTAATGTAGGAATTTATTGGAGTAACTTTTTTAATTTGATGATCTAACATATTTTTCTTTCTTAAGATCAATGGTTTTTGAAAGATTTTGTGGTTTAACAAAAGTGACGATCATTCACAAAATAACTTAACCAAATTTGGTTACATACTAGATATGAAAGTAGAAAGATTTTTAAATCCTTATATATTTTTGGTTACCTATTGGAATTTATCATAAAAATGTAGTGAATTGACATTTTTTTCCTTTGAAATTTGTTCATGCTATCTCAATGGGGTGCATATAAAATGTTTCAAGAACTTCCACATAATTTTTGGAATCAACAAATAAGAAAAAAAAAATTGGATGATTGGTTCATTACAAATGTTTCGACCAATTTAAACAATTGGTTTTTGAAAAATTATCAAATATTAAAACTTAGAAGATATCATTTAGGATAAATGGACCAACATTCGTGGACAAAAAATTTTATCAAATTAAGGAGGTTATCAATTTTGGGAAGATTATTTATGAAGGCCAAATTGTATAGTGCAATTTACATTAATTAGTTGTGGGGTTGTTAAGAGGGAAAACATTTTTGAATTTTAAAAATCTTGAACCTTGGGAAAGAATTTAGACTTCCAAGATAGAAACTTTTTCTTTTTTTTTTTATCAATAATAATATATTTTTAATATTGATCACTTGAAGAATCAATGTAAGTTTGGTAGGGAATATTGATCATTTTATTAGCTAGCACTACATTGTTGTTGAAACTATGTGAATAGCTCTTCAATATGGTTAGTATTGTTTTCTATGAGGAATTAAAACCAGCGTTGGGTAGTTTTCCCATTCTTTAAAGAACCATTGGTTCTTGTCCTTACAATGATTTTGAATAATCAACCCAATTCTTAAACTTTTTCCCCCTATTTTAAAGAACCTATCAAAGTTTCATCTTTTGATTTTTTAAATGTTTAAGCCAATTCTCATAGGTTGTTCTCACAAAGTTAATAATAAGTGGTTATTTTAAGTGGTGTCCTCAAGTTAGTTATCAATGCCTTAATAAAATAAGATTGACAAAAATCTAATAAATTGAAACAAAATGAAAGGATTTAATCAAAATGAAAATGAACAAATATGGTTTGCATCATATTTTTTAAATCTCATCTTGTTCCAATGCACTTTCAAACACTTCCAACTTTTTTTCTAAATCAATGTATATTTCAATCAACTCCACCAAGTTAAATGGAAAAGTACAACCAATGCTTGGATCACTTTTTCTTGGACCTTATGATTAACCCTAAGACCAATCATCTTGGATTGGGTTTTCATCCATTTCAACTTCATTCATGAAAATTTCAAGCATTAGTTTTTTTTCATTTTCACTAAACTATTCCATTTTTCATTTGAGAAGCCCAAGCAAATGTATTGTATCACAATAAATTCTAACAAACATTGTAAAACAAAGCATGCCAACATTTATAAACATTTATAAAAACATAAAATCATTCACATTTCCATTTCCATTTTTTTCTCCACCATAATGTAATAAATTTGTGCAATGCGAATTAAATCTAAGATTATGCAAAACCAATGTAAATATTAAATACATGTAAATCACACAAAACAAAAATAATCATAATTAATGTTTAAAATAATAAATGGTAAAAGAAAAAATGTAACAATAAATAAACAACCAAAAAAGTAGAAAACTAAACCAAAACAAAAATTTGAAAAAACATGATCAAAAAATATTTTGAAACAAAAATCCAAAGCAGTTTTCTTAAAAAAACTTTTATTTAAAAAAAATTACATCAAATTTTAGGCTTGGAACTAAACTCTAATCTTGTAAATCGAACCTCCTACAATTTAACAGTTGCACAAAAAAACAAGGGGGGAAAAGTTTATGTAATAAATCAATAAGTAAAATCAACAGCCAAGAAAGAAATGTTATGATCTCACACTTGCACAAATAAACGAGGAGTACATGTGATAGATCAACAAGCAAAATCAAGAACCAAGAAAGAAATGCACAAGTAAAGCCAAGAACACAAGCATATACCTAAAATATCAACATTGGCACTACCAAAATACAAATGCACAAGGAAAATGAAAACTAAGAAGAAGATGCATAAGCAGAACTTTGAGTTGAAGAAGAAAATAAAAACATTTCAATTGTTTTAATGTGCATAATCCTCAACAACACAACTTTAAAACACTTAGAATGATGGAGAAAAGTGGGGTCCAAGTGAAAACTTGGGCCCTTTTATCTATGTAAAAACAAGTTCTCCCTTTCCACTACAGATGTCCATTGATCGACTAACGCGCCCCCAAACTCCTCAAGGGACCCAAACATGAGTCCCAAAGTGAAACATCTGAAGAAAAAGAGAGTTGGGGCATGCTCTTTAACTTGCAACACTTTGGGGGTAGGAAGGTGTGCTGGAGTTCCGGGATGGGACTAAGATGAATCCACAAGTGAGAATTCAAAATGATATCAACTTGCACAACCAAGAAAAGAAGGCTGTTAATGCAAGTCGAATGAAAGTGGTGCGGTGGACTTAGTAGGGACAACCTCAAACACAAGCTTCACACAACCTACAACCTTTGGGAGGAAGCACCACTCCCCTCCCTATAGTATATTTTTCGCTTCTCCTCGGGGATTACATCCAAATGTCACTTTTCCCCAGAACTCCCAAGTGGGAGTCCCAAAACTTTGGATGTTTATATGTTTTTCAAATCAAAAGTTTTTTTAAAGTTCAAGGAAAATATCTTATAACCCTTGAAAATATCTTTCCAATGGTGTAAATCATGCTCTAATCAGACCTCATTTGACCCTTGCTTTCAAAGGATTTATGGTTAGGAGTCAAATTCTCAATTTGACTTCTGCCCCTTCTTTTGATCATAACTCATGCAAATCAGGCCTAAATGAGTAATGAGAAGGCACTTTAAGCAACTAAGCTTCAAAACCTTTCTAATGGTATCCTAGGGGCTCAATTTGGTCTATTTTTTCCCTTTCAACCAAGGCTCTGAACATTTGCAACTCCCACACGAATGCAACTCCCAAAGTGGGAATGCACTTGGGAGTCATTGGGCTTCATCCCTTGCATTCTCCTCCATTTGTGTTTAGATGTGAAATACACTCTCAGCCTTATGGGCCTTTGCACTTCACACTTTGTCATGAACCCAATGTTAAGGTTGTAACACTCTCCCCCACTAGAAAGAGAAGTCAATGTCTTCATTGACACTTAGATTTTCATGCTTCCTTCACATGACAATATTGTGATTAAGCTTGGATTTATTTTGAACACTGATTTTCTCATGCAATTACTTTCTTTTGTTTGATGGCCATCAATTCCGACTTTTGCGGTAGGATTTTGCCTTAAACTAACTTAATTATCCCCAAGTTTCCAACATTTTCTTGGCAAGTACAAAGAAGGTCCAAGGAAAACCCTTAACCCTTGTTTTCTCAAAAGACCTAAATTAGCCTAATTAACGAAACCCTCATTTGGGAGGTAATTATTCAATCTTTCCCCTCATGAAGAACTCAAGCAAAATTTAGTTTTGACCTAAGTTACTTGACATGACTCTTTTCCCAACCTTGCGCCTTAATCACAATAATCAAACCTAACTAAAGTTATGTCTATCAGGGTTCGAGAAAAGACACTAGGGCTCTACAAAACCCCAATCCCAAACTACACGATTATAGTATGCGAATGGGGTCATGACTTCCCATGTTGGCCGCCACTACCAACCAACCCTTTGGGATGCACTTTAAGCATGTGCGTGTCCCTACAAGCTCACCTTATTTACCTCCTCTTTTGGGGCCAAACTTTCTTCTACCCCAAAGTGGGAGTTTGATTTTGATTTGAACTTACGCAAAAAAGTTCCACTTGTCCCATGCCATTTCTACGACTATTTTCTAGTGATATTCATTATGTTCGTGATGCAATCTTTTGGAAGTTTTTCGCCTTTATTTCACTTGAAGCTTGACATGGTACATTTGTGCAATTTCCTCCCCCACTAAAAAGAAAGTGATGTCCTCATCAAGCTCTACATTTCCATTGCTTCTTTGCCAATTTATTGTGGAATTCTAACTTCTTGGGCATGTTCCATGTCTGATTCATTTACCCAAGAGGCTTTTATCAAATGGTATCCTTTCAAATTGACTAAATATTCCCGTTTTCGCCCCTTTAGTTGCCTTAACTTGAACACAACCTCCACTTCGAACTCAAGTTCATTATCAATAAGGTCGAGTGGAGGCCTTGAATTATACTCTCAATTAAGCTTTGAGGCATCATGAACGACTAGCTTCAAAAGTGAAACATGAAATATGGGATGAACCTTAAGGTTTTCCACTAATTCCAACTTGTAAGTGTCAAGAAATTTATTTTCCAACACTTTGAATGGGCCTACATATGGGCCTAAAAACTTGTGGCTCAAACCTTCTAATAACCTTTTTTGATGTTCAACCACACTTCGTCTCCTAGTTCAAAATTCACCTCGCATCAGAATTTGTCTACAAAATCTTGTACCGTTTTTATGCCTTTTGAAGTTTGGCCTCAACCTTCTCCCACAAGCACCACCTTTCTTCATCAAGTTGCGTGACCATTGGCATTTCCTCATTTGCATCGCTCAGGGGTTGTTCATTTGCAACCCAAGTCGTAGGCACAATTGGTGTGGCCCTCATTACTGAGTGCTTTGAATTGTTGTAGCAAAATTCAGCTTACTCCAAATGGTTCACCCAATCTTGTTGATATGCCGTCACATAATTCCTTAAGAATTTTTGGATAACCAAGTTCACCCTCTTAGTTTGCCCATTTGTTTGGAGTCAAAATGAGGTGCTCATCTTGAGCTCCGACCCCATGCGCTTCCACAAGGTTCGCCAAATCTTGCTTGTGAACTTGGGATTTTGATCTAAAACAACGTCCTTAGGGAGGCCATGATGTTTGAACACATGCGTGAAAAACAACCTTTATGTCTCTTGGGCCGTGGCATTTTCCTTGGTGATAATGAAGTGTGCCACCTTGTTGAATCAATTAACCACCACCATGATCACATTAAAACCCCTTGATGGTGGCAAACTTGCCATGAAATCCATGGACACACTTTCCCACGATCCTTCAGGAATCGATAATGGTCACAACAATCCTACTTGTTTCTTATTGAACGTTTAATTTTGTTGGCAAGTCAAGCAAGTCTTTACATATTCCTTTGCATTGTTTTTCAAATCATGCCAATAATAGGTCTTCTTGAGGATTGTTATTGTGCATTTTGCACCACCATGGCCCACAAGGGGCCCATCATGACACTCCTTCAAAAACACATCCTTAAACTTCCCTTTTGGAACATAGAGCTAATTTTGCTTATACCACAACAATCCATTTCACAAATGGAAGTGTGACTTAATTCCTTTTTAAATGTTTTACTTTATTTCATTGGCAAACTCATCATAATGACTCATTAATCGAACTTCCTTTTGAAATTTTGTTTCCCCCACGTACACCACCTTAAGTTGGTGTTTTTGACTTAGCACATCGGGCACCACATTATCTTTCCCAGGCTTATGCTGAATGTTCACGTTGAACAAGGCCAATGTGTCTGGCCATCTCAGTTGTTTTAATGACAACTTTGGTTGAGTTGTGAAATATTTTAAAGTGACATTGTTGGTCCACACCACCACATCCTTGGAACCTATGTAATGGCCCTTAGTCTTAAGGCAATGTATCATGGCCCACATTTCCTTTTCATGAATTGGCCACCTTCGTTTCGTCTCACTTAACTTTTGCTTTTGAATGTCATCGGCCTTCCATCTTGCAATAGGACTCCTCCAATTACAAAGTTAAAAGCATTGGAATGGATCTCAAAATCCTTGTCAAAATCGGGGCAACTTCAACACACTTGCCTTCACCAAAATGCCTTTCAAGGTTCCAAAGGCCTCATTACATGTTTTATCCCATTCATAAGTTCCGGATGACTTTTTCAATAGGTTTGTCAAAGGCGAGGCTATCTTGGCAAAGTTTTTAATGAACTTGCAATAATAAGAGGCCAATGCTAGGAATGACTTTAAAGCAAAAACCGACCTAGGTGGCTCCCAATCCAAAATTGCCTTCACCTTGTGGCTATCCATTTTCAGGCCTTCTTGAATGATTATATGTCCAAGGAAATCCATTTCCATCACCCCAAATTCACACTTCTCAAACTTAGCATACAACTTGTTTTCTTTCAACCTTTGGAACACCTTTCGAAGATGCTCCACATGCTTCTCCATAAAGTTGTTATAGACCAAAAGGTCATCTATGTACATGACCACAAAATCATCAAGCCATTCTTGGAAAATGTCGTTCATGAATGTGCAAAATGTTGCGGGAGCATCAATGAGTCCGAAAGGCATCACCAAAAATTCGTTTGAACCATACCTTGTGTGGCAAGCGATTTTTTCTTCATCCCCTTCCGCAATTTGAATTTGGTAATATCCTGAACGTAGGTCAATCTTACTAAACGCCTTAACTTTTGAAAGTTGATCGAACAAGTTGTCAATTTAAGGTAATGGGTATCTATTTTTCACTATCACTTTATTGAAAGTTTTATAATTCACACACATCCTCAATGTCTCATCCTTCTTATGAACAAAAAGGACGGATGCCCCATGTGGTGACTTGTTAGGTTTGATGTAACCCTTCGCAAAGAGTTCCTCAAGTTAAACTTAAATTCCTTCAACTCCTCATGGCTTGTTTGATATGGGGCCTTAGCAGGAAGTGCCACTTCCAACATCACCTCGATTACATGGTCAACTTGTTTCCTTGGGGGCAATTCATTGGGTAGTTCCTTGAGCATCACATTTGAAAATTCATCTGACATTCGTTTAACATATTTAAGAGGATTCACCAAGTTGGTAGCTTCCTTTGGCTCAAATTCGTCCAACACACACATCTCACACAACATGCCACAACGTCCCATGCATTCTTTTTCCCAAGTTTTGCCTAACCTTAAGTGGATGGTCGACCCACCACATTAGGCACTTCATGTGTCTTAACCCAAACGATGCCATTTTTGGATGGGATTCTAATTAGCCTATTGTGCCCTTCTATGAACACATTGTTATGGGTGATGAATTCCATCCCCAAAATGCATTCCATTCCCCTTAAGGTGGAAACCAACAAGTCCACCTTTCTTCTCCAATTCCCTAGTTAAAGAGGCACATCTCTTGCTTGCAACATGATTGGATGGGGAACCCCATCAGCAAAGTGCACCTCAATGGGTGCCTTGAACTCTTCCAACTAGAACTCCATTCTTTTAACACCATCTCGGGTTATGAAGTTGTGGGAGGCCCCTATGTCCAAAAAGCATAACATTTCTAGTTCAGAAACCTTTCGTTTTAATAACATAAGGCGATTACATTCACCTTGGACTAGGTTGGTAGTAGGGGCAATTACCTTGGAACCCCCATTCCCCAATTTGGGCTTGGGGCAATCCTTGGAATAATGTCCCACCTCGTTGCAATTGAAACACACTCTTTTGGGCTTCCCATGAATGTCCCCCTTGGGTTGGCTCTCTTTTAAAGGAACCCCTTTCTTGACAAAATTTCCTTTGGGTTTGAAACCTGAGCCTTAAAATTGTTTGGGTTTTTCCCCTTTGGAAATGTCTTGCCCATGATTCCATTCCCCTTCATGGTGTGTCTTTTTATGGGGGAATTTGTTCTCCTTTTTGACCCCAAACTTTTCACCTCGCCCCACATCTGAAAAACCTTCCACTTTCGTGATGGCCTCAAATAACGAAGTGAACCAATTCTCTTCAAGCCTGCATTTAGCCCAAGTCAGGAGTCCCATCACAAAATGGCACACCTGGTTTAACTCATGCATATGCCGAATCTCCAACATGAGTTCGGTGTATGCCCTCACAAATTATCATTCATCAAGTTCACAAGGTCACGAAATTTGCACCTTGAATTGAGTCAAAATTCTTTGGAATGAATTCCAACTCAATGCGTTCCTTGGACGCTTATATCTTTCTCAAATCAATTTTTTTTTACAGTTTGAAGACAATATTTTATAACCCTTGAAAATATATTTCTAATGGTGTAAAACATGCTCCAATTAGACTTCATTTGACCCCTACTTTTAAAGGATTTGTGGTCGGGAGTCAAATTCCCAATTTGATTCCCACCCCTTCTTTTGATCATAACTCATGCAAATCAGGTTTAAATGAACAATGCAAGGGCACTTTAATCATCCAAGCTTCAAGACCTTTTTAATGATATCCTAAGGGCCCAATTTGGTGCTTGTTTACCCTTCCAACCAAGGCTCTGAACATTCACAACTCCCGCACGAGTGCAATTCCCAAAATGGGAGTGCACTTGAGAGTCATTGGGCTTCATCCCTTGCATTCTCCCCCATTTGTGAGAATGTGTTTCACACCTAAACACACTCTCGGCCTCATGGGCCTTTGCACTTCACATTTTGTTGTGAACCCAACGTTAGGGTTATGACATCAACAATCACCTTAATTCCCTAGATTTAAAATTTGAAAACATTGGATTCCTTGGATTCCCTTAAAAGCTTCTAGAAACATGTCAACAATTTCCTACTACCTAGAATAGATAATAAACTCCCAAAATCTTGCCCTAGGCATCTTCCATTACCTTGCTTAATTATCAATATTTGAAAAATACATGAAACACCTAATTCTCAAAATGATCATTTCTATCCAATTAGCATTGATGATTAGGATATCATGGTGGATATCACTTTATATGATATCCATTAATGTTCATTATGAGATTTGTCCTAATCCCCTAGCCAATTGTCACAATTTTTTTGATACGTGGCCAACACTAATAAAACCCTATATATTTTCGGCTTTTGAAAATCTTCATTAAGCAAATTGAGATTTTTCGTATATAGTAGTAAAACCAAATTACACTATGTGGAATTGTGTCACGTTTTGACAATACAATGGAATTTTACAATATTTGGCCATAAATTTTGTGGTCAAAAAAATTAATTTTGCAAGTCATATTTGTGAGATAAGTGTTTTGGAATAATGGGTAAGACAAACATCCTTTTAAACAAGGTGCTTGGGAACCTAGGCATTTGTGATCAATTTTGTTCAAACTTATGTTTAGTCAAGGGGGTTCAAAATGACATTAAACAACAATGAAACGATTACAAATTGGAGGCTTTCAACACATAAAAATATTCACAAGTGCTTCAAATAGGGTCCTTTTGTGTATTGAAAAACACATCCAAGGAAAAGAAATTTGACCCCTTGTGCACATAAAAATAAATAAATTACTTAGTTTTAAGCAAAACACCATAACAATAAACAACTCAAACATTAAGACATAACTTTGGATACCCAAGAAACAAGAATGAAGGAAATTCATTACACCTTTTTCCATCAGAATTCATATCAATTGATGCATTTTCCCACCAAAAACAACTTGGTAGTAACAAGGAAAAGGAAAACTTTCACAAAGCCTTACACTCCAAAAGTAAGAGTTTAATTTTCTTAGAATATGAACTTCTACATCACAAACTTAACATTTCATGACTTAGTAATGGAAATTGTGCAAAATTCGTTCATTCATAATTTGCATGTTTCATGCATTGATATTGTGCATTGAAAACATATTTGACATACAAATTTATTGGAAGATGTGAAATTTATATGACATTCGTTCATTCATAGGTTTGTACTTCATCCATCAACACATTTATCCATGTGTCAAATGTGTTTTCAACACATGATATTCATATGTAAAATGTACGAACCTATGAATGAATGAACTTCACATGATTTTCATTATTTTTGTCACATGGTAAATTTTGTGATGTAATTCTTTGAAACACGTCAAATCAAATAGAAAAAGACTTGCAAGAGTTCCAATTTTTTTAGAAAGATTACAAATTGGGATAAAAAAGGAAGTACAAATAGATTTTATTACAATAGGGGTCAAGAAAGAAGAAGAAGACATATACTATTAGAAATTGCGTCCTATTCCATTGTGCATTCCACTCAACAATGGATGGAATGCCAAAATCCATTACATTAGAAATTGACTTTGGCACAATGGTCATCATTAGAAAATGGGTCACGTGGGAATAGTTCCATTCACTAATCCACTTGAGAACCCATTTTATGGTTACTTGATGGTGGTTTTTTTCTCTTTTTTCATTTGTTTTTCTTTGCCCATTTCATGTAATGGATCAATCCATAGGAATGTGTTTAGTGGTTTATTGTACTCATGTTTGTTCGATGGTTTTTTCCGCCCACCTGTTTTTTGTGGTTTTGTTCATTCCATTCACTTTTTTTGGTGGTTTTGTTCAATATGATAGTCATTTCAATAGTTTTGTCCATTGCACCCACTTGTTTTTAGTGGTTTTGTTCATTGTGTTGGTCATTATGGCTCCACCCATGTTTTGGTTTTTCTAGTGGTTCGTCCACTATGTTGAATTTGGGTGGGTTATGTTTTAGTCATTTATTACACCCATTTTATGTTGTTTGGTTTAGTGTTCATTTTGGGTGGTTTCGATTGTATGTTGGTTCCCATTCCATGGTCCATGAATGGATTTATCTTAGTGGAAATGTAATGTAAGCTCTTTATATGGTTTAGACATGACCACATATTTTTGTAATGGTCACTATGTACTCCATTTCGGTTGGTTTAAGGTCTCAATTTCGAGCTCTAGGGTACACATTCAAAGTTGATATAGTAACATTATCATGTACAATGCTAAAAAAAATAAAATGTACATGTGTGGGACTTGTCACTCATTACAATACACAAACATTAATTTCTTAAGTTTCAAGGGGATTTCACAAGGTTTGGCATGGATGGAACTATTGTTGGAAAATCACAAGTGTAATAGCACCTCACTTCAATTCACCTCACCGACCGTTGCTACTAAGCTATTCAATGAATTTGCAATTTGCTAAAGTTTTTTCTATATCACATGTTAAAAATACCTCATCAAAGTGCAAGTGTGTAGTTCTAAGGTTCTGAAAGAAGTTGCATGTTATTATGTTTAAGGTTACACATTTGCATTAAACATCAAGTTAGGGTGCTTACAACATGGATTGAATACGTGATGGTTTTCAAAAAGGACTTGAATATCATGAACATCTAAGGTTAAAACATACCAATGAGATATGTCACCATATATGGGGTTAAATTATCACTTTAAATGATTTTTTTAAACCCATGTGCATGAACAATTTCATCTTCCATGAACTTGCCATCTTCCACTTGGATTGCATATGAGGCACACACAAAAGTTAGTCACTTGAGTGTATGTATGCATTATTTAGAATATTGTGCAAGTCTACACAATTGTAATGTAAAGTCAACACACCCCAATCAAGATACAAAATCTTGAAACTGATATTGACCTTAAGCCTATGATTCCAAAATGCATGTCCATGCATTCTTAAATGTCAAGAAATTGGTATCTATTCACCTAAAATTCTTCAAGTGGATGTTGAACGGTGATACATAATGTGTATGTCATACCTTATGTTTACATTGCAAAATGTTTGATTTTGACCTCAATAATATTGTTTAACCCCATGTTATCAACATGCATTCCAATGAGATGGTCGTTGTATAAGGACACCATGCATTACAACCCAATGATCATCTACTACCTATACCCAACAATGTGATATGCATGCACACACACATTAGAACATAGACAATTGTGATCAAGATATGTTTGGCCTTACATGCATGAAGGTTAAGATCTTCAAAGAACATAAAATGCACATGTTGTAATCCTAAAAACATTTATGGGGATGGACCATAACCTAACAAGGACATTTCATTTTATTTTGATTATATCTTATTCCTACATCTTGAAAGCCCAACACAACAAAAAATAATAAAATTTTGTAAGATCTTTACCTATGATAAAGCCTTTCGACATGGGATTTATTAGAATTAAACCCAAGCTCAACTCCATTGCACACACACACACCCTTTGTGTAGTAAACCCTACTACCCAAACTTTATCTACCACATAATTTGGACAGGATAGTAATGGCCCTAACTTACCACCAAATGGAAGGGTACTAGATGGAGCTAAACCAAAGGAACCCTAAACTTTGGAAAACCTTAAACCAAGGAAACTTTAAACCAAACGGAATGTTTCATTAAAGTGACCAAGTCAATAATCACATGTTGCAATTCAAAGGAACTAAGGTTTTATGTCAAATAAGAAGACCATTCAAAACTCTTGACATGAGATTAGGTGTAAGGTAATGCCCCAATAGGGTGGCATTCCCATAATAAGCACCGCAAGGTGAAATATATATATATATATATATAACTGAAGTTATGTCAAATTGGGGGACCTTTTAAAACTCTTGATGTGAGAAAGTATGTGTAAAATAATGCCCAAGCCTAATGTGAAACATTTCCAAAGTAAACGGCCCATCAATGATTACATCTAGAGTAACACCCAAGGAATGACGCATCTACTTGAAAAGGAAAAAAAAAATGGAATGAAAAAATTCAATGTTTGGATACTTGACATTTGATCTCCAACTTTTCAATTTGGGGCACTTACTTTGGAAATGCCCTGTTCTGAGGGTATTGCCTAACATAAAACCTTACTAGATTTATTTTTCATTTTGTTCTTATATTTTGATGGCCCCCCCCAAAAAAAGGCATGCATTTTGAAAGGTTAAATGCCCACCACTTTGCTGATGAGATGTTGCACTCTGTAAAGTTACCTCCAAATATAATAAAAAAAATTTGCTAGGTTTTTAGTTTTTACCAATGTTGGGTAGGTATCACAAATCCCGTTAAGCATTAGTCAAGCATTAGAATCTGAACCTTTCAAGGTATCACACTAAGTGATACCTTGCCTAAAAACTGAATCATCGGTTCTCATGCAAATTTGCATGAGAATCGGATGGTGATAACCAGTTAAATTTTTTTAAAATAAAAATAGTGAGACCCAATTAAGGTTTGACCCTTAACTCGAGTAAAGGTCTTAGGAAAATCCTATGTGAAAAATTAGGGTTAGATGGAGGTGCCGCATTCCAATGGCCATGTCCAAAAACCTTAATTTGTTTTTTAAAATGCACTTTTCTATTCTAGTTCTTCCTCTTGCATTTTTTCACTTGTGTTCACAAAGGTTGGGCATTATGTGTGTTGTGTTATATAGTGTTTTGTGTTGTTTAGATTTTGAAATTTAGATTTGGATCATAAAGTTAATTTGTTTCCTTTCTCTTTATTTTTTTCTTTTTTCTTCACCTTTCACCTTTTCTCACTTTCACTTTTTTTTCCCCTTCTACTTCTTTCCTTTGCTTCTTATCTTGTTGCTACCTCGTCATCTTGTTTTGCTTGTGCTACCTCAAGCTGCTACTTCGTCGCCTCGTCTTACTACATCATCATGTTGCTTCATCACATTACTTCATTGCACTTCTTCCTCATTACCTCTTTGCGCTACCTTGTGCACTACCCACTACCTCGTTGTGCTACCTCATTGTTTCAACCTCTCTACCTTTTCACCTTGTCACGTAACTTTGTTGCCTCATCATGCAACTTCGTTGCTTCGTGTGTTGCCTCTCTACCTTGTTGCCATGCTTCACCTCGCTACCATCGCTTAATGCTTCACTACTTTGAGGTACCTTCTTGACCCCCGCCCCCCGCCACCCCCCTTTGTTGCTTCATTGTCTCGTGCCTCGCTACCTCACTTCCTTGTTGGTTGGTACTTCCTTCCCCCCCTCTTTTTGGTGGGGGGGTTTGTACCTTCCAGATGGGTGTTTTCCAAAAACCACCAAAGAAGGTTTTTTTTTTTTTTTTTTTTTTTGTTAAGTACATTTTTGTCTTAAATTTATTTTCTATTTTATTCTATTTTTAAAATTCTTTTCATTTTTTTTTTAAGAATTTGATTTAATTCTATTTTTTGTTAATGTGTAGAATATCCATGAATTCAAACAATTTTTCTACAAAAACTATTATTATACATTTTTATAAATTTAATGAGAAAATTGAGTAATTTTGTTTTGTTTCCTAACTTTCAACCCCATTCTTTGTAAATGTTTTCTCAAAAGTTTGCCCTTAAACCCATTGTTTTTGTAAATGTTTTTCCTAAACCCTAAACCTTTGTGAATATTTGATTTCTTTTTCTTTTTTGTTTGCGAAAAAAACTGGAATTGTTTGTTAATCTTATGCCTTAGTTAGCTCTGGAAATATTCTTGTGAAAATTACCAATGGAACAATCTTCTATAGATGAAAATGTTGTAATGGGAAATAATGAGACAATTGAAATCTCTTTGAACGATGAAATTATGGAAGAAAATGTAAGTGTGCAAATAAAAACAAGCAAGAATCCAAAAAATGAAAAAGAAGAAGAAATGAAGATAAATCTTTAAAAATTGCATGCACGAAGAAAAAGTTGGCAACCACATGGAAGATTATCTTTGTGTTGGAGTTTTTATTGTGTCAATGATAATACACAAATGATGTGTTGTATCCTTTGTTATCAAAAACTTGTAATAGGAATAAATTTGAGAACTCAAGTAAGGAAAATACTAATTTCTTATTATAAAACAAATGGAATAACTTTTTTTTAAAAACATGTGGATATAGAGCACATTGTTATTCCAAAAATGTTTGAAAAAGTAAACTTTTCACTAAAAGGAAGAGAAGAAAGACAACCAACAAAGAAAATAATGATTGAATTTGGTAGGTCAATTTTTATAAAAGATTCTTTCAAAAAAAAGGATGTGCCACAAAAACAATTTTTAAAAAACTTTGGCCTTTTGATTGTCAAAAACAATTTACCAATTCAATTTGTGGAAAGCATGTGGTTGAAACGTTTAATTTTGTGCATTTGTCCAAAATTAAATTTCCCTTTTAGAAGGTAGTTTTCATAAGAGATATTGCTAGGGTTAGTTGAGAAGACAAGTCAATAGTATGTTCTTCCTGTATTGGCAAATTGTTTTTTTGCAATAGCTAGCCTTTATCTTTAGATGTGTAATTATTGGTTTGTTTAAAGCGATAGAAACTATTGATCAAGCATTATTGGACAAATATGGTTTAAGGAAAAAAATCATTACTTATGTCAAAGATGAAGGGTCAAATGTCGATGCAATGACTACTACATTGAAAATTGTTGTAAACTATGAATCTCTTGGTTTAGAAGAAAGCTTTTAGGGCACTTGCTTTGGACATGTTTTTTCAAAAGCATGTCACTATGGCACTGTAGAAGAAAAGGTGTGTAAGGATCTAAAGTATGTTTCTATTAAGTCTATTGAGGTAGATCTACAAAAGTGCATCATTTACCCTATGAAATTTGGAAAGGGAAGGCAAAAATGGAACAAGGCTTGTCTTGAAACTAGTATTTACCCTAGAAAATTGAACACTCTAGTGAAAAGCAAGTAGTCCTTTTTGTTTCATTATTATTTCAACAATTTATAATTTTTTAAGTTCTAAATTATACAATATAATTAATCTTTTCTATTAGTGGTTGTGTTGCAAGTTTGTTAATGTGGTCATTATGTTTCAAGAGGCCTTACAACTTTGTTCTGCCATTGTGCTTTGTTATAATAAACATACTGCTATGAAAATCTTTGGTCGAATGCCTCCACCTTTAACATGGCATATTTCTTAGATTATAATGGATTGTCTTTTTCCAATTGTTTCTACTTGTGTTTTTAATCAATCCTATGGACATTGGCTCCTCGATGATGCTTTACACTACTATTTCCATGAGTTTGAAACTAAAAGAGGAAAACAAAATTATTCCTTCATTTGAAAGCCTAATGAAAGATGAATCCATTATTTTTTATGAGTTATCTTTGCTTGCTTTCAACATTTGAAGAGAGGTAACCAATGTGTTAAATTCTTTCCTTTCATTCTTGAAGAAAGATGAAAACAAGAAAGCTCATAATATGATCTCTTTAATGTTAGACCCTGGGTTTTAAAATCTTCATATAGTATCCTCATTTGTTAGAAGGGAGCAAGGTGTTGCTCTTGTTGAGGAATATGTTAGAAAATCCAGGTCTCCTATGTTGGTGAAATGCCATGAACATTTGCATCTTTTGGTAAGGTTAGATAGGAATTATGCTAACCAAGATATTTTTTAGCCACAGTTTGGATATTTTTGAACAAACTACAAGCACAAGTGAACCAGCAAAAAAACTTGTGAAAAGAAAGTTGCTGGTTTTCAGGAAATATCAATTGGATGTTAAGGACATCAAATGTTTTCTTCAATGGTGGCAAAAACAAGAAATAATGTTTCCTACATTTGGATTTTTAACCTAACAAATTTTGGGTCTTTTTGGATCTCAAATTGAAATAAAAAGAATTTTATTTTTGGCTAGAATGCTTACCAACCTTAAGAGATGTTGTTTGCAAACTAAAAATTTAGAGAAGTTGATGTTTGTCAACAAAAATTGGCCTAATGATCCTAGAATAGGTTATAAATCTCCATCTAACTTAGTGGAATTTCTTGAAAAGGATGTAGATCTAAAAGAGGAATTAGAAGAGTTTGAAAATGAATTTGAAAGGGATGAAGTTGTTAAAAGTGTAAAACTCCAATAAATAAAATATTACTTAGTGTTGAAAAGTTGTTTGTAACAATGTTTGTAATTTTTTCATTAGTAAGAGATATAATAAAATTGATATTTTTAAATTTAAATTTAAATTTTCTGGAATTCTAAAAATAATAACCAATTAATAAGTAATACCTGGTTTGTGAGAACCAGCAAAGGAGAACCGGTTGTTCTCAAAAATTTGAAAACCGGCATATTGAGAACCGGTTTTTTAAAATATTGATACCCTTGCCCAGCATATAAATTGGGGGGGAGGGGGGAGTGAAAACCAGACCCTTTTATGAATTGTTTCATGAAAACTGGATCCAGTGGGTATCATAAAAATGTGATACCCACCCAACACTGGTTTTTACATCAAATGGGGGGAAGGGGTGTGGAGGGAGGGGGTGGGGGCCTTATGGAACTCTATTGTGACATTATGTTGAATAAGGGTTCCTTATGTATTAGGGAATATACCCTTGGGGCATGTACCTGGCATAAAGGACTTTAGTTGCCCTTTCTGCCTTTTAAAGTGTAGATTCAGCACTTGGCAAGAAAGTGGAATATTCTGCAGTATGAAATATGCCACAATAAGCCGAAGGGGCAAGTAAAACCCTTTACATGTAGGACAAAGCCCCAAGGTGAGGGCATTCCAAAAATAAGGGGCTTAGGTCAAGGTGGAAACCACACCCAGGCCCACACTTAGGGAATATTCTCTGCTCATGGGAATCTAAACATTTGTAGATCACCAGGTGTAGGAATGGGAGGGATCATACACCTACAAGTAAGTAGGGATAACATCCCACCTACTCCTTAAGAGTAGGTGTAAGATCCCTCCTCTATTCAAAGAGGGATATGCAAATTATATATGGTGCCCTCTGAAAACACTAGAAAATTAAAATTTGTTTGAATGCTTTACAACAAATGGATGAAGTGTAGGGGAAAGGGTAACAATTTTGTCGGGCACTACCATATGAACACTTATATTTATCATTGTCCCCACAAATAATATAAGAACACATTAACTTTGTGTATCATATCTAAACAAAAATGATTTAAAAACGCACACCTCAAGAGTATATCCCAAACACTGAATAATTCAAACCATGTTTATATTTGAATCAATTCTAAGTTAAAACATAATAAATTATGTTAATCCAACTTAACACTAAACTAATCATGATTTAATTAAATAACTAAACTAACACTTCTAACACCTTCAAAGTAGGAGATGCATGAAATAAGTGCCTGCCCAAGATGAAGTCAAAGATGGGTGCTTATTTTGGGAATGCCCCACCCCAAGGGCATTACTCTATGTATAGCACCAGAAGAATTTATTTTTTTTGATTTCTCACCAAAAAAATCAGATAAAAAGTTGTGGCATTTTGAAAAGCAAAATGCCCACTGGAGTGAGTCTCTGGTTTTTCAAAAAAAACCCCACCATTTGCAAAGGACAGATTTGGCTTGATAATGTGCCCTCCAGATACACCAAAAAGGATCAGAGACTTGAATTCACTTAATTTGGGTTTGGGGAGACTCTAGATTTTCACCTCAATATGAAAAGGAATTTGCCCATGAATGGAAGAGCCATGGTCAAGTGCATAAAACCTTCTCAACTCAAAAGATGAATGATAAAAAACTTCCAAAAATTCAGTCCAACTTTGGACTACAAAACCAAAAAAATGAGATTGAAAACAGAGGATATGAGTCTTATCTTACTTCCAAACACCATATAAGTGATGCTGGAAGAAATCTACCATACGCAGCAGCCCTTTTGCTCCCTGGGAAATTTTGCCAAGAAGTGAAAGAATCATAAAGTCAAAAATGCAGTGATTTTAGGCAGTCAATTGCCAGAAGTGAAAAACATATACATAGAGTAGCCAGATTTCTATATTTGGTTTTCAGTATGTAGCCAACAATATAGAAGGTTTTATAAAAGATCTTTATTTCAAAACTGGTTTAGGGAGACACTCACCACTATTTCTACATCTTGCTATGGCCGATTGCCACTTTGGCAGCATCAGAAAATTCGTTAAAAAAAGACATTGATGTTCAGTGTGGAGATCATAATTCAACTTCTTAAAGCCAAGGGCAAATCAGAAGTGTGAATTTGGAGGTGGGTCTTCAAGGAGTGGAAGTTGAGAGGTTGTCAACAGCACTGCTTATACTCAACTTACTATAGAGGACTTAAAAGTGAACCCTAGTTTACAGTTTGGTGCACAGTCTATGACTTTCACATAAAAATAAGGAAAAATTCTCCAAGATAAGACACATTGAAATTGAAGTTTAGGTTTCAATTGGAGCTGGATGATGGACTCATTGATTTGACAACCATTTGATGTATGCCTGCTCCAAATCTGGGTCATTCAATCCATCCCATAAGGGTGAAAAACATTGCAGCTGATCCAAACCCTGCACAAGGTCCGTTGTCCAATCTGTCTCTAGAAGCCCAGGTGAAAGTCTACAGTCTTCACTCCCATTTTCAATCTGATCAGATTCGAACACATGATTCCCAAAACTCTGACCATGAGCTTCTTTCTGTGCACTATTGTATGCAGTTGTGCAATCTGAAATCTGAGCCACAAAATGTGGATTGACACAATTTGATCCATCTACATTATTGTATGCAGTTGTGCTACCTGAAATCGTAGGCGCAAGTGGAACGATGCAATTTGATGCATGGTTTTCTTTTTCAACTTGATTCATGAGAGCTCCAACAACTGAACCTGATGCAAATTGGCAATATTGCAATGAATTTCCCATCTCAAATTTCGCAGTCTCACATGGATCCAGCAAACCTAACTCCCGCCCATTTCTCTCGTCTTCCCACTGAGCCCAGTGGTCTACTACAAAATCATGTACAAAATTTCTACATTGATCCCCAATATTCTGATCAGATGCACTGCAACTCATGTGTCTGAGGACATGGTCCATGGCGTCCCAGCTATAGCCACAATCAGTAGTGGCCTCAGGCAACACGTTTGTCAAAGCTAGTTGATCCAGATCTTGAGCTTCACCTTCTAGGGTTTGTGCATTCCCTCTCTGATCATACAGTGGGTTCTGATATTGATCCAGTTCCTTTGCATTTGGGAAGGCTTGTTGTGGAGTGGGAACCATAGCCCCCTGAGCATGATCAAGATCTTGGGGAATGGCATAGGCTGCTCTTCGAGCTTGATCCTGCATATTCCTCTGAACATGTTCAAGATCCTGGGGAATGGCGCAGGCTGCTCTTTGAGCTTGTTCCATATCCCTCTGAGCTTGATCAAGCTGATCCTGGGGAATGGCACCTGCTCCTCTTCGATCTTGATCCACATCCTGGAAGTGTTTGAAGCCTTCAGTCTGAGCCTGATGCAAACTAGCGAGACCATGAGCTGTGTGTGATATGGTCTGGGGCTGCAGTACCTGAGCTGCTGCGCAGGAATGACAGAGATGACTGCAAGGAGGAGCACCAGAGGTACCCAAGTCTGGCTCTGTCGAGTTCTTCGCAGCGAGAGCTTTTATGCTTGCTGAAATTTTCTCAGGTTCTCTAGAGACACTGAGTGTCTCTAGGGAAGGGAGAAAGGGTATACAAGCAGGAGAGAAGTAGCGGCGAGGCTCTTTGCCGCAGTAGAACACACCCACGTCGCGAGCACGAACAGCTTCATCCCATGTGTAGTAGGTGCCCAGCCAGATTCGTTTGAACCCCAGCAAGTGCTGCTTCTCCTTCCCTGCCACCCGCATCTCAACTACCCATTTGTTATTCTGCTGTCGGATTCCGTTGATTTTCTCCTCCCCTGACCCTCGACTGCCGGAACTTCCATGAAGGATCGGAGAATCGTGACGGCCCACGATCTGATTAACCAAGCTGCAATTCGCTGTCTCCTCGCTGTTACCACTTCTTTCAAGAACCCGAGAATTAGGATTTGTGCCATCTGCGTTTGCTGGAAGATACGATGCTTCGCCACAGTACTCCTCTCTGTTGTTCTCGAGTTGAACAATGCGCTTTCCTCTACCATCAGAGTGAAGTCTCGGTAGCACTACAGACTGATCTGAAGCTTCGTTTGCTCTACAAATTGGAGTTTTCCCGGGTTCCGGAGAATTTGAGCTTAAGCGACTACTAGAACCAGGCTGACAACGCTGCCTGAAACTCAAGCAGGCAGTGCCTAATTTGCGGCCTCTGCCTCTATTTAATCTTCTGAGCGGCTCCTTGAATTTACCCCGCAAGTTCGACCTATGAGAAGTAGCTGAATCCCATTCTGATTCGCCCCCATCGCCCATCTCTGGATGCAGCTACCTTAGTTTTCTTACTACTTCAGTTCAGATGTGGGCATCTATGGAAAACAAGGAATTGGGTTTGCGTAAGCAACAAATTCTGCTATGAGCTGAGGACAAGTTCTGTGTATGCTACGCAGCAATCTAGCTGCTCAAGTGTATCATCATCATGGTCTTCGACCATCATGTGTGCTTGCCTTTCGTAATTTCACCTAATGTTGATCGGCATCTCTAGTTCGAGCTCTTCATATTCGGAAAGAGGTGGTGCAAAGAGGACTAGCGTTCCCAGGCGGACAGCTCCGTAGCAGCTACGCAGCAGCTGCTGCTGCTTTTGTCGGGCCGGGAAAAAGTCGGGGAATCTTGGCAGGGAAGATGAGTCAGAACTCCGGGCATCGCAGCGGCGGCTTGCGAGAGTATGGGAAGATTCTGGAACCTCGATGGGAGGTTCCAGTGCAACAACAGTCCTGTTTGTTTCCGGGCGGCAGTTAGTTTTACCTGCGGTCAAGGCTCGTGTCCCGATGTCCCGGTTCTCGCCTGCCAGCCATTTTCTAACCAGCGTAAAAGCACCGGCACAATTTTTGGAGTGGATCTGTTGGGCGCGTTATCGGCGGAATGTGTGCTACGCATGAAAATAGATTTTGATTGGCAACTCAAAAACTCAAAAAAATACTTCCTTTTTTTGACAATTTAAGAAAAAAAAATCTGAAACTCTGCCCACAAGAGCTTTCAATTGTGGTCACGTCATGCATGTTATGCCCACCATTTAGGGGGAATCACTTGTGGCATGGATTGTTGTTGGCAAGTTCTTGATTTTATGTAGGTTCAAATCCAAGCTCTAGGTCAAATTCTAGGCTTATATCCAGGATGGAGGTTCAAAGTTTTGTTAGGAACACTATTGGAACAAAACCAGTCAATTGGACTTTTTGGTAATTGAATTCAAACCTAAAAGGGGTATTGTTCTTTCTTGAATAGGTTCAAGTTTTCTAGGTAAATAAGTATAACTTGTCCCCCAAAAATACAACAACAAGTTGACCCTATTTTTGACACAAGTAATTAAATTTAATTGGTTGTACATAATTAATATTATATAATCTTTATTTTGGAATGTGTGGACCAGTTGAAAATTTTAATATTACATAAAATAATTTTGTTTTTGTTTTGTGTAATGGAGTTGGAACTAGACTTAATATTAAATTAAACTTAGCTTCAATTTTCTTAAGAAAAGACTAAAACCAAAGGTCTTAGAAATTCAAACGACCGTGCAAGGACTAGACCAAAGGTTCCATTGAAAAAATTTAAAAGTTTTAGAACCAGGACCAAAAAATTCCTTTTAGAATCAAGAACCAAACAATACTAGCATGGATCCCTCTTCCAATGTTGCAAACATGGGGCCATGGTCATAATGATACTGGTGATTGGATTGCACTCAAACATTGTCATGATGTGGATGGATTTCAGGGATGAATGTCATGATAGCAATTGGACATGGGTTCAAGGTATGCATTGTGGAAGATTTGGCATGGAGGAATTGGGAGTGGAGGTAGTGTGATATTTTGTTGGCTTATTTCAAGATTGGGATGTTGTGGAGGAGAAGAAAAATCAGAGAAAAGATTTTTTGTTTTCATGCCCAAAGAGTTTTTTTGCAATGAATCATCAAACCATGGACAAAAGCATTTTTATAGGGTGTTAATTTGCTTGAGCATCACAAAAATGATTTCTCTTATTTTCATTGGTTGGTGAGATATAAAATGTTAGAACCTTTTTTTTTAATATTATAATAAATATGAAAATAAAAATATGGAATAAGAAAATTAGGAAAATAAAAACATCTTTTATAGATAACAATGGAGGGAAATAACAATGGAGAGCATCAAAAGAACCAAACCACCTTATGAAACAAAGGACTAGGATGCCTCTAAAGATAAAGGCAAGTAATTTATGAAAACATCAAAAATAATAACCTCCCTTCACATCCCTTCTTGTGACCAAGTAACCTTGTAATGTTTTCTACAACAAAAGGTGAATCTTGTACCCCAAGATGTATCAAAAGCTTGGAGGATGGCTTCCTCTTGCAAAGACATTTGTTTTAGGAGGTACAATATCATGTTCAAGCAATCTAGACATATTGAAGGAGTTCCCCATAAATTTGAGACTTTCTTCCATAGTCATTCCACCTAATCATATTGAAGATATGTTCAATGTATTCCACCCAAATGATCCATAATGTGTTCCCTTTGAAGATAGCCCATATTTTCTGAATTATTCTAAATTTCTTTGGGAGTCTATTGTTAAAGAGCCATTGCTCTTAAGTAAACATCCTCCATCTAAACATGTTTGAGACTAAATGTGTAAGCTAGGGATAATGGACACAAAAGAACTCCCATGTTGCTTGTGTATTGGGCCATTTCCAAAATTTGTCATAATGAAAAAATAAATGCCATTTTTAAAAACGTTTTCTTGGATTCTAAACCTCCATCCATTACAATTGCAAGCCACCACCAAAACACCAAGTTGATGTTCACTAGACCATTTCTCTTCTATTGGTCTTTTCAAAACCAACTTATTGTTTAACAAAGAACAATTGCACTTAGTCAAGTAGTTCAAAAAGATAACCACTTCCAACATTTAGGGTAAAAGAAAGCCTCCTTCTATCATCCATAAAAGAAAAGAAACTTTTTTTTGGCTAGTGCCTTAACAACCTTTACCCAAGACCTTCAACAAATATTGTAACAAAGGGTCATAGTCATCATTACTCCACTTAGTTGAGGATTAGAATCTTGGAATGTTTACCAACTATAGTATTTTGATTGTTTTACGATACAAAGGTGTGATTTGCCTTGAACCCTTTAAATAAAGACTCCATGATTGACTTGTAGAACTTCAATATGGAAATGATCCTCTGGATACCTATACATTTCTACCCAATCACATGAAACAAACCTTTTCTGTTGAAATTGGAGTGTGCAAATTTTCTCTTATGTGAATGGTTGAATAGCCCTAAACCTCCATCTCCTCTTTCCTAAGGTTGAACTTAATTACAACTTCATTGTTTCAAATACATTGTTTAAAGTGTCATTCCAAATATTTGCATAAATTTTCATTCTTCTTTTTTAAAAGATTAGCATTATTTTATTAATGAAATTCCTTTGTTCATTTCCTTTGTTTCCCCGCTAAAGTGATTCGTAACATAATTGTGACTTATTGGTAGCCCTTTATTCATTTCTCCTTGTCAATGAAACTTTCAAACAAGCCATGAAAACAAGGTAGAAGATTCTAGAACTACCAAAATAAGCATAATGAGTAAATAAAAGTCCAATTTTCTTTTACTTTTATTTTTCCATTTAGCCAAAACAATTTGAAAATCAACCCAAGTTGAATTTTTTTGGACTTCTTTTCAATTAGTTATGAATTCTTGAAAATATAGTTTTTTGGGGGCTTTTTTAAATGGTGAATAGCATTTTTTTGAATGGTCGATGTTAATACCTCAAAATCTCCAAATGAGGGTTTTAATGTGCTACAACAAGGATCCTAAATATCTTTTTTTTTTAAAGGTTTTTGATACAATCAAACAAAGATCCTAAAATTAAAGCAACATGTGCTCAAATTGATATATTAAATGAGTTGGATTTGAAAGGCATTAAGAAGGGAAGAAAAGTTAGCCTTTAAGAATTTGCGTATTTTTTAACCACTTACCAAAATACTCTAAACAAAAAAGTTGTCATCTTAAACTATATTTTAAATCATCCAAAACAAGTGGATCCTATTTTTTTAATCACAATTTCAATCATATTGTGTGACTTTTAAAACAACCTGAAACCATTCATTACTAAAGTCTTGCATTCTCAAAAGATTTGAACAATTATAGGAGACAAAAATAAGGTGTGATTAAAGTTCAACAATGTTTAAAGGTGTTTTTACCTTGTTAAAGGTGTGAGGTTGCCAAATTAATGCATGCAACATGTATCACTCACTCCGTTAGACATGCCACATTGACAATGTAGTCAAAACACTAAATAGGAGCAATGAATTAAATACATCTATATGTGGGGAGAACATATATTATGTGGTCTTCAACACATTTAAATATGCTTTTGAGCTAAAAATAAATGGTTAAAGTGTAATGTATGTTAGCCAAGTGTTACATGAAATATGTATCATGGTTAGATGGTTATGAATGGCAACAAGCACAAGACAAAGAAATTACAAAACACTTAAAAATGTATTTGGCATAGGCATTGACATTGCATAAATAGATGAGTTTTTTAATTAATTTTACATGAAATTAGAATATTGGATGACCACTCAATGAAGGTTTTTTTTGCAACTATCACAAGCAAAAACAAAAGAATAAATAAATCAAATCAAAATTTGGCATATCAAAAGAAAGGAAAAAGTCAAAAATTGTTGTCACAAAAAAGGCATCTAAAAAAACCATGTCAAAAGAAAAGTAAATATTGTGTTGAACTATCAAATTTTGAATATTACAATGGAATCTTCACATAAAGACAATACTCCAAATGTTTAAATATTAGAACAACTATAAGATTAATAGTTTAATAGTAAGTTAGATAATAGTTAGAGCTCCAAACCCATTGCCTGCCCACCCCTTTATGCATTGTTTTTTTGGGGGTCAAGTGTTGGAGTGGATTTTGTATTACATGCCAACCATATTGGATTTTTAAAGAGAATTTGAGGCCTTTTAATATCGCCACTACAACCTTTCAAATTCAATTTCAATTCATGCTTCACCTTGTGGTTGATGTTTTGGCAAATTTGAACAGATTCAATCAAAATTTTCAAAATAACATAGTTGATATTTCAACAATTGAATTTACTTTGGATGCATCCATTTCTATATTGGCATGAGATTTTTTATCTAAACATGGTCCCAATTTTGGTAGATTTACAAAGAATTTGTCTCTGGATGTCTAGAGCTTTCATTGATGGTGCATTGAGATGTTGGGCAAATGATGGCATTACATGTACATACCATCTTATGCACCATGGACATATTTTTTATTGAAAGGACGCATTGCAAGAATGCAAGGTGATGGGAGTTGAATATGTGCAAGCAATTGTGGACAGCTTGAATGAGGGGTTTCCTAACCTTCCCATTTTCAATGCATTGAAGCTTTTGGTCTAAAGTATTATCCATATGATGAAGAAGCTTGTGTCAATATGTCGAAACAATGGTTGGAGAAATTGATTCCAAAGTTCAAACTAAAAGAAGTTGAATGTGATGCAAATAAAGCATAATTACTTGAGTTTGTGGAAATTTTGAGGCATGAGTGTGAAAACAATCCTTTGATGAAACATGGCAGTTGTGTGAAAACGTCAACAAATGGTATGTCAGCTGGTCAGATCTCATGCAACTTTGGCAAAAAGTTTTTGTTATTCCTTCCTGTATTGCAATTTGTGAAAAGATTCTTGAAACAAAATATTATAATAGCCACTTGTGAGCTTCTTTGAAACAGGATACTTTGGATGCTTTTATGTGAATCTCATTGTGTAGGATAGAGTTGGAGAATATGAATTGGAGAGTGGTGTTTCAAGTGTGAGGCAACATGAAGAACTAAAGAATTCTTTGTTTGGATTGATTGTAGGAAGTTCAAGCTTCTCTTTCATTTATTGTTAGTTTGAGTTGTTTTTTGGGTGAAAGTCATTTTCTAAATCAAACTATCTTTTTGAAATGCATTTTAAAAAGTTGTATGTCATGTACAAAGGCATATATATCTATATACTTGTCATAAAAAGGTAGCATGACCTGTCAAAAAAAACAACATTGTTCAAACTCAATCATCACTAGCAGGCTGCGTAGTCCCAATCAACAGACAACTTCACACTTTCACTTATGGTACTTCACCTCCATCTAGGGAGGCACCAAAAAGTGTATCAAGAGGACTAAGGGTCTAATCCCAAAAAAGTCTTTGGTTTGGAAGTGGAACACAGTCCAAATGTAGGGGGTCAATCGGAACGATTGTTGTGTTAAAAGAGAGTAACAGGGTTTATGATCATTGGGTTCATGATCCAGAGGACACACTTGAAGCATTCACAGCCAAATGGGTGGTTCATGCTCTCAAAGTCAGTGAATTCAACCATAAACCCTCGTAAGACATACATTAGCATCCACAAGGCCACATGAGCTCTTCAGATGGGGCAAAGGTTTTAACTGGGCTTTGCTTTTGTTGACAACTGCATTGGAAATTCCTGTTTCAACACATTCTCTTATCATTAACATTAGGGCTTTTGTTTCCTACAACAACTCAATTAGGACCCACTTTGAAAATCCATGACTCTAGCTTTTGAAAGAAACAGAGGTTTTAGTGGGTCATTTCATTTGACATCCTTGGGATACAGACTACTTATTGTCTGTACTTATCCAATAAGTAGTCGGTGGTTGCCCCCTTATTATATGTGCACAACCTTTAAATGAAATTCTTTAAGGTCCACCAAATCTCTCTTACCCGACAGCAATGTTGGGGAGACAAGGAAGTTGATCTGATACATAGTTTGACACACCAAACCGATTTCAGGTCTATCAGACAAGATTACCAAACCCTTAACAGAAATCCCCAAAAAATCATGCAGCATACATACAAACTTTGAACAGCACAATTTGGCTGCTGTTTGGTTGTTATATAAGAATGGGATCCGTGCAATTTTGATTTAAAATTTTCATGAACTTTCTTTGCTTCAGTTGAGAAGCCATAAAATAACTGTCACTTCCTCACACAACTTCATAAATTTTCATAATATTTAATGTGGATTCAAAAGAGTGACTTTATACTAATTTCCAAGGGATGCAATCAAGATTTGTGAACCCAACTTTCACACATTGGGTGCTTAATCTCACACATTGTTCCTCTGCTATTGAAGCCCTATAAGCATTTGTAACTGTCCCACCTAGCACTTCTAACTCCACAAAAATTGCTGAATTCATTACAGGAATGGTGAAAATTTGAAGTGTTCAGTGTAAATGGGTCCAGTATTCAGTGATAGGTTAATTAAAACAAACTAAGATTTCAAGCATATAATCTTGGATTTAAGATATGGGGCTGGAAATAGAGAGGTCTACAGATATTTTTCCGAATAAATTGAGGCAAACTTTATCATTTTCTTTTCATGTTTTCTGCATTGCTCTTTTACTTCTAAACACTCAAAAGAACATTTGTAGACCTTCTGTTGCCTATCCAATAACTCAAAAATTGCTCAATTTTGTTACCAAAGGAGAAAAATATTGGAAAGCATTTCATGATAGGCCCGTGTTTGATGAGGGATGGTTCACATAGGTGATTCAACACATTTCCATTACCAACTTTGACAATCAAACACTAAACTGCTCTCATATCATTCCCTTCAATGGTGGATATGGTAATACAAGTCTTCATCACTGAGCAAGAATTTCAAGTGATTGCACAAATTAACTGAATCTGAAACAATAGGAAAATCAACTTTCCAATAAACTACACATGCTTTGAAGGAATTCACCACTGCAAGCACAAAAGGAATTCAAATCAAAGAAGACGCAGGCCAAACAAACATTTTTTGGTGGGTTCAAAAGAACCCGATTTTTTTTATTGATTTTTTAGTTTTTTTTTAAATTCTTCAGAAACACAGCTTAAGCTCTCTCCCCTCTGATCCGTCGTGCAAGCTGGATATCCTTGGGCATAATTGTCACCCTCTTGGCATGGATTGCACACAAGTTGGTATCCTCAAACAGACCCACAAGGTAGGCCTCAGCTGCCTCCTGGAGGGCAAGGACAGCATGGCTCTGGAACCGAAGATCGGTCTGCACATAACAAAAGAAAAACTCAGATACTCCAGATAGCACCTGGAACTAAATAGAAAACAGAACCTGCCAGGCATTTAAAGCAAATATAATTCGACGGATCAACCTCACAGAAACTTCCAGACACAGGAGAGACTTGTGCATCAAGCAAAAGTAGGTGAGAACAAGTTTGAAACCTTGAAGTCCTGAGCAATTTCACGAACAAGCCTCTGGAATGGAAGCTTCCTGATCAGCAGCTCAGTGCTCTTCTGATACTTTCGGATCTCACTACACAGTACCAAAACCAGAAACACAATATCAGATACCAGAGGCCCAAAAATCTAGCCCGCAAATAAATCCTGAACCCAATTGAGCTGATCAGCTTCTTTAACATCATCTCACCACAGGGTCTTATGCACTCACCGGAGGGCAACAGTTCCAGGGCGATAACGATGGGGCTTCTTCACTCCACCAGTGGTGGGAGCAGACTTCCTTGCAGCCTGGAAGATTGCAAAGTCAAAACATAAGAAGCCAATCCTCAACCCACATCCAGAACAGCTCAAACATCAAAGAACTCCAAATAAGTACAACAAAATAGAAGAACACTTGCGGCATTTCAAGTGAAGCTTCACCACAACTGACCTTTGTTGCAAGCTGCTTCCTTGGAGCCTTTCCTCCAGTGGACTTACGAGCAGTCTGTTTAGTACGCGCCATGGTAACACTGCAAAAAATATGCACAAGTTGGTAAAAACTATCTTCCATCACAGCCAACAATGGAAAAGACACTTGTATTTGTAACATGATCATAGAAAGGACAACTCTGAAAGACACAATTTTGTCTACAAAAAAATACAGCTTGATGTCTGCAACTGTACAACCCTCCAGAATCAAAGCAGCCCTGAAATGTGCAGTCTCTAAAGGGGACATTTGAAATGGTCAAGACATGCAGGAGCCAACAACAATCCATCTCATCATCACAACTGGTCCAGGAGACTCATACTGCTTAACAAGTCTATTTTGATTACATAGGCATGCAAAATGTTTTTATCTTCTTTGAATTTGAGAATTGAAACTTTGCAAAAATGGCCATTAGCCATCACACCAACTCAGTGTGATTAGCTGCTGAAGTACTGGCGATAACATCATAGCATGCCATAGGATAGGCAAGCACATAATTAACAATATGCAAAACAACTAATCAGAAAGCAAAAAAAATTCGGAATAGCAAAAGGCGATACAACAATCCGACACTTTTGGAGAAACTAAAACAAAGTAAAGCAACAAACAAGCACAAAAATGTGACAAGCATCCAGAAACAATTAGGAGCACACAACTAGGTTGGATCCCATGCAGGAAGTAAAAATGAACGAGGACACATCTGGAAAACAACAGGACCATGGGTTTCAAGAAAGACGACAGCCAAAAGAAGCAAAAATATCCTTGAACACAAAAACAACCAGCCGATGTTTCCGGGGAAACGAAAACGAAATGAAGAAATAAACAAACTGACAACATCCAAAAGCACAAAACGAGGTTGAAAATATTTACACAGAAACTTCAAACTAAACATGCAGGAAGTAAAACGAACGAGGAACAAGAACAAAAGAAAAACAGCCAAGGGCTTCAAGAAAGATAACGGCCAAGGGTAGAACAAACATCTTGAAACGATAAAACACAGAAAAAACAACCCGTCGTTTTCGAAGGAAAAAACGAAGCAAAAAAACAAACAAGGAGACCAGCACGCATAAGCATAATAAGGAACAAAACTCTTGAAAAAGACCTCTACAGAAGTTTCAAACAATACACGCACGGAAGTAGCAAAAAATGAGGAACAAGGAGAAAAGGAAAAACGACAAGGGTTTCAAAAACATTTTTCGAAAGCAGACATACCTTCAGGGTGATGATGATGATGTCCCTTTCTTCGCGAGACGATACGGCGATGATCACAAGTCACAAAACAGGATGTCGAGATATGCACAAAAGAAAGACGAAAAGAAAAAGGCAGTAGTATGTATAGAAAACGGCGAAGACAAGAATGAGAGAAGCAGCGAGGGTTTGCAACAAAACAACAACCAAAACAAAAGAGAGAATGAAAGAGACGCCGGGCTTCCCCCGTCTCTCTTGAGTGATGCTCTCCCGGATTCGACGGTCCCGATGCAGAGTTCGCACGATCCACGTCGTCAGATGGCAATTGTACCGGCCTCCTAACTACCATCGACGGCCCTGAAAACCTGTCCATCTGACGGACGAGATATTCGGGTGTCTGTATATCGAACGGCCAGGAAAAGATCTCAATCTTGCGGCTACCCGTTTGGTGGCTTTCTTTTAGCTAAAATTTTCGAAATCAAATTTTGTTTCAAATTGAACGCTGAGGATGGGGTTATTGTGAAGAATGGACGGATTAGATTTTTTGGGGACTGGTGGGGGGACGCGGACTGCATGTGGAAAATCCCTTTTGACGCGGATCGAGACTATGGACGGTTACAATTAGTAAGGGTGTCAGTCAGGGCGATCGAATCCACGGCTGAAATCTGTTCTTTACGAGTTTGTAACCAGTGGCCTATAAAGGAAGATCGATCCATAAAAGTGGCGACTCATGTGTCAATAGTCCCCAAAATGGATATATATGTTCCGCCACTGACCGTCGATATCCTGGGACTACCCGCCGCTCTCGTACCAGGTGACCATCACACACTAAGTGTAATGGCCGCACCTGAGGGGCTTCCTAATGCCTTTCTTGATACCCTGCGGGTACCCTGTAAGAACTTCTTTAAAATCCCAAACAGTCCTCTGCAGAGTGGAGGACGTACGTCGGCAGCTTTGACATTGACTTTTGTATTATTCGTAGGTAAATGTTCAAATATTCAAAAAAGCAAATTTTTCAAAGAACAGGATTTTGAGGAAGAAAATACAAAATCTTTTTGAAATATTCAAGAAAAAAAAATTTTAAAAATTTCTCAACATTGGATCTTCAATTTTCATTTTTTGACAGCATGAGCTCTGGCCTTGGCCTTGTAGTGTGATGCTACATTTTACAACATGCCTTGGGACAACACTGCAAAAACAGGGAGGACACTAAATACCCTTTAACAAGCTCTATCTAAGCTTGTCTTTTTGGCACCCTATGTGGCTTTATGTAGTTCTGCATGGTTCTGCCAAGCAGAATAAAAAAGTTTAAATTTTATTTGTGTTATGCATGTTCTATTGTCCCACATCAATTTGGGGGATGCTATTTCATGAGCAAGTGAGTGTGAGCCATGAGTAGGTGAACATGAGCTTGAAAGAATATTTTTCCATGTTATCAGCCTTTCCGCACGGCATTCCACGAATTCAAATTGCATGAATTGAAATGGCTCCAATGTGTGTGATGTCCTATTAAATACATTAAAATTAATATCAAATAAGATATATAACTATTTAAATTGTTAATAGGATTTTGTCATTGGTTTGACTACATAATATAAGATCTCTTTTATCATTATAAAATCAAGTGAGGTGTGGCAAATGCATTGAATAGCATGAAGGTTCCATACTATCTTTGCATAGAGAACTACTTAAAGGTCTAAAATCCAATGACATGGAGCAGTTGTATTGGGTTCAAGCCATAAATTGGACAATTTGCATGTACATGAGGCTTTGAAAAAATGGGATCAACATAGGCAAAACTTATAGGGGCAATCAAGTTGTTGGATCCTCAAATTAGGGAATAGTAAATGAAGAACTTTTGATTATGCATAAGAATTAAAACAATATATGTAAACAAATTTTGTGGTTGTTCAAACATATGTAGTTGTTTTAACCTCTAGAGTTGTTATGCCATTTGTAAATGTTTTAGGATCATGAATCCCATGCAAGCCATTTAATAAAAATCTCACAACTTTCATGATATCAATAAATGCAACAAGATTGAACACATACAAATATGTCACCAAACGCAATTCTATGTAACCATGGATTATTTTGGGCATTCAAGATACTTTTTTTTGTGAGCTTGAAGGGATTAATCAAAGTAGCACAATTTAAAATATGTTTAATTACAACATGTCACCATATTCACATCCATGACATTCTTATCAAAAATTGCCAGATTTGGACTTGTACCCATTTATAAATGTAAATGTAGAATACTACACAAAGGTTTGATACTAGGCATTTTCAAATCACTTGCAAGATTACAAAATATATGGGATAGTGATAAAAAAATTTGTCTCAAAGTTTTTGAACAACTTGCGACAACCTCTTGGAGACAATCCATGGCTAGCACACTCAACAAATTGAAATTTCAGATTGCACTTTCATCAATGACATGATTACTTGTTGAGATTCAAGGTGGAAAGAATAATAAATGATTAAATATTCGAAGAGAATTGGTCAAGAATCGCTTTTGACATAGAGACAATCCATACAAAACACTTATATTTCTTACAACAAAGGGATGTAGCAACTAGTGCCTCCCAATAGTATTACCAAAAGCAATTTGGAAAAGCCAAACTCCCCAACCACTAGAAGGAATTATGTTCTTTCAATGGTTAGATGTCATAAATAACTATATATAGTTTATTATAATCATCCTATATATTAATTCACTACGTTCGTCAGTGTGTCCGTCTGTCTTTTACTTATCTCTTACTTATTTCGATTCCTGGCCCCTTTTTCTTTGGTACCCTCTTTCTTCTTCTTTTTCACAATTTTTCTTTCTTTTTGTACGCAACTTCTTTTTCTCTGACGTCATTTCGCTTTCTTTACCTCTCTG
>Ga0116231_10000595_pt1 | contig 65154 bp, 48 predicted proteins | sample S1TSphgellanicum_2_FD_89695 | JGI IMG/M metagenome (GOLD analysis project Ga0116231, IMG submission 89695) | Host-associated microbial communities from peat moss isolated from Minnesota, USA - S1T2_Fd - Sphagnum magellanicum MG | ecosystem: Host-associated > Plants > Peat moss > Unclassified... | reverse complement strand
GTGTATCGGTGGCCGCTCCAACACAAATTTCCTTATTTGAAAAAAGGTTTGCATTTTCCCCCCCCCACCCCCCCCCCCCCCAAAAAACTTTTTTTTCAAAAGAACAAAATTTTGTAGAGAAAAATGAAAACCGTTTTAGAATATTCTGGAATGTTCTATTTCCGGCATGGACGGAATCTTCAAAAATTAATTAATTATCCCACAGACCCGTTTAAAGCTGTCATCTCCTTTGTACTAAAATGGTATCTAGTATTCCGTGGTGTGAATCAATAGTGCAGAGTCCAAACACTACTAGTTCACACTTTACGCTCCGGAAAAGGGCCTGGTAGAGTTGTCACGAGCAGCACTTGCTCTAAGAGTGTGGGTATTGAGATATCCTTTTGGTGTATGGTAAAGCCCCAGCAGCGAGGTTACAGAAATAAGGGACTACGAGACGGGAGCCGAGGAAGTCCCAAATTTCTCGTAAAGCTCTCATTTCTGGGCTTTTTACCATGGCAGAAAAATTGGGCACCCCTTTTATCCTGTGATAACCGGCGGGTACCCATCAGATGCCTGTCGGGTATCAAAGGGGGAGGAAAAAAATGGCCACCAAGCTTTATGAAAACAGAAAAGCCTGCCTGCGTTTTTGTAAAGCCCCGGTGGGCCATAATACTCTTTGTAAGAGTATCTCCGGAACATTAAAAATAATATTGTTGGGAACATTAAAAATATCTATTTTTCCACATGGAATCTTCAAAATGAATTTAGTTATTTGACAGACATGTGTTAAAGTTAGGCCCGCTTTACACGAGGAGTCAGGGCCAAAAAATCTTAGGGCCAAAAAATCTTGGGGCCAACTTTGAGCATTTTTGAGTTGCACATTGGCCCCAAGTGGCTTGTTGTTTGGCCCCCATGGGCTCCCAAATTGGATGGCACCCTTTTTCCAGCCTCGGGACCAATACAAGGCCATAGAGTTCAGCATTTATTAGTAACTTTGGGCCAATTGAAAAGATTTTTTTTTAGTTCAGCCTTGACTCCTAGTGTAAAGCCCGTGGGGGCTGATTTCAACTTTTGCACCAATAGGAATGCTGCATGTGGGTTGGAACATCGGCCCTGACTCCTAGTGTAAAGCGGGCCTTACATTCTACTATGGTAGCTTAAAAGATAAAATTTTGGGATAAAGTGTGGTGCTATTGGGAACAGCTTGATGATTACATGAGAACTTGAGGAACACAATCAGAGTGTTAAGTGAAAACCATTGAGAACCTAATGGGAACAAGATGGTGGGAACACCCCAATCCAAAAAATATCTTCGAACCGCCCCTCTCCCCCAAAAGGAAAAAAACTGGGCCCTACTGGGTGCTTGCTGAACCCTCTCATTGGCCGCATGAAATTTCTAATGCTCAAACTGTTGGGTCTCATTGGCTGTGTGAAATCTTCTATTCATAGAATTATTGCATTTCATTGGCTGCCTAAATCTTCTAGGTATTCCTAAAATTGTTCCTCACCATTTTTGGCTTTTGCTATTACCCCTTCCTAAAAGTGTGGGTACCTTATTGGGCTCACCATGTTCCAACACGGCATGGGCCCATTTCCATACTAGACTAAAAAAAACCAAAGTGGCCAGTTCTCTCCCAATGGGAAACTGGAAGTTTTATTATTATTTTAGAGGCTAAGCTTGTGTAGATGTTGAGTCACACCCCCATCTTAGGGTATTTATTTTTGTTAATTTGGTGGTATTGAAAATTTGGGCTAATTTTCCCAAGAAATTAGAAAAATTATTTCAATTTACACTTTTTAAAAATTCTCAATTTTTTGGTTGGAAAAAAGTTATACCCAAAAATTTTTTTTGCTAGAAACATGAACAACAACATATTGTGCTCCGGCATATTGGGCTTGGGTCTACCCTGATAATCACCTTCCTTATAATGAAAAAATTGGAGTTTCTTTTGTTAGAAAGGACGAGCACTAGAGATGGAAGTCAACTTATAAACCCTAAACCCGCACCCATTATTTATGTGTTTCTTGCACTAAATTGGGTTTTAATTGATCATTCCCCACTCTTTCTTCACATTTGCACCTCTTTGGTAACAAGGATCTTGTGCTTTTGGAGGTAGGTGTCAAGACAAACCAGTTCCACTTGCCAAGCAATACAAGGGATCTTCACAAAAATCTTCAAAAGACAAAGAAAAGATTTTAACAAGAGAATATGGCCTTGAGAATCAACAAATCAATTCAAGGCGCCCACTCTAACAATCTGATTGGCCATTTAGGGTTTTTTTTTTCCCACCCATAGGCATGCTGCCGCCTATTATTCCACAGACCCTGTGTACCTTGGCAACTTCAACACATGTTTGTTGAATAATTGATTAATTTTCAACTTTTCAAATTGACAAATGGAATGTTCCTGAAGATTCCATAGTTTCCTTCACAAAATTATCATATTTGAAAAAAAAAAAAATTTCAACATTTCTGAAAATAATATAATTATTGTCAAAGCTTCCAAGGTACTATGATATTTGTGTATACATTTTTGGTTAAGTAACTTGGACCCAAATCTCGAGTTTGTAAAATTTCACACAACTTGGGAATATGATTACAAACATTTTGTAGAAAGGAATCCCAACTTCAAAGCTGATTTTGTTTGAATTATATGCTCATGCTTGTCTTATCAATTTGAAAATCGATAATACAACTTCGAAGTGCATTTGTAAGTTGTTTAAGTGTGCAAGAAATAATTTTTTTAAAGAAGAACAAATGGATATGGTACATAAATAATTCAATAAAAATATATTCTATGCATGATGATTTGAATTGCAAATGATGCACTAGATGTTGTCTTTACCTTTGTTTCTTACCAAAGTGGGATTACCTATTAAGTTGGTAATTGTTAGGCAACAAGTTTTGCACCCATTTCACATACAAACTTTGGAAAATTATTTTCATTACTGGGTTCATTCACTTCAGGGGTGGGTGGGGGGCTGCACACCATGCTCAAAGATGGGATTGCCATAAATCTTGGCAAAGTTTTGCCATCACCTACAAACTAGGAAGCAATAATAATAACATTTGGGCATGTTTGGCAAATGGTGTGTGATAGGACTACAACATATATATATATATGGGTTCTTCCACTTGTTTTTGGAGGTTCCAAGACCATCAACATAAGCGTTATAGGATGATGCAACTTAGAAGGTGGAAAATGAGAAAACAAATTGGGCTTGAGATATGTTCTAAAAGGCTTCTTTTATAACACATGGACTTCAACCACTAAATTGGGATATACAATGATTTGGATAATGCTAGTAGCATATGTGTAGGCTAAGGACCCAATAACAGGCTTGTTTTGGCAACAATGGCAATGAGGGCCTGTGCATGACTCAGGCGGGAGTGGAACACGGCCCCCTGAATTCCTAGAACCGCCCCTTTCAAGGTTGTTACCCACCATAAAGAGCTGGTAGAGTTTTGCAGGGCTGTGATTTCTTTAGGGCACAGCCATATTCTATTCTATTGCAGAATGCAGCCCTATTCTACTCTGGTATAGTATGCAACCATAGAACCTTTTGCATAGCATTCCAGAGTAGAACCCTTTCAGAAATTCTGGCGGTGGGAGGACCTGGCCCCCAGGTTGTTATGTACCCCCAGAAATCCACATACCTATTACGCCCACCATCACATAGTGTGGTCTAATTGGCGTGCACCTAGTATCAACCACCAGGCTGATATGGCCTAAGGCAATACCAGCCTTGGTCCAGTACCAGCCTGGTTGGAGCCTTATTAGTTATACTAGAGTTATCCATAAAGTGACCCTCTGTTTCACCCTGTATCTCCTATGGTTTCGCCCCCTATCCCCTCTTTCAGTGGTATCCGCAAAGTAAGGAAATTTTATTAAATCTAGGTATGAAATGCTGAAACTCAGCATTTAATGCACAAGGGTCGAGAGTAATTACAGTAGTTTTACAAGTAGGAGCAATGAAAATATATGTAGCACCAATGGAGGAGCTCATGAAAAAGGAAAGACAGATGAAACTCATTTTACCACCAAGATTGGTGGAAAAACTAGTTTGTGTCCCAGTTATTTCCTTTTGTAAAATTTTCATTCCCAGTTCTGCGTTTGATGCCCTATTATGCCGAAACTGGCCGTTCGCGCCCCCTAATCGCCTGACTATATCAGCCTTGTACGTCTTTTATGTCAGTCTCAATATCACGCATGCACCAGTGTTGAGTGGTTACTCGGTGTGGTGGGTTAGAACCAGCAGTTCCAGTCAGTAAAAGCCAAACTGAAATTGGGTCTCTGATTTTTGGAACCAGTTCCAAAACTGGAAACTATTAGGAATAATAGGACATGGAACCAGATTCCCAGATCTTTTTCCGTGCAGAATCTGAACTGGAATTTTTGAAAAAAATAGACAAGAACCAGGAGCCTATCCAGAGGAAACTGCAAGAGTACCTATCCATCCATCTTTGAACCCAAAACCATCCATCAGCAAGATCCAATCAGAACAGGTTCTTCAAGCCATGCTGGTGTAGTGTTACTTCAACCACATCCTTCAAAACAGGTGACATGCAAAATGGTTCTCTTCACAAGACCTGATGGTTGCATATAGAAAAATTCACATTGTGTGGTCCTTGTTCTATCAACATCCAGAACAATTGTACCGGGATATAGATGATATGTTACATCTGTAACCCATCTGATCCTCAAAACCTTCCTTGGGTAAGTGAATGAGTCTCAGCAGCATCACCACCTATGCACCATTGTTTGTGACTGGGTGAACAGGACTGCAGGACAGCAACAAAGAAGTTCATCAACAATGAGTTCCAATAAGAACTCTGGCTGCAGCTCAAGGTCTCATACCATCTTGACAAACCTCACTCTTCTTTAACAAAGTTGCATGACCAGGTACCATTTGGGAAGACCACATTCAAACCTGTTGAAACAAACTACCACATTTTCTGTTTCTGCATTTGATGGAGTAACATCTCACTGCCTACACTTAGTAGCATCTGACGACAGGCACAGCGTGGAGCTAACCAGGGTGGTTGACAAAACTGTTTCACTTCAAGCAAAGTAAAGAAGTCAATAGGACAGACAAAACTGACAGTTGGAATCTTGAAGATCCACCCAATGGGTAAAGGAACAACCGATCAATAGGCTCACAGAGATAGAGGCAAACCTGGTTCCAGAAAGCTGCCAGTCGGCTTGAAACCCAGATCCCTCTGTCATGCCAGTCACATGATGCATCCTCCAGCAGTCTTGCCTTCAGTAACACCAGGACCAAGTCTTCAAGTATCTCTGGATCTTCCTCAAAGAGCAAAGGCTGCACTCAAAGACATATTACGTTCCTCAAAGAGTCTCTCTCAGAATGGTGAGACCTTTTTTGTCAAAGATCTTAGTCATTAGTGTGTTGCTACAGAGACTCAACCGATGGATAAGAGACAATTCTACCCTGCTGTTCTCTTCCCTTCCAATTAGCTTCTGCATCTCCATCCAGATCACGCATTTCCATACCCCATATCTTTGACCTTGTATAAGATTGGCAATTTGTTTAATTGCTTCCAAACCCCAAAAAATTTCCTACTGGAAAGTTAAACCCTAAACCCTGTTCATTTTCACAGACTGGAAGACAAGGAGCTTCTTTCTTTCCACTCACCCTGGTTTTCTAAGACATGTACACTGATATGACAACATTCCACCCCTCCAACCATGGACAAGACAAGTGGTGGTGCCACAATACCCAAATCCTGCAGGTATTCACTAGAAGCACGAGTACCAGAAGTTGATCTCCAATTGTTTAGCAGACCTCAGCTGATTGCTTTGGCAAAATGATGAAAATACCCTAAAATTACATACAGGGATGTACAGTATGATGAAAACAATCTCAAATTACATACATTCAATGAGCACTGAATCTTGTTGATTCTTGAATGTATGAAAGGGTCTTAAGTGCAGCAACAAAAGAAAAATAGGACACCTATACACACTTGATCCATTCTCTCTGCTATAGTTGCAACAGTACCCAAAATATCCATTAGTGATCCCTCACTGTGGAGATACTTTCTGACACTGTGGAAAACTTCTGACAAAAAATGTATGAATAATAGAAAGACAAGACTATATACAGAGATTTGCAATTACTGGTATTCTTCTGATCTGTGACTGATGCTTACACATTTACAGGTTCTTCCAAAATTGATGCAAGAACTATGAAGTGATGACTTTTGTCAACACAATTGCGTGCACAATTTGAACAAAGTGTCAACCTTACTCCACTGCCCTATCTCCATGGATTCCTTCATATCTCTCAAGGTTGCGCCATTTGTCCTTTAGATTTACCTCTGTTCGGTCCTGGAAGATGTTATAGTTGTTCTGAAGTATGAGTTTCCAACGACCCTTCCCATATTTCCAAACCTCTCTCTTCAGAATTTCCACTTCCTCTTCTGACCACTTGTTTTTCCGACGGTATGCCACACCACCTCTTGATGGTGCAGGTTTTGGTCGATTCATTGGCACCAAGGGTGACATCTGCTGAGGGCTGCTTAAGGGAGGCAACTGTACCTGTCTTGTCACAGATGGAGAATTAGTCGGTGGGTTATCATCAATTTCATCATCATTCCACCTCTGTGAGTGTGCAGATGGATGTGGATCAAGGAATTTGCGCCTTGTGCTTGGTGCTGGAGCAGATTGTAACCCTCTGCCCGATGTGCTTGCTGGAACTTGAACAGAATCATCATCAACTCCATTTCCATTCACCCTTTCCAAAGCTGCAGGCAGTGGGTCTTTCACAAGCTTTTCAAGCTGGGCAACACTAGCTAGTAATCCTTGCCTTGCTCTTTCCAAATCTCGAGTTTTCTGCTGGATAACTTCTTTGTCCACAACCTTCTTCTTAGCCTCTTTATCTGCCAATTCCTCAACAGGCTTGCCTGCACCAGTAGGTTGACGCAAAACTACCTCTTCTGTTTGGACTCCTGTAGCTCCTTTGTACAAACCATTCATCACAGCCACCTCAACTTTCTCTAAAAACATGGGTCCAAGCTCTGTCCAAGCTGTCTCTATAAATGTCTTGAGCTTGTTCTCCACTTCCTTGTACTTGCGCTTCCTGGAAACTGAACTCTCAACGTCTGTCTCATCCTGGAGCTCCTTTCGCACCTCTTTTATCAACTCCACAAGATCACTCCAATCCCTCTCTTGCTGACCATCCCCACCATGTCCTCCACCTACAGTAGTGCCACAACTATCCGACCCCGTTCTCAGAATGCGGGTGCCACCACCGGGAGCTCTCAGCCGTTTTCTCCCCCGCCGCCCTTTCTCTTCAAGCAGAGGTCCAGGTGGCTCCGGAGCCTCTTTTGTCGCCACATTACTCACAACCTCAAGCAAACCTTCCAGAGTATCTAGCGCTTTCTGCAATACCAAGCCCCTGATAATCTGCCCAGAAAGCTCCTTGAGCCGAACCATCTGCTTCAAGCGAGGCACATCGTCGGGAAAAGCAAGCGAATCCAGAAGCTCGCTAATCAAACCCTCATCAGACGAAAACTTCAACACATACTCCCAGATCCAAATCTTTACTAACCTCTCGCCCGCCGTTTCTTCCTTCGTCAGCTTCCTGTACGCCGCAGATACATCCGAGCTCCTCTCTCTCGCCATCTCCAAAATCCCACCCAAAAGTGACAAACGCAAACACGACGCACAAACCCCCGCAAACCCTAATGCAACAGAAACCCTAAAGAACGCAAAACCAAAGCAAGCGCCATTTCCTCCTCATCACCTGCAAACGCAAAAGCAGATCACAGTGCATTCCCTCAAATTTTGCGGATTTAGAATGCAATCGCATTCAACGCCAACAACAAACGAAGAATTCCGTTTGAAGCTCGCAACGCAATTCTGATGCTTCAATTGCAAGATCACAGGAGAGTGCATACTCGAGCGCGCGCGCGGCATTTCTACGGGGAAGACGAAGAGTGTAGAGAGAGACAAGTACAAGAGTTTACAATATTTTGTATAAAACTACGACTTTTAATCCTGTCTGTATAGGGACAAGGGTTATGGTATTAGTGTTAAAGTTGTGGCGACGTTCTTAGAGCATCTCCACCAATGCTCAGTATGTGACCCTGCACTGGAAATCTTAGACGAGGTTCTTCGTCAGTCTAATCCACTGCTGGGACCCTGAAAAAAATCACCTCGTTCAGAGCCCCTGAGAAGCCCTGGAAGAGTCTAATAATTACAGATCAAACAGTAATTATTGACTGCTCCCTTTGATTGGCTAGATAATTTGATTGGTCCAAGTGGTTTGCTATTAGTAGTCTCCCACTGTTTACTTACAGTCCCAGTGTTTCAGTTTTTTCGGTGGGGTTGGAAAAAAGTTAGGAACTAAAACTTGGATGTGAGAAATATTTTTGCAGGGTCACATACTGAGCCTTGGTGGAGATACTCTAACCAGGGGTTAATTGACAGTTTATCCTGAATTTATATGCATATATAATAACCCTTTATGTGACCACCGATTTATTTTGTCCTATCAAGAATTCCATCATGGGTGTCTTCCTTGCTTTCCACCCACCACTGCAAAAAGATACATGGTTGAAAAGTTCTAGTGATGTGGAATGAGTATTCATCTCACTTCCATATGAACTATCTTGTTTTATTTCCTGCAAATTTCATCAAAGTCCACAGGCAATTTTCAATAATGCCAACATTAGGTTCACAAAGATGATGGGATCTACAAATCCAATGTCTTTATTTATAACCTAACTATATGATTCAGTTCATCTCCTTCTAATATTTTTTCAATCAACAAAAAATGCATTTCTACAATGGTTGATCTTGTAGTTTGATCTTTCAAAACCAACTAACCTTACCAAAATAATTCTAGAAATGAAAGTGTTTTCTAATGATAGTACCATCAATGCAATGAACTATTTTTAGGGCACAAAATAATCAAAAGTTAATCCTAAAAGAAATTTTAATAAAAGCAACATTAATTAATAAAAATAATATCCTACTCTAATTCAATTAGAAGAGCATCTTAATAATTATTTAGTTATTAGTGATAAATATATTGTTTATTCTCTTTTATTTACTAAGGGTGAAACCACCTAGGTTAATTAGTTCAAGTGGGTAAGGGATGGATGGATTTCCTTTAATTAGGATGTGTGAAAGAGATTAGGATAAGGAGATTTAGAAATACAATGAAATCTAGGAGGAGAAGGATTCAACATTTTTGTGATGAACATTCTTTTTACGTTCTTTATTTATTCTTTGGAAGGAGTGAAGGATTGCATTAGAAGATTAAATGATTAGATTCATTAGTTTTCATGAATCATTAACGTTAAGAAGATGCTTGTGTGTGACATTTTTGTATGAAAGAAAAATAGAAGAACATGGGAGAAAATTGCATTTGTCATTATGTAATGGAAAATGGTTGAAGTTGTATGGATTTTAACATTCTTCTTGGTGTGTGTTCTACTTAGAATGTGATAAAAGAAAGGAGAATAGCACATATCAAATTTATTTAGAGCTTTGTTACTTTTATGTATTAATTTATTTTTTTATAAAGTTAGAATATTATCTACTTTTTGTTTTTGTTTTGGAATAGAAAGTGCATTTTGCCACAAGATGGTAGTTACCATTAAAAAGTAGCAACAATGAGGTAGACATGATATTTGAGGTTTGCAAGGAAAGTAACATTGCTACAAACTTTTAATTAGTGGTCACAAAAGGTTTATAGGTGTTGTAAATGGTAAGTAATAACTATCAAAACTCTACAAGTGGTTGTGGGTCTTTTTTCAAGTCTACAAGTGACAATATGTCCATGATAGTAATTGTTATAAGACAATAACTATTACAGGATAATAGCTACTACAGGATGGTAGGCAAACAATAAACAAGTCTTACTTTCATGTTTTTTTCATTTTTTTCCTTATTCATTTATTTATTTAGCAACATTTTTCCTTGTTGGTAACTAAGTTGCCAAATTCCATAGTTAACAAAAATCCCATTTGATCTTTTAAAATTCTCTTCAACCTTACAAATTTTATTATAATTTTAACCATTAATTCATTCAAAATAACTAAAAAACAAATTTAAACCACAAAATCTAATAATTCCATTGGGTAGAACAATTTTTCTTCACACTTACACATAAGCCTATTAAACACTTTAGGTAAATTAACATTACCTTGTCTATATACAAATATGGTAAAAAATGTAACTATTTAAGTACCGTTCAAGTTTGGTAATTAGTAATTGTGTTAGGTGGTTTTTATTTTTATTATTTTTTAATTGTCAATTTTAGTTTTTATAATGAATTTTAATAATTTCCTTAATTTTTTTAAACCTTTTATTCTCAATTGTAAAGAATTGATTGGTTTTCAAAAAAATTAATAAATTTTAATAATTGGATTTTAATCAAAATTAATATTCAACTAGTTTTCATTTCAAGAGGGTTGATCCCATGACCTTCTAAAGGGGATCATGATTTGTACCATTAGCATACACTTTAATGTGTTGAAGGAAAGTTACTCGATCACTTCTATTTAAAAAGGATATATGTGCCAATGTCTTTAAAGCCAAGGGCATTGGCACATTCAAATTTTAAATAAAATTGTGATATTTAGTACTTTGCATAACAAATGGTTTAATTAGTGGTAAATCAACCCTTTGATCTTGAAGATGTTTTGGGTTTGAATTTTCACTTTACAAGGCCTACACCTATCATCTCGACTTCTAAGGATTTTTATAACCCAATAGGGCGGGAATTGACTCCCCAAAAACTAGACTTGGTGTTCATCCCATAATTAACGTGGGTATTAAAGGTGGGACCATGTAATAACCAAGATGATTTTTAAGGAGCAAGTCATCAAATAAAATAAATTATCAATTTCCATTGAAAAATTCAACTTGGTAACCAACCTCATTGATGAAAACAACCCAACACTAGTTGGTACCAATAGTGGGCAGATACCACAGTTTAAAATTAACTCCATGATACCAATAAGGTGTATTATGTAAAATTATATAACAAACAAATATGCATTAAAAAAATTCAACAGTTTATTTGTAAAGGTGAATATGGATTCAAGTTTAATTTTGATCCTTTAGTGGATATGAATTTTTTGGTTTTAAAATTCAAATTAACCACACATACATATAAAAGTTATGTAAATTCAAAATTCATATGATCACATTTTTTTTCCATAAAGACACATTCCTAAAATTATAGTTATAATTTAGGGGGGAATTGAACCTTAGTTCTCAAAACAACTCTACCCATTACAATGTAAGTTATTTGCTTCACCAACACCTCAAACCTCACCCCAATTATCCCATACAAAAACCCAATAGCTTGCCATTTCGTATCTAACATTTGTAAATCAACTTTTTCCAAGCCTTCAAATGAAAGAACATATTGCAAAAACTTGGAAATGTTAATGACAACAAAAGATAGGAACAACAAAAAATTGATTTATTACTGAATTTTTTTTAAAAAAAGGGAAAATGGGAAAGTTGACTACATGTGTAATGTTAATCACCATCTACATGCAAATTTTCAAAATGTTCTACTTTTTCATTCAAATCATAGTTGCCATTAACTAATGACCCTTTAACTTCAAATAGTTTTTCATGATTTTATTAGGCATACAATTAATGTGTTGATGCATTCCCAACTCCTTTGAAGGACTCAAATGTGAGTCCTAATAGAAGATAACGAAAGAGGGAGGAATCGGGGCATGCTCCTTAGCTCACAACACTTTGAGGGGTAGAGGGGCGTGTTAGAGTTCCGGGATGGGACTAGGAAGAGTTGACAAGCTTCACTCACTCACACGAGCCTGCACACAACTCACACAAAGTGATTAGTGCATAATTAGAGCACCTTTGGTGCTAAGACGAACCACGAGCAACACGGACACACTAGATTCACCATGGCCCGAACTTGGGGGAAGTCACCACCTTCCCCCTTATAATATACTATGTGGCTGGCCATGGAGCCTACATCCAAATGGCTTTTCTCTCCGGGGATCTCGAATGGGAATCCCAAAATTGCGCCAGTTGGGACTCCAACAACTTTGGAACCCCATAACTTTGCGAGCAGACCTCGGATTGAGATGCGGTCTAAAGCAAAGTTATAGCTCTCGTTGAGAGCTTTTCAATGGTATGTCACACGCCCTCTGCAGCGAAGTAAATTGGGTTGATTCCCGACTTTTTCTGGTCGGGAGTTAAATTAACAATTTGACTCTCAGCCTTTTTTTTGGTCATAATTTATGTTTCAGATGTTCAAATGAGCAATGCGAGCCCATTTTAGACATCTACATTCCAATAACTTTCCAATGATATAAAAAATGCCATAATCCATTAAGTTTTGACCCCTAAAATCGCTCTCTGAAATTTCAAGAATCCATCGGGACTCCATTTCCCAAAGTGGGAGTTGCCTTGGGAGTGTGAGGATTCATTCCCTCATACTCCCTCGCATTTCTTGCACTCCTGGGAGTATGTGATGTGATTCCTGGGCTTCTTCTTGCTTTGATTCTCGAGCTTCCTTTTGGCTCGCAACCTTGTAACCCCTTTGCTTTGGTCGTGAGCCCAAAGCTAGGGTTGCGACATGTGTTTTAACAACTATGATGATTATGTCTAAATTTTTCACTTATAAATGGCATTATCATAAAATTATTAATACCCCAAAAAAATTAAACACTTTTTTTTTTCAATCTATTGTTTCAAAATGTAAAGAATTTATAAATGGTCAAAAATATCAAATTTAGAAATTGCCTTGCATGGTTGCACTACTAAGTAAAAGGATCTTCATTTGCAATAGGGGGCATGGATAACCTTTTGAACAAAAATAATTCTCTTATGCCAAATGTTCAAGAAGGCTTTTCAAAGGATTCTCCAACCCCAACATGCCATCTTGGGGTGATGGAGGTTGAATTGAAAACCAAGTGGGTTCATTTTTTGTCCCATGCATCTTTTCCTTCTTTGAATGATATTAGCATAAAAGTTTCCCTCTCCTTTCCCTTGTTGATGGTAAGTTTTGGGAAAAGAGCTTCAATGAGAAGAGAAAAGAAAGTGTTACAAAACCATCTTAGCCTAACCCTAAACACTTTAAAATCCTTTTTCAAACCTAAATTCACCATTAGAAATTAGATAAAAATAGTTTCATGCAAGTGAGTTATCGTTTGCAATTTGAAATAAGGCTAGGTTTTTGAGGTTATAAAGGTCTTAAGTTTTTGAAACGACATCCCATTTTCAATGCAAGGGTTCTCCCATTCCTACCTCCATTTCCCAAATTCCATTGTCCATGTAATTGTATTTTGTAAAATAGCTTGTGCATCTTTCACACTCACGTCCATCAAACATTATTTTTTTTTGTCATCATTAATAACATATTAACATTTTTTAGACATGACATGCTCGAATCATGTACCTTCATCAACCTTGATAAGCCTTAAAGGTTCACAATCAATGATGCAGTGTAATGTGGATGCCATAGTTGTCAAATTGTTACCTTCATCTTTCACAAATGCAATCACATGATGTATTAACCTAAACTTTGAAAACAATGATTCAAGTTGAATAATCATATTTTGTTCATTTGTTTTTTTCATTCAAATAAGCCCATAGTAACATGCATAAGTATCCATGATTCATTTAAGAAAGTTATCACAAGGGCAAAAGTCCACATGCAAATCATCATTTCATAGTAAAGAAACCTTAATAAATTGAAGTTTGGTGTTGTGGTTTTCAAAGTGTAGCTTGAACTTGTATAGTTGCAAGTTGCAATACCTCAATTTCCAAGGAATTGTTAGGTTTTAAATGCACACTTTCCACATTTGAACTATTTGTGGGCACACCTTCACATGCAAGTGGTCCATCAACCCCACCAATGCTATCAACAACAACATTACATACTACACATTACAAAATGTTGAATTCCTAAACTTTTATATAAAACCTTAAAAAAAATGATCTACAAATTACAAACATAACTTTGACAACCTCTAACAACATTCTAATTCATAACAAAATAACAACAAAAAAAATTCAAACCCAAAATCTCTTTCAAACAAGTTCACCAAACTTAAACCTCTCACCTTTTGCAAAAAGTTCAATGCTTTGATGAATTGCAACAAAATTCTGACAAACTACAACAAGGTTTCAAGTTTTGACAAACTAGAACAAAACTTTGACAAGTTGTATCGGGTTTTGAGTTCCAACAAATTGCAACAAAGTTTCACCAAAACAAGCTACAACAAAACTTTGTTGTAATTCATCAAAGGCTTCAAGTTTTGATGAGCTACAACAAAGATTTAACTTGCAACAAAATCACTCAAATCATAGTTCTCACAAACCTTTCACAAAATGGAGAACATTCAAAGCTATGATGAGTTACAATAAAATTTTAATGAATTGTAAAAGAACTCATTCCAATGAGCTACAACAAATTTGTAACATGCTATAACAAAGCTCAACCTAATGAGCCAGAGAGTAACAATAAAACTCACTTTGACAAGTGACAATAAACTTCCAATGTGTTGGAACAAAGCTTGTTCCAATTTATAACAGAACAAACATAAACATTCAACAAACCAATGCTCAAACATTTAACATTGTCAACAACCTCTAACCTCCAATCTACAAAAAACAACTTGAGATGAAAAATGAAATTCATACCTCTTGCAAAAGCTCCTTTGTGCGCTTGAGTGCATTGGGTGCTTGAGTGTGCTGAAATCCTCTTCAACAAAGCTTTGATGCAATAGAAAGATTGCTAGTTTTAAAAAAAACCTTGGAAACCCTAAACAAGTATATGCATATACATATAAATGTGCATATCCGGACCCCTAAACATTATATAAAAAATATGTATAACATAGCTACACATATCCAAGATCTCATAAAATAATAATAATTGATCTACATAATGAATAAACATATTTGTGCATATATGTACAAGCATAAGGATATCATATGAACCTAAATCTGCCGGTTACTCATAGCTCCAAATATGGGAGATGGGCAAAATCTGGATATGAATTGTTGATACCCAAGGCAGTATCCATGTTGAGAACCAGCGCTCACAGGTATATCCGGCTAACACTGGTTGATACCTGGTGGCTGCCTCCACCCACCAGCTGCGCTCCTTCTCCAGGCACTAGAACATCAAACACCCGAAGGGTATGAGAAATTCCCCGACTCATATCCTGCTGGCGTGGATCCCAAAGATACAAGCGCTTGAAACCCTAATCCGGTAACGCGCTTTTCTCCGTTGTCCCAGTCTGGCTTCCGTTGCACTTCGCGTGTGCGCGTTGTGGTAGCGGCAGCAGCAGCGCTGGGCATCTCTCTGTAATTGGCATCTCTCATTGAAAAACTAACTTCTTAGTCTGTTAAGGGGAAGAAGATTGAGAATTGTGAGTAGAAAGTTTGATTTTTTCCAGAGGAGGAGAAGTTCCTTTGGTTCGATAGGTTTTGTGGAGGCTTCTGCTTGTTTCCGTGTGGAGAATTTGTACCAGGCAAGCAGCAGCTATGGCTGGCTATTCAGAGATGCGGGAGGTGAGGTTATGGAGCGATAAGAAGGAGCGTGAAATGTATGACAATTTCGCAGATCTTTTTGCGATCGTGAAGACGATGGAGAAATTGGAGAAAGCTTATGTGCGGGATGTGATCAGTGCCAAAGAGTATGAATCCGCTTGCACCAAGCTTATTGCACAGTTCCGAACCTTGAAAACGGCTCTGAAAGATACAGTTCCCGATGTGGAGCGTTTCATGGAGACGTACAAGATGGATTGTCCTGCCGCGCTGAATCGCCTCCTGGTGTCTGGAGTCCCAGCCAACGTGGAACATAAGACTGCATCATCGGACTCTGGCACAGCTGCTGCTGTCGCAGAATGTGTGCAACACTACATCACTGCCATGGATAATCTCAAGCTGAACATGTTGGCAGTTGATCAGGTCAGTCCTGTATATGTCACTGTGTCCTTCATGATTTTAGTGTTCATAGCTAAGCTTTTCTGCAAAAACTTTCACTGTCAAATGAGCAGGGTTTAGGTTCAACCACAGGAATCGATTGCTAGCCTAATCTTCACGAGAAAGGGGAGTGAGGTCCTGCCAAACCTTCGAGTGGTCGCCACAGTTTCTATTTGCACTGCGAGAGTTCCTCTTTGAATTAGGGTTAACACCACAGTCTTAGGCATAGAGGGTTTGTTGTCATGTTCAGCAGAGTTCAAATGGTTTTGTCTTTGTCTCTGATGGTCATAAACTGTGAAATGGTTCTTGTGTGTCAGGTGCATCCACTGCTGTCCGATTTGGTTTTGTCCCTGGGCAGGGTTCCACAGCTCCCAGTAGACTTTGAGGGTAAAGTGAAAGGCAGGGAGTGGATTGCAAGATTGAACAAAATGGGGGCCTCTGATGAGTTGAATGACATACAGGCTCGCCAGTTGTTGTTTGATCTTGAGACATCTTACAATGCTTTCATCAATTCATTGCCCAAATCATCATAGGCATTGCTTTTGAGCATGCTTCTTCTCTCTTTGAAGCATTGTACCACTAGGCAGTGAGATTGCAAATTTGTGTAGGCAACCAAGAGCTAGAGTGTAGTGTGTGCCTTGAAGAAAGCAAGGATACCAATTATGTAAGTAAAGCTTTTAAGCACATAGTCATGTACAGAATGTGCAGGGAGAGTTAAGTGCACTGTAAGCTGCAAATGTTGAAAGGACACAAGTAGTGCCCTATGGTAGTTTTGATCAAATTTCCTGAGTTTCTGTGAGTTGCTGTGAGCCCACTGCATCAGAGCCTTTTGACTTTTGGTCATCACTACCTCTGGTGAGGTATAGAGTTTGGACCTGGGTATCAGTGATTTTGACTACTGGGTATGAGAAGACCCAACATTTGGGCATGAAGAGATAGCCAACCAATCCATTTCTCAACCACTGAAACATATGGATTGAGTAAGGATGTCTCCACTTCTAAGGTCACATTGGTCTCCATTGTGCAGAGGAAGCTCAAGTCTTCACAGTGAGAAACCTGGTGAGTTTCTATCTGAGCTTCTCTACTCATATGTGCCTTGGTTGTGTTCTCCAGCTTCAGTTTTTTCAGTTCTTTGGGACTCTCTGTATAGCACTTTGGCCTACTGCTTCTGCATCCTTGTGACCTCTTTTACACTCTTATGTCAATTGTTGGCTACCAGGATAGCACTGACCTTGTATTGGTGGTCTTTGTTGTGGACATGTTGATCATGTCAGAATCTTTAGCTTGAAAACTGTATGCTTGAACTTGTTGCCTAACAAGATTCATTGCAATCAGCAATGAAAATTCTGGTGATGACCACACCACAATTACAACCTAGTAATGAACTACGAAGCTTGTGTGGGGTCTGTCACAATAATGCACGCTTGTGTCAGGCTATATATATTTCACAACTAGTTTAAACCATGCAATGGCAGAATTCATGACATTCTTTACAATTGCATCATATGAGTTGGTTTCTGTCAGCAAGAACAGATAGTTGTCGTGCAAATAGGCTGCCACAGACACAGTAAGGTGCCACATCTCCTGTTCTGAAACAGCACAATGATGAACATCAAAATGCAAGCTGTTTTCTGTCTAAAACAAATCCTTCTCTTCTGCCTCATTGTCTGCAATGTTAAAATAGTCCAACTCATAGATGTTAGGATCCTTTGTTGGAAGCAATGACATGCAGCAATCACCTTGTGATTCTTCAAATACTTTTTGTTGAAGTACTTCAAATACCTGTGAACTCTTGTACAAAATTACCTCAAAAGTGTCCCAGAATTTTTGCTCTTCACAAACTGTTGGATACATTGTAAGCAAATTGAAAACACTAGATACAACCATAAGCACAAATACTTTCTCACATCTCCAGGGGAAGAAGGGTTGAAATCATCAAGAGCAATTTGTGCACATGTAAGTGCATTAGCTCTGGTGAAACTGGTACTGAAATTCAAAGTCTCATGAGCACCCAATTTACTTTGAAAAGCTTGACTGACCTTCATGGGTTGCTATGAATAGTGTGGGCCCAAAGGATTCAATCAAGTCTTCTTTTATGCAATGTTGAAATTTATGAGATGGATTTGATTGTTGTAAGTGTTAGAGCTCTCAGACATATCATGATAATGTGGTATCAGGCATTTGCAAAGCACTGCCAAAGGCAAAATAGAAAACCCCCTTGAAATTCACCACCACATTAAGACCCAACTTAGGGGATACATCGTTGCCTTTTGAGGAGTCAATGGAACTGCCAAATGAAGAATACAATGCTATACTAAAGCCTGAGGAGCAATGAAATTTTCTCTAGTTCTGGTGGGGAAGCTTGGAGACGACCTCAATGATGCTCAGGACTAAGAAGAAAATGATCCACAATGCAGACATACTAAGCCTCTGAGCTGAGTAATTGCAGCCCCCTAAACCTGGATGAATCCTCTTTCAGAGAATCATGCTCCATTGAATCAGTATTTGGAGAGAAAGCATGCACACATTTCATTTGATGCAGATGCAAAAGATCATGGTGGAGTACTTCAGGATTCCAGCTGGAAAGACTATCTGTCTTTGGACAGAAGCTGGGTGTGATGCCAGATCTCCAAGCCATGGAGCAGGACCTGCGGCAAGAGTATACTGGGAAAAACTGGCAGATGAAGAAAATGCTATTAATCCTGATGATGGTATGGCACAATTTACCAGGATCTAACTATCCTGGCACATTGCTGGGAGGATTCTAAGTTTGTAGGTTTGCTGAGTATGATGTTTGAGGATCCTGCTATGCACCTTTGACCTATGCACAACTAATGCTTGTCTGCAACCTGTTTGGGATAGACCTTGCAAATCTCATAAGAAAGCAAAGAAATCTGGACAGGATTCTGGAGATGAGGACTGAAGAATTCATACTATGTGTCTAGACATGGGACAACTGAGCAAGCTGCAGTGAAGATCGATCAGGCAAAAGCATCAGATTCTGCCATTACTGATCTGGTAAAGTTTGGTGGATGGGGTTCAGAATGCAGAGGGGAATCAAAAGGCAGAGGAGGATGATTCCTCTTGTGGATTACCTCCCCAGATTTCTCCTCTTGGTCATTTGGCATGTCTTCGCAGTTTCATGGCAACAATGTTGGTGAGACTGTAACTTGGGGATGGATGGGAGGCCATAAATGCACTGGTGATCTTCAAAGTCCAGGGTGAAGGATGCTAAGATTGTGAGTGCATTTTTGTAGGAAGCTTACCCAAGGAGAAGATAAATAAATAGCCAAAGTTGCAGAGGAGAAAGCAGATGCAAGCTGGCTTATGAGTTGAGCTTCTCCCTGCTCGTCTAGCATGTGGCAAACAGGTTTTGTGCGTGCGCCATTTTGACTTTGGTTCAGAGTTTTTCATTGTGGTACCCACAGAGTGCCCATACATAACTCATTGCACAATGGATATCTCTTACAAGTTCAAGATAAATATACCATTGTCTCATGGTACTGCTTCACAATTTTGTCTTAATCTTGCAATCCCCCATGCAACACTGAACTGCAATTGAAGACAACAGTCTTTTCTGAATGTCACCTCCATAAGCATGTATCTATGAGATTGCAGGAATCTCCTCAAATAACACTCTCAAAGTAACCTCTGGTGTCAGTGCAAGCAAAATCAAAACCAAACACTACAAGAATGTGTGAGTTCATAAAGTTACAAGTGTCACTCATGAAGTACCAGAAACCATGACCTTCACCATGCATAGCAGAGACTAGCTGCTATGGCTACCCCACTGAGTTCATCAGGGCCTGATGGGTGACTTGAGAATCAGCATGGTTACAAGATGCTCATACCAGATTCAAAACAAAGTCCACATGAAAGAAATAGTTTGATGAAATTCAGATGTGGTCATAATCTCTGGGATGATGATGCTCCACCAAAATTCAAACACTCTGGAAATAACTACTCATGAACTGCAACAATGGAAAATAACTGAAGGTCATGCAGTTGCAAAACCTGCAGGTTTGGAGTTCTGAATTCCATAAGAGACACAAAAAGGGCACAAAAAATATAAATGTCTGAAGTCTTTCAGTCTCTCCGCTAAGACAAAATACATTCCTGTCTCTGTGCAAAAAAAGGATGTACGGGATTGTCAGAGAACATGGATTGTCAGAGAAAAAACAAGCATTGCAGACAAACTTGTTACATCTGAAACAAAACAAGGTTCAAATCTCTTCAAACTCAACATCAGGGTAGCCATATTGGCATGTTCATTGTCATGTTTCTCATGCGACCAGAACAAGAAATTCCAGAATGCATCTAGATCTGTTATCACCTTGAACAATGTTTCTTGACTGTAGGACTTAATGAAGGACTGAATAATATTGCCAAACCAATTTTCGACTGGAATCTTGATTTGCAAGTGAAATCACCATAACACTAGACAATTGTAGCAATTATGACTTCGACATAATTGACAATGCCTTGGAACATCTCTGAAAATGCTGCTGTGGCTCTGGCAAAGTTCTCATTACCAACTTGGCTGTCATGAGAATGTATTATGAAACTCGGTCCAGCTTAAAATCTGGCAGTCACATCAGAGGACATCACCTCTATGTTGCACATATTTCCAGACCTGAAAGCTAGCTGACTGAGGGAAACAAAATCATGTGGAAAATGGTGCAGGCACAGTACAAGTTCTCTAGAAAACAAACAGTTTCTACGGCTGCCAGGGAAGAGAATTTCTTCGACCATGAAGAGTACGAGTTTTTTTCATTTGTTTTTGGATTTGCCCGTACTTTTGTGCAAGGGACTTGTTGCGATGTAAGGGGCTTGTGGTCGTCTCCTGCAGAGTTCCGGCTGTTGCATCGAGCTGGTTGTCTGTTGGTTCTGTGTCACTCCAAATCATGCAGTGATTTCAAGGCGAACCTTGGAGCCCGTGGCCGGTGAGGTGAAGTACTACTGTGCAGCTTTCTGTCCTCACATTTTGTGAAGAAACTGCACCGCGAAGAGTAGTATCTACGCAGTTCGGTAGGATAGAACTTCACAATGCAAAGCGGCGAGGTCTCGCCACATTTACATAAAGTGTAGTTTCGTTGAAGAGTTTCTCTAACTGTTGCATGAGATACATGACACGGCCAAAAGGTTTGACCATACCATTATATAAAAAGCCTTAAGAAGATGTCACCAGCATGATCATCAATTGGCGTCAAGACCTGTCTTCATTTGCTGATAAATGGAACCCGAATTCATCAACTCGTCCTCCATCAGATGCACCTTCAACTTTGAAGTACATGTTTTGTGATTGTGGTGGGGTCGCCCTTGTAAGCACTATTGAACACGCTTTGTTTTGCTATTACCGAAGTTCTACGAGAAGAACAGCTCAATGGGAGCTGGTCAAGAAAGAAAGAAAGAAAGACAGACAGAAACAAGTATTGACAGTTTGTAACGTGTCCATCCATAGGGTGTGTTTTTCTCTTTGAAATCTGCCTGAAATCGTTATTCGTGAACCGAAAAAAAGTAGTACATTATGCACAATCGGGACAGACGGCTCGACCGACCAGGACAGCTACGTGCCGCTTCCATGTAGCAGTTGCGACTCAAACTGACATTTGTCAATCTGCAAACAACTTGGCGAAAGGTAGATCCATCAAGAGGATAAATCCAACACTCGTTGGTACGAGAGTGGCTGTCAGGCACTGGATTAGGGTTTGGCGCCGAAGTAAAACTAGTACACGCGTTAAGGAATGTAAGTACTCGAAGCTCCGGTGGAGTCGAAAGAGAAAAAGCCCCCAAAGAAAAAGAAAAAAAAGGCTAAATTACATACATACATAGAGGTAGGTGGCGCAGCTTCCGTGGTATGCATGCAGTATGGAAGATCGACACATGGAGACTTCTCTGAATTGCCACTTAGCAAACTCCAGAGAGGATCGTAATCCTGATTGATCAAGCTCCACCAGCTGTCTGTTTTGATGAGCTTCCATCGACATTATATAGTCTCAACTTCTTGCGTGTCTCTTCACATCAAACTTTCAAATTGTTCAAATTTTTTCACCTAGTTTGCTCTCATATCATACAGCGCTCTCTTCTTTGCAGTTCTTCCGAACACTTTTGCAGTACAGCTACTGCATTCTAGTCAATCTTGAGCTTCACCCAGCATTCTTTCCGTTAGACCAGATGGCAGATACCGCATCTCAGAAAGCTGAGGAGACGAAGCAGGCCGCGCAGGAGAAGGCCGGACAGACCCAGGGTGCCGCCAAGGTTTGCGATCTCATCGAATTCTGCTTTGTTGATCTGATAATCTAACGCAGCTTGCGCAGATTTCTTGCATTCGGTGAAATAATAATGCACTAATTGGAATGTTATGGCATGGATCCTCACAGGATGCTGCTGGAGCCACTCAGGACAAGGCCAGCCAAGCTGCAGGAGCTACTCAGGACAAGGCCAACCAAGCTGGAAACGTAGCCGGTGAGAAGTGGGATCAGACGAAGCAGGCAACCGCAGATGCGCATCAGGCAAGTCAGGACAAGGCTAACGACGCTAAGAATGCTGCTGGCAATGCCCTCAACCAGGTAAACAAAAAAAACCAAAAACAAACACCACTGTAGAATATTAAGTTTCCCACCATCAAAAATCTGGATGTAATAATTGCTTCCAATGTTGGGGATAGAGATCAAACAATTGCAACTCTCCATCTGCAGTTTGCAGATGGCAGTTATACAAAGGGAATGGTTGGGGATTATTGAATCTATTTCCACAATTATATCCATTGCATAATACATGTCCAAGAATTGACAGAAGGATGAGAAAAGCTTCATATTGTTCATTCATGGTTGTAGGCTTTTTCCAAAGCTTCAAATTGTTTGTTATTCTTCGGCTTCCTTCAATTTGAAGGGTTTTGAATAGAATTCTTTGAATCTGAAGAATTATGATTGAATTCTTTGATTTGTTGCAGGCTAAAGATGCTGTGAGCAATGCACTGGAGAATGTGAAGAATGCTGTCACCCCTGAGAAGTAAGGTTGATGATGCAGCTCAAGAAGGATTTTCTTCTTTCAATCTGAAAGAGTTGGGAGATTATGAGTTCATATTATTATGCAACTCATGAATAATACTTAAGAATTAATGTTGTAAGATTTGCTGTGGACACTTTTGCATTTTGGTTCAGCAATCTAAAATTTGTAAAATTTTTACTACCTATCTTGTGACATCAAACACATGATGATGGTGATGATGATGTTGGTTCATTTGAATTCCTGATGCTCTGGTGCCTGCACAGCAGTGGGTATACATGGTCCTGGTTTGTGATGATTCTCTTCTATGAAATGTGTTTTGATGACAAAACTTGAAAGTTTGGGTATGGAATATGATTGATGAGTTCACAGGAAGCTGATGATGGGGTAAATCAGACAAAAATCTGTTTGTGTGAGTTCAAATTCTGGTGGAAATCTGTGTGCAAACCCACAAAACCTGATCATCACACACAAAAATTCACAAAAATGCATGCATCTCCTCAGTCTTATTGCTGTTGACAGCAGTTTTGATGGGATGTTGAACACCAAATTTTGGACTACAGTTTTGTGATGGGGAGATCAGAGCACACCAACATACTGAAATAATTGTTTTCAATATGATTGTTAAAAACAGTATTTGTTTTTGGTATGATTGTTTTCACCTTGGTTTATGAACTGTTCAGTCCAATACACTACAGTCCATTATACTACTGTTGTAACAGCAATGTACTTTGTATCAATCATACACATATTCCTACCCACACAATGACACTGTTAAGATCTTGGATATTGCAACAAAATCTAAAAGTGCACATGAACAGAGTTTGTTAATTTAGTTGTAACAAGTCAATCATGTGGTTGAAGAAGAGGGTTTTCAAAATATTATGTAAATGCAATGGAGAGAAATTATCATATAATTGTAAAAGTTATTATAAACTGAAATGAGGGCGAATTGAAGTGATAATTAAATATGAAATAAGCATTTTTTCCTAAAACAGAACATATTGGAAGTTGAGTTGTAAAAAATGATTCAAAACATGGCATGACTTGCAGTTGTTTATTGCCACACACACTGAAGTGGTAAATGACCATTGGTTCAATGGGTTGATTACAAACACAATTTAAAGGTTTATGTATCAAAAGAATAAGAATTTGCAACCTTATTTTGAAGAAAAAATGCAAAATAAAAATATAAAAAACAGATAAAGAAGAGTGAGATGAAATGTTGTACACAAGTGCAGATTCAATTTTTTAATTTAAAACTTGGACCTGATGATGTGTAAGTGTAAACTTTGCTTTGATGGACATTTTATACCAAAGTATAAATGAATGTAAATTTCATGAACATCCTGCATGAAAAGATGTGAGTTTGATCAACACCTCATTCAAAAAATGTTATTCAATAAAATATGATGGTGTAAACAACTTAAAATTTTATTTGGAACCTATCCAAAATTCCACTAGTGAGATATTCAACCCAAGAAAAAAAAAGTGCATTTTGGACATAGGTATCATGAGTAACCTTCAATTAATTTTGAACAAAAAGGGTACCAAAGTTGACATGCACAAACAAATCTCTTTTAAAAAACTTGGGCAAAATTTTTTAAGTAAGCAAGAAAGTTCAAGAAAGTTACTTGTGTCATGAGACACCGATGACACGTCCTTAGTTTTCTTACTGTGATATCAGTGGTAATTTTCTAACACGAAATTGATCTTCAAAATTTGGAGCACCTTCCCTAGTTCTTCATGACTAAATTTAACTAGTCAAAATTAAAGACATAACTGACTTAAGATTATGTTGTGCAGAAAGTTCCTGTACAAGTGAGTTCTCCTAAGGGAAGTTAGGCCCACCTGAAGCTGGGAGTTGAACCATGTTCCCAAACCTCAAGAACACATGAGTTCAGGAGAACTTCCACACACATAAACAACTTTCTTTTTGATGGGAACATCTAAAAATAGGAGGATCTCTCCCCCAGCATAATGCCCTAGTGTTCTTGGCCTGGGGGAGATCCCTCAACGTACACAGAGAAATAGACAGATAGTTGTTTGCATTAAACCCCTTGACTTATGTAAAGCAAAGAGTGAAAAAGGTTGCTCAATTTTGAGCCTAACTTATTGAGACTCGCCATGAGTGATGACCAAGCACTTGTTGTGTCCATTTTAGATAGCACTAGGTTAGATAGGCCGGTGAGCAAACGCTGAAAAACTCAATTGAGGTTGAATCTTCACACATTGTTCCTCTCCTTCTGAAGCTCAAAGAACATTTTGTAACTCACCTAATGCTTTCAAGGCCAAAAAATTTGCTCAATTGGATAAAGGAATGGCAAAGATAAAAATTGCTCAATTCAATAAAGGAATGGTGAAGATACGGGGTGTTTGGTGTAAGGGCGTTCAGTGTTCAATGATGGGTGAATTAAAACAGATTAAAATTCAAGCTTGAAACCTTTGATCATTGCATCTTTCCCTTGGGAATACAAAGAAGTTTTATAAAGCACTAGTTGGCTCACCCATCAACGTTGAAATCACTCAAAACAGACTAAAAATTAGAAAAATATGGGGCTGGAGCCAAAGAGGGGTCTAGAGCTATTTTTTCAAAAAATTTGAAACAACCTATCAATTTTTCTCTTCCTGTGTTTTCTGCATTGCTCCTTTACTTCTGACGCTCCAGGAACATTTGTAACACTCCAGTTTGCGTGTCCAATGATACAAAAATTGCTCAGTTGGGTTAAGGAATGAGGAAAATATGGGAAAGTGTTTGGTGATAAGTATGTGTTCGATGATGGGTGGTTCTACCTTCAATGACATACTTTGGATGGTCAATAGAAATGACATTGGACTGCTAACTTTTTAATTTTCTTAAACCCTTTGGAAAATCCCTTTCCAGGTTTAAAGATTTTGTGTATCGACATTTGAAACATGTATCTTTATCACAAAATATAACAATTTGAGCACACAATCCTACTATCTTATAACCCTCATTAAGAGATGTTGAATTATATGTATTATACCAAACTTAAGAATAATTTGACCCTAAATTTCATGTTTTGAATGCATGGGACTCTTTAGGCTGTCTTAGACACCAAAAAGTTTGGAACATAATTAGTGGGAAATATACCTATTTGAACATCATGCACCTAAAATCTTATGTCCTTTTTAAAGATATTTTCAATAACCGTTTTTTCAATCAAATTTGTCACAATTTGCTGAGTGAAGTTTTATTTTGAATATTTAAAAGTTTGTCCCTTTGTTTAGATGAGTTTCTCATTCTCATTATCTTTTGGCAAACCTTATTTTCAACTGATTTCTTTGCTTGCCCTCATCTTAGTCATGACTCATGACACCTAGATCATTAAGCAATTTAAGGAATGGCTACTGTTGAAAAGAAACCCAAGACATTGGAAGACATTGGTAATATGTTATTGAGATAACATTGGGTTCTAGAGGTTGGTCACATTCAATACTAAGATCATTGGTATACAAATCACTGAAGATATACTGCATTAGATGGTAGATTGTGCTGCTAACTTGCTATTGATACCTTAATTGTTTTGTGTTGCCTAATAGAAGAGTGGGCATTTGTCTATTTGGAATGAGTGGACCCCAATCAAGGGCATGTGCTGTTGTTGAATAGCAGAGTGGATTGTAACCAAATCCTCTGATTCATATTCAATGGTTTTTGAGGTTTGCAGCATGAGGATAGGTGAAGGGTCACGCTATTGGGAGGATGTTCAAACATGATGATGGCCAACAATCTCTAGTAGGTCAAAGAAATTGGGGTCATATTTCCAATTGTAGATTATGATTTTGGATTACATATGCATATCGTATATTTTCCTTCCATGCAAACATGATGACTTGTTTGCAAGAGGGGCATGTATGCAAAGGAAATCAAAGCAAACCTAATTGATGATTTTTTCATGCAGTATGAATGTCAACCTCACAGCACATATGATGGATAGGGGTTTTTCAACATACTGCTATCAAGTTGTAAGATTTCCAATTTGCATCTGGAGAAAGAAAGGGCCCGTAGTGGAGTAAGTGCCACAGTGATGAGATCCTAACAGATCATATGCCACACAATGCATAATGAAGCAATTGCAAATACACAGGCTGTTACACAACGTGCATCAACTTGTTGCGAAAGGACTAAGGATATAGGGCCAATTTCAACCAGATTTGTTTGAAGAGAAAGCAGTGATCTTCATGAAATTCTATCATACAACAAAAAAGAGCTAGAAAATTTTGCATCCATGGATCCCAAATAGACCAATAGAGGATTAATTTAACAGCCCACATTGGACTAGTAGGGCAGAAGGTAGGAGCACAGTCATTTCAAGGGTTGAACTGACAGGCACCACTATGCAAAAGTGTTAATTCTACTCAGTGAGATCTTCAGTTATATTGAAAATTCCAGATAATGTCTTATTTCCACACATATCTGGTTGATACTTTTTGTCACAATCTACTCTTGTGATCATTTTGCAAGATGAAAGTCAGAGAGCAGGGCATCATCACAACAACACTGTCTCTATGGTGCTCAGGCATTTAGTTGAGTAGGGCAAGACTTCTTGTCAGGTTGCTACTGCCCATACACAAATTGGCTTGATCATCAATTGTACATGAAAAGCTGGATAGCTCTCACGAAGCTTCTTCTGGTACCCATGGACCTGTTTTGTGTGGCTTATATACCAAGCACCACAAGAGCTGACAGGATAAAGATTGCTGTCCATGCAGGAGTAGAAGAAAGACCTCCAGCACCCTTCTGTTGAGTGAAACAAAAGCAAGACTTAGTGGTGAAATCATCCCGGAACAAATCACCATGGAAAAAGCTTTCCACCAACAATCAAGTAGAGAAATGCAAAATGCTTCACTGGCAACAGAATAAAACAAAGATGTCATCCTAAAAGAATTACTTACAGATGGACCAGGAGAAGGTGCCGGTGCTGGCACTCCAACCACAGATGTTGGAGCCTCAGAACTGCTTGGAGCAAGTGCAGGGGCTTTTTTTGCTGGTGCAGGAGCTGGGACAGGAGCAGGTGCAGCAGCTTTGCCACCCTTAACCACCACCTCCAGTTTCTGGCCACCTTGGCAGTGCGAGCCTAGTCCCTCAACCACCTTGAAGCAAGCAAAATAGTAGGTTCCGGCCTTGGTTGCTGTCCACTGACCATCCCCATAAAATTAGGTCATCAGCACATGTTGTCATCCCCTGATCTAAGTCATGAATGGATTCTGGTGCTTTACTCATCAGCAGTCAAAATGATCATCAATCAATTGTGGATGCTTACAGAATAGGAGCCAGTTTTCCCATCATTAAGTTCAGTGGCTTTTGACTGGTCACAACTGGTGTAAGCTGCTTGGGTTGGCAACGAGTAGACATTGTGGTATCCGGGAGGAAATTTGAAAACTGCCACAATCCATTTCAGTAGTAGGGTAATGAGAATGCAACAGCACATCCAGACAGTTAGTTTATACAAGAAAAACGAAGTTCAGACCACAAACAGAGGCCTATGTTGTTGTAGTTGTCACCTAAGATATCATCAACAAGGACACTCTGTGAAGACACCCATGTTGCATAGTCGGGTGGCTTATTAGTTGAGGTATCGAAATTAGTCCATCCAACTGGCCCACCCACTTCAATTGTTGCACAACTCGATTGCTGCGAGTAATAAATGAAGATGAGGCAGAGTACATAGCAGAACCTTCGTCCCATGAGCAGAGTTTCCATAATGATATAATAACCTATCAACCAATTTACAACTCGCTTTATATCAGAATTGCAGCAAAACAAAAGATTCAATGGCATGCACCTTCCTTCCATCAGTGACTCCAGACTAAATCCCAAGAGTGAACTTCCCAGTTTAGCATTGTGTCATCTACATTGCATTAAATTTTGGAGTTCTCTGCTGCACAAACTGGTGGAGAAAGAAGAATATGCACACTCAAGACAGTCAACGGTCACAAGCCCATTCAGAACCACAACATGCAACATCCTGTGATCTTCTGTGAAGAGGAAAAGGATATCCAACTTTCTGTATCTGGATTCCATCACAGTACTAACAGCTTCTTACCCTAACCCACTAGACTGAAGTAAAGAACACACATCTGCAGGAAATACTGTAGTAGGATCACAGAGATCTTCTAAGCTGGATGGTCATTCACAAACAGCACGCATCAGAAGAAGACATTGAGGGTTTCAATCTATCCCTGCATGGAAGGCAAGGTGTTTGTACTGGAGTCAAACAACACTGAACACAAAACACCATGAAGTGTTCCGACTAAAAGGAACAGTACTGCCAATTCCATGCTGTGGAAACAGCTTCCAACCAAATACAGAAGCTGATTAAAATACACACCAGCAGCCAAGGATTACCAACAAATTGAAAGAAACGTTGGTAGTCAAGCTCGTACAAGAAACAGCAATATCAGCTTGCAATATCCCTACCTACATGTGATCAACACAGAGCTTGCCTTGCTTATCAACTGCCGCCAACAAACAAGGGACGAACAAACACTGTTGGATGAAAGAAGTCTTCAAGACCAAGAAGCTCAGATGCCCATTCCCAACTCTTGTTCATACATGAAGACATCAAGACAAAGAAACTCGGATACCTATTCCCAACTCTTGTCCGTACATGAAGACTTCAAGAACAAGACGCTTCGACACTATTCTCAACTCTTGTCCCAACACCTAGAGTGCGAACTATCTTGACCACGATCGTTCAGCAGCTAGAGCTACTTGTGAGCTCGTGGCTCCTGAACACTCTCTAGATGCACTCAGAGCATAACAAAAGCTGTCATCGAACAGAAAATACACAAAATGGACCCCACTCCTCTAGGGATCAGGAAGAACCGGAAGTGAAGCAGCAAAAGAGATGAAGCTGGAGCTTTCTCCAGCTTCATCTCTTTTGCTGCTTCACTTCCGGTTCTTCCTGATCCCTAGAGGAGCTACTCCCGGATCTGGCGTCTGGGCATTATCTCCAGTGGCTACAACTCGCGGAGCTCGAGAAACAAGAGAAATCAGCTCAACGGATGCTCTGCCCCACACTGGACTACTACTCAAGCCATAGCTCGTAGCAACTGATTCCTAGCTCCAAACACGACGACCATCCATCCATCCATCCCACGACCGACTGCATTGCATTGCAGATCAGAGGTAAACAACCGTGCTATAGAAAAGTATACTCTGCTGCAAGAGGAAAAGCAAAAGGCAGCAGAAGAAGCTTTGTCAAAAGGACAAGACCTCAGCAGCCGTCAGAAGAGCCAGAGAGACACGGAGCTGTTACTGCTGCAATCAGGATCACAGAAAGCCGCCACTACTACGAGAGCACTGAAGGACGAGACTTAACACAAGGCGTCACATTTCCCTCACTTTTTTCACAAATTGCGAATGAACACAGAGCTTGTGGTTACACCGGAAGAGGAAAAAAAAAAAAAGGAGCCGACAAGCAAGAGGAAACACAAACACAAAGCAAAAGAGAAAACAAACCAAGACACTGCGAATGATTTCAACAGCTTACAACAATGTTGCAGCGTGCAAGAACCTTTGAGCAACTATTGTGTTTGTTGTAAAGGGCTGAAAGCACTCCCCAGAAGATCATGCGTACCAGAATGTCAGACAAAGACCCAGCAAAGTGTCTGGCGCTTGTGGCTGCTGCACAGACGACGATGGCGCAGCAACCTGCCTGACGAATATACGCCGCCTCGAGAGCGAGCGAGGAAGGGAGTTTCTTTGCGAGAGAGAGACAAGAGTGAAGAGAGGCGGCGTTGATCTCTTCTGCCCCCCGCTTCTCTTCTTCCCCGACCGGTCTGTCTTTTTTTCTCATCCAACTATATTTCATCCAAATTCCGATGAGAATTCAATCACCTTTCGTTTCCCTTCGTGAAAGCGGTTACAGGGGATGAGATATGCAGACGAAGAGAATCAACAGATGCATATTCCCCGATCGATGTATTAGTGACGGAAAATCGACTACCCTTCTGCTCTCGGTCGTCGACTATAAGTGTTCATCAGCCTCTAATCCGTTGGGCAAGAACCCGTCGCCGGCAACGGTCAGGGACGTTCAGTGTGAAACGTGCCCGTTTCCGGACATTCAAGACGAATTTAGGTGATCAATCATAACTAAAGCTGGTCCAGCTGTTGGGCAGAAACCAGAGACTGAGATTGGCGGGTAGGGTCAAATTTTGGACGGGTCCCGGCGGGGGTGGAGGTGTTCCATTGGGCTCCCAATCATCGAGCCTGGAATTGGCCCGGGATTTCGTCTGGAGACTTGGGATCAGGGTTTTTTCTTCAATTTTTGTGATATCAAAAATCTGGCAAAATTTTCGCAAAATTAGTCGAATTTACACTTTTAAAACGCAAATTTCCGAAAATTTCCGAAATTTTTAGGGGGTCAAAAAATCGAAACATTAATTTGCGGGAAAAAAAAACCTGCTTGGGATGCGTGTGTTTTTTCTTCCCTCATATCTAATCTGTTTAGGTACTAGTTAGCATTAAAACCCATTCCTACAACGTCACTTTCCTTTCTTCGTCAATTCACCAGGTTTTGCATTTGGCCATTTGCTTTCTCTAATTCTTTCTTGCCATTGCAGCCCCCATGAGCATGGGGCCCTATTGTTAGTTCTACTAACTAGTTGAACTTGTGGGGCAGGGTTTTTTTCTTCTTTTCAAATTCCTCAAGTAGGTCCAATGACGAGGATCCCCAGCATTAATTAGCCATTAAATGGCAACTGTCCTGAATGGACTGTAGTACCTTTACAAAACTGCTGCTACAAGTGGCGACCTAGGAAGTGCCTAGGTCTAGATGTGGTTAATTTCAGTATTATTTTTTTCGAAAAATGGCGAAAAAAGTCACAAATTGTGTGACCCTAAATTTCCCTAATTTGACGTCCCTAACGTGTCACAAAACGTCCTTAAACCGACCCTAGAAATCCTTAATAGTCACAATTTTGAAGCACTGTTGTGGGGTGCATTCAAAACGAATTTTTTTTCTTTTTGTGATGGGCCAATCAAGGCTCTTTGATAGGCCCATCATCAAAAGGAGACACTCACCAAATGAACACTTCCTAAATAGGTAATAATTATGTTGCCTTTTCCTTTGGTCTAGCTACAGAGGTTACAAGGATAAAAATTTGGGCCAAGGATATGTGTGGTGTGAATGGGAACATTCTTGGGAAACGCATTGAGAATTTGCAGAACCAGATGGGAACTAATTGAGAATATATCAGGAACACACTGGGAACGTAATGTGAACACACTGAGAACCTGACGGGAACACATGGGGAACATCAGAATCCAAACCTCCAGCCCTCTCCGAAGGAAAAAGAATTGAGCCTCTTGGCTGCCTGTTGCCTCATTTCATTGGTTGCAAAGGAATTTGTGTTTCTAATAAGGGTGTTCTTCACCTGACAAAGCTAAGGGAAATCCCAAACTGGGGCTGAAATTCCCTTGAGGACTGACCAATTTAGATGAGAAAACAAGTTTGGTGACCAATTATTTTCCCGGGTACTTACTGTTTTCATCTTGACTTCTCATTTAGTCCCCAGTTTTGATCAAATGGCCACACAATTGTGCCCCAAATTGGAGTGGGGTACCCATAACTATAATAATGTTAGAATAAGTAAAAGCCTAGTTAGAATAAGTTCTACCCAGGGGTGACCAAATGAAATGTGTGTGATTTTGTCAAGGCAAAAAGAGGCAAGTGGTTGTATGTATTAAATTATTGTACCCTCTGTTTGGAACTTCGTACCCAGTAGAGAGACCAAGGGGCTTTACAAAGCGCTTTACAAACAACTACCTACCTTGCAAAATGCTCTTTCAGCAAGAGCTTACAAGTGCCTTTGTTTTCAAGCAGTGCCTACACCTGGGTGCATCATGGTATTGGGGCAATGCTACTGTGGTGGCCCATCCACTACAGGGCCATGCAAAGTGCAGGGGCCCCATGCCCTTCTTTCTTCATGATGGTGCAAATGTCAGGGCTAATATTGACGCCCTGGTCAAAGCAATGGTTTGTGAGGGTGAGTTGAGGTGTTTAGGGTTTGCCCATAGTAATGAGCTTGTGCATGGGAGTGTTTGTGAGCCAAGGGCTTTTGGTATATAGGTCCTAGTGGGAGGACCTCGCAACATAATCCTTGTACCCATGGAAGATCCTCATTTGAATTGGAAAGGACCTTCAATTTCTGTAAGGTTCCAAAATTTTCAAAACAAAATTCTTTTTCACATATAAGAAATCCTTTTGAGCTCTTCCTGGGTTTGGAGGCCTAGCTGAGTTTGATTTTTAAGCCTTAAGTTTGAGGGCCCAACTGGACTTGAAAACCATGGAAGAGTCCCAAAAAACAAAAAATGTTTCATTGCAATAAAGTTATTTGGAAAGTCCTCCCCCGTCCCATACCCTGTCTCATCCCCTTTCTTTGTTTCATCCTTGGTTTTCAGATATCCCTAAAGTCCCCATAACTGGGGGTGAAATCTCGAAACTGAGGACCAGATCTTAAAATAGGGGGTGAAATAGGATTTGAACCTTTTTTTACACATATTTTTTTTGTTTGGGCACACTTGAGGGACTTCTTTGAAACTTTTTTTTGACCTTTTTTTTTTGTTTAGGCACCTTTGAGGTACTCCTTTGAAATGTTTTCCAACATATTGTCTTTGTTTGGGCACACTTGAAGGGCCCCCTTGAAACTTTCTTGAGGACACACTTGAAGGGCTTCTTTGATCTTTTTTTAAAACATTTTTTTTTTAAACATGCACATTTGAGGGACTTCTTAAGGCTTGCACTTTCAGGCCTTTTTTTAAAAAAATCATTACAAAGTTATTATAGGCTTTGCACTATGGATTAAATAGGATGTTTTTGAAGGTGTGTTTTACATGGAACTATATAAGTGGGTTCTTCCAATTTTCACTTGTGATAACTTCATTACTTTTGACCCTCACTTGAGACTCTCCTACCTAAGGTTTTTTCTTAAGCTTATTCATATGTTGCCCTTTTCATTTTTGGGGGAGCTCCTTTGATTTTCACTTTTTGTTTTAACTTGTTTTTTGGCCTCTTGTGTAATCTTGTTGTTTATAGGGTTGCTCATTTCTTTTTGTCATTTCTAAGGTTTTTTTTTCTTCTTGTTATTTTGACAACTTTTAACTTTTCCTTGTTTTTTTCTCAAGTGGATTTCTCTTTTTCTTTTAAGGCTTGCTTTTAAGGTTTATTTTGAAGTTGCGTTTTTGGACTTTGCACAAGGTTTTCTCTTTTGGTATTTGTAGGTTTTGTTTTATGCTTGTTGTGGGCTTTTTCAGGGTTTTTTTAGGAGGACTTTTGGAGTTTTTTTAGGGCTCGAACCTTGAGTTTTTTGAGAGGGTTTTTTTCAATTACATGGTTTTTAAAAAAAAATTATAGTGAGACCTTTTCAAACATGGGATATTTCAATAATTATTTTATTGAGTAGTGATGAGGAGATGTTTCAAAGGACACATAAGTAACATCAGGTTTTGTTCGCAATTATAGTTGCCAACCTTCACACATTGGAGCTTTCAACACAAATGAATTCAAGTCAAGTGCTAGGCAATTGATCGATCAAGATGTGAGTGTTTGAAATGTGTTCACCTCAATGCAATCAACTTCAAGTTTGTGCAAGACTTTAACAAATTTTAATTTGTCGAAGTTTGATAAGCTAACACCAGTAGTGGTCCCCACCATATAATCTCATGCAAAAGCTACTAACGAGCCTCGCCTTGTGATAGGGCAACCAATTAAACTAACCCCAAAACAACAATTATTCTAGGTATAAACTTGGTATTTTGGTACTGATATAAGACAGGTATGTACCTGATATTACCTCAGGTTTCCATACCAGAGTGGTACTGGCATAAGACTGGTATTGCCTCAAGTAAAACCTAACTGGTATGTTCTTCAATACCAGGACGCATACCCCTACCGTATACCCCAGTTGCACCCTATATACCAGTACAACACTGATGCATACTCACATGTGATGAGCCTCCAACGGCTTCCTTCTGATGTCTGCACCAGTGTTGGGCGGTTCTCAGTATGGTTCTCACATCCAAAACCGTCTGTTTCCATTTTGGGTGAAAACCGGCTGAAAATCGGTTTTAAGATTCTCACCCATGTGAGAACCCATTAAGAGGGTTCAGAATCAGAATTTTTTAAAAAAGGGGAGAACCCGATAAGTTTTCACATGAAAACCTGAATCCGGTTCTCAGGGTCTGAAACAAATTTGGTTAATCGGTTCCTCTTGTTCTTCGTCTCAGATGGGGCTGCTGCTATAGGGCTCCACTTGGTCTTCTTCTCTTGGTATTACTTTTTTGCTCTTACTTTTATTACTCTTCTTCCATTATTATTCTTCTCTCTTTATTGTTATTACTCTTCTTTTTACTGCAATTACTCTTCTCCTATTATTATTTTCCTCTCTTTATTGTTATTATTTTTCTCTCTTTATTGTTATTACTCTTTTCCAATTGCTCTTATTCTTTTCATGTTGCTCTTTTCCTTCGATAAGTAATTGAATTATTATTATTTTAATTATTAAAAATTATTTTAATTAATGAAAAATAAATAATCAGGTTGTGAAAACCTGTTGTTATATATGAGAACCGCCTTATTTAAAAATTGGGTGAGTTTGATAACCTGACTGATTCTCACCAGCCCAAATATATATATGAGAATCGATCAGGTTCTCATAACATCATGAGAGAACAGGAACTAGCGGGTTCTCACAAAAAAGTGAGAACTGCCCAACACTGGTTTGTACTGGGTAGCACAATTTTTGTGCAAGTCAGATTGTGCATCTAAACTACACAGAACATGACTGGGTGATTAAAGAAATAATATATGAGGATACGTGGTCGACATAAGAACGAAAGAGAAAAGGCTAATCTAGAAGTTTTTCCAGCCAGCCAACTTCATCTTCCAGCTTGGAGATTTGATAATGTCATCAAATCTTGAACCTTGGTGTCTTGAACAGTGTGGTGATCACACATACCATTCTTCTTGTCCATCATTAGTGCATGAAATTACTCCTACATTAGATTAGATCAAGAAGTTGCAGAATGTGACATTTGTCTCGTCCTTTCTTAACTCATAGGCAAACAGTTTAGGAATGATGACAAAGTCTGTCTATCATCAAGAAGAACAATGATGTGAAGATTGCCAATTCCGAGTGAAGTGACTGAGTGTCTTTTAAACATTTAAGGCTACTGACTGCTTTTTGAGCACACACTTTTGAATGACTGCAAGAGTGTAGGGAGTAGGGATGCTTCCCTTTCCATGGGTTTTTGACTCATCAATTCAAGGTTGTTAACTTTTCATAGTAGCGGAAAAACAATCATAAGTGAGGCCCCTAGTGCATGAACACACATTTTTAAGGCTTTTCACATGATGTGCATTTGTCAAGCTTGCAAGGTTTGGGCTTATAATGTTCTTTGGGTAAAATAAGGCCATACATTATAGAGTTATCTGTAAAGTAAGAAAAACACAGCACCAGAACCCTGAGTTTGGTCATACACAGGGTGAAATTTTTTAAAAACCTGCAAAAAAGTCTTTCCTTTTTCCTGAGCGCCTCCACTGCTCCTACATATATTTTCACTGCTCCTACCTGTACAACTGCTATAATTATCCTGAGATTTAATAAAATTTCTTACTTTGTGGATACCACTGAAAAAGGGGATAAGGGGTGAAAGAGATGGTGACTTTACGGCTAACTTTAATAGGTAAACTGCTTTCCCAATCCAATTTTTTTTTCTGAACATAAGATGTAGTTGGTGTGATGATGTTTCTTTCTTTATGAGGCATGCTTCCAAAACCCATAGTTCCAATTGAAACAACCATATTGTTAATTGGGGCAAAAGTGAAAAGCTTAGTGAATTTCTCTAAAAAAATCAATTTTTTGGACACTTTACACTCACCACACTACTACTCATGAAAAACTGTCCTTGGTTTGTTTCTCTACAATGGATTTCGTCCATCTGCTTCCCAAAATAAAAGAAACTTACTTGGGCTTGGCTTAAGGTCTATGCATTTCCAAAGTTCTTTTAAATGAATGTATAAGTTGATCATCAAACTAATTCTGTGGACCATCTTGCCACCTTCCACTGTCTGTAAACTATGGCCTGCTTTACACTAGAAGTCAAGGCCAATGTTCAACTCAAATCAAGCATTCCTATTGGTGCAAAAGTTGAAATCAGCCCCAAGGGCTTTACACTAGGAGTCAAGACTGGAATAGAAAAAAAACTTTTCAATGTGCCCCAAGTTACTAATAAATGTTGAACTTTATGGCCGTGTATTTGGCCCCAAGGCTTAAAAAAGGATACCATCCAATTTGGGAAGCCAATTTGTAACCCTTGGGGCCAATGTTCCAGCATTTATTAATTCCTGACGTCAATGTTCTAGCATTTATTAGTAAGTTGGGGCCAAACAACAAGCCAAAAATGCTCAAAGTTGGCCCCAAGTTTGTTCCACCCTGACTCCTAGTGTAAAGCGGGCCTAATATTTGTCTCAGTATCAGGAAACCAGCAAGACTTGTATAAGGTTGTTATAATATTGCCATAGTGTGGCTGTGTTGTGATGGCTTAGTGGTGTAGCCCTGTCTGGAACCCTAAAGTATCATTAAAAGGTTGTGGGTTTCAAACCCTTTGGTGTGCCAGGGGAAAGCTCTCTTTTCCACTGAGCCTTGACTTGGGGGTACCAAGAGCTTGTTGGTCGGGTCTGCCATTGTGTTCCAAAAAGAGTTGAAAATTTTCAGAATATTCTCTTGATATGTCTGAAAGTTCAGAAAAAATATAACATCTCTTTGCCTAATGATAAGAAAACTTTGAAAATTTCAACACGTTGTAAATATGTACAAATCTGAAAACATAATAGAACACTTCAAAAAGTTATTTGACCAATACATTGTACACAAAATATTATTTTTTGCAAAATAGCTAAACTTAGCCCCCAAAAACAAATTGGTGGAAATCCTTAAAGGAAGGGATTTGACTAATGGTTCATAATTGCCTTTACCTATGTCAACCAAATTTGACCCTCTAAATGTTGAAATCCTAAAATAGTTGAAACCTTTAAGTGACAAAATCTCAAAATAATTAATCATGGTGCTGAAGGTACCCAAGGTTGAAAAATCAATTAATTCGGCATTTGGGTGCCAAAACAAACAACAATCTATGGCCAGGTGACCAAATTATATCCTTTTGATACCTGACATGCCTTGTAACAGAACTCTTATGTTGCAAATTTCCTTATGGTTGTCAATTATTCAATATTAAGCAAGTGGAGTGAGAAGTGGAGAGTTGTTTTTTATTTGTATCTGAAAAGCTTGTTGGAGGATTGCTAACATATTGTTTCTGTTAATGAAATCTACCATTTCAATGAAGATAAACTATGATCATGCTGTACCAGACCAATATTTGTATTGGCTGGTATCAAACTTCAAAAATCAAAACTATTGCTATTAACAATTGTTACTCCAATAATCAAGGTATTTAATACAAGCTGATATTTAATCTTAAATTTTTTCGACCTACCAAGACCCTGATCAAGGATATAACAAGGAACTGGTCTCTTTTAAAGTACCGTCCCCACCTAACATCGGTTTGTAACTTTGTACAACCTCCTTTCAACCCCTCAAAAGAAGAAGAATTGGACACCAAGACACTAATTTGGAGGATTAAATTTTAGTTTTTTTGAGGCACGAAGATGAATTGGAGATTTGACTACTGTCTTATTATATTGGCTTCTGAACTGGGTTGGTGTAGGTCTTTATAAGCGTCTGCTTTTCTGATGTCCTGAAAGCTCAACTCTTGTGCTGCACAGTATGACACATTGGAAAACCAGGATGTTCACTATGATCACAGCAGACAGCAGTTTGGTGTACTCAACTCTCAAACTGTCCATAGTGTTGCCAGTGTCACCTCTTTTCTTCTTTGATTTTGGCAATCAACAGAAGAGCATGCTGCATGCACTACTAGCTCATTAAAACTGAGACCAGAAGAAAGTATACTGTGAATTACTTCCAAGAAGAAACCAGGCTACTAGATCAAACCCAAATTGTTTTGGAAATAGAAACAAGACCTGACATGCAACCATAGCAGAGCAAACGACAGAGCAAAAGGACTCTGGAAGAAATCAAAACCATTAACTTATAGCCAATAAACATGACCCAGGAGAGAGCAGCAGAGAATTTTTTTTAACAAACAACAAAGGCAATAAAACAAATAAGGCATTAAACTCTCCAAACCCCCTTCCCCGTATCATGATGCATTATTTGTGGTTATCAAACATGACTTTCGAGCTGTTTTACAATCACTAACTGCGCATGCTTCTATATATACCTACAATATTCAAATTTTGTTTGTTTGTAAAAGGCAACTTGATTTCTATCTGTGACTCAAAAGATCACATCCATGGTTATATTCGCATCGTTGCAGTAGGTGTTAAAAGGCAAGGGCTGGAGGTGGGATCTCCCCCTCCAGTAGTCCCCCTGCTTTTAACAGTTAATAACAGGCTGGGAATTGCCAATTCTGGCTCCCAGCAAGTCCTTGGGTGAGGCCCTTACTGGGAGCTCATAAGGATGATGGGTGCCAGAATCAGCAGTACCAGCCCCATTATCTAGTTCATTATCCTACATTAAAGTTGGCATGATGAGATCCTAGGGTATGGAACAACAGTTCTATCTTTTGTAAAACAATCAAAGGCTGCCAAAAATTACACTGCAAGCATTTATTATGGACGCGCACACACACACACACACATTAATGACATTTACCACAAATTATTTTGTTGTAAAGAAAAATGTTTAGTATTTCAACTGACTTGCGAAACTTCTTGGGGATGCCGCAAGTTACATGTAACAGAAGCACATATGTACTGGTACTGAATGGCAGAGGCATTCACAAACATGAATCTGCCAGATCTTTCATTTGTGAATGCAGATGAAAATCTAGTATATGAAGCTCATTTCATATTACTACTCACAGTTTGGTTCTGCCTTAAATCCTGTTCCAGTGAGAAATAAGATCTCATAAATGCTTTTGTCTCTTCTAAAATCATTGTAGTTTGCGCTGAAGACAAGAGAACATGAAGACTACTAGGTAATACACTACTGGAGAACCCTAGTTTCTAACTTTTAATTTTTTTCTGTTCCAGGGAGAAGGGGTTTTTTTTTTTTTTTGGCCCAGTTTTGTGATGTAGCCTACCCACACAGCATGCTGGGCTGGGCGATCATCCACAAGAGGAATTAGCCAAATTTGGCTATAATTCAGAGAGGAAAGTTTGAAAATTTGAAGAATCCTGCTGCATTTTGGTGACCTGCTGGAACCTATTGTCTAAATATGGCGATTTCAGGGGAATAATCCCACCTTGGTGCATTTTTTCCCCAAAAGTCCTTGGGATGAGTCACACTGGATTTTTGGCAACCAGAAAAAAGAAATGATGGCCTGGAGTTGCGATATGGATCTTGGAAGCTCACTGCCACAAATTAACAAATACGGAAGAATTCAATGCCTAAGGTGAACTAGCACTTCTACTGGTACCACAGTAAAATCCCCCCAAGAGTTTTGGGTTGCTTCTAAACATCATCGAACATCCGTTCCCTAAACTAAAACCCTAACATTTGAGCTCCTGACAATGGCTCTAACATTTTGGAACTTTGGTCAGCAATACCATTGAGCTACATTGTTTGTTAATTTGGATTGTCTCAAAGCCCTTGGGTGTGGCTCTCACGGGCACCAGATGCTGGTTTAAGATCTATACTCTGCAACAGAAAAAGTTGTGGGCAAGTTGTATGTCACAATGTATGTTGGGTTCTACATACTATATGTACAACGTTTCTCTCAGAGAGCAAGAAGCAAAAACATGACTTGAAGATGTATCCTAGATATCTAAGTACTGTGGCATCCAAAAGGAGGCTGCAGAAACCTGAAGGAACATTTAATATTTCTCTTCTTCAGTCCAGGCTTTGTGAGTTGGTGACTAGCTCCTCATGAACTCACAATGTATGTCTGCAAAGTTTTTTGTTTGCAGATTTCCCAATTGTAATATTGAGACATAACCCTGAAGAAAGTTTAGGCTGCTATGCCTTGGTCTTTTTCAAGTCCTATGGTCCATTGAGGGTTGGCTTGTGTAGTACTCTTTGTCTTGGAGTCAATTACTAGTCTCTCACAATGCTGATGCCCTGCAGTATATACCTGGAGTTTCTGTGACCTGGTTGTGATATTGAAATTCTGTGAATAAATGTTGCCTTCCACAGAAACATGTGGCAACCCAAATGAACGCAAATAACAGGATATTTTGCCATTTAACAGGAAATAGTATCACTCACTTGTGAAGAAACATTCAGTACCTCAAGCAGAGTAGACTTAGTTATAACCCTACATTAAAATCACTTTTGCTGCAGGCAGAAGTAGGTGATGGAGAATAGAGATTGGAGTACTTGTAAATTGTTCTGGATTCAAGGAAGTTGGTGAATGTTGACAACATGATAAATGCTGAGCTGGCAGTGGACTGATGACCACAACAATGGAGAAACATCTGAAAATAGTCATGCCATGACCAGATCCCCATGATGATAACTGAATTTGTAGTTGCTTATATCTTTATATAGCCAACAGTGTGGAGCTCATTTGCTAACAAATTTAGAACTTGGATTTGTGCTACTCTGGTTTGGGAGTAGGATTTAGAACTCTCAAAATGAATTACAGTATTTGATGCTGTAAATACAGTGTAGAACTTTGGGCATGTAGAACAATTGGGCATAGAACTCTCAACATGGTACAATTTTTCTGTGGTAGACTGCACAATTTGTGCTGTAACAGACTGTGGAGTTCAGAGAATTTGTCTTCCACATCGGGTTTTGAATCTGTACGTAGTGTGACTGTAACCAAATCATTGGAAGAGAGTGTAGACTTTGTCAAGCTTGGGATTTTGTAGTTTATTGCACACAAATGTGTGTATGCTGGACAATTTCTTGAGTGATTATGATCATGTGCACAACCAACATCAATAGAAAGACAAAGAGAAATCGGAGAAATAGTGGAAAACTTGACAAAAGAGAGTTTAGTATATGCTACTGAAACCTGATTTAGGATTTAAAAGAGTAATTGCCTGGAGGGTTTGTATAACTTTCCTTTATGCATGGTTTACAAACAAAGTTATCATAGTATCACTTATACTGAAAAGTTTTGGAAACAAACATGATCACACTGACCAAAACTTTTGAACCGAAAACATAGATCAGTACTATGCAACTTAGGGATACCTTAGTTTATTGCAACTAGGTATTAAAAAATTGCAGTTTACCAGGCTTGACCACAGGTGAAGAAAGTTGGAGAGAGAGTCTATGTCAGTATCCATGTCCGTAACAACAACAACAAATAGTGTCACCCACCAAACCCAGTGTGCATGACACTATTTATATGTTTTTTCTTCCTCTAGTCCCAACAACCAGGACACGGATCCCTATGATGAGCTGTTGGACAAGTTAAAATTGAAATTTCGTTCTCTTTTCCCCTTTCCATTTGTTAATGTTGTTCCAACTTTTTCAATGCAATAAACTTACACATTGCACAAGCTCAACTAAATGCACACCATGTTCTGTATCCCTGACAGTTGCATACTTTGCACACCCAAAGCTGCTCACCAGCCAAGCAATGTATGAAACCATTTGTTTTAGTAGTTTGCCAAGTTGACTTTGGCGGGCATAAGTCCATGTCCACTTTACCAGATCACCAAGTACACATTGCCAAGTCACCAAGTCGCCAAGTCCACATTGCCAAATTGTCAAGTCCATGTCATCAAAGTCACCAATTTGCGAAGTGCACATTGCCAAATTGTCAAGTCCACATCATCAATGCCACATTGCCAAGTCACCAAGCCGTCAAGTGCACATTGTCAAATTGTCAAGTCCATGTCATCAATGCCGCATTGCCAAGTCACCTTCCACTTGCAGGTTGCCCGTCAAACTGTCCAAAATTATGAAAGACTACGGATGGCCCCATTCATGAATATTTTTCCTGACCTTCTTGACTTCTATTTGAATCTCAAGAGCACTGTCCCAAAAAGAAGATTGCCCACAATTAAGAATTTCGGTGGCTCCCTCACTCAGATGAAGGGCTCACTTGGGTGACTCCTTTGACTATGTTTCTAACTTCATTCATTTTTTTTGATTTCATAAATGAACATCCATGAAATATCAAATTTTAAATTTCCTTATATCATGTTTGAATAAATGGATAACCTTTCATCCATTCACTTTTGTAGAAAACATTTCTTGGATGAATTAATAGATTTTCATGAATGAAAATTCATGATATTTTAAGATGAAAAAATAAAATAAAATATCAATTTTAATTTATTTCATCTATGGAAAATAGTTCATTCATTGATTTGTTTACATATGTATTAAAATATTTAAGTATTAGTTGTTAGTAGGTTCAATTAGTAAGTTAGTAAATGATTTAATACTAAAAAATGAATTAATAATTAAATGTGATAGATCCTTTCACACCATCAATAGTTGAATCATTTTGAAAAAAATGACACTTTAGTTGGGTATTTGCTTTACTACCTGTCAATTATTTAGTTGAAGGATATGCTAAATACAGATGGTATGTTAAAAAAAAAGTATTATCACATGATCTTATCATGTTCAATTGCACCCTCATCATTCCTCACAACTTGAAATACTAAAACTAAAATTTTAAATAAATATAAGATATCAAAATTTGATGCAAAAAATAATAATTACAATGTTTTAAATATGTGCACATTAAAAAATAAAATAATGATAAGATGAGAGAAAAACAATTTTTTCACATAATATCCCCTCAAACAATACATTATTTGACATAGGTAATGTAAAATTTTAACATTTGGTGTCCTCCTTGGGCAAAAATTGGGTCACGACATAACTTGATAACCAATTATTGTCATCAAAAGTTAATATTCTATCCCACTAATTATCAAACCTTTTGCAATTGGAAACATAAGGACATATGGTATTTTGTTCCATAGAATCTAGTCAATTAATAGATATGTGACCTTCAAAACACACACATTATTTCATGTTTAGTACTTTAAAAACACCATCATGTCCCCTTGCATTAGTCCAATTACTCCTTCGTTCTTTGGAGTGACTAGAAGAATATGAATGTAATTTAAACATTTGATATCACAAAAATCACAAGACTAACCAACCACTTTCAATTCATAATTACCCTACTACTTATGATCAAACAAATTGTTCTGAACCAAAAATTCATTTGTAGGACATCAAACAACTATACACAACTAGTATCTCATTATCAACTTTTTTCATAGTTTTTCCAACCTAGACAAAACAATTCCTCCATTCCTACATCAAATTATGTAGAAGCACAACCAACTTAATTGGGAACCTCAACATGCCTAATTTTGTCATCATTTTCATTTGAACAAGCCCTACTTGTTTTACAAGGGCATGCACCACATAATGATAAACTCATGCACAATATAAATCTTGAGTATTCCTCAAGACTATATGGTACATAAACTCACTAAAAACCTAAATCATTTTAACACATGAATCAATTAGCAATTACTTCCTTAGAAGCTCCATATGAAGTTCCAACAAGAGCAAGAAGTAACACACCTTCATTGTCTTCCTCAATTAGTTTTCTATTACATTCATCATCAAAAATTAAAAAATTGCACTCCATCTACAATAACAAAAATTGAGTACTTAACTTATTTGACACCCTCTTTTTCTTCTACCCTTGTGCCATTGCCTTGTAACCTTGTTAAGACCACAACTGCAACCCTATCTCCCACTCACACCACCAAACGTGAGAAATAAATAAATGATCACTTGCATAAATGTTCTCTTTGTGTTTGCACCTTCACATGCACTTTCACCATGAACATAAGAATGTAAGCATTGTTTGCACACACAAACTTTCACATTACTCACATCAAAGTTCTTCAAATTTACCATAGACTTGGCAACAATTCAAATTTTCTCTATTTTGATGCAAAATCTAGTTTGTCACCAATTGGTTTCATTTGTTTCAATTTTGTCCCTCATTAGAAATCTTGACCCCACTTTGCATTGAATTAAGGATTGTGGTAGTGAAATTTTGTTACTTTATAGACCATTTTAATATTTTCCCTTTAAAAGAAGGGGGAACCAACATGGATGAACCTATACACTTTTCTTTTGTGTATTTCCCTAAACCAAAGATCTTTAACATTGGAGGTTGGTAGTTTCATTTGGGGTGAAAACAAATGCTTTTGGAACTTGAGATTAAACTTGTCATTAGATGGAATTAATGTTTTATTAACGATTATGATATATTGATTTTTTTTCAACAATGTTACATGTAAAGTAATGCTTGAGGAGCAAGGAGTTTCAAAAGTAAGAGCCCATTCAAGGTGTAATTGAAGGGTGCTTAATTGCTTCATTCCAAAGGCATTATTGAACATAAAAAATTGATGCAATTTTTTTGAGATATTTGATGAGTACCCTTTGTGTATCACAAATAAATGATGCAAAATTTTTGGAAAACAAAATGCCCTCACTTGAAAGCATTTCATTTTTAAAAATGCACCATGGAATTTTACATTTTATAAGTGCACTAAAAAAAATCTTGGAGGTTTTTCCATATATTATATTCCACTTATTGAATACATAATGAATTGAACATGGGGCATGAACTTACAGCATTGCAAACCTCACTAGTCACACATCAAATTCAAAACCAAGGTCATCGAAACCAAGCATGAAAAAATCTGCATGTTAGATTGGACCAAATTCATCATCATTTATTGGCAATTCTCATAGGGAAAAAACTACGCATTGGTGTAGGATCTGATAATAAAATTGTTGCTTGAACTTGACCCAATGTAAAAATCACATCTAAAATATTATGTGTGCATATTATCGATGGAAATCTTCCATAGAAGTGTAAGCATCTAGATGAAAAGTTCTAGATTCGGGAATGGAAGTTTTTAGTTTAAACTTGCCACAAAGGTAGAGTCATTCAACAACCAGTTGCTTGTTTTTTATTGTTTAACATTAGGTTGAAATAAGCACCATGGGAACCCACAAAATTACAAGCAATTAAAGCCAAATAGGGTACCATGGGACACAACATAAATATAGACAAGTGAACAACAATATAGACACCCCATGATTTGGTAGCTAAAGTAAGAAATTGACTAACTTTGTGAATTCTATTGAAACTTTATGAAAATATGTGGGAATTTAGAACACATGTTGTTGGTAAAGCAGGCAAAAAAAAATGAAGTCAAGGAAAGCAAGGACTTTAGTTACATCCATTGAATTTAGACTATTGAATACAAATATGTATACAATAATAGTAGGTGATTTTTTTAGGGTGGCAAATTTTTAGCTATTTTGCAAAGAAAATTGAGAATGTTTTTGGAAAGTGTGTTTTTCAATGTAAAATGTGTTTTTCACCAAAAAATCATGAAATTTTAATCATAATGATTTCTCAAAATTGATTTAGATAAAGATAACTTTAAGTTTCATAAATCATTGTTTGAACAATTTCAGTAAATTGTCCTTTGGACAATTTTTATAAATCGTTATTTGAATAGTTCCAATAAATTTTCCTTTGGACAATTCCAAATTAAAATTTGTTTAGTTGATTCCCAAGTAAAGAAGAATGGAAAGGCATTTTTTCTTCAACATCATGGTCACAAGCAAATTTTCAATATCTTTTGCACCAATTTATATCCCATTTCTTTTCAATTGAATTTGAATTGTTCATTTAAATCCAATTGAACTTTAATTGAATCAAATTTGAATTCCATTCAATGTAGTTGAATTTCAGTTCAATCCATTTGAATTCAATTTACGAATTTGAATTGAATTGAATTGAATTAAATTGAAGAATTTAAATTAAACCCAATTCAATTCAAGTTACATTTAATGTTATCCAATATTTTGAATTGAACGGAACTTAAATTTTTTTACAAAGAATCAATTCATTCTTTTCATTAGTTGATCATCACTAGTAGCATGTAGCAATGTGGATCACAAGTGCAAAATTATAAATAAAACACTAGTGATATAAAAACTTCAAACAAGCAACGAGTCACATAATGGCTTTGCCCTTTAAATGATATTTGCAAGGATGACAAATATTCTACATACTAAATTGCTGGTTAGCATGGTGAAGCCCAAGTGAAACCTTGAGTTGTGTGGAAATGTTTCTACACCTAGTAGACACCACATCACCTTAGATTATATGGATACCAAACTTTGGCTATGAGTTATGCTCAAAATGTTTCTATAGTAGACTCCACATGACCCTAGAATGTAGGGATACCAAACTTTGGCCCATTTCTGGGTGCAACACAATGTCTCTAGTATCTACTTTGGACCCTGAAGGGCAGAGCCAACAAAAGAAAAGAAAGGAAAAAAAAAAAAAAACACTTAGTATTAAGTACCAACGACGAAAAAACATGAAACCCTAATTGCTCAGGGGCACAAGACTGGGCGTGCCGCGAAAGCAAAAGCAGTGCGCGCGAGAAGAAAACAAGCTGAGACGAGGAGCGGATCTCAGCGGCATAAAGATCACAGCAGGGATTTTGGGTGGTGTTGCAGAGCAGGGAGCGATGCATTCGTTGATGTTCCGGGCAAATGCGGTGCTCACCTTCGGCATCACTCTGCTGGCTGCACTATGTTGTTTGGCTTCTCTTTCCGACAACTTGCATTACACTTCGCCTTCCGTCGATCTCCAGGTATGCGTCTCAATCACTGTCCTAACGTAGCCGTTCTTCAATCCCTCCTAAGGTTCCTGGCATTACCTTTCCTTCTCACTTATGCATCTACTTGCTATGAGATGTAGTCTGGCTTTTCGAGTCTAGGTTTCCTGTGATGGTCGAATCCAAGGCTTTTGTTACAGAGTGTTCGGTTTCTGCGTGTGTGTAGTGCTTTAAGGTTGGAATTTCAAGTCATTTGGTTCAAGTTTCCGACTCTTTGCCTCTAGTGTTGCTGAAATCTGCAAATTCTTAAAGAAGCCTCTCTGTCTGCATGCCCTTGGGGTAAATTTCAGGTTATTGCGAACTTGCGGCTGTTTTGTATCATCAATTTGACTTTGGAATCCCTGATTCACCAACATTTTGTTTCTGCTGGCAAATCTGACGTATTAAATTATTCTTATGTGCTTGTGCATCCGCAAGCATTTGGCAGGATTCAGGTGTCCAAAACTTTGATGGTAAGGATATTACAATTTTATGAAATCTGGTTGGGTTGAGGTGGAACAGATTTTGCATGTGGAATCTTTCCAAAGGTTACCAAATGGCAATGACGAGGTATATCTTTTTCCATTCTGTGTATGCTTTGTATATTGCTAATCTGTTCCTTCTGTCATGTTGGATTTTCAGCTTTATGTGGAACAATCAAGATGCTTGAAAATAATTCTAGCTTTCAGTAATAACCACAATAGAGTGGCAGAATGAGTTTTCATGTATGCCCATCAAAACCTGAGGTGTTGAAACCACAATCTTGCAAGCAGGGACTGTATCAAGTGCACCAAAGTTTTAAGCCATGCCCTAAAAAATATGCACTAATTCTGATCCTTTTGAAGATGCCAAAGACAGCTGCTCAGTTGCAGTCATTTGCAGTCAATTGTTTGTGGATCAGCTCATTTGTTGTGGGAAATCACCATTTGGTTGCAGGTGAAGTTAATTTTAAATATTACAGCAGACCTTCAATCGTTATTCACATGGAATACAAAACAGGTATGGCTGTTGTTCCTTGCACACTTGCCATCAAGGAATAGTTACAAAAAGCTATGGAGAATAATTGGTTGACAAGCTGTGACTGCTGCCTTGATTCCAGCTTTTTGTGTTTGTTGCTGCTGAGTATGCAACTCCAAAGAATGTGCTAAACCAGGTGAATTTCAAATCTCAATTTAAACTTCTTCATTTATTTCTCTCAGTATTGTTTGGTTTGTAACCTTTGAGTTAACTTTGTAATGTAAATTGAAAGTTAGTGTCACTCTAACTAGTGTTGCCTCTTGGTCAGGTATCTTTGTGGGACATTATTGTGGAGAGAAAAGAGAATGCCACCATTTGGCGTCGCACTCGCAATAAATACAGCTTTGTTGATCAGGTTAGTATCTTGAACTCAGTTTTACTTCTTGATTGCAGCATGTTCATAGGCCTTTATGCCCAGCTTGTTAAGCCCGGAACTTGAGAATTAATTCAAAGGAGGTAGTTCTATCCACAAGCCATCATGCCTTGATGGGATTCTGTGACTTCAGTTAGGTAAAGTATTCCACTTCTTGAAGCTGAGACTTTGGCAAATGGGACTTTCATGTCTCAACAGACCAGCATTTCCAGAGAAAAATTAGATTCAAACACTATGTTGGTCACATTTTGATCTCTGATTTTGAATTGCATTGAACGCAACACATCCTTTGTTTCAGAGCCTGAGGTGAAAAATTGGTTTGCTGAAATGTTTTTGTCAAGTTTGTGGACTGACTTCTTGGATCCCACTGTTTGTTCTTTCAGAAGCAGCATGTCAAAATGTTTGGTTGTGCCATGTGATGCAGGGGAATAACTTGCGGGGTCTTGATTTCAACTTAACTATGTACTGGAATGTAATGCCTCTAACAGGTGCCTTGTATACTGGAAAATTTGTTGTTCCTGGTTTTAAGCTTCCTCAACAGTACAGGTAGTACAAGACTGCTATCTCATGTGTCTGCATCTTATTGTCAGCAGTTCTCAAGGGAGAGGTGACTTTTGTTCCTCTGGTAGTTTATTATAGATGGTGTTGTAAAACAGTGCAAACTCCAGGGTTAGACATCCCAATCAATTATGAACTTGTAGAGACAGTTTTTGCTGAAGAGAGATGCTTAGTACTCTTCAAAATTTAGCTCTTGCTTGCAATTTGAATTACCAGGTTTGAGAGTGCCAGTCCTTCATACATTCAATGTCTCCATGAGAGTTTGAATGGGGTTCAACCACTAAATTCCAGTTAACTATGTGTTTCAAATAGCTGTAAGGTGCAGCTATGTACTGACTGTGAGGTAATGTAGAGATATATCACTCTGATCATATGGAAAGTTTTTGCAAACTGGTGAAATCCATGGTTGCATTGGTGTTTGATAGTCACAATTGTGACAATGGAGTCTTTGGTGAACAGTTATTATGGTGTATCTTCCCTTTGAAAGGTGTAGTCAAGCAGACAGAAACTGTGTGGCACAAAGGCTCCTGTAGTTGGGGAAGTATTTCATAGACATTGCAGAAGTTTTCTCATAGCATATGAACCATGTTGCAGTGTGCCAAGTTCTTGTGCAATCCCGGGAATGGTTGGAGATCTTCCTTTGTGACTTTGAATTGGTTGCACATCTCATTCCTAGAACATGACCAAACACAAGCAAATAGGTTCATTACAGTGCTTTGAGCACCAGAATACAATGAGAAATCTCTGGCTCATAATAACAAAAATTTCTTTAGTGTGCATTTTCAGTGAATACCTTATCTATAAAGTGGGGTGAAATTTCTACCACACTTAGCAGACTACAAGGATCTCAATTCAATGAAATCCTTTACTCTTTCCCATTGAGCTAGCCCAACTTCAGTTGTGCTCTAGCATGCTTGGTGAAACACTTAGCCAACACAAGTTTCTATTAGTACAAACCATTCTGTAAACTTCTCTGGAGGGATAAGAAGCAAGTTTTCAAAACAAAAAGTGGCTGTGCAAGTGAGCAGTAAAAGAGAGAAAATAGACGCTAAGACTGTCACCTTTTGATGCTGCCTCTGTTTCAATCATTGCACCCTGGGTCTGGCAGACCAACCTAGAAAGTTAGGTGTGTTGTGCAGGCAGTGCACAGACATGTTTCAGTCTCCTGGATGCACTCCCTCCCCATTTGTGCTCTATGGATGGGCTGCTTGCACCACTGATGAGTACTCACACTCCCTTAATATTGTTGACAATCATATCCTTCCATCAAAACACCAACAAGGTGAGTATGCAAAGAAAGTAGGAGAGGTAAAATTGGGATTGCCAAGAGTGAGTGTGCATGTGATGAAGCTTTGTTGAGATTCACATGAAGGGACAGAGACTTGGATGGATGAAATCCTCATACCTTTCATGTTGATGTTTGGCTGAATGCAAATGAACTTCCACTGAATGCAACCAGCCTTTCCCACCTGATAAAATTTACTTCTTGCTGAATGCAAATGAATTTCAGGGTTTTCTCCTACTTTGCAAGTTCATTGATGTGAATACATTCCTTCTTTCTGGGGTTTGATAGTTAATTGCTGTGCATAGAGCCTGAGAGTTCGTCAGGCAGAATGCCTACTGTAGAACTTATCAAAGCATTGAACAAGGCAACAAAAGCTTCATTTAAATTTCAGCATCCAATTGCAATAGCCTTCCTGGCAAACTAGAAGCCTAGATCAAGCCCATCTCGATTTTAGGTTCATTGAAAGGAGATATGTCTTCTCAGTGCAACAAATCACTTGATTTGGCCTGGAACCAAAGAGCATATCTGTCCAAATTCCCATCATCAGTTTGCAGGTATTGAAGCATCAAGGTGTTTCTCCCACAGGTTGTGCATAACTTTGAGTGCACACGCTATGAGTGAGCTGAGTTGCCATCTCGTCGAGGATTGCTTAAAAGCCCATTTCAGTTTTTGGGTGGCACTATTGACTCCCATATGCTCTCTCCAACTGCTTGCACCTCTTCTGCCATTCTTTGCAACATCCCTGGAGCCTTGACTGCAGAGTCAACTGACTCTGGTGTTAAATTGTCACTTCCTGCTCCTCCTTTTAATTCCATACTCTGCATTGAGTCAACAATAGAATGGGTGAATATCATCCAGCGTTCAGTCTTTACAATCTCTGGGGGTCTGATTCTGTTCTGGAACCATTCCTTTGGTTCAGGATCAACCAAGGGTTTCACAGGTTTTATAGACCATTGTGTGGAAATCTTGAAACTAGCAAATATATCTATTTTCGAATTGAATGCAGAATACCTTGAAGTTCATGTCCAGGCGTGTATTACATCACAAAAAAATTCTTTTGTTTTGCATTCAAACCAATAAACGTGACTTCTTCCAGGACTTGATACTGTTCACTCTCCCTTGATGGCTTATGCTGTGTTGATTGCACAACAACTTTGGTTAATGTACTTCCTCCTCTCTGTCTCGACTCTCCACTCAACACACATATCTACCCATAGTTACATCTTCTGCTCTGATGCTCTGCTGCCAACAGAACCCAACAGAAGCTGGGCTCGTTGCCCCACATTCTTTGGCTGTTCCAACATCTGGATTGTGATACTGCCAAGCTCAATTTCTAGCACTACATCTTCCTAACGCACCCTGAAAATTCATCACGCTACATTAATGTGGATTCCCCCTCATTAGAGACATGGAATCTGCAAAGAAATCGCGCATACACTTGTGGCTCTGTAGGGAGGATTCATCCTCTAGAATACAAGTCCTGAAGAGATAAAGCTCACCTTGGAGTCGGCAACTGGTTTGAAAGTCTCGTCCTTCATGGGATTAGATGCACTCGCAGTCTCCTCACTCCCTTTTCTAATCTCTGCCATTTCGTTTGAAGCCCTAGACCAACAGAACAGCGGTGAAACAGCCTCTAGCGATGATGGGGTGCGGGAACAGGTTTGCTAACCAAAACCTTCTATCTACGACAACAGAGGAAAACCTTGCCAAAATCGTTGAATCAGTAGAGCTCGTTGTGAACCTCGGCAGAATCGTTGATTCCCTTGGAGCTCCTTGCTAACCTGCCAAAATCGTTGAATCAGTAAGAGCTCCTTGCAAACCTCGCCAATATCGTTGAATCAGAAAGAGCTCCTTGCTAACTCCGCCAAAATTCGTTGAATCAGTAAAGAGTTCGTTGCAGTGTTTTCTCTAACAGATGGTTTGGTTTTGTGGTGTGCAGCCTACCTCATCATGCAAGACAAAATTACCCCATCCGCACGAAACTTGGCTGATATTTTGTGAAACGTACAAAAGACTTGAGTTCTGCTAAATGCAGCTGTGGACTCTGCAACAAGTTAAACGCAGTTTATTAGTCTCCAATACAAAGAGGACACGCGTTTGGGCATGCTGGTGCCTAATAAGTGGTGCTAACTGAAGAGGAGGTTTTCTTTGTGTTTATTATACGATTTCCCAATGTTCATCCATTGTCCAACTTGTTTGGATTCAGTTTCTCAAAGTTCATCCATCGTCAACCCTTTTTTCGGATTCAATTTCTCAAGCTTCATCTAACTTTTTCAGATTTCAACTTTCATCCATTGTCAGATATTTTCAAATAAGTTTTTATTTTTTCAAAAAAAAAACATTTTATGAAAGATACTATTTGGAAGAAATTGACCTTTTTCCATAAAGATTCAATAATTAAAAGAGTTAATCATAAGGAAAGTACATTTAAAAAACCTTTGTAATTAAAGTTGGCTGATTGTGGGACATTGAGCTTGGACTTAAGTCTTGTTCATCTTCATTCCCCTTTTCGCCATCTTCTTCTTGTGACCTCTAGCAAAAAAGTTCCTCAGGTTGCCCAATACCAAGCAAACAAACATGGGGTATGTCACACTGTGGCCTTGCCATTTACATTAAAAAGTATTTTAAGGCAAAAGAAGAATTATGGAAACTCAGATATTTCAACGTGCCAAAATATAATCTTCAAAAAATCCTCTAAACGAAACCAAAATCCTCCAAGATATTATAACTCTATAACTAATCTTAAGTTTCAACACAAGCCAAAATATCATCTTTCAAAAGCCCTCATATCAAAATAGATCTATTATTTAGGGGCCAAAATCCATTAAGCTACTATACTCTATAATGAATCTAAACACAATATCCTTGCCCTGATAGGCAAGGCCAACAAATATAGGGGCTCTTCACCAAAATAAATTGCAATAACAACAAGCAGCTTGTCACTGACTGGCTCAGAGCCTCTGCCACTCAGCGTTTTTCCTGGACTTTTTGACGTTTCTTTGGTTGGTTTTTAGTATAAAATGGTAGAGTATTCTTGGTGAACTTGAATTTTTTTTCTCACACATGAATGTCAGAAGTAATGAATTATTTTGATCCTTCTCACTAAGATGACTTTTTCATTTTTGAGTGCATATGATGATGATTGTTGCACCAAAATAGCAAATGGCAGCTATGCAAAGATAAATAAAATATGAAGTTGGTGAAAGTCCATCACAAAAATGTTTTTTTTTACAAATTTAAAGACAGACGATAAGATCCAGCCTAAAACATCAAATGAAGTTCAAAACTTTAAAAACCTGAACTAAAAAACTAAATTAACTCACATTTCAAAACTCAATTCTGCAAATGCATTGACCTAAAACAAGTGCAAGATATTTTTTTAATGACAACTGCAACCAAGGATTCTCGTAGAGAAGGAAGTACAAAAAAAAAGTACAATCCTTTTTCAAGGGACATCACCTAGGCCTCCAATGAATCAACACTTGCACATGATAAAAACAAAATATCCTGAAATCTATTTACTGTAAATTGTTTGTAAACATTATAAATATCCTATTCTCAGACTAAATCAGGTGTGTCCCCAAGTACAAATCTAACATTTTTCAAGCTTAACATGGCCACTAAGAAGCATCACTCAAAACTAGAAGGTACCACTGGTGTGGGTGCCAGTTCACCTTGGGCTCAAAGCTCTAAAGATTTTGTGAAATCATATAACACAAGAAAAAATAATGTAATTCATCCCAACAATGACCGTGTGAATAGATGCACACTTCATCTATGCAGCAACAATTCAACCCTTAACCTTGCAATGAAAAATGAGCGAAGTGACCAATCTATCTAGATGACTTTAACTTCTATTTGATGATCTAAACTATCAATTAGTATCATGTAAGGACTACCATGGCATGAAAAATAGATGAATCTTGACAAAATTTTCATTTTTATCTGTCTATTTTCCTTACTACTTTTTCCACCCATATTTTTATGATAACATTTTGACTATTTTTAGTGACCAAAAAAACACTGCTACCCCTTATGACAAGTTTATTAAACCAGCAACAGTTAGAATAAGGAAACCATCCATGAAGTTCCCAAAAATTTAACTCACAACTTACAAGGTAACAGTAGACTAACTAATGGCGAACATTCATTGAAATGTGGGGCACAATGAAAACTACATTATTCTGGTAGTCTCTCCCTTACAGGCAGGGTTTTTGTTTCAATTTTGGGACATCCCAAATTTGGCAAATTTTTCTAAAAAATTAGCAAAATTAGTCGAATTTACACTAGAAAAACAAAAACTACCAAAAATTTGTCCAAAAAATGACTGCTTATTGTTTACAGGAAAAGCCAAATAAGGGAAAACATCAAGATCTCTCTGTTGCCACCATCCCATTGTCTTTCTCCACGTGCCTCGTCCTCGCAAGCAGATGCCGGCAAGAGTTTCTGGAGAGCTCAGCACGTGGCGCAGAAAGCACTATCCAAGTACCACTCGACACTTGTCCCCCTTCTCTTTTCCCTTTTCGTCTCTTTCTTTCCAGGGAAGGTTTGATCTTGTCTTTCTGGAAGCCCACGGAGCAAAGTTACGATATTTTGCAAACTCAATTCCTTTTGCCTTGAAGAGCTCGACACTTTAAAGGTTTCACTTTGTGAAATTTTTTGTCAAAATATTCAAGCGAATTGCTGAACTGCAGTGCAGACCTAGCTTCCGATTAGTGTGTGAAGAGTGTTGATTTTTGTGGTTGTTGTCGATAATAGTGGCGCTGGCAGAGATTCTGAAAAAGCCTCAAAGGAGCTAAGAATTGTTGACGAATGTGGTTGGGCTTTGAGCTGTCTTGTTGTTGTGAATGAATGGTCCATGTGTTTTGTTTTTTTTGGGAGCACAGTCTGTTGACGTTGGAGGACTGATTCTGTTGGAGGTTTGAAGAAGTTCTCGCCAGGTTTGGAGTTGTGTGGGCTTTTGACGTTTGGTAGATTTGGTGTGTAGAGTGGTCGTAGAGATTGTGTGTGTGCCATTCCGAGCTTCTGAGGTTCTACAGAACAAATGGCGGAACCGCTTCGATCCACAGATGGCAGGTTGAGAGAAGAGGAAGGCAAGGACGGTACTGAGTTCCACAGTGATCAGTCTTCCGGCGTACATGTGGAGTCAAAAGTAGAAGGTAAGATGAGAAGTCGTCTTGTGCTGTCAAGGCCCTCTAAGAGAATGGTTTGAGAGGGCAAGAAGAATATCAGGAGCGAGTTTCGTTGACTCTGGATTTCATTGTGAACTTGTTGTGTTCTCTACATCGTTCCGATTTTGGATTTTCTACTGAATTTCTTGCTCGGTGCAGACGACGGCAATCACTCAACTCTGGTGCAGAAACTCAAAGGTAGATTTGCGGACACTGGGGACCGCTTGAAGGGCAAGGAGAGCTCAGAGAAAGAAGACCCGCATCCCGAACTTGGCAACTTGAGACCGGCAACAGGGAGTGCTGATAGTGTTGGATCCAATCCTCAAACTGAAGGGAAACAGCATGGAGGGGTGCCAAAAAGTGTGATAGCAAACGACAGCATCTCTCATGGCAAACCTGCAGGTTGGAAATCGGAGATGGCGAGAAGGATTGAGAATTTGGTTTAGTTCCGTTCTTCTGTTTCCTAGACTTGAAACTACTTGACTCTTTGCACGCATCTATGTTCTGATGTATGAAGCCCTTGTTATGAATTTGGTGCAGAGACTAAGGCATCCAAGTCGGTAATACATGAGCATCCATCACTGACAACAGAGGTGACCATAGAGAACGAGCCTGCACCTTCTATGGTCCAAAAACTGAGAAAAAAATTCTCTGAGGCAGAGAACCATCTGAAGGGAAAGGGTACTTCAGAGGAGGAGGATCCTCATCCAGAGCTCGCATATACAAGACCAACACCACAAGAGACAACACCTGGGTTCTTTTCCAAATTGAAAAGCAGCTTTGGTGGAAATAAAAAGGACAGTGCAAAAGGGAAAGATGGCTCAGATGTGCCTTCAGAGGTAGACATATCCAACACACAACCAGCTCATATTTCTCTATCTGCATTTTCTGAGTCTGAGGGTGATGTGTAGACTGCATTTTCTTGAGTACTATGTCACTATTTTGTTTTGTTTTCAATTGTTGATGGTGTGAGGAAGGGTGGAGATGGTAAATTGATCCTGAATTTCTGATGAATCAGGTTGATGGTGGAACACATCCAGCAGTGCAAGAGGCAGAAAAGGGTGTTGACAGCAATGAGTTGGGCACTGGTTATGAAGAGGGTTCAGATGGTTCCATACCCTGAAATGTAACATCTTATGATCAAACCAGACTAGCATAAAAGCTGAGCATGTTTTTTTCTTCTCTGTGCAGCACCTATTCACTTCTCATGTCAAGGTCATTAGTAACTTTTTAGAAACCTTTCCACCATCACAGTGTGTATGAAATTTTTTGGCATCTGGAATTTCATTTCACAGAACAAACCTATTTTTGGATTCACATTGTAGGCATCTCTGTTACGAGGGCAGTCACTCACAAGGTGATTCCAGGAATCTGTAACCTTATCCATGAGCTTATGGTTTATGTGACTTCTGTATGAAGTATGAACCCTGGGATATTGTAGGTTTTGCTTCCATCACTCATTGAATATTTGGAGCACCACTCCAAGTCAGATTGTTTGTATCAGCCACCCAATGAGTACTCACTCATTGACCACAAGCTCTTATCCAAACAAGGATATGTGTCAGTGTGATATTTGGTATATAGATGTGAAGGCCTGCTTTGGTGTGCATTTGTATGAAACTTCTGGGATGAAAGAGAAGGGATTGTAACGACAGCAGTTTCTAAATTTGTTGTTTGGTTTCTTTTGCATATGTGCTCAAAAAACTATAAATCTTCACTGTCAATAATTTCCATTAAGTGTGGGAAAATGAGGAGTCACGACGGGATGTGGATCTGAAAGCAAGGGGGTTAATAATGGTTGAATAAACTGTAGTAAGTTGGTATCCCAAGCTGATGTAATTGAGAATAAATTTCTAAAAACCAACCAGAGTTCCATCTTTATAACCTTTTCGGTTCAAACTATGGTCAGATTCTTCTACCTGACAATTCACAAGATGGGCCTGTAATGATTGATGTATATAGTACTAGCTAAAACACAAACTAAGTACCTCAACACTGAAGATTTTTTTTTGCAGTAACCTGCTCAATGAGGACTGATTATCACAATTTAAACCTCTAGCAGCTGACTATTGCAGGATAATAAGGTTGAGCAATAAATTGTGCAACTTGCAACACCATGCTTCCTCCTCATCCTTCTAACTCTAAACTTCTGGAGAGCTGTGTTTAAACTTCCAGCTTTCTAGCTTTAAGTCATCCTTTTGACCTCCTGATTCACCTCATCTTATAGTGGTATCTCTAGAGTGCCTTTAAACCTTGGTTTTCAAATATTACTTGTCGTATCTATCTTTTATTATTTTTCACTGATACATGATTCTGTATGATTACTCTCTTCTTCAGTTTAAAGCTGCAAGTCATCTCAAATCTTCACCCACAGAGATAGCAAAGAGATTCGGTGATTGAACACGATGAATCAACTCAAACCTCTGTTCCCAGAAGACAGATTGTAAAGCATATGATATGGTTCACCAGTTGCTTAAATTTTAGCAAGACAATCATATGCAATGTGCTAGATGAGGCTACACAATCATTTCAAAGAGGAATGTGGTAGCTTGAACATTATGAGTTCTCTCAGAAATGTGGATAACTAGAATATGAATCCCTCTGAAGAAAACAGAAGGGATTGGTATAATTCTTCATCTCATGATGGGAGATGAGAAGTTCCAGAATCCGTTATATTACTGGCTCAAGTATTTCCTTCTCCTTGCCAAGGAGCATTTAATGCATTGAAGCAGGATTGGGGCAGTTATTTGTCACCATCTGATTGTAACAACTGTGCTGAGTAATCCTGGAACTTTCTCCAGGCCATCAAGGATCTGAAGTTGAAGCCAGCACTCCAGCAAAGGTTGGAGTCCATGATGAATGGGTTCTGTCCTTTGAAGTGATCCCTATTATGAATAGTCCTGAACTCATTGACATTGCAGCAGGGAAAGTTTGTATTGACTTCAAGATTCCAAAGCCAGAGAGATAAAAGTGAAACTGGCAGAAGCCAAATAGATGATATACTTGAAGGGGTTTGCCAAAGGAACAATGCAGGTGGGTGTACATGCTGGCTTTGGATGCTAAGCCATTGATTTGTAAGATGCTTGAAGAAAAAGCTGTGTCATACTCTGAGCCTGAGAAGAAGGTTATGTTATGGTCAGGGGATGACTGTGTTGTTGCTCTTACCGTTCAATGGTACTTGCTCTATGGGGAAAAATAATGCTTCAGCTGAAGAATGCATGGAGAGTATGGAGCTTTTCAATGATGAAGTGTGTCATCACTTTTGTGTGAGGCACTTAAGATAGGGTTCTATAATCTCCAAACAGCCTATCATGATTAAACACTTGCTTGGGGATTGCAGGTATGCATAAGGATCCCATTTGGAGACTCATGGATGTGCAGACATGACTTTTCACTCCTATTTGCCCACACTATGGGGAATATGTTTGGTCTGAGATTTTCCAAAGGGAGTCTTTGGAGTTAAAGTAGGTTGATCTCTGGTGAACACTCCAAATTTTGTTCTCCAGCAAGCTAACAAGTCAGATGTGATTTTAACAGTGAGGAAAGCCCTGCAAAAACAAGCATAATCCAAGACTGTCAAGCGGGTGGTGGAACCTTCCAAGCCATCCATTGCACTCATTTTTATTGCAGAGAAGTATGGTGGGTGGCAAGAGGAACTGCTTGAAGATTTTTCAAGTTTGGGATTCAGAGCTTTGCACCTGATGTAGAAGGCATGGCAGCTGTAAAGAGCAGCTCTCTTGGATAACAGGCAGATTTTGAAGAAGTTCAGTAACAGTACATGCCCTTCATCAAGTTCAAGAAAGGTGAGGTGCTTACAGTTGGTGAGCATGTTTTGGACTTGAAATTACATTTTGGAGAAATTGAAGTAGTCCAGGAAAATGTTGATTTCATTGCAATGCAGATCTTGATAGAGTTGAGCACCCATTCCTCACAGATGCAGATGCTCTAGATAGGGCGGACACACACCACTCCCACCTGAAATAAGCACCATCACCTGGAAATCCAGTTGTAGCATGACTTTTTCTGGCCTCCCATCCCATATCTAGATGCTGACAGCTGTCAAGTTGTTCAGGTAAATGTGTTGATTAAGTATCTACATTGGTCCTTTCAGAGTCAATAGAATGAAACTGCTATTACATTTTACTCTAAGGTGGAATGTTTGTATTCTGGCATACTTGTGAATATGGTTTATCACATGAAGGAATGAAGTGGCACAGAGCCACATGGTTATTACAAGTTCCTGTGGTTTCTGCAAGGCCCAAAAATGGATTGTTGGGAATTCTACATGGTGTTCTCAAATCTGTTGCTGTGGTGGGATTGCATGCCTGTAACTATGATGAAATTGATTGTTCTGATAACTTTGGTGTTTATGCTGGGAATCGTTGCATTATTCTTGGTTGAAATTTTTGATAACTTGGTCTGTGTTGAGCTGTGGTAGTGCACAGCTGATCTGCTGGATTTGGATTTCTGGTTGTACGCAAATGGTAAGAGAAGTTCAAACACAAGATGTGACAGTAGGCACTCACTCTGGCACAACAGCAAACTGAAACTTTGTTGTTAGGTAGAGTGCTGCCAGTGATTGCACATTTAGACACCTCGTCAAATGCATGGCTTGCTCAACATGTTCAGGTTGGGGAATTCAAGAAGACAATGGAACTTTCTCAACAAACGCCAGAAGAGAGTATGGGTCCTGACATTTTCATTTTAGTTCAAGGGCTCAATGCATGTGCTACTCAGCAATTTAAGTGTTGAGATGCATCCATACACAGATAATTGAAAGCAGCCATGAATTGAATATTTGATAGTCTCATTGACATGTGTTCCATATTTGAAAGCAAAGAGGATGCTTTAGGGTTTAAATGGATGTGCGCACTTGATAGGGTTGTTTGAGTGCCACAATTGTGGCATATGTGAAACTTGGGCAAGGACAGAAGGCATTTGAACTATTTTGGCAAATGCAATGGAGAGGAGGGGAACCAAACCCTATATCACCTCTGCAATGACTCTGAATGCATTTGGTAGTGCAGGCAGCTATGAACAGATAAGCAAAAGTGGTTGGCAGTCTGGTGAATTTGTGTGCACTGGTGTGGTTGACATGCATCTAAGGTGGGAGTACAGGGAATGCACAGAGAACATTGAACATGATGCCATGGTTTGAGGCAATGCCATATGTGGGCATGTGTAACCATGCATCAATATTGTGAAGACTTCTTCTCCAACAGTGTTTCTTGTGAATCTTCTGCACAACAGCAATGCAGTAGATGAAAGTCAATCAAGTTAGCTTGTCTGAAGGGGTGCCTTGTCATGATTTGGGATTGTAGATTTGAAGCCTTATATATGTCATGTTAGAAAATTTTCGTCAGATATCTAAATAGGATTCCATGGCTGTACTAGATTCATGAGTGCCAATACCTATAAGCTATCCTTGTATGTGGATTGATGGTCAATGGTTGGGCCTTTCCAAGCATGAGAGAAAGGCTCCAAAGGATGCCTGGTTTGGCTGGACTTCTCTTATTGCCCAGCCAAACCCAATAATTTGCATGGAGGCTCGTGCTTTGCAATTTTCAAAAATCTTTGCATGCCCTCATGTGTCCTAAAATTGCTGTGCACCATATGATTTTCATTATCAAACAGAAGCAGTGATTTTACAATGGGATTGCTTGTGGCAATGAAGTGCCAATGCCCGAGGCTCTGATAAGGCAGCTGTCAAACTGTTGGCTGCACTGTGCATGTACCCTATGCACAGTTGAATTCTAGTGTTTGGATTTGGGCAAAAGTATTGTCGGTTATGTATTGTTTTGCATCCCAAAAGGAGCAATTTTTGTCTACATCAATCAGACAGTCAACATACAGGTTGATCCACGATTATCAATATGAAGCCCAAAAGTCCTCTTCTCAAAGAAGCTGCTGATTTAATTTGCCATATTCTGGGAGAAGTCCATATTCACTTTGTAATTTACTTGAAGGGGCAACAGTTCATATTGCCTTGACAACAGGGGCAGTTTTAGTTCAAGTTGTGAAGAGGTGACATGGCTCTTGTTTGTTGCAATACTTGTCATAATGAGAGAGTGAGATGCAGCTCTCAAATTTAGACCAAATTGGACATACCCTGGCATTCAGTCACAAAATTGGTCCATTTTTCAATGCAGGGGTTTTTGGTTATGCTGGTGTGTATTCTGTCCACATGCTCCCCTTTTAGCAACTACAGTTCCACCATTTGTATTCAAAACAAATCCAATAGAACTAAACTCAATCTGAAATTTTCAATCTGGAATGATAACAAATTCTAAATGCCTTGGAGCATATAACACATCTTCAATCTGCTTTAACCCTCCACCTTCTGCCATCATTTTGATCATGCTTTTAACCTTGATTTCATAACTATTCTCATCTCTTTGATATGTTCCTCAATTAAGGGTTATTGATTTACAAAATTACAAGTAGATGTTGCCTGTATTATTAACAATTACCTACTTTTATTTACTAAAAGGAAATATGAAAAGGAAATTTAAGGTTTGTCCTTTTTCTAGCAGAAAGTGCAATAACCTTAGTTGTACTCCCAACCCCCAATACTTTTTGCTTCATCTCTTCTTGCAATAGAGAATTTTTAACTCTTTCAAGTTTTGAGTGTTAAACATGATATACTTTTGACAATATTGAGTAGACTGTTAATGTGTCAAGGATACCTAAAACACAAGTTCTTGAGCCTCTAATCTTGGAGCTTCTTGTTAATGGTTCTAGCTCAAAATACATATACAGAGTTCATAAGTTTTCCTACAAGGCATATTTCTTCAGACCACATGCCAATTGAACTGTTCTACTCTAGAACTTTTTGGTATCTTGAGTTCACAAGTGATCAGTATCCATTCTTGATAATTGCTTATTGTGGTGTCATATGAATTGTAGGTGATTAGGGAGTGATGCTTCCTTTCAACAGTCATAATGTGTGCATGTCATTAACTTATGAACTGTTGAACGTTATGTGTCATTAGTTTTATGTGTATAACCCGGTTTAAATCTTTAATGTGTGTTTTATTGCCTTTGCAATGGATTATTTATGTCCACAAATTGACTCAATGTGCAACTTGTCAATGATCTGTAAATCAAAGATATGGAGAAAGGCAACAAGAATAATGCTTGTGTTCAATAATTAACAATGTTCATAGTAAAGTGCTTGCCCATGGTAGCTACAAAGGTTGCATAACCAAGTACAACAATGCATTTCCTGTTTCCTAATTCATCTTTTTCTGCACCCATGATGATATGTATGGGAATGTTAAAATTCATCAGATTGTGCACTATATCATTCCAATTTGGCACAATTTAATTTCAATGCGTTTTGATTGTTTGATTCAATTTCAATTTTGGTCTATTTCCTTGTTTGCGCTTATTTGCTTCAATTTTAGTTTTAGATCTGATTTCAATGTTTGTGTTTGTATAATTCAATTTTAGTTTGGAGTCAATTTCCATGTTTATATTCTTTTCATGTTTTTTCAGCATGTGCTTGCCATGATGCATTTCAATTTCAGTGTTTTATTTTCTTGATTCTCTAAGCAATTACAATTGAATCTGCATATGCATACATAGTCTATAAGTTATAACTTGTGTATTTTGTTGATTGGTTAGCTAGGATTACATGACAACACTAGGACTCATTGCTTTGGGCTATTTAGCATGCTTTTAATATTTGTGCACACACTTGTTAGGCTCATGTGGAGCTATCTGATTCTATGACTTGGAGCTACAGAAAGATTTTGATGCTCCATACACATGAAACATAATTGTAGTTGAATGCATGAGCAAAATCTGATTTATTTAGTGTTGTGATAGGTGAAGTGTATGATGGCTATGTGGACAATGACTCATGCATGTTGCAAGAATCTGTTACTAGTCATTAGTGTCAGTTTCCTTAATCTTCAAGTAAGCCATGCACAATAGGCCGTTTTCTTGCCTGTTGTTACAAACCAGGTGTGAGCCACCAGCACTTAAGATTTTTCACATAACTTGGTTTCTAAACATAACTATAAAAGACAACCATCTCCATTAGGTTCCTTTGAAATAAGATGATTACCATAGTACATGGGCAGTTTCAACATGTTTGCATAATTAATTTGACTGTGTGAAGACTCCATATGAAAAATAGAATATTCCAAATATTCTCTATTGTTCTTCACAAAAAAATTTCATTCAAAATTTTTTTGTGGAGAATTTCTACATTTTTCTACAAAATAATATACTTAATGTTGAAGCTACCAAGGCACTATGGTAGCTAGCCTTGAAGTTTATATTGAGAGGAGAGGGAAATCATGAATAGAGTTTGTTGTAGCTCTTCATAACACCAAAGAGACTCAAGAGTTGGAAGCTTTGAAGTTTGAAGGTGATAAACTCAAATGACAAACATTACTTTTGAAGATATAAAAGCTATATCATGCATATTTGACCATAGATGCATGCTTCTAACTTTCTTTCCTTTTTTTCAAATTAATTTTCCAACCTAGTTTTTTATTTGGTTTTTCGCTTCATTTTACTATTTGATTTTCTTTGATTCATTCACATTCTTGTTTGCTTGTCAGAATGGCGTCCTTAAAACTTATTGCAAATTTTTAGTTCAAGTTGTTATTTTTTGGTCAAAGTCAAGGTAATAATGTTGCAAGTTCATCAGCACCTCCCCTGCTTGAACTGTTTATTGTACATGAACCTTGTAGTTTTAATCTGCATGATTATTTAACTAAGAAACCTAATAGATCTTATGACAAGGCTCATATTCTTCAAGATTCTTGGGTTGTTAAATTTCCATGGGTAGAGTCGATTTTGGGGGAGGATTCAATGGTGTCATAGGTTAGATGCATGATTTGTTTAGTTGTTGAGGGAAAAGACAAGTTGTCACCAAAGTTGGACATTTTGTAGAAGCATGTTGGTAAAAAAAAATCAATTGTTGTTTCTTCCAAGTTACTATTGGGATTGGTATTACAACAATGAATTTACACATGCAAAAAATGAAAGGTTATATGTTGGCAAATGCTCTGAAACAATCCTAAGTTTGATGCAATTTGGTGTTCATTTTGGAT
>Ga0116231_10000594_pt1 | contig 65189 bp, 44 predicted proteins | sample S1TSphgellanicum_2_FD_89695 | JGI IMG/M metagenome (GOLD analysis project Ga0116231, IMG submission 89695) | Host-associated microbial communities from peat moss isolated from Minnesota, USA - S1T2_Fd - Sphagnum magellanicum MG | ecosystem: Host-associated > Plants > Peat moss > Unclassified... | reverse complement strand
AAATTTGGGATTCCTCTTATAATTTGGGGATTTGTTGGAACTAGTTCTCTAAACATTGTGACTTTAGGCTTTTTTTCCCTCATAATGTGACAACTTGTGGCCAATTTTTTTCCAAAAAAAAGAACCCCCTTTGTATCTTTCACATCTTTCTTTTTTCCTCGCCAAGTTATGAAAATTTATCATTGATTATCCTATTACTTATTGGCCATTTATAAGATTTTTTTATTTTTTTATTTTTTTTAGTATCATAAACATGTTTAGTAGTTTAAGATAGATAACTTATACTAGAAGAAATTTTGTCTAGATTTTCCAACTAGTTTTTAACTTACACAACTAGTTTGTAGTTTATGCCATATATTACTTGGATGGTAATCTTTTGATTATGGATAAGGACAAGTTATCAAAAACTAGTCAATAAATGTCAAGGGTTTAAAAATCTTGGCTTTTGCACACCTAGTGCCAAAAAGGTTTATTTACTTACCATGTTTAATGGCATAATAGCCATGAAAAAACACATTCAACAAGATCAGGGTACCATGCTAAACAAAATTTGGGAACACGTAAATAATTGCCCAAGAGTTCCATTTGATCATTAGCCTAGCAAAAAAACGGGCAAATGTATCCCTAAGTGGCATCTCTCAATTATTTTTCTTTTGCAAATAATTTTTTTAAAGTGATGCAACACATATTGGGTTTTTGGAGGATATATGTTGTTTGTGGTTAAGGGATTTTTGCCTATGAAGACTATTGAGTCCATATAGGCTACAAACATTAGCATATAGGTTATGTCCAAAGGTTGTGTTCCCATGCAAAAAGGTTTTTGTGAAGAAAATTTTGCTTACCTTAGTACCAAAAAACGATGGTGACAAATGTGAAGCTTGCATTGCCAAATTGCATATTAATCACATTTACATGTCAAAAGGGGTGCATGACATTTTTGTCATTGTTATTAACTTTCTTTCAAACAATTGGGAGGCAAAACATGTCACTATTGACCTCTTTGAGCTAACATACACTAGTGGGGCAACTATAGATCTAAAATCGCATTAGTTCTTGGACATGTTTTCATTGATTGAAAAATTGTTGCTTATGTGAAATATGAAAAGTCCAATTTGCAAACTTATGCAAGTGCTTTGAATTCAATTGTATCATGTCATATATTAACCATGTTGAAGCCATTTAATGGCTCATGCTGTGGCCATCCACTTTCAAAAGCATGTTAATATGCTACTATAGATGACAAAATGGCTTATAGTTTGAACTATGCATTTATAAAATCTACCCAAGTTAGCATCCAAAAATGCATTACTTGGTCAAAAAAATCTACCAAGAGTAAGCAAGCATGGGACAAAGCTTGCATTGATTTTAAATTAAATTTCAAAAAATTAAACACATATGAAATAAAAGCATGCAAATGTGCCTGATCCTAATGGTACAATTTTATGACCATTGTTATACTAGCACAACAAATTTTTATTTGTTTGACGTGCATCTTTCTTTTCTTGCGCGGGATGATTGTGTCACTTGGCTTATTTGTTGCTAGTGTCTTATGTGTTTTGTTTGTTTTTGTCAAGTTCAAGGATGTGAGCCAAAGGGGTAAAAGATCAAACATCATGGAACAAAAGGGGAGTTGTTAAAAACTCAAAAAATTGACAAAATATATTCATTTTGATGTTTCACTATTTGTGCTAGATTATTTTAGTTTAGACATAATGTTATAATAAAAATTGCAAAAAAAAATTCATGTAACTTTTAAGAACTTTGTGTCTTGGAGTTTAAAAAACAAGTTTCTTTTTTTGGTCAAAAACTTGGGTCATGGTTTGACAAAGTATTTGTTACATAACATGTGAATATATTATTCAAGCATTTGTTAAAGAAACTATCTAATGCACCTAGCAACATCGTTAATACAAACCCATTCCACCGCCTCATAGCCGCCCGACCTAGGGTTTCAAATACCTAGACCTAGGCAATTATGTAAAAAAACCTAAAATAAAATACCCAAACCCAACCAGTTCTTGAATTTTATTTTTGTCTAAGACCCAAACCCAATTATTACATAATACATGAACAGTTTCAACATAATTTTTTTTTTTTAAATTTCCAAATTTTTGAGAAAAATTTTATTACTTGTGTCAAATTTTTTGAAATTATTATAAAATTAATAATCTGCATGTTTTCAACTATCGAATTAGACTATCCCATAAACATAACAAGAGTGTGCTTATTATTTTTTAATATAACCATTACCTGCCAAAATTTTCAGAATTAAAAAATCAAGTGCCAAAGTTAGTTTTTTAGATTTAATTAATTATTCAATAGTTTGTTGCAAAATCCAATCATGGAGTACGATGTTAAGAAAATCAAATACTCGGCCCGACACTAGTTTTTACTAGGGTTACCTATCTATTAACAACCTGCTTGTCAATCAATCAAGCTAACCACCATGGTTAGTTAGGGAATTGGAACCCAACAGAAAACTGTTTTGTAACCACTTACCAGCCTTCATGTTGTGCTGGTGCTTGTTGGTTCACAATAGCCCAATTTGGGGGCTGCCAAAAACTTTAGGAACCTGACCTTTGGGCAACCTGCAATGCTCCCAGTTTTTGGTCCAGTCCCAAAAATTGTGATGTAGCTAAAGTGGTGATCATCCATAGGAAGATTTAGCCAAATTTGGCTACAAACCCAATATGAAAATACAAATATTAAACCATCCTTTTTATGCTTTGGGCTTCTTATTGGAACCAAATATAGAAATTTGGTTATTTTCACTATTTTCTTTTCTGACTTCTGGCAATTGAAACCCCCCCAAAATCACTTCATTTTCAAATTTTTCATTTTGAATCTTGCTTTATGGCAAAATTTTGCCAAGAAAATAAAAAAAACTTCAACCATGCAATTAATCTTGAAAAAGGAGGTGAATTGAAGTCAGACAAACTTGATAATTGTTGGGGTTTGTGAGCAAATCCCACTCAAGGGGATTGGTGTAAAAGTCCATGTAGTGTACCTCTTTTGAAAATGATGTCATTTTCTTGCACAACAACACATCTTGTACAACAACAGACCGTTTTGTTTGAAATTGTCAAATACGGTGAAAACTCTTTGTGGAAACCAAGTTTAGTTATTTATTTTGAACCCCACCCAATGCCCATAAAACTAAAACTAGGACTGCACATAGGTGGGAAACAAATACTAGCAGACCACACGGGCCAATCATATTTATTACACTCTTCTCTGGCAAGTGATCAACTTTGTTGTGCCTTTCATCAACCTTAGCATGTTTTGACTTTTCTTCATCCAATTTTAATCTGTAGGACCACATACTGAGCACAGGTGGAGCTGCTCTTATGTAATTAAAATATTTGTTTGGAATACGATATATATATACTAGGGTTTTTGGAGTTATTAATGAGGGTTTTAGGATGGTGAGTTTTAACTTGGTGGCAATGGCACATCATATAGCACTTCCAAAATGAGGCTTATGAAGTGCCATTGCCACCAAAATTAACCACTTGACAAATTTTATTTTACTTTTTTTTGGGGCACAAATGGAAATCTCCAATCCAAAAGAAGAAGACCATTACAATGAGGGACCATGGGAACAATTAACCCCACCCTAGAATACACACAAGGTCATTGTGCTCAAGCCATATATATACATGAGATTGTAATACCCTCTTAGCAAAGTCCAAAGGTGACTAAACTTCTTTAATTGTGAGATAACCTCTTGTTAAACATGCATTATTGTAGGCTAAGTGCTTTCCACTTGCAAGTGGTGTAAGGAGGTGACCTGAGTCTAAAGAAAAATGTGAAGGCTATATGTCTCCCATATCAACTTGACCTTTGAGCATATCCAAAACTTGTGAGCAGTTGTTTCAGGTATTGCAAGTGTGCAAAAGGGATAGTCGGTTGAACATCTTAGTTTATTTTGGCTCTCAAGAAATCAACTACCCAACACTTGGTGCCATAGTGACTAGAACCGACCTTTTGCCTGGTCATCTCAATTGGAAACTTGGTGACAATTTGTCATCCGCAATTCATGTATGTTGCGACACATCTCTCTCTCTCTTCTAGGTTTGAGCATCTTCCTTCCCAATTGAGACAAAGTCGTATGTTTCATCAACTCCTCCTAGCCAATATTCCATGTCCACATTTCAAGGTCAAATTTGAACTCTTGGAGGGGTCCATATAACAAATGACAAGTTTACAAGTTTCATAACATTGATTGGACTTCAATCACCCAAAGGAAAGTAGTAAAAAAATGTATGTGAATACAATACTACCACCTCCACTACCATCACCAAGTTGAACTTATCTCAAATTTTCCATAGTTTGATAATAAGTTACTAACTTAGTGTGGAATGAAAATGAGTCATTTGTTCAACAATACATATCATCTAGTCATTGAATTAGTGCACAACAACAATTGTCACAATAATTCCTAGAGTGTTGAGTATTAAGACCATATAATAAGCATACCACAAAATATAACATGAAATATTCAAATAAACTTTTGCAAGGGGAATATGCTGCCTTAATGTATGTCTTCTTTGCATGTCATATGAGTATGAAGAAGTGAATTTTTTTTTTTTGAAGTGTAATAGGAATGCTTAAATGCAAGTTGAAACTAGTCTTATATGGTTACTAGAATTTATAATGAACCACTAGTTTTGGTTTTATGGGAATAAAAAAAACAAAGATAAAAAAGCCATTGGCTTCTATTGTTTCAAAAACCTCAAAGAACTGTTGGTTTCATTAAAGATCAAGTAAGGACCAGCTGGTTTTATAGGTGGTTGTTGGATCTTTTCAAAAAATTGAGTACCATAGTTATGTATTAGAATTGGTTCTTTGACATCTTTTTTGTGAATTACAGTTTTGAACCTTGACACCCATCTTGACAACCATCAAGGGTTCATGTTTACGATAACTACTCAACACTAGTCCAAACAAATGTTTGCAAGTTTTGGGAATTAGGCAAGTTTTTGTTATAGGTTATGTTCTTTGGTATTTAAACGAAAGGTCTCAAGTGTTGTTGGAATCACCATTCAAACCTAACCAAACATTTGTGTTCTTTTCAAATTTGAATTAAAACATAAACAAGGGTGATGCTTCATTTTGAATAGGTTCAAGTTCTTTATGTAGATAAATACAATTTTATTTTTTTAAAGTACAAGCTTGGCCCTATTTTTAAGGCAAGTTTATTGGTTTTGATTGATTGTACATAATTAATATTTAATAATGAATTGTACAAACTAGTTGAACAAAATTATTTTTTATATCTTATTTTTTTAAATGTAGTTATGTGTAAGGGAGATGGAACTGGACTTGGTTTAAAATCCAATTGGGTCTAAAAAATTTATGAAAATGACTAGAACCAAAGGTTATTGAAATCCAAATAATCGATCTCATGAATAAATTGAAAGTTTAATAATAAATAAATAAATACAAACCAAAGGTTCCTTTTGAAATCAAAAACTAAATAACAATAGTTGAAACCTATGAACACAATTGATGTACAATGAATTGCTTATGAGTAAAGGCCTAAATGATTGGGAGTTATCCAATGGAAATATACACTTAATAAACAACAAAATATGAATGATGACACCCATATGAACATGTAAAATATATAATGAGCATGACCCTTTTGGACTTATATATTGGCAAATATATTTATGAAGGAAAGTAGATTGTTTGATTTGTTTATCATGTTGAAATTTCCCAAATCAAATCATAATGCCTTTTATCACACTTTCAATATCATTCAAATACCCTAAATGAGTAGGGGTGCACCAAGTTGGTTTAATCATGTTTTGATCTATGATGGTGATAGAGAAGTTATAAAATATTGAACAACTTTTTCATTAAAAATTAATTTGACTCAACACTAAAAATTATAGGGGACTTTTGGTGCATTCTTAGTATTGTGGGAAAGCCTTCAATGAGTAGAATTTAATGAAGGTGATTTGGAATTTTTGAGATCTAAAAGGTGGGGAGATATTAAAATTTGAATAATTTTTGTGATTGAAAATTCAATTAAATTACAAAAAATGGTTTTGGAAGGAAAAAGTAATTGGGTATGTTTTGTTAAGCATGATTTTTTTTCTTAACAATTACAAACATTTGAAGACAATTTTTTTAGGTAATAAAAAACCAAGTGATACAAAGGCACTACATAACCTATGCACCTATTATTAATTTAGTAGTAATGCATCTATCCTACAAAGTAATGATTGGAAATATTTCTAGGCTTGCTTCAACATTAATTATTTATATGTCCCAAAGCTTATTAACTCAAACTTCACAAGTCATATGGGTCTTGGTTTGCTAGAGGTGCTATAAGACATTGTCCATGCATATCCATTGTTAAATTTAGTATAAGATTTACAACTAGATTGGTATTAATTATGTGAATTTTGACAATTGAAAGTGGGAATACAACAAGTTCAATATATGAAAACACAATGCAAAATATAAGTTTGATATATATTTTACATGTTATTTAGCTAGTATTTAAATTTGTCAAAATATCAACACGCTTTTTTTTAATAACCCAATTTTAATTGTAAAGTCCATGAGTTGAATACCAAACTTTGAAAATACTTGTTCATTTTTTTGGTCCACTTTAGTGAACCAATACCCACATAGCTTTCCTAAATCAACTTAATGACCTTCAAAAGCTGGTTGGCCATGATAACATGTGTATAATCCAATAATATCATTTCCATTCCTTAAAATTTGGCCATGATAGAGTATGTAGAATTGAATAAGACCATTTCCATTCCTTAAATTTTAATATTTTAAAAAAGGTTTCCACTCGAATTTCTATAAAAAAGAATCCCTTTCTCTTTCATGAAAGAATCATTTCCTCTTTGCTTATGGTGAAAATGATTTCATCCAAATTTGTCAATTTTTTTGAAAATCATTTGAATTTTTTGTATAAGATCTAGATCATATATCCACAAGATTGCAAAGATAATTGAACATGAATAACAATTTGAAAATAAATTTTTTGTGTTAGTTCTAGCAAAACCAAAACAAACACAATACGTAGTAGAAGAAGAAGAAAATGGAGTCATAACCAACTAATGTTATGTGGTTATTTGAATTATAACTTGAATCAATAGTTCCAATTTTTTTTTAATTATTCAAAATTAGGGAATCACCAATTCCTTTTTTTTAAATATCAAAATAAAAAAACCACCAATTTTGATAATTTCAAAAACCTCAAAAAAGTAATAGTTTTCATGAAAGAATCATTAAAGGATTGAAATTTTTTATAGGTAGTTATTTGATTTTTTCAAGTTTAAAAAAAAAATTGTTCTACATTAAAATTGGTTTTTTAACCGTAGAAAACCATTATTATGGACCATAAGAATCACCTTAATAACCATTGAGGTTTGTTCCTACTTCTAATAACTACCAACAATATTGGTCATAACCTTATATGCATCACTTGCAAAATACTAGACCATCACCTTCATCATGAATGGCAACAATTTCAAAATCAATAGGAAAAATTAATCACAATGTTAACTAGCAATGAAAAGAAATAACTTGATTTGCTAATATCCTCATTAAAGTTGTAAAAAGCTTATGAAAGTAAGCTTCACTTCATTTTATCTTAACCCTCTACAAATAAACATCAAGTCATATAAAGAGACCCATGTGTAAAGGAGAATAGTTTAGGACCTATTGGCCTTCAACATATATATGTTTAAGCACACCATTGGTGAAATGTGTTAAATTTGCTTTAGCCATTTGAAAGCAAGTCTATGAGATTGCAAATGAAAAAGATTCCATAGTAACATTTTGATGTGAATTGTTGTGTTCAATTCTAGAAAAACCAAAACAAACATAACAAGATCACTTATTACAGTCATAACCTTATTAACATCATTTGCAAAGTACCATACCATTGCTTCATCAAGAAATGTTCATGACTTGTTACCATTAGTCCCCACTCTCTTCATCAATTGTCTTTAAAAAAGAAGGATAGACAAACATAAGATAATATATTCAATTTTTTACATCCTTATAAGTAGTAGCCCAAGAAACAACAATGAGTCAATTTAATCAAAGTAGTGTGTACCCATGGGCAATATGATAAATTAGGGAAAGGCCCATCCTCTTTAATTCATAACAAACAAAAATGATGAATTATGAATTGAGGTCATGTTGAACTTGTTTAATAATGATTTTTTTTTATAAGCTCATGCAATACTCCTATTTTGATGTGTTCCATTCTATACTATTCTTTGGTGCAAATAGTTCCTGTGTCATGATTTGTCAAATTTACATTGAATTGAACAATTTTTTTTTTGCTTCATGAAACAATCTAAATCCTAGAAACATGAATGCATTTTGTAAATTATTGACTTATAGTTCCTTTTTTATTTATTTATCTTGTATAAGAATTTTCTTATGAGACTACAAATGGCCAAATGATTAAAATGTCTTTGAATTAACTATTAATTTTTTTTCAATATTTTGAAGCAATCACATAGGTGTTTGGGTAAAATGCATGACAAACTTGTAGGCAACAAGTGCATTCATATATGAATGTCAAGTAGTTGCACTCTTTAATCCTCCACTATTACACGCATGGATTTGTGTTATGTGGGAGGGAAATCGTTACTTGTGGTTTTGTGTTTACAAAAGCTCCAATTACAATTAAAACCTTTTGGCCTCTAAGGTTATTTAGGATCTTGAAGTTCAATAAATGTTAATTATGTTGAATCATTGCTAGAAAATTGGGTGTAGTTGACTCATTCAATTCACTATGGGACCCTAAAAGTGGGATAGGTCACCATACCCTTGTAGTATTTCATCTTGGGTGAAACTCAAGTCATTTAAATGTCCACCTTTTTTGTAAAGAATTCAATAATGTAAGCAATTCACTAGGGTAACTCATTACTTGCTTAATTTTTTGTATAATTCAAACAATTATTATAATTATAAATAAAATATTTTAAAATTAATTTATATATTCTTGGGATTTATCCAAAATATGGCTTCAAGAAGTTCATTATATCATTATATTTTTTTAATGTAAATTTAACAAACATGGCAAAATGACATGTCCTTTTTCATGAACGACCTTATTTATTTCTTAAAAACTACCTCATTATTTTCTCCTCACCACATACTTGGACATTTTTTCATGTCCATGTTATATAATAAAATCAAAATTAAGATCGACATAAATAATGATGAACCACTATAAACCATATGAAAACATATGAAGGATGGGGGTGGGGGTTTGGGGATATTATTAAAGTGATAAACCTCCATTTCCTTTACCAATAGTCTAACGTCTTTTTCACATCTTCAAAGTAATGCTTAAATTCAAAAAAAATAAAACTATTAAAATACATTCCATTAATCCATAATTTTTCTCATGGCCATGGGGTTTTAGTTGCATTGTGATTATGTATATAATTATTAAATGTATGTATGTTAAATGTGTATATTTTTAATACATGATATTGTATATATAATGTATATATATTATATTAAAATGATTATATAACATAATATGAAATTAAAACAGTATAATAAAATGAAATTTTCACATTTCATTTTTGTTTGCCATAAATTATTTTGTATAAACACATGTTGCAACTTGTCAAAACATATTTTCTCATAAAAATTTCTTTTGAATTATTGGTAATCAATGCAATTCAAATGTGTTTTTTTTTCAAATAGTTTGAAATTTTATATGTTTATTTATCATACATGTGTAAACATTTGAAAAAACCTCAAGAATGAAATTTCATTTGTTTCATTTGAACAAGTATGAGTTCAAGAAAACATATGTCAAGTTTGGTTTGTAAAATAATTAAGTGTAACTGTGATATATATAATCTTTGACACATTTGATCATAATGTTAAATGGTAGTTGGTTGCAAAGACAATTGTTTCCAAAAATACCAAGGTTCAAATGTTGATACCAACAACCATAAACATACCATGTGTTGATCATATACATGTCATAAGCTAGCCGTATATAAATTAAATGTCGACCATATACATGTTGTATAATTTCAAAAGACAATTCATATAATAATAATAACATGAAACTTTTGAAAGTTTGAAATATCACTTAATTCCATTACAACAAATGAATTATTTGAGAAAATGCTAACATTACACCAATATGCATTCAAATTCACTGTGTTTCATTAAATTTTGAGTGAAATTGGACAAATTTACCATAATGAAAGTGGCCAACCATTTAGTAAACATGGACTAGTTGTTATGAATAGATGAATTCATTAATTAGTAATCAAATTCAATAATAGTTAAATCATCAATAATAATTCACTAATAATTAATTATGAACCTAATTAAACATTTAAGAACCTTCATTAAACTACTTAGCCTAAATTAAAAACTTAGCCCACCAACTTAAGGTGCAAATGTGAAGATTTAAACCTTTCACCTCCTCTCACTTTCATGTTTAAAGAATAAATCCTTGACCATTGAATCACTATTTAAATGAATGATTTCTTTCCATCATCACATATTATTATGCATATTCTTTTTTACCTTAAGCTATTCTTAACATTTTTTGGCTATTATACTATAGGTTATTCTTGGTTATTTTAGGTTATTTTACCATAGATTATTATCAGTTATTCTATCATAGGCAATTGTTGGCTTTCTAAGGTGTTTTGTTTTTAATTATTTTTGTTATTCTATCATAAACTATTATTGGCTATTTTTATCTTAATTTATTGTTAGTTATTTAGGTTATTTTATGATAATTTATTGTTGGTAATTCTATTGTAAGTTATTTTAAATTATTTACCATAAACTATTTTTGGCCATTTAATCATAGGTTATTGTTGCCCATTTTATATTATTTACCATAGGTTATTTTGGATATTTTATCATAGGCTATTGTTGCCTATTCTATATTATTTACCATAGGTTATTTTGGTTATTTTATCATAGGTTATTGTTGCCTATTTTATGTTATTTACCATAAATTATTTTGGTTAATTTTGGCTATTATATTATAAGTTATTATTAACCATTGTGTTATAGGTTATTATTAGCTACTCTATTGTATGATATTATTCATTATTCTATTATAGGTTATTATTGACTATTCTAAGTTATTTTTGGCTATATTAGCTTATTTTATTATAAATCATTATCATTTTTTTTTTGGCTATTGTAGGTTATTTTATCAAGGCCCTATTATTGGTTATTTTAGATTATTATATCTTAAGTTATTGCACCTTAAATCATTATATGCAAAAAATTTGAATGTTATTTTACTTTAAGTTATTATACCTTATGATAAAATAACATATAATAACATAAAATATAATGACCTCGAATAACCTAAGGTATAACCTAAGGTTAGTTAAATAATTTAACTTAAATTAACCTAAAATATGGAATTTATAATAAGTTAGGATATAACCTATGATCCATTAAGGTATAAGAATTGATGATAATTTAGGGTATAACCTAGGGTATAATAATTTATAATAACTTAGGGTATAATTTATATAAACTAGGGTAACTTAAAATAACATTGGGTATAACATAGAATAATTTAGGGTATTTAAAACAACAACAACAAAATAAATATATTTATCATAGTAAATTATAATATTGAATTATGTCAATTAATAGTGAAACATGTTGTTTACATAGTGACGCTATATTGAAATAATTTCAACTATGATGAAATCACCTATGTTATTTTAAAAGTCCCATAATGATTTAAGCTAGTGAATTGCACCCCACTTTTGTACTAATGTAATGAAATCATTATGTTCATAATAACCAGTTCCAATTCACTAGGGGATTACCCACTTTGATGAAAGTTAATTTGACCTAGTTCACCCAAAACTTAATGAAACATAAAGTGAATTCAAGTATTGTCATAAATCTTCTTCATGTTGATCATTCCCACTATCATTTCATGAAAAAAATATTGTGTCATCAAGCATTTAGATGGGTAATGTGATATTTGTTCCTCTCATATTTCAAATATGTTATAACATATGTCACAATACATTGGATTGCATGTTACAAGGAGAGAACATATCTTCAAAAACCAAAGATTACACTATATATATATAATGACGAAACATGATGTGATAGTATTGAATGCCTTCTAGAACTTAATTAACAAATGCCTACAAGGTAAACTATAATTGTTGGAAAGCTTGCAATCTACTAGTTTTCCTAGGTTGTTCATAGAAATGGGAAAAATGGAAGCATTTTTTGTTGGAACATGCCAACCTAGGAAAATGTATACATTGGCTTAGATTCAACAACCCAACACAAAATGTGAACGTGCAAATCAAACATCAATCCTACATGAAGAGGTGTGAGCAGTCACCTACCTACTTTCATATGTAAGTCAAGTTTCATGCACATTTGAAAGCTAGCCATTGGGCCTAGTTAAAGGTGTATGAAAGGACTTTGCTTCTACATCTTCTTATTCTTCAACCATACAAGTATAATTCAATGTCTACCACATTACTTTCCAAACCTTGTTGTTTTTTTATGAATAGTTTTTATATTATGAGATCCCAACCCTACCATAATATAGGACAGGAATTATCATTAAATCAATGAAACTTTACTCTAGAATGATTGTGATTTCACACATGTTCAAAATTCAAAGCTAACATGAAGTTGTTTCATTTACTCACAAACACCTTAACCTTTTATGTTCAAATTTCAAACCTAATGAAAATATTAAATAAATATGTGTGCACATTTCAATTTGCAACATCACCTAAAGTTCATAAGGTTTAAGGTTATGGGTTGTAATTTGTGATTTGATAGCCAATTAAAATGTCAATATTTTCATGAAAGATGGTTATGATTAATGTTGGGTGTTTTTCACCTTTTTCCAAAATTGCACTAGGTTGGTTATTTAAAAATTTTAAATAAACATCTTGGCTTTGAAAAATATATATTTTTGAATAATTACCCCAAATTTCAAATTATGGTACAAAATGAACTCGCCAATTTTCAAGTAGGCTAGTTCTCATCAATGAGAAAGTAGTTAGCTCATATCAAATTGGTTTTCAAAGTTGGACGATTGTGAGCTGAAAAATAGTCAAGGATGAAATTGGATTTCAAAGTTAAGTGATTTTGAAACTAATACCTCTTAGATGAGGACAAAGGTCAAGTAACCACTAGAACATGAATTCTCATGCATGTGAAAACCTTGTGGATTGTTTTATTTAATTAAAATTGTTGATGATTTTAAAGCTAAAGCCATTAGCATGTATGAACATTAAATAAGAAAGTTTTGCACCTCTTTCTCACACAATACCTTATATTACTATATTAGTTTCAAGTTTTAACCTCTTTTAGGAAGGTACTAAACTCGTTTTGTGATACCCATTCAAAATTAGTTATGATTGGGACAACTTTGAGAACTATGGAATAACGAAAAAGATGACAAGGGTGAAAGGAATGTTAATTTTAACAATGAAACAACAAGGTTGTTGGTGGAAATGACAACAAAATTATAGAATGAATGACAAAACAATAGTTATAATTGCAGGTGAATGATTGTATGTTGTCAAAATTAAGCTTCCCATTGCCTTGTTATCCTTTGTCATTTTCCCTTATGGGGAGTTATAATGAGCACATGTGGGAATGTGAAGCACAAGGTGTCATTGAACAAGGAAATGACAAGTTGCAAAAAAAACTATGTATAAAAAGTGGATGAGGGGAGTTTGGAGGAGAAGAAAAACAAAAGGTTTTAACGATATATGTAAGTAGTTGCATAACTTATTGTAACTTTTCTCATACAATTTTATAATGGAACTTGAATTTGTAACCAATTTGTTGCCACCCTAACATTGGGCAAACAAAGGATAACTAAAAATTAAACCTAAAGCATGTTAATAAGGGAGTCACTTGGGGAATGAAATAGAGAAAGTCATAATTAAAATAAAGGGAAAAAAATTGATAATGAAAGGGAAGCATTAAACAAATGTGGAATGTGATGGCCATCTTCCTCCTCTAAGACTAACCCAAGGGTGCAAGGATGTTACAACTCAACATCCATTTTTGCTAGAATGCACATCTTATTTTCTTCTTCCTTCAAATCTTTTGTTACAATTATAAATAGTTTCCAACCTTGTTTGGCTTTTCAAAACATGAGAAAAACAACAATTCAATACCTATTTGCACTCACATGATTATCATAGGTGAGTATTTTATAAAAAAAAATCAACTATTGCACCCTAGGAAAAACCCAAACAAGCATGTGCCATGGAGAAATACCCATGAAATGAATCAATAAGAAACATTTCATTATAACAAAATGTGTCCATGTACGCCAAGTGTTTTCACTCAATTTTGATTGAATTCACTAGTCCTAGTAGTGAACAAAGATTAGTGAACTACACCCAAATTTTATAATAGTGTTTGTTTTTATAATCATTTCAAGTTTTCTGCAAATGGATTGTTGAAGCATAAATGAGATACTTCTTCCAAAACATCAACAACAAATTATACTCATCTCATCATGCTTTTAAAATTGAAAGCAAATAATTTTCAAAACTTCAAGAAATTGTCCAATAATTTGAGAAAATTTGGGAGTTATAGTTCATCTCCTACAACAACAACAACAATGCGTGTAACAATTCCACTTGATTATCATTGTCCTTTGTTTGATGAATGTTGCATTTCCTTCTACTATTTGTGTTTCAGATAAAATAAAAGCACCTAACAATGTCAATGCATTTGAAACCAACCCTTATTTTGGACTCCTATGGATGTTTAATTTGATTTGGAATGTGTGATTGCAATAATTTTTTTAAAAAATCACTTTAAAAATGACACAATATGAATAATGATTTAATATTAAAATATTTGTTTAAATATATTACAAATGTTATTTAAGATGTTAATTTGAACACAGGTGAACAAATGTGGCCTCAATTTTAGAATCTTTACATATCATATTAAAAAGCTTTTCAAGTCGATGTGAAGGCTTATGTTTGACTATATAAAAAACTTGTTTTTCAAGATTTGAAATATTACACTTTGTAAATCAAAAAGCTAGGATTTGAGATGTTACACCTCACAATTCAAAAAAATAATCTATTCATAATTTAAAAAGCCCTAATAACTTTTTCATAAATTCAGAATTAGTTGATAAAATATTTTTAAAAAAACTTCAAACATGAATTTGACCTTCAAATGGTCTTGTATTTAAGGCAAAAATATTTGTAGACAAAACTTAAAATTTGATTTACTCCCAACACTTCCTAATTTCGATACTTGGAAATGATTCTATCTTATACCTTACTTACAAATCATGTTCAACATTAATTAATTCTTCAAATGGTTTAAATATTAAAAAATTAAGAAAAATTTGTTGAAATTGCAAAAAATTGAACTCAACTCAAAACACAAAATAAATTTGAAACTTATTAGTGGATTTAGCATACTTAGAGATTAATGGTGAAAATTTGAAATATTCAAATTGGGGTTGTGGGAACCTTTTTTTTCAGAAAATAAAATAAAAATGATTGTGTCAAGATTCACTAAACATGAGTTATAGATAAATAATATATAATAATATATTTATATTGGCAACAAGGTTGGAAAATATTTATAGTTAATTCCAGTGACGATGATAATCAGAATTGGTTTATGTAGACCAAGTATAAGGTCTTTTTTTGTCACTAAACAATTACACCATGGTTGTTGATTGAGACAATTATAAATGATTGTTTGGTCAACAATTATGTGCTAGAATAATCGAAGTTTGACGATTATTTTGTCGTAACCCTAACCTTGAGCTCAGGACCAAAGCAAGGACTTGCAAAAGGGCAAGACAAGAGGGAGACCTGGGAGGCACATCTTATACTCTTAGGAGTGCAAAAGAGTGTGAGAAAATGAACCCTCACACTCCCAAGGCAACTCTCATTTGGGGAGTTAGAGTTCCGAAGGACTTTTGAATCTTCAGGGAGCAATTGCAGGGGTCGAAACCAATTGGTTTGAGGAGTTATTTATATCATTGGAAAGATATTGAAACGTAGATGTCTAAAATAGGCTTGCATCACCCATTTGGACATCTGAAACACAAGTTATGGCCAAAAAAAAGGTTGAGAATCAAGTTGGCAATTTGACTCCCGACCATTAAAAGTCAATAATCGACCCGATTTCCTTGTGTGCAAGTGGCGTGCCACATACCGTTGAAAAGCGTTCGATGAGGGCTACAACTTTTCTTTAGACCTCATCTCGGTCGGAGGTCTGCACACAAAGTTATGGGGCCCCAAAGTTGCGGAAGTCCCAATTTTGGCAATTTTGGGACTCCCACTTGGGAGTCTCGGAACAAAAAGCTGGACGTGGGCTTCGTGGAGAGGCACAAAGTATAATATAAGGGGGAAGGTGATGGCTTCTTGCAAGTCCGGGCCATGGTGAGTCTTGAGAGTCCTAGTTTGCCCATGGCTCATCCTAGCACCAAAAGTGCTCCAATTATGCACTAACCACCTTGTATTGGTTTTGTGCAGGTCTGTGTGAGTAGTTGATGCTTGTCACTCATCCTAGTCCCATCCCAGAGCTCTAGCACACCCTTCTACCCCTCAAAGTGCTAAGAGCCAGGGAACGTGCTCCGATTCCTTGCTCTTCCGTTGTTTTTAGTTTGGGCTCACCTTTGAATCCATTAAGGAGCCTGGGGGTGCATCATATTTATTGGAATGAGGGAAATTTGGGTAGTTTTTTTTTCATTTTTTTTCGTTTTTCTTGTTTTTTGTTATTTGTCCCACCTTTTTTTATGTAAGCACCATCACAATATTGTGGAGTAGCAATAAGAATAAGAGTTGGAGGCATTGAAAATTGTTCTAGAAGAGGAGTGGGTGTTTCACCCTAATGTTGTTCAAAACTTGGAAGGTTAAAAGGGTTTTGTTGTCAATGAGCTAGAGAGTTTGAGAGTGAAATATGTAAGGACATTGGAATAAAAAGATGAGATTATTGTTGCACTAAAGAAAAAAATAGTAATAGCAAGTTATAATGTTGCACATCTTGTGCAAAAGCTTGAAAGCATGAAATTGGCATTGATGGCGGTTACAAAAGAGAGTGAGGACTGGGATGTGAAGTATGAAACACTTGTAAAGTAAAAAGATGGGGAGCTCAAAGGAGTAGCTTTCCAAAGGCAATGGGAAGACAATCATGTTAGGTTGACACACCTTCAAGGTGAAGCAGTTGTTGCTGATGAGGAAGTGCTGGAAAAACTTGAAAGGAATTCTACAACATTATCGATCATGGGGTGGTGGTTATGCACAACAATAAAAATGAAATGTAAGTTTGAGGAGAAAATGAGAGTAGAACTAATAGTTGGGGAGTTCCAATCAAGGGACACCTTGGTAATAAACTTGCAAAGGGAGTTAGAAAACAACATCGAACTAATGCAAAAACAAAATTCTTTGTAAAGTGAGCTTCACCCACATAGAGAATTAATTTTATAGAAGGAAAAGCTTGAGGAATTGGTGGCGAATGTTGCGGATGCATTGAAGAAAAAATCCACCGTATTATTAATAATGTTGTGGTGGCTTCATGATAAAGTAGAAAATACTAGTATGCAAGAGGAGATGTTAAGAGTGTAGCTTTGTAGCAGCCATGGAAACATCCTTGAAAAAGATGGCCTGATTTTGAGCTTGCAGCATGAGTTTGATCATAACTAGGCTTTAGTGTTGTACGTAGAAACCCTAAAGTAGAAACTAGAATTGGAAAGAACCAAAGCAAGAGTTTGTGGTGCAACGAGAGTGGAATAGTCATGAAATTGAACTAAAGGCACATGTGGTAACATTGCAGATGTGTGCAAATGCATATCAGAGCCAACTCTTGACAAAAGATTAAAAGGTGGTGGAATTGAAGGAGCTTGTTGTAGAACAGTTGGGAAGTGGGAAGTGGAGAATGAAACCATGATGGTTGTAGCACTGGAAATAGAACATCAGTTTCTTGACAAAGATCAAAAGTTGCATTTGACACATGAGAGTTTAATGACCCTTCAAACACAAATGACTAAAACAGAGGTTCATACCACTTCACGTGTTGAAGAGCTTCTCATGGGGAATGAGGCAACAATGAAAATCTTGCAATTCCTTGTAGTGAACACCCTACCCCACTTGGCACATGCAATCATATTTCCAAAATTCATGGTTTTGCAATTTGCTTACAATGTTTGTGGGTGGTAAGTTCCTAAACACAACTGTGTAAAAACTAGATAGATTGTAGAGAAAACATTTAGGGTTCCAATTGAAAACAATTTTTATGACTTTGAGGAGGAGCCTGTGGCATTTGGTAGTATTGCCCAAGTTTGTCTTTTTAAGAATTTTCCACATTAGTGTTTTTTTTTCAATGAATTCTTGGGGATTGTAAAATTTTGAATAACACCTCTTTTATTTTTCATTAGCCATGTTTCAAGTTCTAAGCAAGGTGGATGTACTTGGGTCTTGAGCATATTCATTGGGTTGTGTTGAATACACCCCCTTGGAAATGGGGCCCCCTTGCTTGTTGTTGTCAAGGTATCTATTTCATGAACCTTATGCATATATATGAACTAGTGTCAATATTACTCACTCTTCCATCTACCAAAGTGATCTTTGTCATTTGCTTGCAAGGTAAGCAGTCCTCCCATTCATCTAATCATCAAAAGAGGGGACACCGTGAAAAATCAAGTGAAAAATTTATTGTTTGTTATAAAAGTTTGTGAATAAACTAAACCCATTGCATCACATGGTTTTCTTCTTTCAACAAGTGTGCCATTTCTTCCTTATTGACAGTGATTGATTTTTTTTGTAAATAAAATGTTCAAGACAAGTTTCACACTTTCCCTTGCATTGGGGGGCATGAAGTTACTAGGTAAACTTTTCTTCCAAATGTTGTGAACAAAGTCTACAATTTCAACAATAATTGTTCAAATTGGAAGGACTATTTTAAATTGCAAATGGGATAACATGAGCCACACCCACCTGCTTTTTGACTACTTTTGTGACTAATTTTAGGGAAATATTCTTGGAATATTATTGGAATATTCTTGAAAAAATCTTCAATAATTTTTTAAAAAAAAATTCTTCATATTATTTTATTAAGGTTTATGTTAAAAATTTGGCAAAAAATGCCATTAAAAAAAAATTCAAATCCGTTTACAAATCCTTTTATTACTTAAAAGCAAGTGTTATAATGTTTAATGGGTGTTTTTGTTAATTTTTTACTCATTGGATTAATTTCAAACTAATTCACATGTTCCCATGATATATTAAAAATACAACTATATAAACAAATCTTACATTTTCAACATCAAATTAAATTATGACTTTAAAACATGAAAAAACCAAGGAAACATTACATTTGCTATGGTATGTGTTATTGTGACTCCACTTTTAAGTACAACGTTCTTGTACCATGAGTGACCTAAGAAATCTCCATTTGACAACATTTGTTACTCTAAATATTATCAAGGTTTCTGAGACTTTTGGATGTATAAAAGTTTGTAAAATAACAATAACAACAATTCATAGAACATCTCTCCAAATGTAGGTTTTTTGATGTTGGTTGAGAGGATTGCAAAAAAACCCTAACATTTTTTTGAACACTTTTCGTAATTTGTAGAATTTTTTAGAGTATTGGAAAAGGTGTGACAAGTGTACAACTAGGGGATCATGTGATTTCGGCCTGGCTAATAAATTGTGGGAAATGTTTCCATTGTAAACAAAGGAAGAACAATTGTTGTTATGTATTATTGCACAACTTTGATTCTGGGGTGATGCTATTAGACAAGAAGACAAGATTCACCACACTGGATGGGAAGCCCATTTACCATTTCTTTGGTATTTCCACCTTTAGCTAGTATAGTATGGTGGATGAAGCCTCTTATGCCAAAGTGAACCTTAAAGCTCCTCTTGACAAAATTTGTCTCTTGGGATGTGGTTTTGCCATAGGTGAAAGAAATCTATGGTGCTCCATTTCTCATTGTGATGATGGGTTCATACAATGGCTTTTTGTTGATGTGCATGATCTCTACAAATCACCCTTTTAGGATCTTAAATTTCATTTCTATGGAATTCTTCATCGTCCTAGAAATCCATAGCACAACATTGAGGAAAATTGCAAAAGTTACACTTTGATCAATTGTCGTAGTTTTTGGATTGGGAACAATTGGATTGATTGTATGCATCCTTGCATGTATCATTTGTTGTCAATCTACTAGGATTTTTATATTCACGATTTTCTTTCTTTCTACACTTGCACTTCCTAAGTTCTTGCAAGGTTGGTTGCCTTCTCATCATGGTACTCTTTTCTATTTGTGTTTGTGCACACATCCTATAGTGTTTTTCCCTCTTCACAATGATTTTGATGAATGACACCTTCAGGTTGTGGAAGGTTGCAAAGCAACAGGTGCATCTCGCATCAATGGAATTGACATAGTACATGAAAATATGGAATTGGGTATGTTTGAGTTTCTCTGTAGTTAACATGTGATATAACTGCTAGTGCATTGAAAGTTTTTTATATGCAGCTCCTATTTTATGTATACCATACCTTCCACTGAAGTTGAATGTGGGAAATTGTTGGCATGTGTATGTGGGGGTTGCAACAAAATAGTTTGGTTTAGCAGACACTAAAAATTCAAAGGAAATCAACAAGCCTGTTCATGAGGTACTATTGGAGGAACAATAGATACAAAGAAAAACCTCCTTTCTTTTCTGCACCATATGACCCACTGACCTCTTTCTTCTTGTGCCAGACAGTTTCTCTGGAAGCATTTTTAACATCAATTGAGTCTGTTGGAGCCAGGTGATTTCTGAGATGACAAATGGAGGAGTTTGGTACAGCTTCAACTGCATTGGCAAAAAGTGGTGTTATCACTTCAGCCTTGGTATCAACAGAGAAGGTTTGTCTCAAACTTCCACATTGTTGTCTTGGGGCAAATGTTTTGCTTGAATCAACTGAATTTGTGTGGTATTGTGAAAGCAAACAAAAATATTAACGTCATAAAACAATAAGCATTTTTTTGTGTTGAGCATGGGGTAGTTGTGAAATGACTGACTTGATAGATTCAGAGAAGCATTGACTAAATAGTCTGGTCTTTATGTAAGCAAAAGGCGACTTGATGGATTGATTGAGACTGTTGCAGGCAGGAGGTGTATCCGTTATACTAGGATTGGTAGCAGATAATGACAAGGTCACGTTTAGTCCAAGCACTCTTCTGGACGGCAGCACATGGACTTCTGGACTGTTTGGAGGATACAAAAGGAAAAACAGATCTGTTAGGTTTAGATGTTAGGTTAAAGGATAGATGAATTAGGTTAAAGGGTAGATGAATTAGGTTAAAGGGTATAACCAGTTATAGATGATAAACCTAACAAATCTGTCAGGCTTGGTTGAAAAAATATGGATGGGGTAAGATGAAACTTCTCTCTTTGTCAATTCTCATTAAGAAAACAATTCATCGTCACTGCTAGAGTGAAGCTGCGCAGAGCCCCAAGTTACAGATATTTATTTATTTGTGTCACATGCAACACAGGCCAGAGGAGTATGCCTACATATAGGCTAGGCTAGGCTAGGGGGGCATAGATGAAACACATCCGTTAACGGATACGGTTTCCAGATAAGGACAGGGCGGCGACACTGCGACACACAGGCTCACAGGCGGCGACAGTGTTTTTGGGGCAATTTTGTGTGATAGCCAAAATGGCGACAATCCAAGAAAAAAGACTTAAACCAAAGATGGGCAACATGCTAGTAATTTTTTTGAAATTTTTGCTATATTTTTGGCTTACTAGTTGAACCATGGGTAAAAAATATGGAAAATTTTCTTAAATTTTTGTCTTATTATGGCTATTAAAATGCTGAATAAGCACACGATTTTAGAAGTTTTTAAATTTTGAATATAACATTTTGGCTATAACAAGGCTGGGTGGCGGATAGTAATCAAAGCACATGTAGAGAGTACACAAGAGAAGAGCCTTCTTCGTATGTCGGTCCCACAGCAATCCCTACAAGACTTGGAGCTCCTTTTGCGGAAATCTCGCGTTTGTTTCGTTGTTTCTTGGCGCAGATCGTATCCTTTCTGTGGGATGAATCCGATCCGGGGCTAAGAAGAAGAAGAAGAAGAAGAAGAAAATAGGTATTGAATACGTGACTCTTTTTTTGTTTCAATTGGAAGCATTCGAAGAAGGTCGATAGGTGAAATAGATTTGTGGTCTTTTATTTGTTCGTTCGGTGTTTTTTTTTTTTTTTTTCGCGCCCCACTTCGCAGTTGTTCTCGTCTGTGTTTCCCAGAGCAACAACATCTGTTCCCTATCTATCCCAGATTTGTTTGTTTGTTTGTTTTGTTGTTAGGATCTCGCCTTTCCAAGGTCCCTGACCCTCTTTTGATCTGGAATTGAAGGCATCTGTCGACAACAACTCGCGATCTTTTGGAGCAACAACAACAACAACAACACCTGTTGTTTGGTTTAAATAGCCGGATTCTCAACAAAAGCATAAGCGGCAAAGGCAACATTGGATCTCGATCTGGTCGAGGCAGATGCGACCTCGTTTCATTTGCGGAATCAGAATCGGAAGGCAGAACAAGAATTTTGCATCTTGAGATTTGCAGGAGAAGAACAAGAAAAAGAAGAAGAGGAAAACGCTTAGGCAGATTGCAGATCGCGAGGCAAACATCTCGTCACAGACAGGTGACATAATAGTAGTTGAGGAGCACACGCATTCTTGTAATGAACTTCCTTTGGTTTCTTACGGATCTTGATAAGACATGAGCGGCAGCATCAGCAGCAGCTGCATACGACATGCTCCTGATGCGTCGTGCAGAAGAAGCGATCAGAGAGAGAAAAGTAGAAGACAGACAGAAAAGCTTGTGTTGTAGCGGAGTGGCAGCGACGGTTATGAGCATTTGGCAAGAGTTGAGGGGATCTAGTTGATAAGTTGCGCCACGAGGAGGAGGAGTCACACCCAGGCAAGAAAGCTGCAATTTGAGCGACAGTGCTTCTAGTGTATGAATGGCGGAAGAGAGAAGGGGAAGAAGACCGACACGCATAATACTAGTGCGGCATGGAGAGAGTCAAGGAAACGTGGATTCCAACACCTACTGTTGCATTGCTGATTCGAAGATCCGACTCACTGAAGCAGGGATCATGCAGGCCAAAGCTTGTGGGGAAGAGATTAGAGCTCTGATCGAGAAAGATGGCAATTCTGACTGGCGTGTACACTTCTATGTTTCGCCGCACCAGCGCACGCTCAGCACTCTTAAGGAAATCGGACGTGCCTTCAACAAGCAGCACATCCTGGGTGTCCGAGAGGAGCCACGCATCCGAGAGCAGGACTTTGGAAACTTCCAGCAGCTGGAACAGATGAAGCTTGTGAAAGGCATTCGAAGTCGCTTTGGTCGGTTCTTCTACCGTTTTCCTGAAGGGGAATCAGCAGCTGATGTCTTTGATCGAGTCACAAGTAAGTGCTCTTCTTCCCCCCAAACCCTAATTTAACAAGCATGAAGAGATCCAGTGTGTTTTGCAAGGAAAATCTAACATCTGGTGCTGCCATTTGTTTTCACAGTCATTTGCTGCGTTCTTGTTTCTCAGCTTGTCAACATTTCAGAGATGGTTCATGCTCTTTTTGCAATAGCAGTATTTATTTCTCTGGTGTTTTCTCAGAGAGAGAGAGGTGTGAGTGTCACCACCAGTTCTGTTTTTCTTGTTGCAGGTTTTCTGGAAAGTCTGTGGAGGGACATTGACATGAATCGACTGAACAGAGATGTGGGCTATAAATCAGTGGATCTCAACCTTGTCATTGTTTCTCATGGAGTAACGATGCGTGTATTTCTGATGCGATGGTTCAAATGGACAACAGCGCAATTTGAGCTTCTCAACAACCCTCATAACTGTGAGGTTCGTGTAATGCAGCTTGCCAAAGGTGGCGAGTATAGCTTACTTGTTCACCATACTCGTGAAGAGCTTGTGCAGTGGGGTCTGTCTCCTGAGATGATTGCTGATCAGGAGTGGCGAAAAACTGCTGTTAGAGGTCAATGGAATGATCAATGGCCATGGAGTGGAACTTCTTTTTTTGACCATTTTGGGGAGGAAAAAGACGAAGATAGCTCTGAGGAAAGCTCTGCCAATCATACTCCTGTTAATGGTAATGGTCCTTGCCATGAGACTACCACTGCTGCATGTGAAAACAGGAGAACTCCACTTGATCTAATAGACACAGATTTTAGCTGATGGGTGGTGCGTCGTCCCTCAGTAGCAGTTGATGAGCTCTAATGTGCTCATTATCATCAGCCACACTCGTTTTGGTCTCTGCCCTGGAGCTCTTGGCCATGAAGTTGTGCACAAGTAACCATGCAATTTAACATTTCCTTGATGGCAGAGAGTAGTGTGGTGGGTGGGTACTTGCTTGTGACTTATTTTATGATAAGAAAAAAGGCAATGCCAAAAAGCAGGTAAATAATACAGCTTACCCCAGCTCACATTGCTATGAAGTAGATCATGGAAGCAAAGTACTTGGAACAGGATGCAACTGTACATGTTGATGTATAGAAAGGTGGAAGGAATGATCTTGTTTCTTCCTGAAAACTGGTTCAATAAAGAACTGGATTGCTGTCTTTATGATATTAATGAACATGAAAGTGCACCTGTTTGATCATTCTGGGAAACTGGATCGATTGCTCCTTTTTTTGTGATGATTTCATGAGGTTGGAAGAAGGTCCTCTTTGTGCACTCTTGCAGGTGTGTTCCCTTTTGCACTTTTCCAGTAATGACAAAGTAGATCAGTGAAGTCACATCCAATGAGCTACATCTGAGAAAAGGATTCGCCAACAAACTTTGATGTCATGATTGCCAAGTAGTTGATACCTGCTGAAGTAAACTTGGTTTGATCATTTTATTCTGTAGAAGATCAATCCAGAGAAGACAGAAGAGTGCTGGAATGACAGGGTAGAAATGCCAGCAAGAGAATGTTTGCTGGTGTGCAAAGATAGTCTGGTTGCCTCATAAATCACTGTAGAAGCTCTGCTTGAAGCTGTAATTTGAATTTATTGAATTGCAGCGAGAAAGCACACATTAGATCTTGCAACAAAAGCTGATGACAGAAGTTGCAGGAAATCAGGGAAAGGTGTGAGGTGCTTCACAAAATGCCAAAAGCTTCTAGAGTTTGGTGATTTGTTGTGAGAAGAAGAAGCTGTGTGAGTGATGAGAGTAACAAGTGTTGAAGCTGTATGTGCATTTGAAGTTGCATTTTTCCAAGAGTGTTTGTGAGGTTGATGGTGGTCCAAGATCCCACCAGCCGTATTGTCACTGCAGCCATTAGCTTGGAGAAGGATTCTTCTGGTAGAGGCATTAGCTGGAGCTCTAGGATAGAGGCCACTTCTCACCAGAATGCCAGAGTTTTTTCTGTTTTGGATTTGAGGCTTTCCTAGAATACTATACTTTTCTTTGTTGCAGATTAGTAGCTCCCTGGAATGCCGGAGTTTTTTTGCAGACTTGAAGTTCCTGGAATCCTAAGTTTCTCTTTCAGAATCATGGCTTCTTGGAATGCCAGAGTTTTTCTGTTTCAGTTTTGAAGCTTCCTGTACATGAAAGCTGCAAGAGTTGAAGCTGACATTTGGTATGATAATGCTGAATTGTAGCACAGACAGTATGCCATTGTTGAGTTGGTCAGGAAGAGGAAAATAAAATTTTGTTACAGACATTTTGTTACCAAAAGTCACAAAACTGATTCAAAATTGTTTTCTGTGTGACTCAGAATTGTTGATGGAAATATTGTTGATCAGCTGCACCAGAAACACAAAGTGGCTTTTGAAAGCTGACAGGATTATCAATGGCCTTAGTGGGAGCAAGACGTGTTGTCTTTGGTGTTTAACAGAGAAGAGGACATGGTTGAGGAGATCTCCCATTCTGCTTCTAGCCCGATTGCCAGTAAACAACAGTTGCCATGGAAATTGTGTTGACAAACTTCAGTTGATATGATGCTACAGAAGAAACATTGTTTTGTGGTCAGAATTCTAACAGATTCCGTAATTTGAAATAATGTTAAGACCAGGGTGGCAAGCAGGGTGACAAGAAGTTTTGCAGCACACCTGAGTTTGAGATATTGGCGCAATTGAATCACGTGGGAAAACTCCTTTGAAATCAACATATCTGGTCTGGAATTGAGGAGTCTCTTTCTCCACCCGCTCAACAAGTTCTTTTCTTCACATAAGATTCTGGCCTGCACGGACATTCATATGCGGCTGTTATTGCCCATTGACTGCAAAGAAGCAGCAATTTGATACTGGAAGAACACATCCTCAACAGTGGAAGAATATGATGTAAGCCTATACTCTCTCATGCTTCGTGGATAAAGTAGCAGAAAAAATGCATGGCAACTGAACCCATTTCCATGTGCTTACTATTATACATGTCTGAATGCACCACATCTCCACCCCCCTCCTCTCTGTGTGAACTTCTTCACCTAATGCAAATGCAGAATATCTGTCTGTATTTCTTTCCTCCTGTAGCTCTTGTAAATACAATCCTGCAAACGTGTGTTTCAGATTCAAGCTGAAGAGATAAGACCCAAGCCAAGAGATAGACCACATGAGAAGAAAAGAGAAAACACAAAAAGTCATCACTGATTGGGGTTCATTATGATAACAGAAGAGAAGATTGGAAGCCGGAAAAAAAAGAAGTGGGGCCAATGCATCCTACAAATGCATAAAGCATTGCTAGAAATTTCTTAGTGTATTTAGAGGCTACCTTAAAAGGTGAGATTCATTGGAGTCCAGGGGAAGCATCTTACATTTTGAAGGAGGAACCTTCAGTTCTAAAATGTTGTACAAAACATAAGGTTCCTTCCTGTTGTTTCTTCCTGCTTTGCATTTCTAGTGGTGCTGTATGCTTGGTAAGGCTCTTGGATGAGGGCGTAACCAGAATATGGGTACCACCCTTGGCTGCCATCCTGGGCAGTACCCTTATTCTGGTAATTTCCTCATTCAAGGGCCTTAGTTACCACTTTGAGCCCTCTCAGAGCTGATAACACTCAAGGACTCTTCTTCAGAAACAGAAATGTGGACTTCAAGATAACAGACGGTGCAGCGATCCAAGTGCTTCCATGAGACAGTCACAGGTTTGTAACCAGCAAGCAAGACTGCAGTGGTGGTTGTTGCTTGCACAGGTGACTTGTCCAGCCAGTTTGTGAACTTTGTGCAAGCTTTCACATTTGGCAATCTCTGGATGAGCTTCAACACCTGAGAGTTACTAAATCCAAGCATAGCTGCCCCACCTCCATGGACGATGTTTCTTATGCTCAGGACCAAAAAAACACTTGCCAGACTTCTCTTTCACCTTCTGCAGTTTCAGGAACAGCTTCTTCCAGCAAGCAGAGGGTGAAGGACCCTCAGTTGGTAGCTCATTAACTGGAGTTAATTGAAACATTGTCACAGATAGAATGCACAGGGTCCTCAACCTCCATTCCATAACCCACAATTGTGATTGGATTCCTTATGGAATTGTACCTGCAGATACTTATCCAGATGTAATGCTGATCATGAAAAAAATTGGACAAGCCCCAAACATTTTTCCCAATGGTTTGATGATTTTTCTTCTTTCTGATCAGTTCCAAACTCTTAGGCTTTGCCCAGCTTTCTCGGAGCTCTGGTTTCTGTCTCTGGACTGCTGCTCCAAGTACACCATCTCCTCGTGAATCACACAATTACAACATGGTTTTTGGAAGTCTGTGATCCTTCAAGTACGACTTGACTTCTGCTAACCCTTGCTCAAATGCCAACTGCTTGCACTTGGCATGTAGTTTCCATATCATAAAATATTTTCCATGTCATACAATATGTTCCATGTGGCATGGGAATATTCCAAGAATATCCATGATTTGGACACAAGTCCCCTTCAAAAACTCACAACTTTCTTAGAGCTCATTCTAGCATAATCATAACTTCCAAAAAACTGAAGAGGAGGACACATGGCAGCATGTGTTGCAGGCTAAATCTGACACAATTTTGAATGCTCTTTATCCATTACTGATGCAGGCCACATTGAATAACCTTTCACCTTTGCCCAGAAAAAGTCTCCACAACTTGATTGGCCTTCATGATCATCCACACCCACAGCTAATGCTGCAAACCTGTCAAGATCTGGCTTCATCATTATTTGCCTTCATGGTTGCTCCTCTATAGATGACTTAATCTCTAACAGTTCTTCAGGTTGTCACCTTGAGCTTCATCCGTTCCTTTGTAAGAATAACCCCTTCTCTCTCATTATCCTTATAGTGAATTTCGTGCTTAAATGGGTTTGTGAATGATAATCATGGATCACTCCTGGATACCACTCATCATCCAGTGCCCAGAAAATCTTGCAGCTGCCTCCAATCAAAGCTGTTGGGATGGACTGTATTGAGATCAATCTCCTATCACTGACATGAATGCACTTTCTGTGAGAGGAACTTCTGCATGGTGTCAGTCAGCTTCCTTGTCCAGGGAGTCATCATCCTGCACATCATACTCACTGCTCCAAGCTGTCCAATTCTCATTTTGCAAGTATGAGTTTTCATGCTAACTTTCCTTTCAGGAGATCTCCAAAGGTTACTCACCACTTCAAGCTCTCCCATTTTCTTTTCACAAGTATGATTTGCTGTGCAAGCTTCCCTTTCAGGAGATCTGTGAAGATTGCTCACTGCTTCAAGCTCTCCCGTTATTGTGCAAAACTTCCCTTCCAGGAGATCTGTAAAGATTGCTCACTGCTTCAGGTTCCCCTGTTCTTGTGCAAATTTCCTGATCAGGAGATCTATAAGGATTATTCTTCCATTCTGGCACTGCAAGATTGTTCTTCGGTTCTGGCACTGAACCACTTCCTAACAGTGCACGGGTGCACCTGACAGCTGACTATTGTGCAGCCATGTTGCTCCTCTTACTGTATGGATGTACAGGATCTAAACCCTTGCCATGACTGCCTGACTTGTGAGAAACTGCTACCTCTCTGTCATTCTCAGTTTCTTCAGATAAATTCTGGTTCCCTCAGTCCCATGAATCTCTAATCATCCATACATGATTCCTGACTCTCTTTGCCAGCAGTATTCAATGCAAGCCCAGTAAGCTTCTGCTCAGACATACCTAAGGTTTGTTCCAACATCTTCAAATGCAGAAGATGCTGAGAGGAAGTACCCTTTCTTCTCCTCCTTGCATTATTGTTCCTGGAGCCCACTACTACTCCTTGTTGCAATGGGTGCTTCTCCATTGCTGCTGCTGCTGGTGCAAAAGACCTTCCTGGTTTCTGAAGATGACCCAATCCTGTACAAATCTCTCTTGTCATCAAGGAGCTCCTGAAAATTGCAATGCAACCCATCACCCTCTTTGTGCTGCAATTGTGATTCAGGGCAAATGGGCCAGAGTGATTTGACAACCCAATTCACTTACCATTTGCCCTTGCATTTCCCTATCATGGTTCCATGTGAGACAAGCATGTAAGATCACTCAAAGTTGACATCATGTTCATATCATAGTTCTATGTGAAACACAATTCTATCACATTTAAAATCCGTGTTAAAGAATTTGTGTTTTTGAAGAACCTTGAACATTGTAGATGCAAATTGATTGATAACCAATTTGTGTAATTTGCAACAACAAGCACATGACATTATAGTGAGATGTCACACAATTGGATGTGAGAATTTGTGTTCTAATGATAATAGATGTGTTAGAGAACTCCGAAAACAAGGAATTCATTGTGTGTTGATGAAGTATATGAAATTAATATGCTCATGCACTTTTTCCAATGATAAAGTCGTGGACATGCAATGCACTCAACAACGTAATTTTAGTGCATGGTCAGACAATTCAGATCATATGAAAATTATGCACCAATGTACGATTAACATAACGAGTACATTAAAGCTAGTACATGTGTCTCCTTTCAAATTGTGCAAGTTAATTCAATAACATGGTTCTTTTGTTCACAAAAAATGACATTGATGAGGTGAACAATTTTCGTGTTGGGAATGTATGGCAAACCCAAGTATTGAGTTGGTTTAAAACACTTAAATGGACACCAACATTTGAGTTCACAAAGGTAAGCTTCAAATATTTTGTTGTTATTATTAACTTGGACATTGATTGAATGTCTTTGCTAGAGCAAAGCACAAAAAATCTCACAATCTATATATGAACAAACAATTTTCATGAGTATGTTTTTATTTCAACACATATTTTGATTGGGAGGAACTTTGTGAAATTAATAAGTGTTGTTTGTAATATTTAGAACTAGACCATTCTACACGCTTATTTTGTTATGGTTCATGATTAGATAATCTCCCCACCTTGGATACAAGTTAGTTAGTTACAATCCAAAAAAAATAGTCCAATGCCAAAATGTTGTTTCAAAAGTTTGATTTTAATGTCAACTTACTATTGTAAGTTCAATAGTTATAAAAATAATTAGATGATAGTTGGCAATCATTCTTGTGTTTAAGGCTTTGATCATATGACTTAATTACTCAATTGATATGTTTGTAATCACTCCACAAGATTCATGCCAATATTATTTAGAACATCAATTGGATCATAAAACATATTGTATTTTTAACGTCATTTGTTGAAACTTTTGAAAATTGAACTTCCAACCAATGTGAGGTCATCAACTATCCCAACCACTAGAATATTGTTACAATTTTAAAATTAGAGATTCAATATATGTATTGATTGTTAACTATTGAAAATATGAAATATTGAATTTGAAATGGCAAGACCTTTTTAAAAAATAAAATAAATGTTTCAGCAAAAAACATAATTTTTCAGTTGTAAATGTATTACATTTTGTCAACCATCCAAAAGTTGGTATTATTGGTCCAAAAAAAAAACTAGAATTCACAAAAGGTGTAACAACTACTTAATTTTTCATGTTTTTAAATCGTAAGTTAAATTGACGTTGAGTTTTTAATCAGTTTTTACAATAATATTTCAAATAAATTATGGGAACATTTATATAAGTTTGAAACAAATTTAATGAACATGAAATAATCAAAAGCATTTAAAAGGGAATGTAACTAGTTTTTTAAAAATGTTTTCATTACTTACTCCTTTTTTGAAAAGTGTTTTTGAATATTTTATATTCATTTTTTGTACATTCATTTTATGTACACATGTACATAGTAATATAATGCAACTTTTTTAAGTCATAATTTTTTTATGTTGACTTGTAAACCATAAATCTAAAAATATTCTCCCTAAATAACCAATCTAGTTTTGCCATATAATCTTGATTAACTTCCCATTGCTTTTAAAGCAAAACACAAAGGAAATGGAGTTGGGTCCTAATATTATGTTTGTACCTTTATGCATTACTTTGTACCTTAACCATCCACTACAAAACCAACACTTGAATGGGAATTAATAATATATTTCATGACTATACAGATTCAATTCCAAGAAATTATTATAAATTATAACATTTTTGTTTAACAAATTTGATCAACCAAATGCAACTATTACCCATAGTGTTCTAGAAATAATTAAGACTACTTCACATTGATAGGATTGCAATTCTTGATTAAGTCATTACATGTATTGTGTAAGGTTGTAACAATAGGTTTAAGTATTGATTACTTATCCAATAAAGAATTTTTAAAGGTTAAAATATATTGACATCAAAGCTCTTATGGGATATAATTCACCCATTTCAATATAACCATGTAACATTAAGTTTATCCACATCAACATCTTGGTAACATTTTCACTTAATGGTGCAAGAGACATGCATAGCACCAAGTTTATGCTTTCACTTGTGTTAACCTATCAAACTTACTTATTGATTTGATAATAAGAAAATTTTGATCCCCATCTTTAGCATTGTCCAACCTATGCAAAGGAAAAAAAATGTGCTTTTAATGTACACATGTTCCTTGTGTGGCCAAACATAGAAAATGGCTTTGTGATCAAAATCATTTGCAATCCCTCATCCAATTCCTTTTTTATTGATATCAATTTTAAAAAATTAAGCACAAGTGTTAACACATTTAAAAAAAAATGTTAGTTAACTTGCTAATATAAATCACCATTCACACCTAAAGGTAAATTGGTGTTAAATGAGTGTTAAGAATTGGAATTCCAAATGACTATTCATCACTATTTAATATCATGCAACATGAAATGTCATGCAACATAAATGATGAAGTGGCATCCTTTGTGGCATGCAACGTTAACATAAATGTTAGTTACCATAAAATATTCTTAAAATTCAGATTTACATTGTAAAAATTAATTTTATTTATTTAGTCCAAAACTAAGCAAATAATTCAATGTCAACAAAAGGTTCACCATTGTGCTTGCCCACCATCCTTGAACCCCTTGTCCACCTTTCTTGTGAAGTTTAACAACATCAAAAAACAATAGCTCTTTGTAGCACCCAACTTCACCATCAAACAACATCTTTTAAAAGCATCATTTAAGAAATAATGTTCAATAGTAGTGCCAACAATAATTCCTAGAAACACTCATTTCTACTGAATTCCATAGCACCCCAAATATTAAGAAGATGCTAAGAAAAGCTTGTCATCATCCCAAACCACAATGTTGATACTAGTAAGCAACAAGGGCAATAAGTATAACCTTGCAATTGGAGATTGCAAGGAGATCACAACAAATGGCATTGTATCAAACCCCTTGAATATTTTATAGATTATAATAATCCACAACTCCTCTTCTTCATTAGATCCTTCAAATTGTTTGCACCTCTCTACAAATTGCAAGTTTTTTTTCCAACAACAACAACAATCTTTTGATAGCAACAATAGTAGCACCATATTTATCCTCCTCTTTATCCTCCTAGACAACACCTTTCACTTTAAAACAAAATTCTTGCCATGCATCCTTCACCTACCTCTCACAAAGATGTGACAAATTGTAATTATTTACTAAATGAATGTTGAAAATGATTAAGAGTAGAAAAATGATGGTAATGTTACATCTTGCTTTAAGGTGAACTTGTTGAACTTGTTGTTATGTTAAGATTTTTTCACCAAGTGCACAAAAAAGAAGTTAAAATTTTAAAAATAATTAATGCCTTTGACATTTAATGTGAATTCATAATGATTCAAATGATGGTACATTGAAGGTATTAAGGTAACAAACATTGGGTGTGAATCAATTACTTCTAATGGCTCTTTTGAGGTTAAACATCATTGTCATGTGCCCTCATGATGGATGTTAAACCAATGTTAGGTAGCAAACCCTATAGTGTTCTACCACTAGATGTGAAGGGTCTATAATTTATCAACCTAACCAAATATTTGATCAACTTCCAACTTCCATGATGGATATTCAATCCATACCACAAACAAAACATCAGAAAGGTCCAAACACATGCTTGTAAATATTCAATAGATAATTGTTTTTTTGAATGTTGTTGCAGGTTTGGTGATAAAAAATGATATTTAAAAGTTGATGATCTTGGGAGAATTTTATTTTTTTAGAATTTCTTGATTTATGTTTTTTCAACATAGTGTGAAAGTTAAAAGGGGTGAAAGATAACAAAATTTCAAGTGATATTCGTGGTTTTTTTAAATAACAAATATAATGAACACCATTGTGAAAACATTATTATTACTAACAAGTTAACCATTCATATTCAAAGTCATAACAATTAATACATTTATGCGCAATGTATACATTAATACATTTTTTATCACATGTTTATTTTATCTTTATAATGATATAGATTTTGAGGATTATGGTTTTAAACCTCAAGGGATCCAACCTAAGAGCCAATTGTGCCCCTTTTAGGTGATTGATTTTAATTGAGAATATTTTTGAAATATTTTTAAAATTTTGAAATTTTAATTTTTTAATCTTATTATGTTCATGTTTATATATTTTTAATTGAAAAAAAAAAGTCAGGTATTAAAATTTGCCAAAAATAATTAGGTATGAATATTTTTACATTACACCCACAAGGATGTTAAAGTGATTTTGGATGAAATGCTTCACATGGGGATAAAATGTTTGGATGTACATTAAAAGGAGCCAATGAGATTATTTTATAAAAGGATCATGGATTTGTTTTAGTCCTTATCATTTTCTCCTCTTAAGAAATTTTTGAATGAAATTTCTTACAACTTGTTATTAAAAATACATATAGTTGCCCGAATATATCATATGTTTTGTGTTATTCATTGTTGAATAAATAGGAAAATTTCAAAGTGTGCATATATTTCCATATTTTGTAATTGTTTTTTGAAAAATTAGCATAATTATGAATCATACCAAAATATTTTAACTACTTTAAGTTTTAGTTTCTTATATTATAAGTTACAAATTTGTTTTATATGTCATGTCATTACACCCCATTACATGTAGTACATGATTCTTGAAATTAAAAAAAAACCATATTTTGAATTTTGAAAAAAAATTAAATTCCATAACTTATAAATTATGAATCTTTTTTGAATGTGGATAGTAGGTTACCATCATTCAAGTTTTTTTACCATCAAAGTTTATTTATTAAAACAACTTTTTACCCTAGTCCTTTGCAAAATTAACTATTTCTAATGTAATTATTGCTCAAGTTCAAGAGTTGATTACTAGAACCAAAACCCAAAATTCAATTTAATATATTTTTAATTTGAAATCCTTAGCACTCACATTAGTCATTTTACACAACTTAGAATGAAATTAACATAATTTTAAAATGTCGAAAGGTAAAAATCTTTTAAGGTGTATTACTCAAAACAAAAAGGACCTAATCCTTAATGTAATTTTTTTCCCCTACATTTTGATCCCCATAAATATTAATGAGTCAAAAAATTTGAAATTTTTTATAAATACAATATTTTAGACAACTACAATCTAAAATTCCATCACTACATCCATTTTGTGTCTTTACATGGTAAAAAATGACTAGGTAAAAAGTTTTAAAAAAGGCGATCTTATGATGGAATTTTGGTACACCTTAAAAAATTTGGACTCCAAAACAAAAACATATATTTTTAAAAATAATTTTCATCACTATCCAACACGGCTTTTAGCTCCTTTGAACATATTTTCACTGATTTATTTTGTTCATGTGGGTAAGAATGACTTTGATGCCAAATTGTTCAAATTCATTCCATTCTAATAACATCAACCATGATAATGAATCTATGTCAATGTTAAAGCTTGAAAGAGTGATGTAAAAATGTTCCAATTAAACATCTACAAAGCATGTGTTAAAATCTGATTACACAAATCACTCAAACTTGTTCAAATAAATTAGAAAATCTAAAAGACCATGTTATGGAAATTCACCATGCATCCTGATAATACTTGTATGTATCAACCAACAATTGTTAATTGTCATCCAATAGAGCAACTTTAGTTGCAAAAAAAAATGAAGTAGATTGTTCCACCATTTTATACTATGATTTCATATTGTTGGGCCAATTTTTGTAAATGAACACCAATTTTTATAGATTATCTACCTTGAATTAGCATCTTCTCAAATTTGTGAAGATGCTTGCCAAATTAAATACCTTTTTAGTTTCTATTTGAAAGCGAAAAATACCAAAAATGTCCAACATGTAGGAATTATGTTTCATAACCTTTCCACCATGACATTAGACTTACAATTTGAACATTATTGAAAGAAGTATGACAAAAAAATGAAAGTTTCAATGTTAGTAAACTCTCACTTGCTTTTTCAATGGTGGTAGTAGCACAAAACAAGAAGTCTTCTAATGAAAATGCTTTTCATGGAGGGGTTTGGTGCCTTTCAAGATGCAATTGTTTGTAGGTGTTGGTTAAGAGAGGAAGCAAGACCTTCTAATTGTACTCATCAACCATTTCTAAATTGTTGATGTACTTGGTCACAATCTATAACCCTTTGAACTTCAAATTAAAAATCAAAGCCAACATGTTGCATGTTTTTCTTGTAAGAAAGTGGACACAAATGAAAAAAAGGTTGCAATATTTTAATACTTCAATGGCCATGTGACCATACAATGTGGTTGATTTTTGTTCATTTGTACCACACTGCAATGGTGGTTGAATGACATCTCTCACAACATATTCCTTTTACATGTGCACAACTATTGTCATTGCAATGTCTAATGCATTTGACCAAAACCAATACCCAGGCCATGTTTAGTTCATGATGTATTGATGAACAATCTAGGGCCAAAACATTCACAAATTGTCCTTGCCCCAACTAAAATTTGTTCACTTGGAAACCTAGCTTGCAAATTTCACATTTGACATGAGTAACATGTGTTAATGGTAATGGCATATGCAAGCTCCATATTAAGTGTCTTTTGAAACAACACAACATTGGGTGCAAATCTAGGCTTCGCAAGAGTTTTCAGTTTGTTCTTTGACCTCCACAAATGTTTTTCCCCACTTCAACAACCCCTTCTTTAATTTTTGGTCTATGTTAAAGTGGACTAAAGAGAGGTTTGCTTACTTTTTAAACTAAGATTGTGCATCCCATTACAAGCCTAGTCATGGTTAGTGGCATATTGACATGCCTTTTGATGTAACATGTCCTAAGGTAAGGCATGTGAAGTTGCATTGGATCACAATTTGAACAATTGATGTCAAAACTATAGCTAGAGTATTCAAGCTCTCTCCCTCATCCTTTACATATGTAATGATCTTGTTTGTGAGATTGACTTCAATTAACAATGATTCCACTTGGACGATTAAAACAACATTTGATGTATCTTGGGCTTCAAAAAATGCAATTGTAATATGGCAAGGGACCCATGGGTCATTAATGAAGTTTATGACTAATGTAAAATTGTGACATCCAAATCTCAACATCCATAGATAAAAAAAGGCTATGGTTGTCGCACATTTTGCAATAGTTGGCAAGACATACTTTCCATCACCTTCACAACATTGCTAGCAAACGCTCATTAATTGCTTCTAGGATGGAAAAACACACTTACAACCACAATGTAGAACTAAATGTTATAGGAAGGGGCTTTCAAGAATCACTATGAGAAAATGGGGTGATTTACAACTAGCCTTGCAACTAGGTTTTTGAATTGCAATGACCATTTGCAACTCATTGCAACTCAACATATTTCTACATGTGTGAGTGCTATTAAACAAGTTGCATGAATTACAATGGATGCAACTCACTCTATTTGAAATTGTATACATATACAACTTGTGCAATTCAATTAGAACTATGTAGGAACAACTATTATGTACTTCTTACGCAACAAGTTCGCAACTACCATGGTAACATCATTTTTCATCAATCCATCAAAATCTAATATGTGGCGCTATGAGGATTTTTGGGTGAAAATTATTTTTTATTAAATGTTGATCTCCACCATCCATTATGATTATTCATTTATGATGGTCTTAAATTATGACATGTGGCATAGTTAAAAATTTCCATGTGACATATTAATTGAATTTTAAGAATGAATAAAAATAAAAATTTATTTAAGTAGTTAAATAAGTCAATACATAGGCATAAGTAGGTAGGTCAATAAAACTAAGTAGGTAGGACATACCTACATACCTAGGTTACATACCTACTTACCTACCTACCTAGGTAGGCAAAAAAGTAGGACTAACTATTTGCTTACCTAAGTAGGTAAGTAGGTAGGAGGGTAGAAAAGTAACCATGTAAATATTTTTATTTTTAAGAATATTTTTTCTTTAGGGTTAAACTTTTTTGAATTCAGCCAAATCAACACATGTATTTTAATGTGAACATAAAAAAAGGCACCTTCTTTATACAATTTGTGAAATGAGATTCAAGAACAAAATTTATGGGTTAAATATTTTAATTGCACATTAGTTACAAATTGAGTTATAACTAAAAAAAGGTTTTCCCACATTTTTTGTGTCTATTTTTAAGTTTGTAAATTATACAACTAAATAAATAATTATTTGATAATTACATATGTTAATCACTTATCTAAAATAATCATTTGAATTATATTTAATTATTTAAAAAAACTATCAGATAATTAATGATTTAAATTTGGATAAAATTTAGATAATACATCATATGGATTCCCAAAATTAATTATTTGGATTATTTATTTGAATTAAAAAACTAATTTCCCTAACTAATTAGCAAAATAATTATCTAAAATAGACTAACTAATTCAGATTAATACTTAATTATTCAGTCTAATTAATTAGTTCATAATAATTGAGTAAAATATTTATTAATTAATAGTGAATAATTAATAAATTACTGAAAATAATAATAAATAATAAATCATAATTTGGGTAAAATACATAATTATCAAATAATTAGTTATTTAAAATTTTGAATTGATGATTAATTATTGGAACTGAATATTTTTATGAAATAGTTTAATTTAAAACTTTTAAATAAAAATAATTAAATTCTTAATTATTCACGAAATAATTATTGAATCAATTAGCAAACTAATTGTTTGAATTAGATTAATTAATTTAGATTAATTTTAAAATATCAATTCATATGCAATGGTTAATAAATTATTTAAAAATTTCATTAGTAAATATTCAAGATAAAATATTAATTTCTTAATTTCTCAACTTAATACCAATTTAACAATAGTCACAAAATAGTGGGAGAATAATATTTTTATAGTGGCAACATAGTTGCACAATTAGTTGTATCAATGGGAATCATAGTTGACAACTAGTTGCAAGTGTCATGTTTTATGGGCAATGACAATGCAACCATTTGGCATGATTGTATATGTCAACATCATAAACTAGTTACAACATAATTGTTAATTGGTTGTTACATTTATGTCAATTGTACTGTAATTGCCACATGCAACTAAAATGTAATTTGCCAAAAAGTCAAACTTGATTGACTATCTCCATATATATTATACGTACATTACATTGTATAGGTGTCCCACTTGCAACTATAATACAACTCCTTGATTTTCTAATTTTATTTATTAATTACCCATATTTCCATGTTTTAGTTGTAATGTAGTTGTATATTAATTGTTTTGGAGCTCTAATTGCAGGGCAGTGTGGATTCAAAAAACATGATTTTTCATAATGAATGGTAAAAACATGTATCTTTTTTCTACCATAAAAATAGGATCTTTTAAAAATCTTCATTGGTTTAAATTAAATTTATGGTAAGCTTCCAAAAAACCAAAGAAGGCAATGATGGCCAATGGAAGAATAATGTTGCATTTCTTAACCTTTTTATGATCATCTTTGTACCCTTTATAACTTCGACCTCTGATTTGTATCATGCCAAATCAATTGTGTGTTCATTTTCCACATGTTTTTTTCATGTTGTTGATGCCATGTTTTAGGTTGTAGGTAAAACCTTTTTTGTCCCGAGTTGTTAGAGCTTTCACATCTTTGAGCTTTTCCATCTCCATGGCACAAAATACACCTCATGCCTTGAATTCCATGCACATCAACAATAGCTTTATAATCTTTCAATACAAAAAAACCCATGGAAGGGATTTGTGACAATGAAAAAGTTAAATTTAAATTTATAGTTATTATCAAGTAGCACCCATCTTTGTCTCCACATAACTTTTTATTATGTTTACAAGTCTTTAACAATTGTTTTTCCTGATCACAAAATTGATTTTGCAATAACCCCTACTTTTAATCCTTCATGTATAATTTCAAAATCAAAATTTTAAAAACATTGCAACATAACCTTATCCTATGAAAGCACTTAAATGAAACCATGAATAATGCACTTCAACAAATGAATAGTAGAAGATTTAAATCAACATAGAACAAAATGATTACAAAGTTTAATGTGAGATTTGGGGAATTAATAAACACATCAATAAGTCATTAGCAATTTTGGCAAAACAATTGTATGTTAGAGCCATCATAACCACCATCAATAGTCAAAACAATACTAAAAAATATAAATTGAATTGTAAAAAATAAAGTGCAATTTGAAAGCCTAAATTTTGTTACCAAAGTAGCAACATATGAAAAAAAATTGTGAAAAAATCTAAATATCTTTAACACAAATCCAAGACAAGCACAATCCAAAAAGTCAATTTTTAGCAAACTATTAGCACATGGTAATAATGAACATTGTGAATAGTTGCATAACATTTAGTAGTTGTAAGGAAAAATAACCATGTCATAAGTTTATGCACAAACATGATCCAAAAACCAAAGTGTGTCTATAGTTTGCACAAATGTGATTAAAAAACCAAAACATCTAGGCCTAAGTTTTCACAAGTTTCTACACAAATGTGGTCAAGAAACCAAAGCATGTTTGCACAAATACAATAAAAAAACCAAAGTGAGGTTTAAACTTTCACAAGTTTATGCACAAATGTGATTGAAATAACCAAATTTGGGCTAAAGCTTACACAAGTTTTTACACAAATGTGATTTACAAACTATAGACCAAATTGAAGGTGCTAAAATGCAAAAGAAAAGTGCACGCTATTGTTGTAAAAGAAATGCAATAGAAACAAACACCACCGTTGCAAAATAAAAAGAAGCTTGAAAAAAAATTTCACCTGGAAAAATGGATCTATTGAAAAGTACACAATGATGCCAACTTTGATTCACAAATCTTCCCAAGCTCCTTTTGCATTCCTAACACTAAACATTAGATAGGTTCCTTGCCCTAACTTGTGTAGCTTGCACATACACATACCAAGAAGCAACCCAAATTTTTTTGTACACAACATATGAATACAAGTTTTTTCTAGAAGGAAACTTTGGGTATGTACAAGTGCATTAATATTTTTAGTGGACACAATCAAATAATCAAATCTTTTTAGAGTATTCCACTATGTCATAACAATTGGTTTGAGTTTTAAATACGAAGGTGCATACCTTGGTTCATATCCAACTAAATCCTATATGACATAACAACCTTGTGTAATGAAAAGAAACATGGCCTTTGTATTTTTCTAATTATATAATGAAACAATCATGTAACCAACTTTGCTAGATGCCCAACATTATGCTACTTAAATTAAGAAGTCATCATGAATTACTTGTTTAAGTAGTATCCTATTTGGTCAATTTATCCTAAGATATAGATCTTCAAGGATTAGAACATTTCAATCTCTCACTCATGAGCACCACTTATCTTTCTAATGGCAAACCACATTATGATAAAACTTTTCTTATCTTAGAAGTATCAACTCCCCATTATAACAATGTTAGACTACACCTTTAGAACCATAGTGCAACAAACATCCCCATTTTAAATTTTGCATGATTTCCAATGTTTCACACAAATGGATTTTTTCAAATTAGATATTGCATGATAATTCCCGACACAAAAATGAAAACTAGAATGACGTACATTGACTTAGGAAGTTAACAAAGATAATGTAATGTTTAGGATGCCCATTGACAAATCTCCTCCTAACAAACAAACTCTTTCAAAACATAACCTTATTTTGGAGCTCCCACACAAGTAGGTACTTTGTCCCCAACAACATAACTCAATGAAATTCTAGTGCAATGTCCAAACATTAAATTGTACCATAATGACTTGCCATTTGGATCACTCCGAAATCTCTAGAAATCTTCACCACCTCCTTGAATTATGATTCTTAAATTCTATTTTAAAACTTGAATTCCATCTATGGAAACACATGTGCAAGGAAGAAATATATGCCTCTTTTAGAAGTTAGGTCTGACATAAGGGCATTCTTCCCCAACAAACCTCACAAGACACAAGAAATCTTTGAGAACTACGTGTCATTAATAAAAAAAAAACAACAAATTGTAGATGCTTAACTTTGTATCTCTAACAAAAACTAGTCATATATACAATTTTTCCAACATCCCATTATTCGCATTCGTCGAGTCCAACACAAAAATCACAAGCATCCCTAGCAATAAAAAACAACAAACAAACAAGAATGCTTAGTGCCATTGTAACAAAAGATCAAACCATCATACATAACTTGCAAAACAACAAACCAAATAAACGCAAAACAAATCTAGAAATCCACATCACCACCATCACCATCAACTACTAAAAATTTATCGTGTACCGCTTTCAATGGTTGATAGTGTTGTATCATCCAACCAGGTTTTCATCTACCTTTAACATTCATCATACTTGGTCCAAACTTGAAACCAATGTAATGTTATTTTCCTCATAACCATGAAACCTATCCATAGTTGTATCATGTGCAAAATTGTCAATTTTATGATGTAGTTGATTTGAGGATCATTGATAGGAATCTTTAACCAAATTTGATGATAAACAATGTACAAAATGAAACAATTTAAAGCATCCTTTTATATTTTCAATTATGTCCTAGAACGAAATGTAAAAAATTAGCCACGTTAATGGGTTTTTAATGTGCAAATTATGGCGACTGAAAACCCAATCACTTCATTTTTGCATTTCATGAAATTTCATGAATAAAAGAGAGGTTGATTGTGTGGCCATAGAATACTTATCTTCCTATTCATCATAATGGATGATAGCTACATTATTGTAATTAATACTAACATGCTATTCATTGGGATGAAATATGTGTTCCATGGTGTAATGGTGTGAGTGGGAATCAACATTTGGCCAAGACCAAATGGGTTCTTAAAATTGTTGTCCTTCTTTGAACAAGCACAATGAAAAAGTTCATGATCCAAATAAAAGGTGCAATGTAAAGCCCCACGGTGGGGACATCCCCAAAATAAAAGGGCCGAGGATAAGGCATGAGATGAGTTTGGCCCCACATCATGGGAATGTTCCTTACCCATGGGCTTCACCCATTGTACTATACAACATGCAACCAATGTTATCATGAACTTAAAAACATGCATAGATTGTGATGCACAAGAGGGGAGTGTTCTCACACCTACTCTGAAAGAAGGGTGAAAGGACCTTACACCTATAAGTAAGTAAGGGCTTGATATCTCTCCACTCTTAAGGAGTAGGTGTAATATCCTTCTTTTCGAGGAGGGTTATTCATGGATTTAAGGTGCCCTTAAAAAAAATACACTAGGAAATCTCCTTGAGTGCTTTACTAATAAAGTTCTTTGTTCAATTAGAGTGAATTACATTATTTTTGAGGAAAATTTTTCTTATTGAGCACCTTGACCTTTAATAGAAATGTGCCCAATACCACATTTAGTAGCTCATTGCATGTGTTTGGTGGTAGGCCCTTCTCTCTCTAGTACATAAAGGTCTAGACTTGAGGGTTTAACGAGTTTTAAGGCATTCTTAGGTGGCATAATTTTGTTGCCATGGTGGCCGATTTTGCCACATTTCGTACCTACCTACCTACCTATCCCTATTCACTACTTCGAAGCTAGTTTACAACTTATTACACACAATTACACCCAAGAATGGACAGGCATTCCCAGCCCATTCTTTAGTAGTAAGTACATAATGGTATTAGCAATGAATCTCTTTATTCTCCTCTTTAAAAAAAAAGGGGGGATAATATTATTTATTATTTATTAATAAAATTGTTCAAAATTGGTGGGCCTTGTGGGAAGGATGGATGAAAAGGAAGACCCCACCACTTACTTACCCACCAACCCACTCAACTCTATTGAGACAATCCCTCACTAGCAACAAAGAAAGCTTCAATAGCCTTTCTCAAGCCAAGCCTTGGGGTTGGTTGGTTGATTGGTAGGTAGGTAAGTAGGTAGGTAGGTAGGTAAGTACCACAACTGTGGATCAAATCTCCATGGCTCAGGAAAGCTCTCCTTCCTCTCTCAAATAGCAGACTGCTGATGAAAGCCCATCCCCCACCCATTTTCAGAGAATACTTCCAAAACCAATAACATAAAATAAATATAAAATAAAAATAAAAATCCTTAACCTGTTAGGCTACCTCCTCCAGAAAAAAGAAAAAAAAGAAAATCCAAAAAAAATCCTTAAAGAAAGGCAGGGGAAAAAAAAAAGGAAAAAGAAAGAAAAGAAAAAAATCCCAAGTGTTTGCAGTTATTGTTATTATAGTATTATACTGTACTAGAGTTTTTATTATTTTGCCTGCAAATAAATAACTCTGGAAAAATTGTGGAAAAAGAGGTGAGAAAAATTTGTGAAAAAAATCCATACAATAATAATAATAATAAATTATAACACTTTGTGAAAATTATAGAAATTCAAGAGAAAATTGCAATTTTTAAAAAAAATCTAGAAACTCAAATGAAAGTGCAATGAAGAAATAAAATAATAGAAATAAATAAAAATAAAAGTAAAATGGTTGACAATTACAACAAGTACAGGAAGAAGGAACCAAACAAACAAATAATTACAGGAACAAGAAAAAATAAATGTAGCCAAGTCTGAAACTGTCATATTGGATTTGCAACAGTTTTTCTTTTTTTTGCAGAGAAGAAAGAAAGCTGGAAGAAGAAGAAGATGAAGATGAAGAACAGCTTTTGGTACCCATGTATGTGGTTTTGTGTGTATTTTGTGGATGTGTAGATTTGTGTGTGTATATATATAGATATATACATGTTTTTTGTGTGTATTTTGTGGATGTGTGGTTTTGGGTGGTATTGATTTTTTGGATTTGTGGATGGTGTGTTTGTGTGTGGTGGGTATGTGTATTCATGTGTGTGTGTATATTTGTGTGTTTGTGTGTGTGTTTCTCTCTCTCTCTCTCTCTCTCTACATACCAAAAATTTTCTTTGGTTGCAGTTTGTAAGAAGCACTTTCAAGGGCTGTTGCCACGTGTGGTAGGTAGCAAACAAACCACTCTGCAGTTGCTACTACTAGCTACCACTACCCCATCTGCTGCTGCATCCATCCCCCCCTTTCTTATGGTTTGTTTTGTTGGTTTGGTTTTTTGGTTTTTGTTTTCTAGCATTTTGCAGTTTTTCCCCTTCTCTCTCTCCCCAATCCTCTCCATCTCCTCCATATTCCCCCTATCCTCATCTCACCATACCACCAACAAACAGTATTTTGTCCCTCTCTCATCAACTCTCTCTGTGTCTGTTGTTCTTGCTCCTCCCCTTTCCCCCCCATTTTTTTGCTTTTGCAAGAGTTCTTAAGTCTTCTTCTTCTTCTTCTTCTGATGATGATAAATGGGTAGTCTGTTGTTAGTTTGTGTGTTTCCCTCCTCCCTTTCTTCCTCTTCTTCTTCTTCCATTTGTATCATCCCTCCATGTTCTCTATGTGCCTTTTCCAATTGCAGTTTTTGATCCAAATTTGTATCTGAGTTTTTTTGATTGAGTTGCATTGTTGCTGTCAATCTCTCTCTGTGTCTCTCTTGTGTGTTTGTTTACGTGTGTGTGTGTCGCTCTGTCTCTGTCCGTCTCTCTCCGTGTCTGTGTTTGTTGGGTCTCATAGTATCGTGGCCCACAATTTGTTTGTGGGATTATGTTCTGTATGTGTGGGTTACTGTGATTTCATAGTTTGCAGTTGCAGATTGGCATTTTGCAACAACACCCATCTACTGCTACTGGCTAGCTGGCTGCTGTATGTTGTTTCTTTTGTTTTCTTTGGTTGCAATCTTTCTTTCTGGTATTGGGTTATGCAACTGGGCTTCTGCAGAGTTGTGGTGCTCCTCAATTTTTGTTACCCAATTTCACTCTTCTTTCTGTGAGTGACAGAAACATACATACATACATACATACATCATACTGTTTACATACATTCATTCTTTCCTGTTGTTGTTAAGGTTGATGGTTGAATGTTTTGCCATGTTGAGTTTTGCCACAGTCTCGAATTCCCAATACATTTCAATGCATTTCAATGTATCCATTCTGGGGTCGAGGAGTCAATGTTCCAATCTCCTCTTCCTCCTCCTCCTGTGACATTACTTCCACATTGTTTTTGCTCACTAATTTTCACCTTGAGAGGATTCAGAGGAGGAGACAACCCAAATCACATTCTTCTGGGTTGTGGGCTTCGGGATTCAATTTGGGTGTCATTGGAATTGTGAAAAAGAAGAAGAAGAAGAAGAAGAAGAAGAAGAAGAAGATGCAGAAGAATTGTGGGGGTTGAATTTCATTGAATTCTTCTCTCATTGGGTTTGGATTTTGTGCATGAGTGGGAAGGAGGGGTGGGGGGGTTTCAAAAGCAATCCACTAAGGAGGCTATGCATTACATGTGGGGTTAAGGGAATTTCTTGTTCCCAAAGGGAGACAAAGCAGAGAGGGTGCCATTGAGAATATATAGTGGCAGACAGCAGATAGATAGAGATAGATGTATGGAGGTGATGAATCTGGAGGACATTACACAAACAGATTGCCCAAACATCCCCGACTCTCCAGGTACATTTTTACTCTGCACCCATCTCCATTCTTCTTCTTTTTTAGAAATTATTTATTTATTTATTTTTTGCAATTGCACCAGAACAAAATGGTTGTGTTTTTCCATCACAAACTCTAACAACAAAGCCACCATTCAATGGTGGTTTGTTGATCTGGCCTCATCACTTCTGCTCCTCCTCCTTTCAAGATCACCAATTGCTAGCACACAACAGCCATCACCAATAATTCTGAAACTGGTCGAAAGAGAGAGAGCTATGGCAATCAGAATTCACACACATTTCTGGTCTGAAATTGGAGATGGGTTTATGTATTTTCTCATCACGTTTGTATTCTTGCATATCATTGCTTGAAACATGTTGATCAAGGAAGAGGAGGAATGGGTTGCAACTTCCTTGTCAGATTTGCATTCTCACAAAACATGTTCTGAATGTGTCAATTGGAGGAGAAAGAATGGGTTACAACTTTCTTGTCAGATTATTGCATCCTCAGAAAACCATGTTTTTTTTTTTTGTGTGTTTATTGGAGGGGGAGGAGGATAGTTAAGACTTCTCTCAGCAGATTATTGCATTCTCACAAAACCACGTTTGAAGACTGTGTCAATTGTTGGGGGATGTCAGGCTGCTATTTCTTTATCACATTTGCATTTCTTGCACAACATGTTGGAATGTGTCGGCAACTGGGAGGGGAATGGGTTACTACTAGTTCTCATCACATTGCATTCTTACCCAACATGTTTCAGTGTGCCAATTTGTAGTGCAATGTGCTCTATTCTCTTCTTCATGTTATGGAGTGAAATTTGAAGGTCATGTTGGCTTCTAGTTAAGAATGCTGCAGTGAGCCTCCAAAACTCAGAAGTTTAAGATATCGGGAAATCTGCATGAGTTAGGTGTGTGGAATATGTGTCGAGAATTAACGTGAAGCTCCAAATTTGGACACTTGCAGGAGCCTTGGAACCCCTCTAAGATGATGATGGGTCTTTTAGGCAAGGAGTCACTGAATTGAGTATATGAGTCTCTGATTTTTCAGTGTTGTGTGTTCTGCTCGACTGTCAAGAAACTTGAGGCCCCCCTTATCCTTCATTCTGGAAGCTGAGGAATTTCTCCAAACTGCACACCCCCTCAGAAATGAACAAGAAAAGGCATTCCAAACTACAATGTGATCCAGTAGGATAGAGGATTTTCCCACTGTCACAATTTGCAATTCCTTTTGTTTTGGTTTCTGTGCTTTTTTCAGTAATTTTGATTGGTGAGTCCAAAATCCCATATACACCTACCTGAGGATTGAAAAATTAGCAAGAAAACAAAATTTCCAGTTTTGTTTGGATTTTGCAGTAGTCTTCTTTCTTCAGTGTTCTGAAAGAATGTTCATATCTGGAGACTAGCTGTCATTAGAATATTCTGGATCCAATGTGCACAGGATGCAGGGATTGCCAGAGCAGATAAACGGGGAGGCAGGCATACTGCAACGGGGCAAGCAACCACGACCGTTGGAGGATGGAAATTGGGTTTGTGATGACCCTTCCTGCAGCAATGTCAACTATCCCCGCAGAACTGAGGTTGATCCAGTCACTTGCATTCAGTCAAAACCTATTTTCTCTCATCTCATGCGCCTTCAGGCTAAAGAAGGTTTTTTTTGGTTAAAGCCGAAGGCTTAAGTAGCACAATTGGGATTTGCAAAAATAGATTAGTCCATGCTACTGTCTGTATGAATCACATTATTTCTCTTCTCAGACCATCATGCCACAATTACAGATGTGCAGTGACATTTGGAGTTTAAAAGAGTCAACCATGGGCTTTTGCAATCAAAGAGGTTGCTTGCTTAAAAGGTTGCACAAGGAATTGTCCATGTAACTAGTTGTTGGAACCCATGTTGGAAAGGAGACTGAAAATGTTTCATCTTTCTGTTGTTTTTGTATGTGCAATTTGTTTTAGTGCAACAAGTGTGGGAAGCAGAGAGGGCCACTGGGGGATGCAGTAGTGAAGGCATACATAGAGACCATCAAAATTGCTCGAGAGCTAACACCTGCACCAGGATTAAGTCCACATCTGGTAAGCCATCCTTTTGCCTCCCACTGCACTCTGTTTTTGGGTGTTGGTTCATCTGCAAATGACTCTTGTTTTTCAGGCTCATGCCATACATTGAACACAAAAGGCCTTGGTTTCAGTGTTCAGAATAACAAAAATCAAAAATCAAAATCCAGCAGCTCATTGCAAAGATTTTGTAGTAGATTGTTCAGCAGTGTGAATTGTTGTGTTGGTCAGAATTGGTTGCTAGGCCTATACATTTTAACATTTAGTAACAAAAGATGAAAAAGATTACATGTGAGTAAGAATGACAGTGCAGGTGTCAGGGGCTTCTGAGCGTCACCATGGAGGCATATTGGCGAGAGGTATGCTTCCCCATTTAAGCAATGCTGATGTCCCAGCTCAAGGTGGTGGGATCTCCATATCCCCAGGAGGTTCCAGTCATATGAGTGTTGGCGAGATGGAGCCTTGGATGAATACTAGTGGCTTTGAGGGACCGGGACCACTTCTGCCCTCCTTTGCCTCTCACTATGTCACCGGAGATGGAGGCTTGTTGGGGCGAAGGTCCACTCTTAGGTAATGTTTTCCACCACAAAATCTGTTCATGTTTCTCTGAAGACTTTCTAGATGGAATTTGAAAACATAGTCAGTGTGAAGGTTAAGTCCCCAGTGCTCAAAATGGAATTCCTGAGTACTCAAAATGGAACTCCGGTCACTCTGTTCCAATGGGGATTGTGGTCTATTGCCACAAAGGAATAACATCTAGCAGAGCTTTGTGAGTATGCGGAAATCATTTGGGAAAAAACTGGTATAATTTTCAAACAGTGTTTTAAAGCTATGATCTGGAAAGATGTGGTGTTGAGGAATTATAAAAATTGGGGTTGTGTTTTGAGGTTTTATTGCAGTGCTGCGACTGAAGGTAAGCGCTTGGCAGAGCAACTGGTGGCTTCATTTGCAGCTTCAACAGATCCAGTGGGTGATGCTGGCGAATGCCTGGCATCTGCTGCCCTTTGGCTGCAGACCATGAAATCCCGAATGCAGAGTGGAGGAGGAGATTCAGCAGGAGGTTTAGCAACATCATCCATTTCAGGTCTGGGCTCCTCGAGTGTAGCAGCAGGAGGTTCTCTTGGAAGCCTCCGAAGCCAGGCTCCTCTAAATGGAGTCAATAATATGCTCCAACAACAACAACAACCACTACCTTATCTAAGTGGTCCAGGAGCTTCTTCAAATGTTGGGAGCCCTGGCTCAGGCGGCCTTGGCAGTTTGGCAATCAATTCAGGATCTGGAATTTCCCACAGTAACCACCTGCTGGGAAGCTCTTTAGTAGGCCGTGTTAGCAACAACAATGCTCCTCCTGGTGCCATGGGGAGCTTGTTGGGCTCACGTGGGATTATGGGTCGCCCAGCAGTACGCTTTGAGGATTTCAAAGACCGACCCAGTGATTTTTTGCGGGTACGTAAGTTCTTTGATCATGTATGCACATTGAAGAGGGGACTCAAACACAAGCTGTGAGTCATTATTTACACAATTCAATTGGATATTAGTTGATTGCTTGATTGACTACTGGAGCTGAAATCATTCAACTCATTGTGTTCATTTTGTGAAATATAAATACACAAAACTTTGCCAGGAATTTGGAGATCCGGCAGCGGTGAATGCAACAGCCATGGGAGGTGGCCAGAGGCCTGAACCAGGAGTCAATGGCAACTGGGAATGTGAAGAATGCAAAAACGTTAACTTTCCACGACGGTGAGCAACGAAGGCAAATTGTTTGCAACAATAACAAAACATTTTGATCTGCATCCTTACCCATCTTCCTCCCTCTGCAAATCTTTTGTTGTGGAGGAGAGAGTGATGATAAAAGCGCACGTGTGCTTCTGTTTTGCAATCTTCGTGCTATATTCTCTCCTGCCTGCTTGCAAATTGCTATTTCCTACCGCATATGAGACTTTCAATGACTGATGGATTCCCAGTGTTGTGAGCTAATCTGTCGGGTGGTGGATTGGTGGGATAATAGGACAAATTGTTTCCAATGCCATAAGCGACGAGGTCTGAAAGGAGATGACATTGTTCGCAAGTATGTACGGAGTTTGATTGAAGACCCCAGCAGCAGCAGCAACAACATACGCAATTGAGAACAAGCCCCTCCACCCACCACTCCCCGTTCTTTTTCTCTCAATTGTTTGCTTTTTGCCCAAATTACTCAATTAGGCAATTCTTCCATCCTCCTGGGTGGGGTGGCTAGACTCATGTGAAAAACAACACTCTTTCAAACATTCAAAAAACCCGAAAAAAGAAACACCCCCCCCTGCCCCCAAAAAAGGACCTGCTTGTCACATAACCAGCATGCAAACACAAGCAAGTGCAGCTCTCTGTGTCCATTAACTCCTAAACCGCCACCAAAAAACTGTCTTTGCATGATATTTCTGGGATGTGATTTTGTGGTGGAAAGACTACTGAAAGATCCTTGTATCAGTAAGATGAATTTAGTCTCTCTAGTTTTAGGTTTTTGTTTTGCAACAACTCCCCCAAGAGAGAGAGAGTTGTTGTTGGGTGGTGAAGAGTGTTATCAGTAGATTTTCTCTTTAGCAGCAGCAGCAGATCAGGCAATTTTATAAGGTCTACTGAGGGGTTAAAAAGTTGGTTTCCAAGAATTCCAGAGTGGGTCAGGATTTCGTAGTGAAGATGGTTTCAAGTTGAATTTCCAGATTTGTCAGATTTGGAAGTTCACATGGGGTAGTCAATTTGATGAAGGAGAAGTTTAGTGGTTCCCCCCCCCCCCCCCCAAATCAAAAATAGACTAATAAGAAGAAGAGGAATAGGGAGGGGGAAGGGATGATGTCTTTGTCATTGTCAGATGATTTCAGACCATGGTATTACAGATTCTCTATACAATTTTGAAACAGGAGTGGTTTTTCTTCAGTTGTGTCGAATATAGTTTTGATTAACACACTATCGGTTAAAGAGCATTATGGTTGTCTGCTCAAGAATCACAAAGGCAAATTGATCAAATCTGCTCTTAGATTGCTTTCCTCTGATGTAGGTCACATGACTGCAACAGATTATATATACAGAAAATCTCTTTTTATTTATAAAACCAGGACCCAAAGCATCCTGGTACTGTCTTTGATATACAATATGCACTAAATCCCCCAAACTCTCGATAAACAACACTGAACACTTACCAATAATATATCTTCCCCCAAGTACAGGAAGTCAGTTGTACACTTGGAAACCATTGCCAGCAAATCCCAAGACTGCAGCAGTGCAACCTTTTGAAGTGCATTCCAACATTGCAGTAAGCTAGGCTTTATGTTCATGGCTTGCTTGTCCTTGCAAGAATCCATTTCGGATTTGTGAGGCTATCTCCGAGACAGACCCTGGGGTATGGGGGATGAAGACTGTTGTGTTCTTGGAGTGCTGCCCAATCTCCTGCAAGAACCATCATGATAGTGTCTATAATTTCATGCACTTCAGGATTTTCAGTTTCGTTTGTATCTCTGTGGGAGATAGAAAGCAAGGAGATTCAAGAGAAATGAATTCAACAAATAATTGGAGAAAAAGGGCAAACAGAGGAAACAGAAGGTATTTAAAGAAGGTGATCCAAGGGTTTGCATACCTTCATAGTATCAAAATACTGAGTGAGGAGCACCATATCCAAAACATCCTTAGGTGATGTTCCATCAACATGGCTGGAGAAAGCAAGCACACTCTCTCGCAGACCGTCCACAATGGCTTGTCGTTGTCGGGCAACTCCAACACCTGACAAGTACTTGGACTCTGCCTCTCCCTCTGCCCGTTTCACTTGCAATATCTTCTCTGCCTCTGCCCTCTCATTGGTTGCAATACGTAGGCGAGAAGCTACACAAGAAACATAGAGAATCAATAATACAATAGTCCTCCAGCAATTCCACCAAAGTGAAAATTGAGAACCAGCAGTATGAGAGAATTACCTGCATTGATCTCATTCATGGACTTCTTCACTGTTGCGTCAGGCTCTATGTCAGTGATAAGTGTTTGCTCAATTGCATACCCAAATACACCCATCACCTGTTACCACTCACCAGCATTTCCTGGTCAGTTTTTTCTGCATTTTCACTCATTGACAGGAGGATGAATGATGTGACATGTGCCAAACAAGTTGCTCCTTTAACCCAAGGGCTTCGACCACAACCAGGTTTGACATGTAGATCTATTGCGGCTTTGTCAGAGGTGGATACTTTTGTGTAGCCATGACCAGTGACATTGTGGTTTGCCCTATTACCCATGGACCCAAAAACACACAGAGAGACTGAAACCCATGGTCTCTTACAAGGTCAACACACTAGCCTATTAACTAGATGCCCAATAATTGACAAGACCTGTTGCACGTGTAACACCTGACCATTGCAGGTGTGAGAGAGGTCAGAATCCAAACCTTCTCAAGCTCATGCTGGACATTGTGAGCAATATCGTCTTTCTGTTCAAACACATCATCCAGAATGATCTTTGGGACACTCGCTCTTACAACTACATATGCCCCCCCCAGCCCCCACAACAACTGAATTAGACCCATTTCTCAATTGTATAGAGAGAGTCCAAGTCTAACTAGTGTTTGCTAGGAAAAAGCATTTTACCATCAAAAACATAGGCCTGAATCTGCTGCTGTGGATTTGTAAGCTTGTAAAAGGCATCCTCAGCATGGTCCACCAATGCTCGGTACTGCACACTGCAGACCACAGACACAAAGACATTGTCCTGCCATTTTCACCATCCACACCTTTTTTTTAGTCTTTCTCTCATAGGCATTATAATCTCCAAATGATCTTTCACGAAACCTGTTGACATGAGCTTCACAAAAGATTTCAAGCTATGACGCAAGTTGCCAAGGGGTTCAGAGTGAATGAAAATAAAAAAGAGTTCAAAATGGTAAAGTGTCCTGGGGTACATGATATTGTTTCAATTCCTCATGGTCACATACCTCTTTATGGTGGACAAGTAATATTTGAATTGGCACATATCCTTTGGGGGATCAACAGGTTAATGTGCCTTTGAACTTGATGTAATCTAAAATTTTATATGGTTTGGATGCTGCAAAGCTAGAATATGAAATCCTAATTCAAGTATAACTTGAGCATTTCATGTGATGGATTGTTTACAATAAACCAACATAAATTTCTTGTATCATGTTTCTTTTGTTTAGTTTTTTGCAAAACAAAACTTGTTATGAATGTTCTCATGATGAATGAGAACATTCATCCATTGTCATTTTTCAGGTTCATTTCATCCACAAATATTATTCATCCATGAGACATGGAAAAATCTCCACATCACCAAATATTTTATCCTAGGTGTGACAAAACATTTTTTAAATATCCTATCCACATTGAAAGAATATTCAAAAAAAGATTCAATCTTACTCCCTTGCTCATGCTCGCTTGCTCATGTTCGCAAGCTCATGAAATAGCATCCATGTAACTTGACCTTTAAATTTCCAAATGAATAATGCAATTTCATTTTTTGTATTTATGTTTCAAGAATTTCTTAACAATATAAAAAAGGCTAGATTCATGGACAAAGTTTGTTATTTACACCTTTGTCTCAAATATTCAAAACACCCATGTTTTCAAAGTGGGAATCCATGTGAGAGTGTTGTGATTCACTTCTTTGCATCCTCTTATGAAAGTGTGTTTGAATCCAAGACAATATTCTGGATTATTCCATGTTTTAGCCTTGATTATAAGCCTTGGAAATTAGATTTTTAACAAGAATTGTTTACAAACATTAACAAGTTTAAAAGTTATTGATTTAAAACAACAAACACATTTATTAACTAGTTGTAAAACCCTGCGAAGTTGCAGAAAGAAAAGTAAATTTAGTATTCTCAATTTGTGATCAATAGATCTAAGGATATCATTATCAAAGTGTGGTGTGGGGAGCAATACCAAATTTGTTAATTTAATGGCCCATACTACTTTTGGAAAATATTTGAAAGAATATTGACTCTAGACCCTATCATATATATATGATATATAGACAGCCTTAAGAGTTTGACACTAGTTCTACTATAACTTTACAGTTTCTGGGTCCTCTTGTAAGAGAATAAAATTCATCCCTTCAACTCTAAAGCATCCATAGAGCTTGACATCACACAATTGACTTATTTGTGCAATAGATTTAGATGATGGAAGTACTGGAGCATGCAAGAACAAGGAGAAGAAGAAGAAGAAGAAGAGAAGAAGATGCTGTATTCAAGGTACCCACTTGATCAGAGTCTCTCTCTCTTCAGACTTCAGCAAAAAACACTTCCTAACTCAGCAATAGAAGTGGTTCTGAGAATCTTTCTTCTCCCTTCAGAGCAGGGAAGAGGTTGACAAAAATTTTAGTTGAGAGAAGAGAACACAACTCCTGAATTAGAGCTTGGGAACTTGTACACAGCTCCTCCATACATGCATGTCAAGGAACTGAACCAAAACCTACTGTCAAGAATGGAAAAGAGGAGGCAAAGAGAGAAGCAATCTAAAGAAACAAAAATCTCCTATAAAAGAGACCAAAGAAAAACAGAAAAAATCAGAAGACAGAAAACAGAAAAGCGAGAGAAAACGAACCAGCAGACAACAGACTCCTCTCTATTTGTAGTCCGATCTTTATGCCAGTTAATGACAGGGCAACGTGTCCGGACAATTCTTCCCCCAAGCACTCGAAAGCAGCCACACATTCAGAGCGCAATCGCTTGTAATAAGAACGCAAGAAGCAGACAACATGCATATATTGCGAGATTCTATCGATACAGCGGACTCGTTTTCAGAGAAAAAGTCTATTCCAAGACACTTCGACGCGCACAGATGCACTCTTGCCAAACTTTCAACGGCTATCGGTTGCAATAAGGACGCAGGAAGCAGCCTACAGATGTATATTGCGAGATTCTTTCAATACAGCAGACTCGTTTTTCAGAGAAACAGTCGGTTCCAAGACACTTCGAGGTGCACAGATGCACTTTATCATTTTTCAGAGGGCAATCGGTTGTCATAGAGACACAAGAAGCAGCCAAGAGATGTATATCGCGAGGTTCTTTCGATACAGCGGACTCGCTTTCAAAGAAAAACTCGATTCCAAGACACTCCGAGGTGCACAGACGCACTTTGGCACACTTTCAGAGGGCAATCGGTTGTAATAAGGATGCAGCAAACGGGCAACAGATGTATATTGCCAGATTCTTTCGATACAGCGGACTCCTTTTCAGAGAAAACCTTGACGCCAAGACACTTCGAGGTGCACAGACGCACTTCGCAACACTTCAGAGGGCAATGGGTTGTAATAAGGATGCAAGGAGCAGCCAACAGATTTCTATTGCGAGATGCTATCGATACAGCGGACTCTTTTTCAGAGAAAAACTCGATTCTAAGACACCTCCAGGTGCACAGACGCATTTTGGAAGAAGTAATTTGAGTCCTAACTAAAACCCTGCTCTTATCATTGACAATTTTTGAGCGGTTCTCTTCTTTCTTTCTTTCTTTCTTTCTTTCTGCATGAATTCATTGATCCAAGATACAGATGCATCACACAAAAGAAAGGACTGTCTCGCAAATGCATCATCGACAACACTGAAAATCAGAGGAAAGCGAGCAACCGAAAACAACTTAGGCCAAAAAAAAAGCTCCACGACGCAACGACAGCAAGCCGCAAAGCTGACGTAAATCATATGCGTGCAGACAAACACAAGCACACAATGGACACAATGCTGCACAGCATGCACGTTGTAGCTCACCTTGGTTTTGGTCTCGCACCGCACATCCAGCTGCTGCACACGCAACGAAATAAAACCGGCAAGGCGGCGTCCACACATCCAGTTAACACACTGGAATCCGGGCCCTGCAATCCGCTCATATTTCCCAAATCTCTCCACGATGCCAACCCTCGCCTGCTCCACACACGTACAACAACACACCTGCCCCATATTCCCTTGCTTGCTTGCGTGCTCACTGTCGCTCACAACCACTTCGACGTTTGCACTGTTCAGCCACCAAACAAAACGCTTCACAAACCAAACAAAACAAAATTACCCCAGACTTTTCTGTAATTTTTTTTCTGGTTTTCTCCCCTCCGTCCCAGCATTTCCCCACACAAGTCAGGAGCAAATTCTCGTACCAAATTGCATTGCGAATTGCACAAATATATACAAACGAAGACTGGAAGAGAGAGAGAGAGAGAGAGAGAGAGAGAGACGAGAGAGAAGAGCGACAAGAGAAGAGACGAGAGATAAGAGACAGAGCGTGTGAACGTGTCTAAAGAGAGCGAAAGAGAGCGAAAGAGACCGTGTGAACGGGTCCAGAGAAAGTGAGAGAGAGAAAGAGTGATGAAGTCCTGCCAAATTTTATTAAGAGACTCTGTGTGTGTGAATAGGGCCATAATGAAGATATGCTTATTATTTTTTATAATATAATTATTTTAGTATCTCTCTTTTATTGGACTTTAGATTGCAATTTTTTTTTTCCCTTCATTAGTAATTATAGTCTTCTTTATAACCTACACTCAACTTGGGAAATGTTAAATTTAGACTAGGGGGAAGTAGGAGAGTGTTGATTTTGTCTTAGGATATGGGATATATATTTATAAATGTTTAGAAGCAACCAAGAAAATTTTGGGAACTAATTAATATTATTTTTATAAATGTTGAAAATTTCAAAAAACAATTTTTGTTTTGTGTGAAAGGAAATTAAAGACTCTTTGAGAATATTTTTTAAAATATTTTTTTCAACATGAAATTTTTTAACTAATTAATTACTCAACAAACATGTGTTGAAATGGGCTTGTACTATGATATAGGCGACCACAATTAGTAACCTAGCATGTTTGGCACTAAATAATTATGAATAAAAAAAATCAAAAAAAATTTAGAGAAAGTATTTAAGGTGGACTTAATAAGTAGAAAATAAAATTTAATAATTTCACATCGATTATGCCCGAATCTAAGGAAAAATATTTATTAAATATTCAACATCATGTTTCTGAACTTGCTAAGCAACTATGATAGTAGTTCTTTTTTAGTGGTAGCAATTTTACTTTTAAGGCATTTAGAAATTTCCTCCTCCTTTTGCCATAAATTTTTTAAATTGTGTGTTTAGCTTTCAGGAGACATGGGCAATATTATTATTTAAATTATTTGGCTATTATCGTGAGAAACAAACCCAACCCTCCCAAGGCCTAAGCATGAGCATGTGCAAAACCAAAGGCAAAAAATACATACTATAAATACACTTTGTGTAAAGGTTAAGGGTACCTATACATGGGCCCATGTACACATATACTTCCACTAGGATTCCATTGCAAGAATCCATTACTTTCAAGGTTCATTGTTCATTCCCTCCATATACATATATATATATAGAGCTTGAAGATGTGCATTTCATCTCCTTTTGAAAAGAGGAAGAATAAAATCCAACAGATTTGAAGTTGCAACTCTCTAAATGCATTAGATTGCTTGCTTGCTTGCTTGAAGATTCCAATTCCTAATCCAAGGGTTGAATGTGGGTCCTTGGGTGGTGGACTTTCAGGGAGATGCACCCTTAAAAAGCTTTTTAAAAACTCTATATTCATTTTTTTCTCATCCAAAAGGAACAAAATGACGCCAATACACAAGGAGAATAGATTGAGTTCGTTGGATGTGCCCATTGCCACTCATTTTTAGTACCCTCCATATTGATCCCTTTGTACTAAATAATTTTTAAAAAAAATAATGATCGCCTGTAGTTCCATGGACTATATAAGTCATAAGTTTGATCATCCAAAACTTTAGGCAGATATTTTCATTTTAAAAGAATATTGCTTTAGTTCTTGGATGTGTGGTGTTGCGGTTGCCCATCAAGTTTGTTATCTATTAGAGTATTGCGTAAAGTCAGGAAAACACAGCACCAGAACCCTGTGTTTGGTCCAAAACCGGGTGAGATTAAAAAAAAAACTTGCAAAAAAAGTACATTAGCCTTAAAAAAGGGGGGGGGGGGTTGGGAAACTAAAAAATGCACCAATTTTTTGATGGTAAACTGAGTTTCATCCTGTTTTGTCCCCTCTTTTCATCCTGTTTTGACCCCTCTTTTCCTTTTTCCTGAGCGCCTCCACTGCTGCATGTATTTTCATTGCTCCTACCTGTACAACTACTATAATTACCTCGAATCTTGTGCATGAAATGCTGAGTTTCAACATTTCATACCCAATTTTATTTAATAAAAACTTCCTTACTTTGCGCACCTCAAGCAAAGAGGGGATACGGGGTGAAAGGAGGACCGAAGACAGGGTGAAGATAGGGTGACTTTAAGGAAAACTCGACCTTTTTCAGTAGGTATTTTTATTGCCATCATTTTGAAAGTTAGTACGGGACCCATTTATATGGTTGCTAGTACCTATACTACACCACCACAAACTTCATGGTTGTTGTTCTCTCAATATCCTCACTCCTAAATGCTTTGATTTAGATGAAAGACCTTCCAGTTTGTGAATTGATACTTCCCATTAGTTGTGCAAATGTTGATGCCACAAGTCAAAACACTAAGATGGGTAAAAAAATAAAAATTTAATTGTGAATCTAAGGCATGGTGTGGTAAAGACAAGCACATGTAACTTATCCATTTTGTTGAGGATATATAGAGTTAGGGCCTCCAACCGACAACACCCAGGTTGGTACCATGGTAAAATCCCAAAATCCATTTAAATTATTTCTAAATATTACAAATATCACACATTGAGACTAAATAAGCATCTTCAAGCTCAAATCTAATATTGATTCAGCTTAATATGGTCATTAAGAGGCCTCGCTCAAAAAGGTGAAGGTATCAATGTGGGTGTCGGTTCACCATGGCCACTTGTGGTGGGGACTCTCGTTGCAGATTAGTATGCAACGACTTTGAAGTGAGTCGAGGACTCTCCAAGAAACTATGCTCAAAAGTTTTTCTTTTTTTTCTCTCAAAGTTCCCAAATAAAATAAGTTCACAATAACACCTAATGAAAGTGACAGCATTCCCATCATCCATGTAGTCCCTCCCTTTCTTTCCATCCAGGCAGAGCCAATGAAGCCCACCGCCAAATGGAAAATGGTGTAAGGTGGAGCCCCTGGGATAGCAGGGGCATGCCCAAAATAGGGGGGCCTAGGTTGGGGTCGGCATTTCAGCAATGTTCTCAAACCATGGGCTTTAAACACATTCTAAAGAACTAGACCAACATTATTATTACCGTAGTAGTACCTTGGCCATTTCAACACATGTGTGTCGGATAATTAATTAATTTTGAAATTTACATTTCAACAAATGAAATATTCCTAAATATTCACTATTATCCTTCACAGTATCATCTGATTCAAAATAAATAATTTTTGAAAATTTCAACATTTCTGAAAATAATGTTTAATTTAGTGTCGAATTGGCCAAGGTACTAGGGTATCATGAACTGAAATAAGCATCATATGTAGTTCCCAAGGTGCCTTTGGGCCGGGGTGTTCCCAAAATAAGGAGCCCTCCGCTTCCAGCCTTGGGGGTCCATTAGTCCGCGAACACTCCAGGCATTGGGCCATCACCCTACACATACATTCATACTATGGGGTATGTATGAGTAGCTTTAGCCTTTCTTGCCACATTTCCCATGTATATATATACACTTAGCCTATGTTGAGGGTAATTTCTCACATTGAAAGTTTAAGTATCTCTACCCAACCCATCGTCACACATTGAAAGTTTTGATTTGTGTTTGTCTCTCTAAGTGCACCCAACAACAACTGTACTAGTTCTTATTTATAAAGGAGTAAGGTGAAGCTCAACACAACATTCAACAAACCACCACGACATATACAAAGCGTTGATTGCCATCATGAAATAATATTTGAACCTTAACCCACAATTTAAGAAATGCACAATAATAAGATTGTAGAATTTGATAAATCTTGTGATTGGCATGGTATTTGTAGCCAAGGGTCAGATTCGTCACTATAAAAATGAAAAAAAAAAAAATTAAATTACATTTCATTTTTGTGTAATGAAATTATTAATTTTTCATTCATGCAAACTTTGAATTTTCTTGAAATTTGTCATAACATTGGATATATTCATATGAAAATATTCTACATATGTGACAGATGGTGGCATTGAGCATGTGGTCAGATGTCTATTAGTTCACACTGCATGGAAAAAATGGCCCAAATTTGTCAGATTTTTCTTCGAAAGAGGGTCAAATCTTTTTTTTCAGATCAAAATTTGACAAAATTTCTCCCCAAAAAAAAAACACTAAGACCAAGGATGGTATCAAAATGATCACTAAGGTAAATAAATTTCACTCATAAGAAAGACAAATGGTGTCAAGTGAACTTGCAATGGGTGGTTTGCTTACACAAATGCCTTAATCGTGTGGTCACAAATTTCATCATTAGAGGTGAAATAATCTACATTTTCATCACCTCCTTGTGGACATTTTAGAATTTTCATTGTATTATTTCGTTGGATTATTTAATGACAAAACTGACCATAGGCTAGGGTACATCTAGGCATTGTGTTTTAAGGGGGCTGGTGGGTATGGTTCACTCTCCTAATTTGCAAAAACAAAGAGGCATTAGGCAATCTATCTACAAAGGAAGGTTGGTTGGTTGGTTGTTTGTTTGTTTGGTTTTGTTTGTCATGTTGGGATCTCCCAAATCATGACGTCTCTTAACACACTTTTGATATCTTTAGGAAGACCTTGATGAGTAGGATTTAATAAAGATTATTGTGAAAAAAATGCACCTAAGGTGTGGGAGATATTGAATTTTGAGTAGTTTTTTTCAATGGAAATTTAATTTAATTTAATTTAATTTTTAAAAATATTTTTAAAAGAAAAATTAGTTGGGTATCCAGTTCACACTAGAGGGAATTACACTCAAAAATCCTCCAAATGGTTTACAGTTTTTTAAAAACTCAAAAATTTTGGTAAAACAATTGATAACTAAAGGTGTTGAGTAATTAGTTCACACTTGAGTCAATGGCACATTTTACACCAGTATATATATATAAATAGTGGTGTCTATCTAGTTGTGTCATTCACAGTTCAATCCTACCTACAAAGCTTTTATCATTTTGAAGATTTCATTTTTAAAAAAATAAAAAATAAATAAATTATATATATTCTTAAATTAGTTCAAAAGATTCTTCATTTTCATGCAAAAAAATATTCTTTCAAAAAAGAAAATTTGAAAATTTCAGCATTTCTAAGAATAACATAGTTTGTGCCAAAGCTACCAAGCTACTACAATCAAAGATATATTTTTCAATTTCTTTTTATGTTATGTCATTGGCTAGCATCTCAAGAGGGATTTAACATTAAATGGCAACATGTATTTATAACCTATCTCAATAGTTAAAAAACTAGTTATAAAAAAAACTACCAAACTAAGATCAGAGTCCAAATGTGGTGAAAAGGCTTCCAAAAAAACAGTTCTTGAAATTTTGGCATTTTTTCAAAAAAAAGAGAATATTTTGGCAAAATGTCAACTACCGGTATGTTCTCTACAACATTATTTCTTTTGGTGAATTTTCCCATTGTGGTGAAATTTTTGTGGAAATTTTGAATTTTTAAAAATTATAAATTCGAGAAAAAAATTTGCTTTAGAGATGGAAAAAGTTGACAAACTTTTGAAGCTGAATTTAAAATAAAAATTATGTAAAAAATAAAAACCCTGGTTTTCTATAAACCTATATACCCTTTTGGAGATCTGCTCAAACAAAATATGTTGAGAAATTAATTAATTAATTCTTCTTCCAACTGCTTTCTCTATTGGAATGGATAAAAGAGAAATGCACTCTTCTTTTTGCTTTTGATTTCCCCTTTCCTCCAATCCTTTTTTTTTTTTTCCAATTGATTTTGTGATCTACCCAAAGCAACAATCATCAATAGAAGATTTAGCCAATTCTAGTTGGTGTAATAAAACTAGAATCTCAAGGACCCAAGTCAATTGCAAATGGGTTTATTGAAATGTGCAAAAAATGGGGGAATGAATGTGGAAGATTGTTGCATTCAGAACTGAAACATGAAAAAATTCATCAATTCCATGCTTTAAAATATGAAACAATTACAATGGAAAGTAAAAAAATTTAAGAATCCTGCTATATTTTCATGACCTGCTGGAACCTACTATCTAATTATGACGATTTCAGGAAAAAAAAATCCCTTGAAATTCAGCTACTTTGATGTATTTTTTTCACAAAATTCATTTGTATAAGTTGCATGTGATTTTTTCTTGTCACCAAATGCCAATAATTTGGCCCCAAAAAGAGTAAAAAAGGAAAAGAAAAAATGCTACTATTGAGTTTTCATGGATCAACCTGAAAGCCTTCATAAAGTGATAGATGCACACTTCAAGCTTGAGAAGAAAAGTCCCAAGTATGTGTAATGAGCTTGTGGGCATAATTTTCCACTTGCCTCGATCATTATGCTGTGTAACCTTAAATTTAGAGTTTCTTGAAAGGATACACAGAAACAGTGTGAATTTACACTGAGTGGATGTTTTATATTAGTGTTGGCAATTGATTGTACAAAAACAAAATCTGTTGATAAATACAGTACCCATATGCCCTACTTCAACACTAATTATATTATTTTCAGAAATGTTAAAACTCTCAAAACAAATTCAAAACAAAAATTGTGAAGGAAAATATTGAATATTCAAGAATATTCTATTTGTCGACAAACATGTGTTGAAGCTTCAAGGTGCCACAGTATACCATTAGCAATTGCATTTCAACAAAGCAGTTGATTTTTGGATTTTGATCCAATTGATACAAGTAGGTGGGTGTGTTCTGTCAATTAGATTTTCAGCTGTGAACATGAAGAACCATTGGAACTCAAAACACGCACTTCATAGCTCTACACAAAGATATCTTGATCTGCTGTGTTTTTGAGAAGCTTAATTACAGGCAATGAATTTGTGTACATGAAAGGATATCAATTACTCAGTTGATAGATTTGTACCCGATGTGTCTGAACTCTTATGCTGCAATTGAATTTACTTTCAGGCAATCTGTTCAATGATGCAAGCAACTTGGTTTTGGTTACAAGTGGTAGCCCATTTGTAGCACAATCATGCTCACCCATTTTCCATGTGTATAAGTATCATGATCTAGCTGCTGGTCTTAGACACTTTTGATAATCACAAAGGTCATAATGCATTCTTTGAGAAGCTTGTTTTTTTCCCTACAATTTTGTTCAACCAAAACATGGGTTCCAGTGCTACAATTTGATTTAGAGTTGTGTATGTGATTACAGCATCTATGAAAATTGTAGTTGTAGAAATTGAGTTTCATTTTTGTGTCACAAGTTGTCAATTGAGATCATGTGTTTATTGTTGTGTCGTAGAGGTGAAACACTTGTTGATGGTTGCCTCCATTAAACATTGTATCAAGTCATTCCTCAAATACATCACCTCATTTATATCTATTTGTTTCATGCAAGTTTTTTCATCATGTGTCCAATGCTGGCATAGTTTGGCAAGATTTACCATTCAACTTTGTGTAGGGAATATTGACGGAAAGGTCTTGGGTTCTTGTGTATGCTTGGTGTCTAGAGGGATTTGACTAATGCTTATTATTTTCATTGTAACCAAATATTTAATAGAGTATGGATGTGAAGATTTAGCTATAGAAGCTTGGTGCACATTTCTTTTTGTTTTTCATGAATTCAAACACTTTATGAAGCTTTCAACTTCCATGAACATTGTGTGTTTCAAGTTACAATTCCATTCGTATGTGATTGGATGTCCTTGACATGTCAAAACATAGTAAATGTTTTTGTGTGTGTGTGTGCATATGCACTTGAAATCTATAATGATATCCTAAACCTTAAACCCTAAACTAAAACCCACAATAATTACTATATGTATTTTAGTAACATGTCATCATTAAGCAATCAATTAAATAATGATCAAAAGTTGACATCTAACACCTTAAAACTTAAATGTTAAACTTTAAACATAGCATTGTAAACCCTAAATGGAAAATGCGTATGGTAAGGGATAGGTTGAAATATTGTATTATTAATATAACATTTATTGTAATTTACATAAATAAACGCAAATAAAATTGAAATCAAATGAAGGTTTGTTAACTTGATGTTACAAATGCCACATAAGCTTCCAAGACTCACAACATGGATGCAATAAATATGACATTCATCAACTCACTTCATCTACAATTATCAAACAATTCAATCAACACAATTATGACACTTTTTACCCCTCAATAACTACCATCACCAATTACTATGTACAATTGTTTCAAACATGGCACACAACTGTTTTTTCGTGTCTCATTTGACTAAATGTTTTTAATTATAACATTACATTATCTTGCATACATTTTGGTGGATTATTCAATTGCACAACCTAGTCTAATAATGGATGTAACTTCAAGTAATCAATACCCAAAATTAAACATTATAAGGTGGATGAGTCTTATACACCATTTATTAGTGACCTTTTAAACCCCTTCTCCTTCCAATGCCATGTTCTAACTTGATCCAATATGTTAATTCATCTTTTTACTATTAATTGGATACCCATGACTATCATTTCGTTTTCAATCTTTCTATTTGCACATTTGGCTTTTAGTTCACTAAAAACTCACCCCTCTCCTTCTAAAACTTGGTTTTGAGCTTGTAGATCTTGTTCTTCCCTATTATCATTCCACATCCATCAATGTACTGATATGATTCATGATTTGTCAACATTTCATATGGTGCAAAATGATTCACATTCACCCCATGGAAAGATTGGCTATGTATCAATGTGGTTTTTAAATTCTTCAACAAATGCATGTCCATGTACATGTTTTAGCAATTCTACAAACCAAAGAATTAAACACAACAAAAATATTTGTCATCATAATCTACTATATAAATTCACTTGTTCTGTCTGTCTGTCTGTCCGACGACAATTCCGACCTCTGCATTTTCTATGGCAGAACCGGCCGGCCTCTGTATTTAGCTATGGCGGCAATACCAATGCAGTTTTCTATGGCAGAACCGGCCCGGCCTCCAGATAATTT
>Ga0116231_10000593_pt1 | contig 65205 bp, 58 predicted proteins | sample S1TSphgellanicum_2_FD_89695 | JGI IMG/M metagenome (GOLD analysis project Ga0116231, IMG submission 89695) | Host-associated microbial communities from peat moss isolated from Minnesota, USA - S1T2_Fd - Sphagnum magellanicum MG | ecosystem: Host-associated > Plants > Peat moss > Unclassified... | reverse complement strand
ACAATTTCATTTTTATAAATTATGAATATTTCACCCCTCTCCCCCCCCCCCCCCCCCACTAAAAAAAAAAAAATTCTCTTCCCAAAACAGCACTATTTTTAGTACCAGAAACTACACATCTGCCCTTTTTATCCACAATTTTCTTTTTTTTAAATAATAATATTTTTCCCCCCCCCCCCCCCCCCCAATTCAAAAAACAAAATGATTTCCCTCCCAAACAACTTTTACTTTTGACCCTAACTTTTCACTATTTGCCCTAATTTCCCAAGACTTTTTAAATACCAAGTAACACAACACAAAGAAAATGGACAAGGGGTGATTCAAAGGGTGAGACCCAAGGTCACTTTGTGAATATTTTTATTATTGTTGATTTGTTTTAGAAATGTACTCATTTTGCAAATACTATTACAATGCATTGAAATGTGAAAACTACTTTCACAACATGTGTTTTATGTCAATTCTATTATGACCATTAATTATCATATATTCAAATTTGATTTTTCTTTTGAAATTGAATTGTTGCATCTAATGGTCATGATTTATATATATATGGGATTCTGATTCCAGTCAATGTAAGGATTAACACCTAGGTTCATCCATGTTTTGATTTTTTTATAAAAAAATTCAAAGAATCAAGATTGTCATTAAAATTCAATCACCACATCTTGACAATCATAATTTTTTTCTTTTATGATTGAATTTCAATTGATGCAATCTAATTTTGACCACCATAATTGATGAATATTAAACCATTGTTTCAAATTCAAGCTTGATGGTCACAATAACTATAACATATGTTAATGTCATAGGAAAGTAGATGGGAAGTGGCTTAGGAACAATCATTGGCATACTTAATATGGGAATGTCACTATTCATGGACACTAGTCATGGGACTTGAGATGTTAGTTGGGATATTGACAATAGGGATGAATACAGGAATGAAAACAAGAATGGGAGGAGGTATGGGTGGTGTAAATATGGCACTTGCAAAAAAAGGTCTTTAATTTGTTCCTTCTTATTCAAATGAAGGCAAGAATGAATTCAATGTAGTATGAGATGGATGATCCATTCCAAAGCATAAATAGTTTTTAAAGTTCATGAGTAAAAATAATATAATGTGGTATTAGACTTGGGGAAGATGTTGTGGAAGAGGTAAAAATTTGTGGGTTCACTTTCCTTCTTTGTTTGTTGATTTGATTCTAAAATGGGTCATCAAATGTATATTGAAATTGTGACTTTCTAAATTAAAACCTTTTGGACACATTCCTTTCCAACTTGGCTTCTCCTTCATCATCATATGGCCTACACCTTGTTTAGAACTTCCTTGAAAAATGACCTTCAATAATTCACTTCTTTCATTAAGTTTGATATCCATTGAATCTCTCCCATGTTTTTCCAATCCTTTGAAAATGCAATAAAAATATTTGGTTAGCTTTCATGTCATATGACACTCAAACCTATTTATCTCAATGTAGTTTTCACTTCAATTTATTTAATTAATTACTAATTGGCCGATGCATCCAAGAATAATATTTTACATTTAGGTTTGTGCAAATGTTAATATCTATTTTTAACAAAAGCATAAGCAAACTTATAAAAACTTATAACCTATCTTTAAACCCAAGTATTCTTATTGATGATTAAATTTTGAAATGGTCCCCTTTTGTTTTGGTTTTGCATGTAAAATGTTTATTTCTTGGATAAATTAGTGATTATGATCTTTCCGATAGATCTTTGAACTTAGTCAACTCAAATATGATACCATGGAAAAAGATTTATGAAGCATGTGTGAACTCTCAACCTAGCTCCTTTTCACACATGAAGTTTTGTGTTTGAGTATTAAGATGTTTAATGACAAATTAATATCGTCTCTTTTGATGCCTTGCCTTACATTTTCTAACTTTTAATTTGTTAAAACTTTTTGTTGCATTTGGTGTAGGTCATGTTATTTATTATATTGGTAGGTTCACAATTTTGATAAGTGTATCTTGTTTTGAAAATGTAGTGCAAATTGTCATTTCCCTTGTTGATACACATGGATGTGTGATGGTATTGTCTCATGACTACACAAATAAGCTAATGCCTAAGGAACAAGACATTTTTGAAATAAGCGGTTACAAGTATGAGATGAAACCAAGGGACACTTACTTTGGAAATAAGGGCATTCTGGAAACAAACACCCACCAAAGGTGAAGTTGATGAGTGCTTATTTTGGAAGTGCTTTTGTCATGAAAATGCTTCATTTTGAGGGCATTCACTAATGTAAAGCAATGATTGCAAATAAAATAAAATCCCCATGATATTTGATGGGACATATCATGGTGAAAGAAAAATAAAATACCCATTCCACTTTTAAAGTGGGCATTTCATTTTTCAAAATGTCCCACTTTTGCAAAGGAGGATTTCCGTTGGAGGTGCCTTCTAGATAAGTTAGGAACTTTTTGTTGATGGTTTATGTGTAGCATAATGTTTTGGCAATGTTTTACATGTAAGGTAATGCCTTGACAATGAGGCATTACACCATATATGGTCATATATATATAAGTGCAAGAAGTATATATTCATGTGAAATTATGAATATGAGCACACCATCTACTTCAAGTCATCATGGTCATTGTGCATTTGGGCAAATAAGGTTGCCAAAAAACTTTTGAACTTAAACCCTAAACCTATTTCTTCATCTTAAATGTTAAACCACAAACCCTCTTATACTAGGGTCATGAGACAACTAGAAAGGTAAGGCTGCTCAAAAGTTTTTGACCATGAACCCTAAACCATAATGCTAAAAACTCTTTGCCCATTGAAATTTTTTATTTCCTCATTGAAATTCCTTTTTCATTCTTTTTTTCATGATGTGTTGTCTTATAATAAAATCTAGTGGGTTTGAATCAAATATTTTAAACTACTATACCCTTTGCTTACAATCCATAACCTCATAGTTGCAATCCATAAACCTATGAAGGTTGGAATTATTGGGTAGTATCAATTCTTGAGGTCCAATTTTCACCAAAAATTTAACCCCATTTTAAGTTCTACTTACAAAAATGCAAAATTGGGGAAATCGTTGAACACTTTTCACCATATTCTTAATGTAAAATAATTACCATCCATAAAATCTACAAAACTTGGGAATAAAACTTTGGGTTTTGGTTGAAACTAATGAGAACAATGAAAACTAATAGCAAGAAACCTAAGGGTGATGGCTCATTGGTATAGCTCCTTTTGGCATCTTGGGAACCCACAAAGGTCATGGGTTCAAACCTAATGGCACGCAAGTTAAAAAACCCATATTTTTTATTATAGATATATCCTAACTTGTTCAATTTGTAATTGAACACGTTAATTTAGAAAACCCATAGTTTTCTACATTTCAATCTACCCCTATTTTTGGTCATTTTATAAAAAACTTGAGGTAAATTATTATTATTTTGAACAAGTTGCCACAACTTGGTTAAATATTCTAGATGGACTCACTAACCTTAGTGTTGAATGTGAGAAGGTCAAATATAACCTTTTTGATACAAATAACCAATTACAAACTTGTAGCCTAGAATTGACTACAGTACATCAAACCTTGAAAATCATGAAAAAAAAAAAATTATAGTTAAGGGTCAATTGGTTAAGGTACAAAATGAAAATCAAAACCTATCCATGAAGTTGAAATAAGTGAAATAAGTTGCAAGGAAAATTGAGAGTTTGCAATTGGAGTATAATGAATTTAATAAGTTCAATTGGAAGACTCACAATGATTTGAAACATCTCCAAAGCAAGCATGAGTGAATGATTTGAGACTACAACAAAATGGAGCAATCTAACATGGGGTCCAACCATGCTATTAGGAGGCACATGTGCCCCCTTAAACCACTACTTTATTCTTAGATTTTTTAAAGATTTTTTTAATACATCTTTCAAAAAAAATTCTTAATATATGTTAAGGTGTATATTAAAAATATCCCAAAACATGTCATTAAAAATTATTTTCAAATTGTGCTTGTAGTGTCAAAACTATTTTTAAACTGCTTTTATGCAATTTTAAAGTAGTGGTTACAAGAGGTTAAAAGTTCTTATACTTATTTTTCATTCATTAGATTGATTCCAATTTTTTATGATATGTACATGTATTCAAAATAATATTTTATTTATTATCATTATTATTTTTACAATCCAAAGTTCAAAAAATTAAGTAGTGGTTATGATTGTTTTTAGTGTACATGTTAATATGATTACACCCCATGCAACAAGAAAAGACCATAACATGTTTGGAGCAAACTTGTCAAGAATTCAAAGAGCGACTTGTAGTTAACAACATTGAATTTGAGAAACAAACCCAAGCTTTGAATGTCGAGATCCAATATTACAAGGGCAAATTGGAGATGGCTAAGGTAGAAATGAGCAACCCAACCTTAGTCCCACTTGTTATAATGCATAACATGTTAAAAAAATTTGAGGAGCTGTTATTAGATAACATTTTATTCAAAGTGCATAATTAGGTTTTGGGGGATTTAAGAATCCTAAGTGGAAAGAGTGGTGGCAAAAAGTCTAGGAATTCACAAAAAATCAAATTTAAGAAAACATGGAGTTGGCCAGAATTGATGAACATGTTTACCAATTGGAACCAACGACGCTACAAAATGAGCACGTGAGCGTGAACGTGAGCTTGTAAGCATGAGCCTATGAATAAAAATGAATATATTTTGATGACAAGGACAAAATATTTTTAAAATATCCTATACCACATAAGAATGACATGGAAAACATTTTTCCACGTATACATGGATGAAAAGTTTGGATGAAATTTGAACATCAATGAAAAATTTGGATGATAATTACAACTGATGAATTATTTGGATGAAAAATTTAATAGGTTGAAATGTATGGATGAGATTAATTCCAAAATAGTTATGCCGGATGAAAACCGCATGTACTCAATGAAAGTTACAAAATGGATGAAATTAGATGAATGAACTTTTGGATGATAATTGGAAGTAGATGAATTGTTTGGATGAAACTTTCAACTAGTTGAATGTATGGATAAAAGTAATTCCAAACCAATTATGATGAATGGAAATTACTGGACTCACATAATTTTCATGTCAAATTTCATTCATGAAAAAAGGTGTTAAAGGTGAAATCAAAGGTGCTACATTACAATGTAAAAAGGTGAAACAATAACTTGTGTAAATTAAGTTAAGTCACACTGTAAATCAAGGATAACAAGTCCACATAATGATGGAATGAGAAAATGTTTGAAAAATTAATGAATAGTGCATTACACATATCATGCTAAAGAATATTTTTATTTCTGTAGTAGAATGCATTCCAAAACCATGAACCCATAATAGTCTTATTTAACAAATTTAATGACATTGCAACCTAATTTACCTCCAAGATTTTGGCATAATTTAATAATCTATGAACCTCATTTTAACTCCAAGATGGATAGTGGATGAATGGTTCTTTAATCCCAAAATACATGGCATATTACAAAATGTAACATAAGTGCTTACATTGCACCCACAACCCTCGCCCATTGAAGGACCTAGACATCATAGAAGAAAAATCCACGCAACTACAAATCAAGTAACACTAATCGTTACTTCATATTGTTTATGGTTTTCAAGTGGTCTTGAAAGGAGGCGGTAAATCTATCCATATCATGTACAAGGAATGTTTGAGGGAGTTAATACTGTGGCTTCAAGAGTTTGTCCCACCTCCCACTTGTTTTCGTGCATAATAGATAGTTTGAGCATGCTAGGACAACCAATCTTCTTCCCATTCCTTTGGGCCAAACATCTAAATCCAATGCCTTATAAATATGGGCAAAGGTACCATTGCCAAATAAATTCCAAAAGGCACATGCAAATGATTGGTTTACGGGTGCAAATTTGTCATCCCCAACCTAATTGACAAGGGGACATCTTGGCTTCTTTGAAAGCAAGAAACTAGCCTCCTCCAATGCTACCACCTCAATTTTAGTGAGATATGTCCCTACTTGCATAGGTCATAATGAAGGCAAGGTTAGTTTATCAAGTGCATATTTCTTGCTTGTCCCTCCCACACAAAGCATAAGGTCATCATGACAAAACCAAAACTGATGTAATTCAATTAATACACCTTTGGTTGCAAACTAATGACCAACATAACATGGAACAACATAACACGAAACATGAATACCATGATTTATTTGCTTTGAAATGATTTTGGCTTTGTAATAGTGTTTAGTGTTTTTTTACAACACCAAACAACAAGTGTTTAACTTTGGGGGGCAACGTTCAATTTGCCAAATGACATCCCATAAAGGCATTCAAGGACCTCCGCACCATTATGGGTGATAATAGGAATAGGGCAATTGGTCTCCCCCACATCCATAGTTGACGATTAGTTGATTGGAGCCTTTGCATTGGCCACTTTTGGATGAAAGAAGTTCACCCGATCATGCTAGTGTGAATATTCTTCTGACCCAAGTGGAAGGTTTGCCTTGAATTTGGTGATCCAAACACTTCCTCACCTTCCAAATGTGATATCTTAGCAAAAAGACCAAAGCTTGAAGAGTACTTGGCAACTGCAACAACAACTTGGATTTGGTCCCTAGATTAACTGGCCCTACATGAACAAAATTCATTCTTGTCCAAACCAGTTTTAGATGCACCTCTTTGTAAGAAGACATAATATAATGAAGATTGATTGAATGCTAGCATGTAATTGTTAGATGTTGCAATAAAGAGGCAAGTACCCCTCTTGCTAGATTGTTGGAGCCAAATGTTATGGACTATCTCAAATAAATTACAAGTTCGCATATCAGTTGCCTCCTCTAAAGAGAATTTCTACAAGCACATAAAAGGAATGAAGTTAAAATTCAAGAGGACAAATGGAAAATGAAATTTCAACAGATTACTATAAGAACTTACATCCAACATGAAGCCTCCCCATTGTTGTACAGGAAAGTGCTATAAGCCAACCCAATTTTTGAGCTTGTGATTGGTGCCCTCACTAGTAGCTCCAAACAAATACCACCAAGACCAAATGGTACCATATTGAAGGTTAGCTTCCTCCAAGGACTTGGTTTTTTTGTATTCATAACATAGGGCTTTGTGTTGATCATGGAACTTTGGTGCAATTAGTTGCTTGGTGTGTTTGTTGAAAGACTAAATTTAATGGAAAAAAACACGGCTACTATTTGTCAACCATTTTAACCATAGGATCTCCAGTCCCATAAACAATTTGAACAACATATTAATTTGCTTGCATATTATCCGCCATGAACCCCTTGAAAATGATCGTATTTAACCCTTTCTTCTCAACAATTGTGTTCAACTTCTTCCATAGAATGCATTGAGCTTTTGTGTCCTCAGATTGCATGTCACATATCACAATCATCATGACATTATAATAGACTAGGTTGTAAACATGACAAGCCATGGTCATCCATCTTTGAACATGTTTTACGTGATCGAACGTCATCCACATATTTTATAGATTTTCATGCAGTTACATTCACTGAACCAAATCAAATCTGAATGCAACTCCATCAACGGACATCTTGAACAAATAAACCTTTTGCCAAACATGTTGATTAGTAAAACAACTATCTTAAATATAGTCGTAACTAGATAGTGCCTTCAATTTTAGGATATAGTCTTTATGGAGCCCAAGTTATCGGGATGATGTTTTAGTGAAACAATTAGATTGTGTATTCTAGGGGAGCACAAAGGAGTGAACTTTAACAACATTTGATCTAGGTTTTCACCTTTCAAAAACTAGATAGGACCTTCTCCATCCTTATTGAACAAGTGACAAGAAAAAAATGTCTTACTCATAAAGAAAACAATAGTCGAAGTGGTAGCAATTGGCATGCAATAGACCTCATTTACAACCATGTTCTTCATCTCCTAGAAGGATTTTTTACACTTGTTGTCTTAAATTGGATGGGCATGGGTGCCAAGTGGATTGTGGTTCTTGAAAGATTTGGAAACTTGTGAACAACATAATACATTTTACAACTGCAAGTTTGTAGACAAGTGGGCAAAAATAATAAAACTTATAGCTGATGGTATAGATCAGGGATTTCACTAGACACTGCCCAGATATAGGAGACTACAATCTATTACCACTCTAAGGAACTTCATTGTGTGTAGAAGAACACCAAAATAGAGGACAAGAATCATTTTGACAACACAAATGTCCAAGGCATTTCATGGTTCTAAAGCTTGATCCAAACAAATTTTTGATGTTATTGGTCTACAACTTGCACCAAGCATGACCATTGTACTATTTGTTCGTACTTTGCAATTGTTTAAAATGTCCCAATGGATGGTGAATAAGAGGAAGCTCAAATAATATGTCACCATTGAATTTTGTGGGAAGACCATTCACAAACACAATTGTGATGGCCTCGTAGTCAAAGGTCTTCAATTTAGAACAAGTGTGCGTAGTTAGAGACATTGCCTTCAACAAATCAACAATGATGGAGAAAGTAGCCATTTGTGGCACTTCCATCCATAAAGGCTATTCCTCATCAACTCGCAAATTCATGAACGACACTTCCATCTGCAAAGGTTATTTTTCGTCAGCTTGTGAATTCACAAAAACAAATACAACATTAGGAAGGGAAGGATTGTGTTCATCAGAATAATCACAAAGATTGATCAACAATGACTTGACAATCAAGACAAAAAACTTCGAGCTATGATAAACCACAATGGGCTCTTCTTTCATTAGGACGCCTTTTGTAGCAATGTTGGCCATTGATGCAATTGTGCTCGATGTTAAAACAATAATTGTTAAACACATTTTCATCGATGATTCGATACTTGCCACTGGTGCTAGTTGAAAACATCCTTGTAAGGTTCACATTTGGAACTTGGTAATTACAACTTAAAACAATGTTGTCTTCCTTATAAAAAACATCTTAGAAACATGCACATAACACTTTTTAATCACTTGTACAATAATCAAAAACCAAGATGGTAAGATCTAGCTTTCCTACATCATGGAAAGTAGCCATGGAGAATAAAATAAAACCATTCAATAAGATAAATTTCACATTAGTTTTAGAGTTAGATATCAAAAAATGCCACTACACCAAGAACTAAATTTGAGGGCAAGATGAACAACTAAAACTCAAACTCAACATGAAAAACAAAAATATATAACCATACAAATAGTAAAATGCAAGGATGAGTAACAATCTCCAATAAAAAACAATAATGTGGACATACTAAAGAAACCTAAATTGGCAAAATGCATATATTTTCCCCCTTGCATAAATTTGAACGATATAGCTGACAATGTAACAACGAAAATATAACTAGTGGCTAAAAAAGAAATGAAAAATACCAATATAGAGCATTAAAGAAGATGGAAAACAAACTTAACATTGCACAAAGGGCGAAATTGAAATGTTACATAAATATGCAAAAAAAATCACGATTAACGACAATAATGAAATTAGAACATTGGGGGTGATGCAAATTGAAATGAATCTTGACCTATTTCTTGGAGCAATACACCATTGTTGATCAATCCATCCCACGAATAATCCCAATACATGAACCGCAATCACAAATTCATGGTGGGAAATATGATGGACATAGTAATAGGAATGATCTAGAGAAAAGAAATTATGACATCTTTATCTAAAATAACTCAATACATTAAGCCCAATTCAACAAGAAAATAGATGATGGTATGCGTCCAAAATTAATGGATGCAAGTCTTTGAACAAATTTCAATTTATTAAACCTTTTGATACATACTAGATTGTGGTCACTATAAACCATTGTCCTAGGCCGAAACCACGGTCCAATGGAATCGTGTAATCCCACTAGTGAAAGCATAAGAATGGTCCCAAGGTATTAAGACTTAGTCCAAGATGAAGTTGAATCAGATTATCAAAAAGCATAATTGGCATGTGCTAGGTGGGCAACCACATGGGTGAAAAAAATTAAATTACAAGAAAAGTTAAAGGCATGAAAAACCTAAATTTAGGTTAAATTACAAGGTAGTTCATTTCATATCATTGTTTATCATTTCCCTATATTTGGGGGTGCACGGGTGAACCTTGCACCATCGCATAATAAAAGATGAAGGCTAATAATACCATAGGTTGGAATTGTTTGAAGATTACTGCAATCTGAGATGCCATAGACAAAAAACTTTAGTGTCATATGGGAGCAAGAGGTTATGTGATTAAAAATCAACAAGGAGTGAAAAGGATAGTTACAAGAAGGAATGAATAATTCAACTTGCTATAAAACTAGAGGATATCCAACAGTGTAGAATAACAGAAAGTGGCAAAAAGATTTAACACTAGTTGGAGAAAAGAACATCATAAAAAATATGGATATCAACAAGTGAGAAATCTTGAAAAATGTAGGTTGGATTTGGAAAATATGAAGAATTTGATAGTGTGGAACCATATCATTAACCAACAATAGAACAATCCAACTAGTCCTTCTAGAATGTTATGTCAAATTAAGTAAACAACAAAATTTTGAGTAGGTGATTGGTGTCTAATGGCATGGGGTTTACAAGCTGGTCAATATTCAGCCCAATTAATGATATAATAATAATGCCAACTCATTCTAGCAAGTATTAGGTTGAATAAGAAATTATTCTTTAGGGAACAATTGACCATGATTAATCAGGACTTCACAAATGGTTATTATCAACATTAAACCAAATAGATGAAGGTTTGTATATAAATTCCTTACACATTTAAAAAAAGACGTTTGTTAGGTCAATAGTTAATAACATTTTATCATTTGTATAGTGTAATTTGACAAATTATAATTGTTCACAATTATTATTTTAGTGAATTAGATTTAGTGAAGTTTATGGAAGCATAATTTATTAATTCTAAGATTTTCGTTTTTATTATTTGAAACATCCATTACCACCATGTCTATCATGTAATTGAATGCCGACAAAATAACATCGAATGGTCAAAATTACAATAGGGGAAACATTTTGCTGTAACTAAGGATGTTAGTAAACTATCATTAGTTCTTACTTAATCCATTTAAAGATTGGTATTAGACTTAATAAACACATCAAATAATGAACAATCTTGCCACATAGAAAAATAATTTGAATCGATAAGTGTTAGGTATACTTTCTTTCAACGGTCACAGGTGATGCACCCCCAAACTCCTTGATAGATTCAATTGCGAGTCCAAAGCTGAAAACAATGGAAGGAGAAGAAGTTAGGGTATGTTCCTTAACTCATAGCACTTCGAGGGTAGAGGGGCGTGTTGGAGCTCTAATATGGGAACTAAAATGAATGACAAACGGGTCAATTATTCACATGGACTTATGTAAACCAAATAACAAGTTGGTTAGTGCGTAGTTGGAGCACTTTTGATGCACGGACGAACCACATGCATAAATAGACTCGCAAGACTAACCATGACCCGGACTTGGGGCAAGCCACTACCTTCCTTCTTATAATATTATCTATGTTGGGCCATGTGGCCTACACCCAAATGTCATTTTGCCTCAAGATTCCCAAGTTGAAAGTTTCGAAATTCCCGAAATTGGGACTCTTGTGACTTTGGAAACCCATAACATTTTGTGAAAACCTCTGATTGAGGTGAGGTCTAAAGAAAAATTGTAGGCCTCATTGAGAGCTTTGCAACAATATGTGACATGCCACCTGCACGCAAGTAAGTTAGGGCGATTCTAAGCTTTTCTTTTGGCCATAACTTGTGTTTTAAGTATTCAAATGGGACTTGTAAGCCCATTTTAGACATTTACATTTTAATAGCTTTCCAATGGTACAAGGAACTCTTCAATACAATGAGTTTTAACCCTTGTAATTGCTCTCTAAAGATTTATAAGTCCATTGGGACTCCAACCCCCAAAGTGGGAGCCCATTTGAGAGTGTTGGGGTTCATTCCCTCACATTCTCCTACATTCCCGGGAGCATGAAATGTGACTCTTGGGCTTCATTCTTGGCCCACACCTTTGCAAGCCTTTGCCTTGGTCGCGAGCCCAAAGTTAGGGTTGTGATAACAAATACAACAGTGACATATAAAAAAACCAAAAAATGACAACATCTTTTAGAAAAGAAAGTATAAAAGCCATAGAATGGACTTAGATGAAACATTTTTTAGATGTAAAAGGTTAGCGAACTTTTGACCATAACCTAGCACAAGAGTAGAAGAAATCATGGTAACAATTTGATTCATATCAATGTGAAATAACGAAACTTAATATTGGCAATGAAAAAAATAGGGAGACGTGCTTACAAGTTCATAGACAAAAGGTGTTATGTCTTTTCTTAGACTTTCATGGCTTTTAATACATTTTTTGAGCAATTATCAAGGAGATAGAAATATTGGTAAGAAAAAAGGAGCTTGATTTCTTTCAAAGGAGGGAGGAATCTTTCGAGGTAAGATTTTTTACACTATAGGCCAAGATGCATTGCACTATGAATGAAAGTATCTTAACTCAAAAGATTTCATTAGATCTAACTAATGGATTTATGTCATCAAAGAAGGAGGTAGAAGCGGGCCATGGCGAAGACTTAGGGGATGATGGTAGCAACACACAAGGCACAAGCCCTCATCCTTCAATAGGTCTAAGTGTTGTTAGGTTAAAAAAAAACATTTATGGTTAATAAAAAATGTGTTCACAATTTAAGGTTTAGGGTTTTTGTCAAGGCTAGAAAGTTTTTTAGGCTAATTTTTTAGGAGTTATAATTTTGTACTGAAAATCAAACTTTACCAATTTTGAGATACACATTGATTTTACGTTATTATCTATTTTAGATTAGAATCAATTCTACATTACTATATTTTATAAGTTAAAATTGATTTTAGGTTTCTACCAATTTTAGGTTAGAACCAATTTTAAGTTATTACCAATTTTGAAAATTTGTTTATTAATAAAACCAAAAAAGTTAGTTGTCACCCCTAACTTTAGTTCTTGATTTTAGATGGAGGATAAGGTTGGAAAACTTGGAACTTAGTAGGATTTCTAAGGATTTTCATTTTTTAAGGACCTCCATTTTTTTCTTATATATGGGCTCAAAGTTTTCTCTTGGGGAAGTTCAAAGGGTATTTTTTAAATCTTTGTTTTGGATACAATTGTAACATAATTTTTGCACTCTAAAGTTCTTTGAATAAAGTGAGTTTGTTTTTGCTCAAGTTTTTTCTTTGCAAAGTGTGTTGGAGTTATATTTCCTACTTGTTTTTTTGACTGTCAACTTTGGAGATGTTACAAAGTTGTTTATTATTATCTATTTATTTTTCTTAAGAGAAAGTGGTAGGTTATTTGCCTAATTTTTTTCCACATGTTTTTAAATGATTATTTGTCATTAAACACTAGCGTATTTGAGGTGTTAAAGTCTATACTGATTTTTAATCAAGTACCCAAAAACACCTAGGAATTCATCAGGTGGGCCTAACATTTAGCAACCATTCCATGGAAACAGAACTAGGATTTATAATTGAATAATTCTTTTGTTGAGAGATTTTGTAGAAGCTATTTGTTTTCATTAGAAAATGGGTATTATTTCTTCCAAAAGTTTCATTGTTTTTACAATTTGTTGTTTTTTTCAAAATTGAAAAAACATAAAAAAACTTTATTGTACAAGTTAACCACTTTGGTTTGTGAAAGATGGCAATTGTGTTAACAAGGAGTACATGGAAGCAAATGAATGAGGCTTTGCAGCGAGAAGGTGGGGATGTACTTTTTGCTGGCTAGGGAGGACAATTTCACATAATGAATTGGGAAGGCCTTGCTACCCTACATGTGGTAGAGCAACATGAAGTTGAAATCAACATTGAAAGAGGATAATCATAAATATGAACTGACATTGGAATTCACTCAATGGAGCAGTTGGTTGTGACTACGGTCGTGGAACCTTCGCAGGGTTATGTTTGGACCCCTACCAAAAATGATGTTTTTCAGTACCAAGAAATTGTTGCACCCAGTACCAAAACCCTAAAGATTGAAAAAATTCAATCCTAGAGGATAATCAAGGATTTGGTGGAGTTCTAGAAAAGGCTACTTCCAAAACTGATGGCAACGACCATTCTTCAACGATGAATCTTTACAAGGAGCATGATTCACGTCAAACGATTTCAATAATGCCTACTTCTACTATCAATTCCACACCCACTAACTAGGTCTACATTTTTTCTAAAGGTCCTAGACATGTAGTTGGAAATTGCCCTTATAGATCTAGCCAAGTACTAATTTTTGTGACTAAATTGATTTTCAATACCACCCAACCTAACCATTTCAGTTAGCTCCCAAATTCCTACAATACCTAAGCGTACCCCTTCTTTCATAGTTGCCCTTAATTACTTCATTATTCAAATGTTGAGCAACCAGTATCCAACAATGAATCCTACTTATAGAAATAATATTTTACCAACATGCCTTGGGAACTATGGATCGTCCTATGTAAGCACTAGCAATATTCCAACCCATGGACAATGATTCTTAATCCTTATTATCCAATAAACCCTCCACATATTTTCCCCAACACATCTAAACTTGTGGCATACCTTTTTCCAAATATAGTGTCTATCGAAATCATTGCAACTAGAGGAAGTTAGGGTGTCCAAGCGTTCGTGATGGCTCCCAAAGTAACTACTCCACTAGCGAGTTTCCTACCAAAAATCTTGTGCCCTATTTCCAACCACCCACATGAAATCAACCATCCGGATTCAACAATTCTAGAAGTGGGATACCTATGGGAGGTGGTGGTAATCCTCCTGATGTGAGTGGAGGACCATTAGGAGGGGGAAAAGGACCTTTGAGAGGAGGTGGTGGACCTCCAAGTGAGGGTGGACTCCCAAATGGAAGTGGATTCTCATGAAGGACCCCCAAGAGGAGGTGGAGGTGGATTTTCAGTTGGAGGCGCATGTGTGTCTTTTGGTGTTCCCTAGCCAATTTCCCCTTAGAACCCATGGTACCCACTATGGTATCCGCCACTAACACCCACTACCCCTATGGCTCCTTTGTCAAGGAAATCATTACCATACCAAAATTATTCTATTGGGATAGATTCAAATGTTCACGTTCGAATGTTTCAAAAAGCCATTGAGGCTAATGGTGAGAAGCAGGATGTTGATATAATGACCTTATTTTGTTTCACCTTAAAGGATGCAATTTTGGAATGGGGCGAAAATTTTATGCAATCTCACCCAAGTTACATCTTTTTGGAGTTGGAAGCTACATTCTGTAAGCGATATCACACCATTCAAAATGATGAATAGGTTTACATGGCTTTTAGAATCATTAAGCAAGCAATGATGAAAAGGTTGAAGTTTATTATGAACCAATATTCAAACTTACAAATTGCCTTAAACATAAGGCAAACAACAACTTGTTGACAACCTTTTTATCAACTAGATTGGTTCCCTACTTGCAAATCGCAATTGTGGGAATGAAATGAGATACCTTATTTTAGCATAAGGAATCTATGGTCACCTATGAAAAGTCTATGGCGGATGTAGAGGAGTATCGAAAATTATTAAAACCATTGAAAAATCAAAGAAGGCATTAGACAACATTCGAACTAAAAGGATGTGTGGTTTCTATCATAAACTAGGGCATTTGAAGGAGCATTGTCATTGGAACCCAAAGAACCCAAACAACAAATTGAAGGATAAAAAAAAAGTTTCGGTGAACAAAATTTCTCCTTGGGTAAGGAGAGGAACAAGCGGAAACCACAAAAAACAGGGGAACTGAAATCAAAGAAGTTCCCCAGTCCACCATTGCTTCATATGCAATTCATTGGAACACAAGATTTACAATTGTCCACATAAATCAACTACACAAAAGATGTTTTGAAACAAAATCTCCCATGCAACACTGAAAAAGGATGAGGCTATTATCAACATGGTATTAGTTCTCGCAATGAGGAGCTAGAACCCATGACTAGTGTTGTAGCAAGAGAAGGAACCTTGGAAGACCAAGATCGTGAAAGATTAGGAAAAGGAAAAGTAGTTGCAAAAGACCTTCAAATTACCCATCCAACAAATGCAAGCACTATAAGCTACATTGGAAACAACACTAGAGAGCCAACCACTATGCAAGAATCATTTGGACCATCAAAAATCGAAACCAATTTTGTTGACGAGGGAGCAATTATCAAAAAAAAAAAATGTGCTTTAGGAAATTGGTCAACAATTATTGAATAATAAGCATATCCTTACTATTGGTCAATTCATGCATTTGGCCTTCGATTTAAAATAATGTGGTTTCCAAAATATCTTCCAGTAGCCAGCCAAGTTGCCAACCCATCCTCAAGGTCCACCTTCTAATGTAGGCTTAATTGCCATAGATCTTCACATGACAATAATCCAAATGCATGTGGGGAAAAACATAGTGGAGGATGTTTTATTGGATGGGGGTTGGGTGTTAACATTATCATTGAGGATTTGAAGAAAAAAATTAGGATTCTTTATCTTGAAACCTACATATTATACCCTTAGGATGGCAAACTGGACCTTAACCAAACTAGAAGGGTTAGTTTGAGATCTAAAAATCCATATCCATGGTATTTCATATGTCATCACCTTCATAGTGATGAAAAACAACGTATTGGATGTCAGTTACTCCATGTTATTAGGTTGTCCATGGCTATGAGATGCCAAGGTTACACATGATTAGGGAATAACCTCATAAGCATTGAGGGTAATGGCATTGTTCACACCATAGCGATAACAAAACTTTTGGATAACAACACCAAATGCCTAGAAGTCTTGTTATGCTACAATTTTGTTAACGGATTCACATATGAGGAAGAAGACATGTTGTTGGTGGCCAAACCGGATTTGTTTATAATTGGCACCATTATTTTACCAGAGCTGAAAATCTTGGCAGTGGTGGTGGCTGATGTAAAAATCGGTATTGATGCAAAAATTGGTACTATTGCGAAAATTGATACTAATGCAAAAATTGGCATTGATGCAAAAATTAGTATAGATCCCAAAATTAATATTGATATCAAAATCAATAGTGATATGAAAATCAAATCAAGAAACCAATTTTTTATTTCCCCCACACACACAAAGAGAAATTTTGGTAGACACTATGCCAACACGAATCAAAATGCAGGACATGAACATAGCAAAATGGAATTTATCAGAAGAGGTCCAAATTTGCCCACTAAGTTTGGGTATTCATGATGAACTATAGTGGTGAAGCTGAATGTTGATTTGGACTTTTCTATAACATATGCAATAGAACAATTGTTGAGAAAATACAAAGACATTTGTGCATGGACATACAAGGATCTAAAAGGTATTCCTCCTCACTTAGCGCAACACCGAATTTAGCTCGATACCAATATACCTACATCACATCAAGCATGATATCGGATGAATTTGAATTATGTAATCATGAAACAAGATTTGGACAAGTTGCTAGCTGTGGGATTCATTGCTCTAGTGGAAGAGGCAACTCCATTGGCTTTCTCCATTGTGGTGGTACCAAAAAAGAATGGGAAGCTTTGAGTTTGCGTGGATTTCCAAAAATTGAATGCTGCCACATAAAAGGATCCATATCCTTTACCTTTTACAGAGGAAGTATTAGACATGGTGGCAAGGCATGGTCTACTCGTTTTTGGATGGCTTTCCGGGTTATCATCAAATAACAATCACCCTAGAAAACAAATACAATACTGCCCTCATTAAGGATTGGGGAGCATTTGTTTGGATAGTCATGCCTTTTGGATTTAAAATGTTCCACCAACCTATTAGTTAGCAATGAGTATGGCATTTTGTGAATACCTTGAGGTGTTCATGAAATTTTTTATGGATGATTTAAGTGTATTTGGTGACCTTAAAATGCACCTTGCCAAACTTTGATTATGTTTTGACAAATGCCAAGAATTTGGTATTATTTTGAATTCGAAGAAGTGGATGTTTTTTTATTTACTCAAGGGTCATACTAGGGTATGTTGTCTCCAAGGTGAGAAAATTACCTAATCTAAAAAGTTTTTTGGCAACTATGAATATGTTTACACCAAAAATGCCAAAGGACATACATGTCTTCAATGGGATGGCCTAGTTCTATCGATGTTTATCAAAAACTTTGCTTTCATTATGGCCCCCATCACAAAGCTCTTACACAAAACAAAGGTGTTTGAGTGGACTGACAATTGTTAAGAAGTGTGGGAGGCCATAAAGTAACGGTATTTGGATGCACCAATTTTAGTTGCACCCAAATGGGACATGGAGTTTCACGTCCACACAGATGCGTCAAATTTGGCAATTGGGACTATGCTAGCTCAAAATCTTATTGGAAAATGTGATCAACCAATTGCATACGCCTCGAAACTCTTAAACAATGTAAAGAAAAACTACACCACCACCAAAAGAAAAACACTTGCCATGGTTTATGCTTTGCATAAATCTAGACACTACATGCTAAGAAACAAATTTATTTTCTATGTCGAACACATGGCATTGTTATAGCTCATAAAAAAACCTCAATTGTTAGGCCAAATTGCGAGATGGCTATTGTTATTCCTGGAATATGATTTTTCAATGGTGTACATACCAGGGCATTATCATTCAGTGGTGGACGTTCTTTCGCGACTTCTTGATGCTATTGAAAATCCAGGGGTGCTTAATAAAACTATTGATGCATCATTGTTTGTATTTCAACTAGAATGGTTGCAAGAAGTGCATATGTACATTTCTATTGAAAAATTTCCAAAGGGATATTCCATGGAATAATTGAAGAAATTAGTGTTGAAAACGTTATCCTTTACCATCATCAATGGATAATTTTACAAACAAGGGCAAGATCAAATTTTGCATGACGAAATTTCGGTAATCTTATGGGAGATGCATGAAAGAGTTGGTGGCAGACATTTTTCAGCAGACATCAAAGCCCGAAAGGTGCTAAATGTCGCAACCCTAGCTTTGGGTTCGCGACCAAGGCAAAGGGGTTACAAGGTTGCGAACCAAAAGGAAGCCCGGGAGTCAAGGCAAGAAAAAGCCTGAGAGTCAAGGCAAGAGGAAGCCCGAGAGTCAAGGCAAAAGGAAGCCCGATAATTAAGGCAAGAGGAAGCCCGAGAGTTAAAGCAAAAGGAAGCCCATGAGTCAAAGCAAAAGGAAGCCCAAGAATCAAGGCAAGAGGAAGCCTGGGAGTCACATCACATATTCCCGGGAGTGTTAGAAAGTGTGAGGGAGTATGAGGGGGTGAACCCTCACACTCCTAAGGCAACTCCCACTTTGGGAGATGGAGTCCCGGAAGACTCTTGAAACTTTAGAGAGTAATTTCAGGGGGTCAAAATTCAATGGCTTGTGACGTTTTTTATATCATTGGAAAGCTCTTGGAACCTAGATGTCTAAAATGGGCTCGGATTGCTCATTTGGACATCTAAAACATAAATTATGGCCAAAAGAAGGGTTGGGAGTCAAATTGCTAGTTTGACTCTCGACCACAAAAAGTTAGGAATCGACCTGATTTACTTGGCTATAGGGGGCGTGCAACATACCCTTGGAAAGATCTCGATGAGAGCTACAACTTTGCTTTTGACTGTATTACAATCCAAGGTCTGCTCGCAAAGTTATGGGGCTCCAAAGTTGCGGGAGTCCCATTTGGCACGATTTCGGGACTCCCACTTGGGAGTTCCAAGAGAGAAAAGCCATTTGGATGTAGGTTTCGTGGCCAGCCATAGAGTATACTATAAGGGGGAAGGTGGTGGCTTCCCCCAAGTCCGGGTCGTGGTGAGTCTAGTGTGTCCGTGTTGCCCATGGTTTGTTTTAGCACCAAAGGTGCTCCAACTATGCATTAACCACTTTGTGTGGGTTGTGTGCAGGCCCCTGTGAGTGAGTGAAGCTTGTCAACTCTTTTTACTCCCATCCCCGAGCTCCAACACACCCCTCTACCCCTCAAAGTGTTGTGAATTAGGGAGCATGCCTCGACTCCTCCCTTTTCCGCTGTCTTTTACTTGGACTCACATTTGAGTCCTTCGAAGGGTTGGGAGTGCGTCACTAAATGCCAAATATTGGTGGCCAACGATGCACAAGGATGCACAACAACATTGCCAATCCTATGATGCTTGTTAATGGACCGAAAATCTCTTACATACCCCAATGGCAAAGTTGATCACCATGTTCCTAACTGAACCATTCATCAAATGGGGTTTGGACTTCATTGGCCTTATTAAGCTCGTGAGTTGTTCAAATGGCAATAAATACATTTTGGTTGCTAGCAATTATGCAACAAAATGGGTGGAGGCAAAGGCATTAAAGACAAACATGGCTATAGTCACAACTCAATGCATTTATGACTTCATTCTAACAAGGTTTGGTTACCCTCTCACTTTGGTTAACAACCAAGGTACCCATTTTATCAATGAGACCATCGAAATCCTTACCATTCATTTTTTGTTTTGGCACACTAGTTCTATGACTTACTACCCTCAGGGATATGGTCAAGTTGAATATACCAATAAGGTTATTGGGTTGCTATTGACCAAGCTAATAAACAAAAATTGGACAAATTGGGACAAACATCTCCACACTGTTTTGTTTGCCTATAGAACAACTTTCAAGGTGGGCACATGTCATACTCCTTTTTAGTTAGTGTATGGATAGCTTGCTCTGATGCTTATTGAATATTTACTACAAATGACTAATTCTGTAATGTCTTAGGATTTTGCCATGACATGAATACTAAGTACCTAACTGTCCAAGTTAGAGAAGTTGGAGGAATTTTAGACATTTGCAATAGAAACCATAGGTAGGCAACAATGGAATCATGCACTATCAACACAAAATCACTACCGAACCAAGTTTTTTTCCCTTGGTGACCATGTGCTTTGGTTTCCAAAAGCACACAAGGAACACATAGGCAAGTTCAAATAATGTTGGTTTGGACCATATAGGATTCAATATTATTTATCTAACAATACAACACTTTTGGTGATTATAGACAAATTTCATCCCAACCCCATTTTAGTCAACATCAACAAACTGAAGCCTTGTTGATTCCAAGACACAACCACTTCCAAAAGATTGGAATCAACAATCAAAAGGGGGATGGATACAACCAATACCGAAATAAGGTTCAACACTGTAACTATTGAAGTGAAAAATATTGTTGTAATTGAAACCGATTTTATAATTGAATTTAGTAAAACCTTAACTAAGGCAATGTAACTGAAACTGGTTTTATGTAACCAAAATAGATATGGGTAATTGAAACCATATTAGTGTAACCAAAATCGGATTTATGGAATCGAAACCGGATTTGCCTTAACCGAAATTGGATTTGGGGATGTTTATTTTTAGAACATAAAATCTAAAAATGATCAATTAGACTAGTAGTTAAGATTTTTTTTGATAAGGTTTGGAAGCCATATATTTAAAGGGATTTAAATTTTCTTTCTTTCTCACAAAATCGAAGATTACACAATTTTTTTCCAAGACTACTTGTGGAGAAAGTTCAAACCTTTTAAGTTTTTTGTTTTCTTTTTGAAATAATCAGTGTTTTTTGTCAGATTGGTATTTCTCCATAAGGTTTTATGTTTCCAAGTATATTCATTCAATGTGTGTATTTTTCTAGGGTTATCTTATTGTTGTCACATGAGTTTTAAGTTTGTGTTTTGATATTTAAAGTGGTTGCAAGTGTTTGCCCCCATTTCAAATCTGGTAGTGTGATTCCTCTATCGAAAACTATAGTATTCCAAAAATCTATTTGATTTACAACTAATTGAATTTTGGTGGTTTCAAAGATCACCCCCCTTACACATAAATTTATTAAATTTATGTTTCACTTATAAACCCGGTTATTTACCTAGTGGCTTCAACATTTGGTGACCATACTGCAAATATAAAACCCAAATACGTGGTTTCATAATTATAAGTCTTACATTATCGCAACCTTAAACTTGAGCTCACGACCAAGGCAAAGGCTTGCAAAGGTTCGAGTGAAGAGTGAAGCCCAGGGGTCACATTTCATGTTCCCGGGAATGTAGGAGAGTGTGAAGGAATGAACCCACACACTCCCAAGTGGACTTTCACTTTGGGAATTGGAGTCTTGATGGACTTCCAAGTTTTTAGAAAATAATTGTAAGGGCTAAAACTCATTGGATTGAATAGTTCTTTATACCATTATAAAGCTCTTAAGACATAAATGTCTAAAATGGGCTCACATGACCCATTTGGGTACTTAAAACAAAAGTTATGGCCAAAAGAAGGGCCATGAGTCAAATTGCCAATATGACTCTTGACCACTAAAAGTCAGGAATCACATTGATTTACTTGTGTATAGGTGGTGTGGCACATATAATTCAAAAGCTTTCAACAAGGCCTATAATTTTGCTTGAAATTTCACCTCAATTGGAGGTCTGCACAAAAAGTTATGGGCCTCAAAAGTTACAAGGGTCCTAGTTTAAGGAATTTCGGGACTCCCAAATTGGGAGTCCTGGGATAAAATGACATTTGGGTGCAAGCCCCATGGCCATGCACAAAAAATACTATAAGGGGGAAGGTGATGGCTTCCGCCAAGTTTGGGTCGTGATGAGTCTTGTGAATTTGTGTTTGCTTGTGGTTCGTCTGTGCACCAAAAGTGCTCCAATTGCACACTAACCAACTTGTTATTTGGGTTTGTGCAGGTTCGTGTGAATAATTGACCTGCTTGTCATTCGTCCTAGTCCCCATCACGGAACTCTAACACGCCCCTCTTCCCTGAAAGTGCCGCAAGCCAAAAAAATACCCAAACTCCTTATCTTTCTGTTGTTTTCGCCTTTGAATTCGCAGTTGAGTCTATCAAGGAGTTTGGGGGTGCGTCAACTTGTGGAGAAAGTTTAAACCTTTTGAATTTTTTGGCTTCTTTTTTAAGTAATCAATTTTTTTGTTAGATTGGTATTTCTCCACAAGGTTTTATGTTTTTAAATATGTTAATTCAATGTGTGTATTTTTCCAGGGTTATCTTATTGTTATCACATGAATTTTAGGTTTGTGTTTTGATATTTAAGGTGGTTGTAAGTGTCTGCCCCACTTCAAATCCAGTAGTGTGATTCCTTGTCCCAACCTTAACCTTGGGCTCACGACCAAAGCAAAGACATGGAAAGGTGCAAGCTAATAGTGTAACCTAGGAGTAACATTTGCACTCCCATGAGTGTGAGGGAATAAACCCACACTCCCAAATGGACTCCCACTTTATGGAGTTTGGAATCTTCAAAGAAGTATTTCAGGGGCCAAAACTCATTGGATTAAAACGTCCCTTATACCATTGGAAATATTTTGAAATGTAAATGTTTAAAATGAACTTGCATGACCCATTTGAATATTTAAAACACAAGTTATGGCCCAAAAAAAGGATCAATAATCAAATTGTCAATTTGACTTTTGACCATTAAAAGTTGGGAATTGTTATGAAATACATGCGTGCAAGTGGCTTGCCACATATCATCGAAACGTTCTCGATGAAAGCTACAAATTTTCTTTACACCTCACCTCAATTGGAGATATGTTCAAAAAGTTATGGCCTTCCAAAGTGCCGGGAGTTTCCATTTAGGGTATTTCGGGATTCCCAACTTGGGAGTTTCAAGACAACATGACATTTGGATGTAGCCCTCATGGCTAATCACAGAGAATATTATAAAGGGGAAGATGATGGCTTCCCCCAAGTCTGAGCCGTGGTGAGTCTTGTGAGTTCGTGTTCACCTATGGTTTATCCATGCATCAAAAGTGCTCCAACTATGCGTTAACCAACTTGTTGTTTGGTTTGTGTAAGTCTGTGTGAATAATTGACTTGCTTGTCATTCGTCCTAATCCCCATCTTGGAGCTCCAACATGCCCATTTACCCCCGAAGTGCTACGAGCTAAGGAACATACCCTAACTCCTTCTTCCATTGTTTTCACCTTCAAACTTGCATTTGAGGCTTACGAAAAATTTGGGGGTGCGTCAAAATTTATGGTGTAGGGTTTACGGTTTAGATCATCATTACCGAACATCACATTGTGGAGATGTTATGTTTGCCTCAAACTGGAATCACAAAACCACCCATGATATAATCTACAAAAACAGTGAACCTCTCTACATTCAAATGGCCCCCTTTAACGTAGTCATGCCAAAGGAATGTTGGAAAGTTTCGCAACTCAAGGGGAAGTATGCCACATGACTTTCAATGCTTATTCAAGCAATTTGGCTCAAGGGGACTCGCGAAACAATCAACAAGAAGTTCATGTTCTAGTGGCCCTTGCCAAATTTCAAATTTTGATAAATTGGGCTCAAATTATTTTCAACAACTTGCATTTTAGTCTATGAGATTTGTCATCAATAATCATACCAAAAAAAAAAACCTTGGGAAGGAAATGGAATTCGATGTAACCCCAAGTTGTTGATATCATCCTTCAACATTAGTTTCTAGTTGACCCAACTTTTCAGCTAATGGAATCTGAAGACAAGGTTGAAAAGGACGATAATTCTTCAACAAAACCCAATATTGATGTGAAGAAAAAAGGGCTGAAATGGTCTTCTTAGGTCGAACCTATTGACCTGAATAGTCCTCCCCAAACATAATGGGAAGTTGGTCAATTAAGCCAACAACCGTTTCTTGGTTTGATATCAGAACATGACATATTTACCAACAATGGGTAGGTTATACATGCGACATTTGCGACAATGACCTCCAACCCCCTCACCAGGGAAAAGGATGTTTGTCGATCGATCCTCATCTCGTGAACCAAACCTGAAAAGGCAAAACAAAACAAGGAGTCAAAATCCATACACACCATTGGAAACTTCACTTATGAGGCCCACCTTCACATTTTTTGGTATTGTACCCTCTCACACCCAATCCTTGTCCTAGAGGTTACATGATAGGTTACAGGGTGAGGGTATTCCCATTGAAGGTATACCGAAAATGGACACTTGCATGGACTTCAATTTCGGTGGGAACCAAACAATGTCACCTCCCAAAGATAAAGAGACCTCATTTTCAGTACGCCTCTTTCACACCCTTGGTTCGATTGGGACTAGACCTCAATTTAGAAAGGGAATATCTTCCCTAACAATCCTCTTTGCAAGGTTTGGAAGACAACGTAGGTGTTTTTGATAATTATGTGTAGATAATAGGCATGTTGAGGCATGTTTTGGAGGCAGCCAATTCCAAAAAGAAGGCTACGTTAAAAGATGTTATCAATGCAAAAGCCAAAGTCTTGCATTTGAAAAATGAATTACTATGAACCATACCGACATAACCATGTGCAATAGTTTCAATTTTTAAGAATTGCATTAGGGATATTCGGGTGTGGTAAAGTTGTTAGGGGTTTTTAACAACTTCATGTTAAAATAAATAATGAGGAATGCGCATAGTTACATGGGGGGTTTTTTTTTTCAAAATTAAATATTAGATGAATGAAGTGTAAGGTTAATTTTTTTTTTCAACAAAAGTTAATAATCTTAGTCTTAAAATCTTAATTGCGTGATTAGGGGCGAGAAATCTTTAGAGGGTTGGGGTTAAAAGCAAACGCCAAAATTTGTAATGTTCGGCAAGACATTGGTTTTATTCTGGTATTTAGTGGGTAGTCGTGTAAGTGAGGATGTTTGAGATTCAAGAAATAGTTGAAGGGGTGTCAATGAAAAGTCCAAAGGATATAAAATAATCTTCAAACATTACAAGCGTGAAATTAATTTGAGACAACATAACGATAAATAGTGTGATAAGGTGGCAATGACAACATGGGTTTTATGATGAGTGAAACTTTTATTTAGGTTATGGATAAGCTCCATGAGGAGCTACAATTACATGTTGAGTTTTGGGTTATGCCATAATGATAATTCATAATTATAAGAAATTTAAGATGCGTCGAATGGTGTGAACTAAGTAATCCACCTTGCTATGAGGAGATAGTTGACAAATCAGACCACGTAACCAATAATAGTGTCCAACGCTGAGAATTGAAGGCCATGTGAAGATGGAAATGTCTTTAGTTTCATAAAAACCTAAAAACCTTCACAGATAATTTCAAGTTCATCACTAGAAGCAGGGTCGACTTGTAACAAAATCATTAAGGTGTGAGAATTTGGAGAATGCAATAATATTAAACTTGAAGGGGTTCAACTTCAGAACAAAGGCGCACCTTTCGAAGTTCGAGATTTTCATCACAAGGATGTTGTGTCAATATTAAATCTAAAGATGACTCAGAAGGAGATTTTTCATTCACTTGTGTAATTTGAGGCCCATGAGAAGTGGTCATGTTTGATGCCATGAATTCAAGGAAAGGAAAAAAAAATTCAATCAAAATCAACTCAACAATGAATGTGTGGAAGACTTTATACATTGAAATGTTTGGTTGTAATTTATAGGTCAAGGAAAAAAAAAAGGCGTAAAGTAATAATTTAAAATCATGATAAAGTAAAACCTTAATATTAGTGAAAGAAAAAAAAGGTTTAAGTAAAATTTGTTGGGGGGAAAGTGAAAAGAGGTGAGAAACATGCTTCTCCTTTTCCTTCCAAAGGACACCAAACATTAGAACCTTTCATTGGCCACCAAGCTTGGAACCTTCCATTGGTCACAAAGCATTCGAACCTTCCATTGGCCACCAAGCTTGAAACCTTCCATTGGCCATGAAGCATTTGAACCTTCCATTAGCCACAAAACATTGAAACCTTCCATTGGCCATTAAGCATTGGAACCTTCGATTGGCCACTAAACATTGGAACTTTCCATTGGCCACGAAACATTGGAACCTTCCATTGGCCACTAAGCATTGGAACCTTCCATTGACCACTGAATTGGGGTTTTCCTTCACCTCCTTCTTTCTCCTTTTTTTTAAAGGGCGAATTTGGATCATTTGGGGTTCTCTTTTCCGAACATAACTTTCAATTTGAATCTTGAGAAAACTTGTTCTTACAACTTTCCTTGGGAGGAGAAGAATGATTAATCTTGGTAGATGGTGGAAAGAGGAAGAATCGATTGGATGATTGTGATACTTTTGAAAGAATGGAAGTGAGTAGGGATAGTTTTGGAAGCTTGAAATCTTAGAGAAATTTCACAAACCATCTCGGGTTTTGTAACATAATTTTTTATTGATTTGGGTGCAGAGCTTAGAATTTGGTAGGCACATGCGCCTTATAACTAGCTTTCTAATAAGCTAAAGCAAACTAGATTTGGATAATGTATGTGATAAAAACAATATTTTAAATGATTGGAGGTCCATTGCCAAGTTGAACTTTCTACCTTCGTGAAACCTTCTAGGGTTTTGTAACGTAACTTTTTGAGTGCAAAGCTTGAAATTTGGTAAGCAAATGCGCCTTGTAACTAGTTTTTTAATGAATTGAAGCAAGCTAAATTTGGATAACATATGTGATAAGAACAATATTTTAAGTGACTGGAGGTTTGCTACCAAGTTAGCACTATGTCGAATCCTTAAAATTGGTTTAAATGGGTCACAATTTAACATAAAATTCTAGGATTTGGAGTGTTTGAACTTTAAAAATATATCTAGCAATTTCAAATCATAAATGATGCATAGGAAGTAAACTATTTGGTTTCAACTACAAACACAACTTAACATTTAAATATACACTTTGCATTTTTTTCCTTCATTGGTAGCATATGTACCTTCAAGTATAATCACCTCATAGAATTAGAAGTAGAAGGACAGAAAGTTGCCTCACATTACACCAAGCACAAATGCAAGCTCAACAAGATGCCTTAACGATTTAGGCATTGGGGTTTGCCAAGTTCAATTTTGCAAGTATGTAAACCTAGTTGGACAAAACTTTGGCCAAAAATGAGGAATATTGAGCTCAACTCCCTACCCTACAAGATAGGTTGTTCATTATTAAAGTTGATATAGACTGTTTGCAAATCAAAAGGTAGGACTTGGAAGTTAAGTATTGAAAAGTGGAAATGAATCGAAAATCGCTAAAACTAATTGTTACCATGGATGTGCATGAGCTTAAAATTGCAATGGAATGAGCCAAGCGTCTAGAGAAGGAAAATGTAGACCTAGACACCAAGCTGCACTCCCAAGCAGATGATTTGAAGGAGTTTATCAAAACCCTTGAACGCTTACAATTGAACATCTAGGAGTTGTCATGCCATGCTCCCATCATTCAAGACCAATTAAAAGACTTGTAACAACAAATTTAATTAATTACCCAAAAGGTCAAAAATGTAGATTATACCTTCCACTGGATGGCCAAATTAGAGGGAATCAGAACTAAAAATTCTTTCATGAAGGCATAGCTCCTCATTTACCAATAGAAGGTCAAGAATAATCGTGCTGAACAATGGGAATTTTACAAGACACAAATTACCAAAATCCTGAACAAGGCTTTTCCAGTTGTAGAAGAGACGAGGACTTGTACAAAATTCAATTAGCTGCTTATGCCCAAGCCTTCCTTAATTTTGTTTTACCTTTGTTTGTTGCTCCCTCTCCCGCCAAGATGCCGTCATGAACCAAATTTGAGATAATTACTATGGGAGGAGCTAAAGAAGGAACTAGAACCGCAATGGAGGTGGATTCCATTGCTGCAAAAGTGGTAACCAAAAGTACTTAAGTTGCATCTTACACTACTAAGGCTGCCACCGAAAATGGGCATCCTTCAACTTTGTTTACCATCATAAAAACTGAGGAAGGTATCGAAAACCTTTAGTTGGGGGATGGAATTAGAGTTGTTGCTATGGTAGAATAGATAGTTTTTTGGTAGAAGTGTAGGATACTACTACTTGATCCCAAGGATGTGACCCAAAATAAAAGGGAAGATAATGTTAAGGCTACAAAGTTTTCTAGGCCAATTTTTTAAGAGTTGTAATTTTGTATTAAAAATCAAACTTTACCAATTTTGAAATACAATTTGATTTTACATTATTACCAATTTTAGGGTAAAATCAATTTTACATTATTACCAATTTTAGGTTAGAACCGATTTTACATTACTATCAATTTTAAGTTAGAATCAATTTTAGATTACCACCAATTTTAGGTTACTCTCAATTTTGAAAAGTTATTTATTAATAAAAACTGAAAAATCAAATGTCACCTCTGACTTCAGTTCGAAATTTTAAATGTAGGATAAGGTTGGATAATTTGGGGTTTATGAGGACTTCTAGGGATTTTTCATTTTTTTTATGACCCTAATCATTTTCTTATGAGTTTGAAGTCTTCACTTGGGGAAACACAAAGGGTTTTTTTTCTGATTTTTGTTTTGGATACAACTATAATGTAATTTTTGCATTCGGAAGCTTTTCAAATGAAGTGAGTTTGTTTTGCTCAAGTTTTTGCTTTGTAAAATGTGTTGGAGTTGTATTTCCTACTTGTTATTTTTTATTGTCAACTTTGGAGATGTTGTAGAGTTATTTGTTGTTATCTACTTGTTTTTCTTAAAAGAAATGATAAATTATTTACCTAACTGTTTTCCACCTATTTTGAAGTGACTATTTATCATTAAACACTAGTAAATTTGAGGTGTTCAAGTTGGTACTGATTTTCAATCTAGTACCCAAAAACACCTAGGAATTCTTAGGTGGGCTTAATAGTTTATTCATATATTAATCTAATAATGCTTATACATTGGTTTAAGATTGCATTTGTCAAGGTTGGATAATTCCAAGCAACTTAGTCCTTGTAGAGCTTAATTAAATCAATTCAAAATTCAACTTATATATTTTTCCATTTTTCAATTAGGTTTCAATTATTTTATCAATTTTTTACATAATTTAGTATTGATTTAAATGCTCAATCATAGCTAAAAATGTTTTAAAATTCCTGATTTTATAAAAAAAAACCATTCGTTCAATGTTTGGCAATCTTAGTTTACTTAGTTCAATAAAATATCACTTTCTAGAAAACAATTGTTTACCTTTTCTTAAGGTTTCACAAAATAAAGAGGTAGGGCTTAAGTCCATACTTGTATATAAGTGTTCATTCTTAAAAGAATCTTTCCTTTTAATTTCTTTGTGGAGGAAGAGGGAGAAGGCCCGAAGACCCCAAGAGATCTCAACACACCTCAAGAAGAGACCAACAAGTTCCAAGTAAAAATTTCAAACTTGAATTATTTTTTTTCAAGTTTTGATGTGGAGAAAATTTTGAGCTCAAGCTTGGATTTGAGCTCAACAAAATTTGAGTTCAAATTTAAACTTGAGCTCAGATTCTAGAATGATGACAGAATTGGCCAAGAAAAAGAAGAAAGGAGTTGAATTTGGGCCCAACTCCAAATATGGAGTTTAGTCCAAGTTTAGCTCCCTCTTGGTTTGTTCCAATTGAGCTTCTTTTAGCATTTATAAAAGGTTGGCTACAACAAAAAAAAGAGTCGAATTATAGTTTTGTTCCAATTTTGGAGCCTTTTTTGACGTTGAGAGAGGCTTGGTTGTAGGAAAAAAGAAAAGTTACACATTAATTTGGCTCCAAAAGTGGAGCTGAGCTAGAGCTCAGATCTTTTCTTTTGGGTGTAGCTAAGCTTCTCTAAACACCAAAAGAAGCTCAGTTTTAAAAAAATGGCCAAGATCTAACTCGGTTCCAAAAATGGAATTGAGCTAAAATTCAATCTCCCCTTTGAAAAAAATTTGAGCCAAGCTTTAGTTTGGCTCCAAAAGTGGAGCGAAGTTAAAGCTCGGCTCTTTGCATTTTGATGGAGCCAAACTTTTCTTGGCACCAATAGAAGCTTGGACAAGAATAAATTAAAAGAATTGAGCTTTAGCTTGGCTTTTTTTTTGCTACAACCAAATTTTTTTGGCATTGAGAAAAGTTCGGTTGTAGCAAAACATGAAGAGCTTGGCTCCACTTTTGGAACTAAACTAAAGCTCGATTTTCTTTTAACGGTAACCAAGCTTCTTTCGGCATTGAAAGAACCTTGGATGTATAAAAAAAAGTGAAGAACCGAGCCCTAACTTGACATCAAAAGTGGAGCCAAGCTAGAGTTATTTGGCTCTTTTTTTTAAAGCCGAGCTTCTTTTGCTCAATTCAACTCTTTTTATCTTGTAGAGAGAATATTGACCTTTTTTATATGTCTACTTTTGCAGGACATATATTGCAAAAATATCTCTATCACAAGGATTATGGAGACACTTGAGGTATTGGGAGCATTGGCATAGACACTTGTTTTCAAAATTTTAGATCGCTTTCACAATTTTCTTTGTGCATTTGTAACATTCTAAATTTCTTTGCAGAGTTTTCAAGTGGTGGCATATGTAGATTCTTTATCCTTCAATAGGACTGTACAAGTCGTTCAGAGCCAAACAAAGTTTAATAGCTTTGAAATCCTTAACAAGTAATAAATAGTGTTGAGGAATAAAGCCTAGATGGTTATTCCCCTATGCCAGATGATATCAATGTTGGTTGTTCATCATGCTTTCAAAATTGACGTCCTTAAGATGGAAGAGGCATTCCATATAGCTATTGGGAGGGGGACAAAGTTTTTTATGTTTCACCTTTCAATTGGAAAGGGGATGAGGATTTTTAAAACAACACATGTCTTCTTCAAATCAGCATTGGATGTTTGAGAATGAAAGATTTGAGACTACCTTGCTTGTTGATCCTAACTTCAAGTCTTTCTCTAAATGCATTTTTTTGTTTGGGATGGTAATCACAAGTTATAGGTTTGGTTCTTTATGTTAAGTATCTGCATGATGATGAGCCTTCCTAGCACATCTTTGTTGATTCCATTATCCTTGATACCTTTCATAGGCTTATTAAGCTCCTCACTGCCACAACATAACTCAACAAGTATGTTCTTGACCCTTTTATTGTTTCCTACATCAAGTTAGATTCAAAGGTTTTTGTTTTCATTGATTTTAGTATATGTGCAAGTCAATGGAGTTGGACCATGTGAAACCCAACCTTGTCCATGAATTTTTCAAAATTTAATCAATTGGGATTATCCCTTGGAGTAGTTCAAAGAGGTGTTATTGTTACCCAGATTTGGTAACAAGTTGATAATATAAGCAAGTTGTTAAACCTAACAAGTGTCATAACCTATTATTTAACCTAACATGTAGTATTAACCTAACTATTTAACTAAACGTGGGAGGTAATGAATGGGTTAAAAATATAGGTTGACATATTAATTAACAAGTAGTCAATAGAACTAGTACTTAACAAAACCGGTAGTTGGACAAGTAGTTAAGCAAGGTGTACTTTTTGAAATTTTGGACTATTAGTCTAAGTATTGGCTAATGATGTTTATAATGGTCAATTATGAATGTTGTATTTTGAATTGGCTAGTATCAGACTAGGAGGATGGACTTGTCGAGGGACTTTTGGATTTCATTCATGATTATGTGTTTCACTCTTCAATTATGGAACATGGATCATTTTTCTTTCAACCTATTTCCTTCAAGTTTGAGCAATTTGTGTATATGTTAGTTTAAGATTTGTAGTAGCTTAAGTTTCTGTGTGTGTGTTGTATGTACATGTTGCTGCTTTAGGAACCTATCGCTAAAAAATCCAAAGGTGAATTAACCTTAATGGGAATAGAAAAACCTTATTAACACTTGGTGACCACTTAGTAGATCAGAATTCAAAAGCAATCAAGCTTAGAATTTTTGGTTAGATTTAGTAGTTTAGTAGATTAGGTTTGAAAAACGATTGTGCTTCAAACTTTGATTTGTCACATGTTTGTTTGTTTTGTGTAAACTTTAGGATTCAAGTTTTTGATTTTGATTTAGTTTGGAATCCTTAAGAATAGGGTGAGGTTAGTGTAAAGTTTTTGAAGATAGATAGGTGCCCAATTTGTAAAATAAGTTTTATATAAACTTTTGACTATAGGAGGGGTCGTTCTGAAAAAAAAATCTATTGTTCAAAAATAATGTAAAGGTTTTCCTAGAACCTGTTGATTTTAGAAAATGTCAAAAATAGTTACTAAAGGTCTTAGAAAATAATTAAAACAAATCAAACATCAACTAGTTCAAGAACATGCATAAGAACAAGGTGAACAACAAGTGCAACCTATGGGAGATGAACCTGTGAATGCACCAAACACAAATGCAACACAAAAAGGAGAAATCAATGAACATCAAAATGTAGTAGAACCAATTGTGCAAAGAGACTTAGTAGCGCTTTCAAACCACTCATCAAGAAACACCACGAACAATAACCCAATTGAGGGTGGTGAGTGTTCATAATGATGAAAAACATGAACCTGTTTAGTTGTTTGATGAAGTCGTATCTATTCAACAACCATGGTGATCTACAACCTTCGGTTATAATCTACCCAAAATCAATGCATCTACATTAATTACAACATTTGCTAATTTTCAAAACCAACTATTACATACCAACATTCATTTGGTATCCATTAATTCGGAGATGGAATGACTTCACCTGTGCAATAGGCGGGAATAGCTTCGTCATGTCGACTAAAGACCATTTAATCAATTAGTTTCTATACCACATGTAATCGAACCCAAAAAAACACCCACAATTGTTTGACAGAAAATTATTTATCCACAAGGCACTTGGCTGGCAAGATCAATACGTGGTCCAAGTGAAAGATCACAAGTTCCACATCACATACCAATTTCAAGAGGAAACCAAGGTGTTGGAATTGTAACCTATTCATATTGTTATCAAATGGGACACATGTTCAATCGTTACCCATTTGTTGATGATAGATTAAGGCAATTACTTAGGGAGGAGGTGATGAATGTTCATCAACTTGTTCTTCCAACTATTACAATAGCCGTACCCAATGTGTATGTATTAGGAACTCAAGCCATGAATCCTATTATAGTTCATACAACAATACCTATTAATTATCAAACGACCTAGTCACAACCTATTACACCAATTGCACCACATAAAACCAATATGCTACCTACTTTAACATACCTAGTGTGGTATAATGTCATACCCCTTTTTATGCCTTTAGATCCTAATTTGTATCAACTTATCAAACTAGAACAAAAGGACTTGATTTTTTGATCTTTAGGAATTATACATGTTATGTACTTGTGTACCTAGTACCTGAACAACCTACTGTAACACCAACACATATACCATATTATGTTGGCAATTAGTTTCCTATAGTGGTTCAACTAGTGATTAGCAAGGATAGATAACTTATTCAACAACCTGTTATTACATCAATGCCAACCACTATATAGGTTACTATTAGTTTACCAACTCATATACCCAAAGGTTCTAATCACCAACCACTAGATGGAAGACAACTTGGAGATTCACTTGGAGGAAATTTGCAAGGAGAGTCATCTTTTAATCCACATGTTGGATTTTTTGGATGGCCAGCACCTAATCCACATATGTTTATACCACCACCTATTATGTAACCTATTTCAGAACCAACCACCAAGCTATCGTATAGGAAGTTACCATACCCAACTTATGTCAAAGACAACTGATCAAGATGCTCACATCAGAGTATTCAAGAAGGCCATTAAAACTAATGGTGAAATAGTGGAGGCGAACATCATCAACCTGTTTAGTTTTATTCTTAAAAATAATATCTTTGAATGGGGTGAAAATTACATTCAAGACCATACAAACTGCACTTTTGAAGAGTTGGAACAAGCATTTTTTAAGCGATTTAGAACTATAAAGAACGATGAGAAGGTCTACATGTAATTGCATAACATACAACAACAAACCGTTGAATGTGTTGAGGTTTACTATGAACGCATGTTGAAATTAGCTAATTGTTTACAAGTTAGAACAAAAGATGTTTTTCTCACCACTGTTTTCAAGGCATGTTTATTACTTTACTTAAGATTAATAACTGCAGGTATGAAAAGAAATATTTTAATTGAACGTAAAAAAATTGTTGTAATATGTAAAGAAAGTGGACATGTTAGTTTGAGTTATAATGTTTTACTAATTACACCATAGGATAATACAACAGTTAAACTTGTAGTACCAACTATTATAGTTAAATCAACATTAACCTATACCAATTGTGGTAAAATCAGTCATTCAATGGAAACCTATCATAACAGGAAAAAAGAGGTACCAATTGTGCCAACTACTATAGTTACATCTATAAAACCTATAGCAGGAACAAAAACCCAACCTGTTAAATAAAAAACAATAGTTGTTTGTTATCCCTATATGATTTGTTATAGCATAGAACATAGATTTGGAGAATGCTCCAAAAAAATTGAAGTACAAAACATGTTCAAAATTAAACCTATTAGTTATAATGCCATGACAACACCTAAACCATCTAAAACCAAAAATGTGCCAATTTATGTAATAACTACTCTTACCACTTGTAGTCAATAGTTGGAACAATAAATGTTCAAGGATAGGGAGTTGATTAAAAAGTAAAGAGGTTAAAGAATGGCAACAATAAGAATATTTATGGGATTCTTTCATTGAAATTGTTAAACAGATACAACATAGTGGGGCTGAAAAACAACCTAGATCAATGAGGGTTCGTTGTAGAGTAATTGGGTTGGATTGTCTAATAATTCAACCACAATTCAACTAATTATAAGCATTCAAACTGGTGAAGTGAATCAGCAACATGGCATTTTAAAATAGGTTATTATAGAGAAAATGTTAAAAATAATTATATGATATATCATTAAACAAGTCTTGGAGACCAATATACATTAAACTTGGGACAACTATTGCGGGTGATCCTTGATATAAAACGTTACATTTTTAATCCAGTACCATCAAAACCTACTTTATCATAACCAGCAGTTGCATTAATTGCCATTGATCATCAAATGGCAGTAATATAGGTTCAAGTAGGGAAGAACTTCATTGAAGATGTACTTCTAGATGGTGGTTTTGGAGTTGATATTATTACAGAGTAATTGAGGGTACAATTAGATTTGTTAAAACCAAAATATGCACCTTATAACTTGCATATGGTTGATCAAACCATTACAAAACCCTTAGGTTTGATTAAAGATCTTATAATTATTGTTCATGGAATTCCCTATGTAGTGACTTTTACTATAATTCATAGTAGTGTGTTAGACTCCAGTTGTTCTATATTGTTAAGTTATCCTTGGCTAAAGGATGTTAAAGTGTCTCATGATTGGGGCAACAACACTATTGTTATACAAGGAGCTAGTACAATTAGAACCATACCTGTTACTAAGAAACTTGGAGCACAAACCAAACATCTAAAAGTATTAGTTTGTTGTGATTTCCATTTTGGAATATTTGATGAAAAAGAGGATGTGATGTTTGCTACAAAACCAATACTATTTTCAATAAGAACCATAGTTGTTCCTACATCAGTCTAGTCAAATCAACTTGTTAAGTTGATTACATCAGCAAGTTTAAATTTAGTTGAACATGTTAATAAACTTGTTGAACTTGTGTTTGAGCCACTTGTTTCGTTTAATTTACTTGTCAAATCGATGCCTATACAACATGTTAAGATAGCTATACCCCCTGATACTTTCCAACAACATTTATAATAAACATTTTTCCAACTTGAAGTAAGAGAAATGGAGATTGATGACACACTTAATGCTTGAATCAAAGTTTAAAACCTTCGCATTGCGGGATGGACTATCATTGAAGAAGAACAATTGACCAAGATTAATTTGGGTTTTAAAGAAAACCTACAATAGGTTAAAATGAGTGGGGATCTAGAACTTAGTGTTAGTCATCAATTGATTGAATTGCTAAAGGAGTTCGAGGACATTTTTGCCTAGATTTACAAAGATTTGAAGGGTATACCACCTAACGTAGCTCAACATCGGATTGAATTGGACACATCAATACCACCTATTCATCAAACAAGGTACCGGTTAAATCCTAATTATGCGCCATTGTCAAACATGATATTGACAAATTGCTTGTTGTAGGTTTTATTAAACTTGTTGAAGTGGCTACTTGGTTATCACCTATAGTTGTAGTGCTTAAGAGAAATGGAAAACTCAAAATTTGTGTGGATTTTGAAAAACTTAATGCAGCTATTAAGAAGGACCCATACCTATTACCTTTTATTGATGAAGTTATTACATTATAGTTGGACATGAAGTTTTTACATTTCTAGATGGTTTTTCTGGATACCATCAAATTTCCATAACTCCGAAAAACCAATACAAAACCGCCTTTGTTACTGATTGGGGGGCTTTTAAATTGGTTGTAATGCATTTTAAGGTCAAAAATGGACTGCATACCTATTAAAGGGCAGTCACCAAAGCTTTTCGTGAATACATTGATGTGTTCATGAAGATCTTTTTAGATGATTTTACTGTTTTTAGTGACCTTTCCACTCATTTGGAAAACCTTAGATAATGTTTTTTTAAATGTAGAGAGTATGACATTAGTTTGAATCTAAATAAATGTACATTTATGGTATGCTGTGGAACCATTTTAGGATTCATAGTCTCCAAAAAGAAGAAGACACCTGATCCTAAGAAGATAGAAGTTCTAGTCAAAATTCCAATGCCCAAAACACCTCAGGAGATTCAAGTTTTCAATGGAATGACCCAGTATTATAGATGTTTAGTTTTACAGATGCACCAATCACCAAGTTACTCAGAAAAGCTAAAGTGTTCGAATGGACTATTGAATGTCAAACCACTTGGGAAAATATCAAGAACTAGTACATTCAAGTTCCTATATTGATCAGTCCTAACTAGGAATTAGAATTTCATGTTCACACTGATGCGTTTTAGTTAATAATAAGGACTATATTGGCCTAGAATCCAGTAGGTAAAATAGATCAACCTATTATGTACTCATCAAGATTGCTTAATTATGTTGAGCAAAATTATACTATTATAGAAAGAGAGGCTTTGGTTATGGTTTATGCCTTACACAAATCTAGGCATTACCTATTTAGCAACATGTTTACATTCTTTGTGTCATGGTTTTAGTATATTTAGTTAACAAACCACAAGTTTCTAGCAAGTTAGCAAGATGGCTCCTATTATTTCTGGAATATGATTTCAAAATTGTTTACAAACCTGGTAGATTGCATCTAATGGTAGACACATTGAGTAGATTACCCAACCACACTAAACCTATTGTAGTATGTGATCAAACTTGTGATGCTCACCTATTTATCTTCTAACCTAAGTGGTTACAAAGCGTGTATGAATACCTATTAGAAGGAATGATGTGAAAAGTATTTATAACATCCCAAAGGTAGTATTTAGCCCAAAGGGCTAAACCATTTATGCTTCAAAGAAGAGTAATGTATAAATTCGGACAAGATAAGGTTTTGTTGAGTTCTACAACCATAATAGGTATCCATAGTTTTGTAAGAATTACATGGAGGAGTTACAGGAGGGCATTTCTCTTTTGATATATGTGAAAGATCCTAGTTGCTGGTTATCGGTGGTTAACAATGAATCAAGATGTTTATGAATATTGTTGAACTTATGACCAATGTTAAAGAACAAGTAACCTATTGACCCAAAACTTGGCGAAATTAGTTACCACATTACTTGAAAAACCATTTCAAGAATGGGGATTGGATTTTATTGGACATGTTAAGCCTACAAGGAAATTGTCGTGCAACTAGTGCATTATATTAGCCATTGATTATGCAACAAAGTGGGTGGAAGCTCGAACACTCCGCACCAACACTGTTGCAATAACCATTAAGTTTCTATATGAACACATTTTTACAAGATTTGGATGTCCATTAACCATTGTGACTAATCAAGGTACCCATTTTATTGATGAGGCGATCAAATACTTTACTAACCATTTCATTTTTAGACATACCACTTCTACTATTTATTATCCACAAGGAAATGGATAGGTTGGGTCTACAAATAAGGTTTTTGGAACCTTACTAACCAAATTGGTTAATGAAAATAAAAATGATTAGGATGAACACCCGTCCATAGTCTTATTTCCATATCGAACCACCTACAAAATTGGAATGGTCATACCCCTTGCTAGCTAATATATGGGTTACATCCATTATTATCTATAAAATATTTGTTACCATCTAGACCTAATGACACAAAGATCCACAACATGTTAAAGTCTTAACTAATTGACTATCTAACTTAAAGAAACTACAAGAGAACAAGTTGATTGCACAAGATTTAGTTGCTTCTAACCAATGGAATAGATCATCGTGGTCACAAAATTAGTACATTGAAACCAAGTTTCAATTTGGAGACTATGTATTATGGTTTCCAGGGGTTATTTCCAAACATGCTCCCAAATTTCACAGACGATGTTTGGACCTTATCAGATATAATATTGTTTATCCAATAATATCATTTTACTTTTCACCATTGATAAGTTTGATCTTAACCCAGTGCTTGTCAACAACAACAAGTTGAAGCCATACAAGTCCATCGAAGAACAAAACTTGCAACCTGTATTAGCTAAATTCGATGACCTAGTCATTAATAAACTTGTTCAAACCAAAAAACATGTACCACTATCGATTGAACCTAAAGATTTTCAACCTATAGGATTTGAATTGGTTAGTAATCATTTGACACTTAACATAATTAAAGCAATAAATGTGTTTGTACATCATTATCATAATCTACCTATTTAAAACAATAATGTAGTGGTGAATAATGATCCAAATGATATGTTTAGAAAGGCACTTATTGATGCCTATCTTTTAGGAGTTCCTAACTTTAAAGGTTATGTCTATTCACAACCATAAAGTCATTTTTGCATGAAGCAATATAAAGAATTGTCACGTTCTTCATTCTATTTCTTCATTTTCATTTTCTTCTTCATATCAGTGGGGGCCATGAGTGAGAGTGTTTTAGAGAGACTAAGACAAGAAGTAAGAGAGAAGGAGGTTGAAAATAAAACTAAAGCTTTTAAGAGGGAACATATTATATTAAAAAAACGTAACAAGTTCAATTAACTGGAGTGATTTATGTAGAACTACTTGTTTCACGTGCACCTATAGCAGAAGAAATTAAAATTTTTGAGCAAGAACAGAAAAGTAAGGAGTTGGGAAAGGAATTAGAAGTAGCATTGAACTTTTTAAAGAAAATCGCTACTTTTATAGCAAAACCAATACCGCAAGTTATTGTTATTTTAGATTCAAAGGAAGAAGTGGAGGTTGGACCTCAATCTATTGTTGAGGAACAATTACAATCAGTCTCTACGTTAAGACTTGTGGGGGAGGAGGAATTGTAGCAACATGTTGTTTATGAACAACTGTAACTAATTCCTACATGAAGACATGTGGAAGAAAAGAAGCTATAACAACCTATGAGCAATGGAAAACTATTTCTCCAATAATTCTTTAAAGAGGGACCTATTTCCAACATTATTCCTCAACGCCCAAGATTAGGAACAAGAATTATGATGAAGTGGAAAGGCAAAGTGCTTGTAGAAGAACATGTTGAAAAACTTGTTAAGAAAAAACCAATGTCCAAGGTGAAGGAGAACCAAAAGATGTTGCAATGGATAAAGATGGACTCCAACAAACTCAAATGGGCTAGACAAGACGGTTTGGAGAGCCTATTCAACTTACAATGGACAACACCAAAAGAAGACTTATTACGAAACTTTTTACGAACTTGGGAAACAAAGGAAGATGGAAGAATTCTAGGGCAAGTACGTGGTCAAGAAATTCTCATTGATCATGTACTAATTCATGAGAAACTTGGAATTTCCAAGGAAGGAACAATAGATGTTACTAATGCAACTTTGAGGAAGCTAAAACCGCCTTGAAAATAATTATAGGACCACATACTTTCATTGAGAATGAACAATGGAGTGTAGTGCGCATATAAGAGGAATTTCATGCAAGATTACTAGCTATTCTACAAATTCTATATCAAAAGGAAAGGATAGCTTATTTTAGCAATTAGATTGCCATTACTTTTGACCTAGCCAACAGGGGGCAACCTATTAATTGGTGTTCTATAGTGTTAACCTAGTTATTGGTTGAATTAACTCGTTGGATTGAATGTCAAAAATAAACAAAAACTAACCCAATTTTTAGTAAGACCAAAACAAATAATTGCTACTCAAGGCCTATCTTAGACATTATGTTTAGGAAGTGGTTCCCTTTGTCCAAGGTGCCTTCATCAAGAATAACAACTCCAAAAGAACCTATATCACCAACCAACCAAGAGCATCAGGTTATATAACAGCGACAAGTTTCACCTAAACCTATTACTAGGGAACAATTCTTGAAATAAAAAAGACTAGCACGCTCAACTACATCACCTTTACCCACATGTCAATCCCACTGATTGAAAATGCCTACGCCAAGGGACAAGTTAAGCCCTGAATTTGTTACCTCACCACCAAGAAAGAAGTTTAGGACTACTTTTGGATCATCGGTTAATGATTCAAAAAAGGATGACAAGCAAACCCGTTCATATGAAATTAAAGGTAGGGGAGAATAAAAGCTTGAGGCAATAGCTACACAAGGCAACATTGAGGAAGAACTTGAACCCAACTTGGATAAGGTAATTGACAACATTCAAGTTGAACTTGTTATTTCTACTAAACCTATAATTTCCATTATAAAGCCTATAGCTACATAATCATTCCAACCTATTCAAACTGAAGTTGAACTTATATAAATAGAAAACCCATAGTTTTTTAGATTTCAACATGTCCCAATTTTGGTCAATCCATAAAAACTTTGAGATAGATTAACTTGTTTTTAGAACAAGTTACTCAAAATGCTAAAACCTGGTTAAAAACATTGCAAGAATTGTCAAACCTTAAAGTTGAGTTTGAGCAAGTTAAGGAAAATTTGTTTGAAACCCATAACCACCTATAAACTTGTAGCCTAGAGTTAAAAACAATGTAGAAAATTTTGAAAAACCATGACAAAGAACTAGTCATAGTCAAAGGACAGTTGAATGAGGTCCAACATGAAAACTAAACCCGTCTAATAAGTTGAATGAAACAAAACAAGCTACTAGGAAAACTGAGAACCTACAACAAGAATATGCTAAGCTCAACCAATTCAATTGGAAGACCCATAATGATTTGATTCGTCTCTAAACCAATTTAGAGCAAATGACGAGAAATTATGCCAAAATGGAGGAGTCCAATTTGGAACAAGGTATTATACTAGTTTGGAGCGTACGTGTCAAGATCTCAAGGAGCAACATGTAGTTGTTCACATAGAATTTGACAGGGAGAAACAAAATCTTATTGCTCAAATCCAAGATTGGAATAGTCACTACAAGATAGTTAAAGTACAACTCAATAAACCTAGCCCTATTCTACTTGTTAGAATGAACAAGTTGAAGGAGTTTGAGGAGCTATTGTTAGATAATACCTTACTCAAGGTGCATAACCAAGCCTTGGGAGATAGAAACCCCAAGTGGAAGGAGTAGTGGAAAATTGTTTAGGAGTTCAAAAAGGAATATATTTAAGATAATATGGAGTTGGCTCACTTTGATGAACATAATTATCAACTTGAGCTACAAGCCTACCAAATTTCTTTCCATGATTTCAATTACAAACCATCAAGTTTTGTGTATGTGGAAATTGGAACTAGTAGCAGAGTTCCAACAACGCCATTTATGGTATAACATGTTACTAAACCAATTAATCCACTAAGAGGTGGAATAGGTTTAGAAATCATCCCCTTACTTGTTCAGACTTTTACTATACATGTTCTAGTAACCACTATTGTTAGTCAACCTATGGAAGGTAGTGAAAAATTTGACAACAAATAAGATGAACTTGTTAATCCTACATATACTATATTGGACTGTAGATTAGAGTGTTTGGAATTCTTATCTATTAGTGTGTCACGACCCTAGCCTTGGGCTCACGACCAAGGCAAAGGCATGGAAAGGTGTGGGCCAAGAGTGCAACCCAGGAGTCACATTTGCACTCCAAGGAATGTGAGGGAATAAACCCACACACTCCTAAATGGAATCCCACTTTGGGAGTTGGAATCTGTCACAACCTTAACTTTAGGTTCACAACCAAGACAAAGGCATAAAAATGTGCATGCCAAGAGTGCAACCTGAAAGTCACATTTGCACTCCCGAAAGTGTGAGGGAATGAACCCACACATTCCCAAGTGGACTCCCATTTTGGGAGTTGGAATCCCTATGGAGTCTCGAATCTTCAAAAAGGTATTTCAAGGGTCAAAACTCATTAGATTAAAGCATTCCTTATACCATTGGAAATATCTTGAAATTTGGATGTCTAATATGAACTCGCATGACCCATTTTAATACTTAAAACACAAGTTATGGCCTAAAAAAAAGGTTAGCAATCAAATTGTCAATTTGATTCCCACCCTCTAAAAGTCAGGAATCGCCCTGAAATACATGCGTGCATGTGGCTTGCCACATATCCTTGGAAAACTTTTGACAAGGGCTATAACTTTACTTTAGACCTCGTTTCAATTGGAGGTCTACACAAGAAGTTATGGCCCTCCAAAGTGTTGGGAGTTTCAATTTAGGGAATTTTGGGATTCCTAACTTGGGAGTCCCGAGACAAAATGACATTTGGATGTAGCCCCCGTGGTCAATCACAGATAATACTATAAGTGGGAAGAAGGTGGTGGCTTCCACTAAATCCAAGCCGTGGTGAGTCTGTGAATTCATGTATGCCCATGGCTCATTCGTGCACCAAAAGTGCTTCAACCACACACTAACCAACTTATTGTTTGGTTTGTGCAAGTTCATGTGAATAATTGACCCACTTGGTGCTCATCCTAATCCCCATCCTAAAGCTCCAACATGCCCTTCTACCCCTAAAGTGTTATGAATTAAGGAATGTATCCTAATTCCTTTCACTATTTTCATTTTCAGATTCGCATTTGAGTCTTTCAAGGAATGTGGGGGTGCATCATAATGTACCTTTGACCCCACACTAAATAGGTACAAGTCAAGAGGTTATTCTGATATCAAATACCTTGCATGTTTCGAAGGTATTCACAACACCCATAGCGACCTTTGAAGACACGCTTGATCAACAAAACATTGTAACACCAACCAGTCTTCAAATTCTTGAGTCAAGTTGAACTCGTGGAGGCAGCAAGTGCTAAACCTGTTGAAGAAGTCATCAAATAACCAGTTATAGAAGGCTAAATTCAACAAAAAAACTTTGAGTTAACATTTTTAGGATAAAATATATATTTCAAAGAGGGATAATATAACCTAGATTTGGTAACAAGTTGATAATATAAGCATGTTGTTAAACCTAACATGTGTCATAACTTATTATTTAACCTAACCTGTAATATGAAACTAATTAGTTAACTAAACCTGGTAGGTAATGATTGGGTTAAAAAAAGTAGTTGACATGTTAATCAATTCGTAATTGATAAAACCTATACTTGACATAAATACTAGTTGGACAGGTAGTTATGCAAGGTGTACTTTTTGAAAGTTTGGATTGTTAGTGTAGGTATTGGCTAATGACTATTTATAATAGCTAGTTATGAATGTTGTCTTTTGAATTGGCAAGTATAAGACTAGGAGGATAGACTTGTTGAGGGACTTTTGGATTTCATTCATGATTATGTGTTTCATTTTTCAATTATGGAACATGGATCATTTTTCTTTCAACCTATTTCCTTCAAGTTTGAACAATTTGTGTATATGTTAATTTAGGATTTATAGTAGCTTAAGTTTTAATTTGTGTGTTGTATGTACCTATTGTTGCTTTAGGAATCTATTGCTGAAAAATCCAGAGGTGAATTAACCTTAATGGGAATAAAAAAACCCCATTAACAATTGTTAATAGAGGTTACAAGAAATGCCAATCCAAGTCCTGTAAAACATGGCATTCCTTGACCTTAGAAGTTTTTTTGAATATATGTATAAGGTATGAAATATTCAAGACTCATTTGAAGAATTTTGTTTGACCTTTGTACTCAACTTGTTCATGCTTGTTTTTTTTTGTTCTTGCAACGAATGATTTCTGCAACTGGGGATGTCATGGTCAGGTTGTATTATGAAGAATTCCTCGACATTTGAGACTGCTCACCATTGAAGCTTTAGGAGCAAATGGAAAGAACCATGGAGTAGGTGAGGAAGGATCATTACTTGGCCTTTTGCAAACACTTACCAATATGTGATCCTTTTTTTAGTCCAGAATTCTTGAGGGAGATACAAGTTCATTGTGACATGAACTCGAAGCCAAAGATGCTAATAGAAAAACTCCAAATGCTCACCTACTCCTACATTTTGGCTGAACATAAATTGTCCAAGCTTAAGTTGTGGAATGAGTCTGTTGTTTTGAGGGAGGCAAAAAAATTCCCTAAGCCTAATTTTTCTGACTCCCAATTTGACAAGTGGCTGCACAAGGCAACCTTCTAACATCAGGTATTTTGTCGCAACCCTACTTTGAGAGAGTGTGAGGATGAAACTCACACTCTTGAAATGGGGACTTGGGAGTCCTCCAGGATTCCCGAAACTTCAGAGTTCGATTGTAGACGTCAAAATACCTCGCATTGGGGTGTTATTTATATCATTGGAAAGCTATTGAAGTTTACATGTCGAAAATGGGCTTGCATGGGCAATTTGGACATCTGTAGCACACTTTATGGCAAAAAGAAGGGCTAGGAGTCAAACTAGCAATTTGACTCCCGACCACTAAAAGTCAGGATCGACCCAACCCCAGTGCGTGTAGGTGGAGCGCAATACACCGCTGGAAAGCTCTTGAGGAGAGCTACAAGTTTGTTTTAAACCTCATCCCAATCAGAGGTATGAACAAAGAGTTATGACCTCGCAAAGTCCCGAGAGTTTAAACTGGGACAATTTCGGGACTCCTCCTTGAGAGTCCCGGGACAAAAAGCCATTCGGATGTAGGTGATGCGGAGAGATGCAGAGAATACTATATGGGGGAAGGTGGTGGCTTCCCCTGAGTCCGGGCCATGGTGAGTCTTGTGAGTCTAGAGTTGCCCGTGGCTTGTCTTAGCACTGAAGGTGCTCTAAAAAGTGAAGAAACCAACTTGTTAGTTGGTTTGATGCAGGTTCGAGTAAGTAACTAAAGCTCGTCACTCTTCCTAGTCCCATCTCGGAGCTTCAACATGCCCCTCTACCCCTTCTAGTGCTGAAAGTTGGGAGCTCGCCCCGAGTTCCTCACAATTCCGCTGTTTGAGTGACTTAAGCCCATCTTGGGCCTAACTAGGAACTTGGGAGCGCATCATATTCTATTTCTAGATGTTACTTTTTTAATTTTCATTTTTTCTCCAAGATTTTCCTTATTGCGTTCTTGTTTTTGCAACTTGAGATTGAAGTGTTCAAGCTATTCAATGCAACAATATCAAAATTTTCTTTAGGTATGAGAGATGTTTTAAATACGATCTCTCTCCTCATATATATAGTAGTGGAGGCTAGTAGTATGGGAAACTTACTTTTTTCAAAAGTTCAAGTTTAAGGATGGGATCCAAAGAAGCAAATTTTGGGAGTAGCAATTTGGGAACAAGGAGGTTATCAAGTGAATTTTGTACATGTATTTTAACCTATCCGGTTTTCCATTCAATCATAAAACTTCATTCCATCCTCAATTTGCGGCAAAATTGTTTTTGAGTGTGTGTTGGTTTGCATACATTTTTTTGGATCGCCGCAAAGCTTCCCTATTCTTAGCATTTAGGGTAGGAGAGTTGGTAGCCATGCTTGTAGATTTCATTATGAAGGTGTTATTCATCCCCTATAGGTATTTTTATCATGTCTTGTTATTCCATGGTGCCATTGATTAACTCCCTAATCTCTTGGAGATATGGCGTGACCCCGAGGCCGATAACATAATGTTCTAAAAGGACCTACGCAAACATTGGCTTACTTCCCATGTTTTCCAGTGTGGTTGGTACTTTGATTGTCCAAAAGATAACACCCCCACTTTGGAAATTTTGTTGAGGGAAAACATCAAGCCGTCTTTCATGGAAACTATTGCAAGCTTTGTAGGAACACAAGTTGAGGTTGGGAGGCAAAAAAATGTTTCCAAGGGAAAGGGAAAGTTGAAGGAGAAAGTGACCAAACCTCCTTCCTCCAATGTAGATCATGACACCTTTGTTGAGGTTCCTTTGAATCAAACTATAGGTCTATAAAAAACAAAGGATATGAGGAGAGACAAAAGGGCTATTACCCCATTAGTTTTTCACACCCCTCCTCTTCGTGGAGTCTAAAGCATTCAACATGGATCATTCTAGTTTTCTCCATCCCACCCAAGTCCAATTGTTTTTACTTCCAACAAGCTTCCTAGCTTTCACCACAGGGTCCTCCCATTCTCATGGCCTTCCATTATGGCAACCAAGATTTCATCCTGGACTTGGCCCTTGGAGTATGAAACAATCTCCAAGTTCATTCATAAGGTAGGCTTACATTACATTCTCTTTCACTTTACAACATAGTTCAAACAACTTGTCTTAGATGCATTAACTTTTATCATTTTTCTATGTAAATGAATCTTGGTGGCAAGGTTTAACTTGTCATTGTTGACGTTCCTGGAAACCTTCGTGTTCCTTTTGTATCAAGGAACCTTTCTAATATTCTTGCTTGGAATTAGAAGGTTGATGAATACATTGTTGCAATCTTTGATATTACTAATAAGTTTTTGGCCTTTGATGGGGTTGTCTTATTATTTCATTTGGATGACTTCAAAATTTTGAAGGAGGTAAAGTCTTATCTAGAGAGCTATGGCTTCTAGATTTGAATGAAATGGGTTGTAGTGAACTCATTACCACTAACGAAAAGTGAAGAGCCATCTCTCAAGGTTCCATCACAATCCCTTAAGTTTTCATTGTATCTTTCTTCTTATCTCTTTCAGCTAAAAATGTCTTTTCATTTTGTAGATTTTCCTTAGCCATGCAACTCTTCTTATTAGGGTCCTTGATGGGAGCTCCTTGAGCACTAGGAGATTCTTTTTCTCCTCACCATCCAATGAGTTTGTGAACAATTCTATTGATGTTCAAAATGAGGATGTGTTGTATAATTGAACGGATAGGGCCTGTATGTTTATATCCAAGGTTGGCAGGCCCTCTAAGGCTGCAAAGGAAATGCATCTTGCTATTATTCAGGCCTTGATCAATGTTTGCTCCAAGACAAGATCCTTTGTTGCAGATTTATTTATATCCATAGGTATGTGCCTTTCTTCAAAAAATTCATTCTTAAATCTTTGCATCAAGTATTGTGTTTAACCATCTTTCACCTTGTAGGTAACACTGTTGGGGCCTACCAAAGCCTTGGGTGCCACATCTTGGTTTTGGAGTTAGATATGGAAGTTTTCACAAGGTGTTGGAACCTCTCATTAAAGTAGCCATGCCCGAGCCTCATGTTAAGCATGTTCATAGTTTTGATATTGACTATCTTGTTAAGAAATGTTCGAAGAGGTTATTTAATTGTGATTAATTTGTCTATTTTCATCAATATTATGCATTCCCCTTATAATGTTTCTTTTGATGAAACATTAAAAGATGTTTAGGATTTGTTTTTGAACTCAAGGGTGGTTCATTGGGTTTATGAACTTGTTGGGTGGTCCTAAGCTTGGGTGGAGAACTTTAATGATGTTTTTATGTGTTGTTCCAAACTTTGTTTTTATTTCAATTTTCACACAAAACTCCTTTTAATTCATCTTCTTAAAACTCTTGTAATATATGTGTCGAAGCTTGTACATACCACAATGTTGGAATAACCATTGTCAAACAAGAGTGATAATATAATGTTATCTATTTAAATGTTTACTCCAATTTTAAGCCTAGTTATGGGATTGGTTATATATTCTAGCCACAAATCCCAATAGATAATTGGATTGGCTCAAGAATCGAGTTACGTAGTTTTAATTTGTCAGGTGTGCTGGCCACAAATTGTCTCTTGGAGGTTGTAGTAAACTGAAAAAATCTTCATCAAATATATAAATCATTGTCGCATAGATTTTGTAGTCTGCAAATGGTTCCTTGCTAGTCAATATCCAACTTGTACTTGGTATTCTGCATCAATGGACTTCATCTTTTTCTTCTTGACAATAGGGTACAAGTCTAAGTCTTGAAAAGTTCGACAAGCCATGTCTATTGTCTTTTTCAAAATGGAGCAAAATAATTGAAAGCAAAAAATGTGTAGAAAACTCATAGCACAACAAAAAAAAAGGTTGTTATCAATAAATGTGTGCACAAAAATTTGTAGATTAAATACCCATTTCTCGAATACTTAGAATGTGGTTTGCATTGGATTATAATAATCTCTTAATATGTGTGACAATGGCCATAGAACTATTGGATTTTATATGGAGAGTGTCATTGCTAAGTTTTAGATAGATATTAATAACAATGTACTTGTCAATTTCTTGCAATCTCTTACATTACTATAGTGATGCCCTTAGTTACTAATCCTTTGTAAAATACATTTACAAACTACGCATCAAATTTTTAGCGTGTTATAAAAATGTCTTATTCATAATAATGTTGTTAAAATGGTTGAAATATCTTTTGTCAAAAGATTTTTGTATTGTATAGATAATTATTATATTTGATCACTTGTGTTTTACTAACAAGTTCATATTATAACTATTTTTGATTTGTTTCCCATTATAACAGCCAAGATGACGATGGCCACAAATGATGTGGCAATGCAAAATACGTTTATGCTAATAAATAATATTTTGCCACATAAGACATGTTGAAAATTAGGGGGCAAAATTCTTAACAAATGTGCCAATTTTTTTAAAAAAAATTCAACACATGGGGCACCAACCTTGGTAGATTTTTGTACTAACAATTGATTAAAAAAAAACATTATTGTTAGGTGTCCATGTGGTAGTGATGATGTGTGAATTATTGCTAACATGGCAAATTATACTTTTGTTAGAGTATATTTTAACATGTCATCAAAATTTGTTAAAGAATATTGTACAAAAATATAATCTAATGGATGGACTATAATTGGAATATGCTTTCCAACTCCTACTCACATGCTCACCAAACAACAATCCCCAACTGAAATTATAAGCCTACTAAACTACTTTTCAAGATTTTAAATATGAACCACCTTTTTTTGTGTCTATGGAAATTGGAACCAGCACATGGAAATAGGTGCATCTTCATCCACCTTTGGACCTGATCCAAAAGGGCAACCTATTGTTACCACCAAATCAATCAATCCCATTAGAAGAGGAACACATTTAAAGATCATACCTTTATTTGTTGTAACTGTAGTAGTACCTATTAAGGTACTTGAACATGTTGATACATCATCATTTGTGATAAGTAACAAATTGGAAGCTTTAAAGTTTATATTTATTACCATACCATTGCCCCACCACAGATGGGTGTAGGCCTAGGGATTACTTTAATTTCTAACACACTTCATGCATAAGAGGTATATACGATGTCTATCATATATACTTAATTGACTAAGGATTACAGTAGAAATAGGTATTCAAAATTTCAACCGAGTTGAACTTGTGGAGGAAGCCAATGTTGTACCCATTGAAGGAGCTATCAACCAACCTATTACATAAAAGAAATTAACATAAAGTCTTAAAGCTAGCATTTTGAAGACAAAATTTTGGTTAACATTATCATGTGGCATCTAGCCAATTGCAATGGGTAAGGCATTTTATTAATTAGTAAGTAAGGTTTTATGTTTATAGTTTCGCAATGTGTTTTTTTTTCACCTATTGCCACATCAATTCAGTGTGGTGATTAGGGGCGGTGGCAAGGCAATGGTCCATGGTATTCAAATCACTTTGAATGTCCACCCTAATTGGGTGGTGCTTCAAGTGGATGTAATGAACACCTTCAACACCATCTCATGTAACCTGCCATTTTCTAGGAGTTTCAAGTGACAAGAGGTTAGTTGTTTTAGTTGTTCCCCTTTGTTCATTCCTTTTATGATTTTTAGCTTCTTTTGTTTTGTAGTCATCATTCCCCTTTAGGAGATTTGTTTATCATCCTTCCATTTGTGGGCATGTGTTAGGGTGACCCCCTTGTCGAGCTTTTTTCTACATTTGTTCATTTTTGAGCTTTGTGTTGTTCTTCGGGCATGTTTCCCTTTTGTTTTTTTCCCTTCTTCAATTGATAACACCCATATCTTTGGCCTTGCCCATGCTGTTCCCCTTGTTTTTTATAATTTTGTCTCCTAGTTGGCTTCTATGGGGTTGATTGTTCAACCTTGCAAGCGCTTGGTTCAAGCCCCTTTTGGTTTGCTTTGTGGGTTCGCCCTCCCAATTAGTTTTTGTTGCCTTATCAATGACATTAGGATCTTGGGCATTCTTTTTAATTTCGGTTCCTTCTCTTCATCCTTTTTGTAAGAGGCTTTGGATGAGGATGTTTGTCATGTTGATGCACTCCCAAGGTTAAGGGATAACTAGATAGCATTTGGGATCCTTGGTGCTTCATTCAAAGACCTTCTTATTTGCTTCATTTTTCCCCCTCTTTTGAATTTTCGAAGCTAGTTCGCCACTTTTGATTCAACTATGTTGAGAGTTTTTGAAAAGCTTTTAGGCCTAGGTTCTTTTGGGTGCCTTCATGTCCCTTTAATTTGATGGCAAGTTTGTTTCCCCATTTATAATGGAGGGTTAGGCCTCATTTCTGTAAAAGGCATTGCTCCAACGGCTTATTTAGGGAGTTGGGTTTTTATTGCCCCCATCATTGCCTTTAAATTCCTATTGGACTTTCATTTGTTTTTATTGGAAATGATAACAACAAGTAATTTAGGTTCATTTGAGGTTGGCACATGAGCTTTTTTTTTTCCTATGGCGGTGGCATGCGTACCCCCCTTTTGAACAGCTATTAGAGAGAGGAACAAATCGATTTCATAAGAATATCTCAAAAAGATTGCATGACCATTATTTTTTTGGCATCATATTTGATTTTCCTTTTGATTTGCATTGGGCGCATTTGAGATCTTGTGTGGGGCTAGGTGTAGGTGTGTGGTTGTCTACTTGCTTAGTGATCCATTTGTTTTGATTGAATTCAAAGGCTTTTTCCACTACGTTGCGTATTTGATTGGGCCTCCCCCATCCCTTAACCCTTGGCTTGTCACATTACATTTGTGGTTAACCTTTGGACCTTCTGGGGATTCACCTTTTTCATTGCACCCATGGTGGGGGAGAGGATGACTTCTCATGATGTTGTGTGGGATATTTTTTCTTTTATTGTGAGGCATACAAAATTTCATGTTTTACGTGAGTTTACTCACATTCTTTTGCCACCTACTCTTTTGTCTACATGTCAACAAGTCAACATTGTGATTTTGGTGGATGGTATTCGAACATTAGTTAACATCATCATTACTAGTGTGAACTTGGTGCATAATGCACCCGTCGAGCTTCCCCCCGCCCGGGCTGGCCCCCCCCTTGTTGGCCCCCGCCACCCGTGCTGGCCCCGGCTGTCAGTTGGGTAATAACTGTCAAAAAAAACAAAACCCATCAAAAAAAAAAAAACAAAGGTCTGGGCAGTGCTTGGAAGAAAGTGTGTCTGTCTGTCTGTTCGGGTAGTGCCTGGAAACTGCCCGGACAGACATACAGACACTGTAGCTTTAATCATCATTATTGACCCCATTCGAACAAATTTGGTTTTGTGAGTAGTTCTATTTTGTGGGTTTGTCATTATAATTGAGCCCACATTAAGGATGACCTTTATCATGATTGACACCCAACATATTGGTTTTCCTTCTAGCCATAAAGGTCTTTGGGTGTTTGCATCAACATGCCAACAATTTTCTTCATCGATGTGCCAACATGGCATGGAGTGCAAAAGGCTTTGGAGGCCTTCCTCTTTGAGTTTTTATGTTCATTTTACAGACATAGGGTGTTAGTGACATTGTAGCAAATGCAGGTGGACTTTATTTCGAGGTGTGATGTTCTTATATGTGAAGGTTCTTCTAGGGTAAGTGTTTTTTCTAGTGTTTCTCCCCTTTCCTTATTTGATATGCTCCTGGCAACTAGGGAGAAGGGGGTTTGAGTACTTAATTTGTTCATGTTCCCCTTGCGATTTGCCCTACTTGGTGGTTTGTTAATTTTGCCTAGGCTTGGGTCCATCCATCTTGTACCTTTTTCTCCCCCTTTTTTGGGTGCTTTGTTATTTTGACGTTTGGCAAGTTTTCATGAATTTGTGCTTACTTGCAAGTGTAAGATCCAAGTGCCGGTCCTAAGGAGTAGGCAAAAGAACTCTCTATGCCTCATTATCTCTGTATATGTAGATCCATGATAATGTTTACCTCATGCTTTACCGTTGGTAAAGCCCATGAATGGGGGGGTTGCCCTTGACTACCACCTTGTCCTAGGCCCCTTATTTTGGGAATGCTCCCACCCTGAGGCTTTACTGCACAAATAGCATGCATTCAATAAATGGTGCATTGGAGGCTATGGGTTGGCTCCAGCCACACTATAAGATGCTGAAGCTGCAATGTTGGGGGTTGCAAGGCCAGAAGGTTTGGACTTTGCTGTTCCTAATTTGTTCAGATCAATTCCCTATGTGTTCACACCATGTTCCTCAAGGTCTCAATATATTCCCAATTGCACCACACTTTATCCCTTCACGTTCTCAATGTGTTCACATCAGGTTCCCAATGTATTCTTACCATATTCCTCAAGGTCCCAATATGTTCCCAATAGCAACACCCTTTATCCCATAGTCTTTGCCCAAAGTTGAACTATCATAAGTGGGCCCAAGGGAGGCATTTCTATGGTTTTTATTTTGGGCATACAAACTTCTGTTTGTTGTTACTGGAGTGTTGGGATTCTGAATTTTCAGACATTTTTGTTGTTGTCAAAGTATGGCTTCAGATACTCTATGAGCTGCAGAAAAGGACTATCCAACTACTACTTACACAAGAAACTAGTTCTCCTTAAACAGCAATGAGGAATTCAGTTCCTTACAGAAATAAATTATTTCAAATCTTCTGAATGCTGCTTCTGTCAAGAGAACAAGCATGTGGGAGTTTTTGTATTCATCAAATGATGACACCAGGAATCCCCCCTTTTTATTTTCTTCCTGAAAGATTGTGATGATTCAAATCCTTTTCTTCAATTCATTATTACAGCCTAATGAAAATGTGCTTTGCTTACTGTAGTGCAACTGCCAACCATACAATGCAAAAGCAGTGTAACTCAGGTTTGCTGCAATCACTCCAAGCACCAATGAGCACAAGATTGCAAATTGAGAGAGGACAAATAGAGATAGAAAAGGTCTTGCATGAAAGTGAGGAATTGTGATGAATTTTTGGACGTCTGAAGAAGTTTCATGAAAGCTCATGAAAGTGAAGAACTCTCATGAAACTTCTTCAGACATCCAAAAATTCTAAGTAGAATTGAAGAAGCTCAGAACCCTCAATGGACTTCCTACTGTCAAGGAGAAGCAAATTTGAAGGAATTCCAGCAAACCCAGAGATAAAAAGTGATGATTAACTTGCACTGCAAATCCACAAAGCTGTCAATCACCACCAGGAGTATAAACACCAATATGCAGGAATTGACTATACCTTTACTGCAGAGGAGTGGAGCTCAACTATGCATGATACTCCAGTGATAAGAATGAACATGCCCTCCTCTCAAGGACATGCCCTCCTCTCAAGAAGGAAAGTAAGATTTAATCTATGCAGGCAGCAGAACTCTAGCAAGCCACAGACAAGAGCTGATGATGATGATGGTGATTAACTGGGCACTGCAGTCCACAAAGTTGTAGACTGCCACCTGCCACCAGGAGTATATGCAGCAATGGAATGCATACTGCCAAGTGGAGCTCAACCATCACACTCAAGTGCACAAGATGAGAGGAGGGCATGCTGCCCATTCACACACAACTGACTGCATTACTCAGACAAAGTTGAAGCAGATCAAAGTCATTTGAAGATATTGTTCCCAAAAAACAAAGACCTCAAATGTAAAAATAGATTCTTGAGAAAAAAAACACTCTCAAGAAAGGCACTTGTATGCATGTATCACGACTGAAGCCAGGGAGCTAAACCATTTACAGAAGAAAGTTCAAGCATCAAATGCCACCACCCATATTCACAAATTCAGCATCTGATCCAGTGTATAGAGATTCTGAGCTAGAAGATTAATCCAGTGACCTATCTTGCTAGCACAGAGAGAGAGAGAGAGAGCTCCAAGAGAGAGATTCAGGTATCTATCTTCCTGGCACATAGAGAAAGAGAGCTTGAATCGGTTGATTCAGTGATCTCCAAGACGCTTGATGCTCCACACATCAAGAACACCAGGTGGGACAGCATTGTCAATGGCTGATCTCACAGCAGCCCTGGCCACAGAGGTAACCTTCACAGGAGGCATCAGAAAGTTTCCCACAAGAGGTAGTCGAGAAGCTGGTTTGGCATTTTTCAAGAGCATTTCTAGAGGAGCTCCGATGGCACTGAGGGGGATCTTGAGACTTCCGACTTGACGATTGCCATGAATGAAGCCAGGCCTTAAGATCACACCTCCATAGGGAAACTTGCGGAGCAATTCTTCCTCAGCTGATTTCTTGCCTTTGTAATACCCTCGCAGAACAAAAGAAGGGAGTCCATAGTCAAGAGCTGAAATGAACACGAACCTCTTGACGCCGGACTTGGAAGCTGCATTGATTGCAGCGATGTTGGCCTCGCCATTGATTTTCAGCATTTGTTCATCGGATCCAAACCCACCTACACACGAGATTACCGCCGAGACTTCCTCCAGTGGTATTGTGTGTTTCCATCTCTCCGGGTGGAAGATGTCTCCCCGCACCCATGTCACATTGTTGATCCAGGGATCATCATGCACTGTTGCTGCTGGTCTTCCTGACCTACTCATGCTCACCACTGGAAGGTGCCTGCTGAGTGCTTCCTGGCATGTATGTGTACCCACAAACCCATTTCCTCCCAGCACAAGAAGCTTGCTCCGCTCCACGGCTGCTTTTGGCTCCACAGCTTCTGCTGCTTCCACAACTGTTTCCTCGGATTGAATACTGCGGCCTAGTGTGGAAGAAGCTGACGAGGATGCCGGCGCTGCTGCTGATGATGATAACCTACTCGCTGAGGCTCCACTTCTAACAACAACAGAAGCAGAATAATACGAAGAAGAGTGACACAATTGATGCACCAGGGTTTGCAACAACCCTCGTTTGATGCGTGTCCGTGCTGCCATGGCTGTACAACCTCCAAACATTCGTCCTCCTCCTCGCTCCTTTTCCTTTCTTCCTCCTCTTGCCCTACTACTCCTCTTGCGATTTGTCTACAAAAGGACTCGGCTACGTGTGCGTTGCATGTCCAGGATTGGAGAAAGGACATGAACTTTTTTTTTAACGGACATCAATGGATTTTCTGCCATGCAACTTATTTCCGTTCTTCGTTCACGATCTCTCCAAGGTACCCAATTCACCGGGCTGACTGGCGATCGGGGAGGACAATCATCAGAATGGTTGCTACCTATCGTTGAGCAGTTAGGCAGTTGTCTTTTCAACGGGAACCAAGAGAAGGAGGAGGAGGAGAAGAGGAGAAGAGCTGACCTAATGGGATTTGTTCTTTCTTATGCCTGTCTGCATTTTGAGCACGAAATGTCTTCTTCTGCATAGGGTAACCAGATTGCAGCCAGAATGACAACATCAATGTAAAGGTAGTGGGTCTCTTCCATTCTCATTCTCCTATTGAATTTCACATTTCAAAGCAGCTTCAGGACATCAGGATCATCATGGTAGGGGAATTCAGCTGCAGTTTTCTCCTAAGTTTTAGGGTTTCTTCCAAACCCTACAAAACCCATTTGACCTCCTCACTATTATCTCTCTGCTTTTCCTCTTTGCACTTACCTCCTCTCCCACCATCTACCTATTTATCAACACCCACTGTCAGTTGGGAGCTTATGAAATCAGTAGGTTGTCATGACATTTTGCTTTGTCCCTGCTATTTGTGATGAAGGTGATGATGGTCTGACACTTTGTGAGCAACTCTCATAAGCTTCTGACTTGCACTCATTTGTCATGTTAACTTCTAGTTATCATTGTGGAGATTTCTCTGCATGCAATTTCATAGTTATCTATTGCACAGTGCACACCTCCTGTCTCCTCTCCCAGAAATGAGACCTTACTCGATTTTCCAGCAAGGTTTTCTTGTATGCAATGTGTCAGTATGGCCAGCCCTCTAGAAGGGGTTTTCTTGTATTGATGAGTGTTCATCACTTCCATGACATGCACTTGTGGTGACACTCAACAGTGGTTCTGATTGCATAGTGAACTGATCAAGGTGTTTCAGGGGGTGATTTGCAGAGCATCAATCTGAATCCTGGCTACATATAATGCATTTCTTCTAACTTGCCTTTTGGTGTTTGAGAAGAGAACATGAGGCAATCAGTAGAATCATGCAGGATCATCCCCATCTCCTCCTCTCTGATCATCAAAAACGCTAATATCTTTCAAAGGGAACCTGGAAGGTCATCCACTGTACCTTACCCACTTTTTCCAAAAGCTATATCTCTACATGACTAGCTAGCTAAAATCATCATCATGACTGAGTCTTCAAGTTGCTTCTAGAAATGTGACAGAGACTGAGGACACAGATTTTGTATAGACTCCTGAAATTTTGGATGGAGTATTGTATGCTTATCTACACCCATTCTTGCAACCTGATGCAGTCCACAGGTAGTCATGGCAGCTCATCACTGCTACTTGTGATGATGGGCATTGTTTGACAATTTGTTGGCAACTCTCCTAAGTTCTGACTGCACTCATTTGTCATGCCACCTTCAAATTGTTGCTGTGGAGATTTCTCTGCAATTTCATAGAATGTATCATCATAATGCCATCAACCAGGTATTATTGCTTATGGGACAGGGCAATACCTTCCATTCTACTGCATGTCAATAACCTTAGATAACAACGTAGATTACTTGTTTAGAGGATTATGTACTGGTCTTGTGAAGTTTTGAGCTTTCCCTGCTTAGCACCCAAACCTGAAGTTGTTGCATGAAAGGAGTCCATTAGGGTATTTCTGAGCCAGACATACATGTAGGTTGGGCATATCTGGACAATCAGTTTACTCATCTCAGACAACACTACATATGTGAACATAATCAAAGTGTTTGTGTCAATGGAATGTAATGATCCTCTGCAATAATGGTTGGCACACTGTTAGTAGTGAGGTGTTCATCAAGCTACAAATGACTGTCCAGTGCCCATAATTTTGAAGATCTAATCAGATTTTGTGTGTGCCATTCTGTTCTTGACTGTTGCCTTCTCTAGTTTCTGTAACAGTTTGTTTTGTGTAGCTGAAGTTGGCAACTTGCTTCCTCCCTCACCGGGTTGAAGAAGACTGTACAAGGGATATTTGAGAATAGCTGGTGATGACAAAAAAGAAGATGGATGTATTTAATTTGTGTATTGAAGTTGACATCTATCGAACTATTCCAGACACGTGGGATTCTTGCACCTACTTGATTATTGCAGTGGTCTTCCTTACAAGAATTTTTTTGTTCTCCATCAAAATGGTACCACAATCTAACTCAGTTCTCAATCAAGTTCAGAATGGGAGTTATGGTGACACATTGATAATACCCCATTCCTAGGACTAATCAGCTGCCTATCTACTTAAACAACCCAGATCAGCTCTCTTTCTGTTAGATACAACTAGAGCTAGAAAAGTGAATTACCCTAACTTAAGAGTTTTGCTAGTTTGCTCAGAAATTAGCCAAAATCAGTTCTTTTTTCTGCAATACAGTTTGCTTTAACAACAGGATACCTTTGAAGTTTTCCTCCCCTTTTTCCTTTTCCGCTGAGGATGTTTTTTCAAAACTTGTGAACAGAGGTCTATATTTTCATAGATTTGTTCAGACACCCTTGTTCTGTTTTTCCAGTGCAGGAAGTGCCATTGGACTCCTCAATCCAACATGCTCACTCTGTGCACAAGCAATGAGATCTTCTTGAGCCCTAATAGTAATGCATATTGGTGGTATATACCTAGGGTAAGCAACTTTCAAAGTCTTTGAAGTCATGGCACCAATGAGTTGAGACATATGCATATTGTCATCTAGGTCCACCCAACCAACCCCCAAGTCACTCTTAATCCTCAACAAGAGAGCATGAGAGAGAGAGTGTGTGTGTGTGCACGCACATGATGACAAAAGGGATGATGGAACAAAGCACAGGGTTCTAGCGACTTATGCTCTTTTGCAACACATTTGAGCTTGGTCTTTGTTATATGTCTTGTGTCATGTTCTCTCACAAGTGCTTGTGCTTTTTGGTTTCCTTAAAAATCATCCTTGAACATGTTTGCTCTCCTTTCTCTTCATAAGCATGCAAACCATGATGTCCATCAAGTCTTCTAGCATTTGTCAAGGTGAAAAAAGTCAGGTGGATGCTAATCATCAAAAAGGAGGAGGAAAAGAAGAAGCCCTTGATATATGAAAAAGTCCCCCAAACCCTATTTTTTCCTATCCATAAACTTGCAAGGGTTTGAAGGCTAAGTATTGTGACTTGATTGCGGGGAACGTGGGCATTGTCTTTTCCATCTTCTTCTTTCCTTTGATACAACAATCAATTTGTAGTTTAAACTACCTACATTTTTGTAAACATTTTTTTGGGGGTGGCATTGGGTTCTTAAATATAGAATAGGGAAGTGGATTTTTTTAATACCTATATATTATAACATAAGGACTTCATTCTAAGGGTTATTCCCCAAAAATAATGCTGGTTCAGAGCATAATGATGTCAACAGGACTACATATAAAACAACAATCCGACAAGGTATCCTTCAAATTCCGTATGGCATGTTGACCCAATTGGGACATTAGCCAATGAAGGGGGATTTTTTAATTTAAGAAAAAAATTGGGGTGTGAAGGTGTGTGCACTGAAAGCGTGGGTCAAATAGGTAGATGGGCTTTATTGACATAGATAAAACTCACCCCTACGATTTTCAACCAAGCCCTTATTTTCCTTGTCAAGAAAGACATTCGCAAGGCCCTTTGTAAGGATAGGCTAGGTAACATGAGTGGCCGACAAGTTTGCAAATTCCTTACAAGAGCATCTCCACATATCCTCCTTCCCTTCCTTTCATTGGGGCCCAGTCCCCTCAGCTCTTTTCACCCTAGGGAGGGAATGAATGACACGACACCCCGCCCCGCCCAATCATCCCCATTTTTCTTTCCCATCATAAAGACCTATGAGAAGTTTTCTAGTGTCCGTATTTGGGGGTAACCTTACTACCCGGTATAATTTTTCTTGTGCTAGAGGTGGGTGTTTTGAAGAACACAATGCTTGTAAAAGTGCATTTTGTTCTTTGAAATGCCCCCCCATTTTGTTATTTTTCTCCTGTGATACATACCCACCAGCTATCATTTGAAAAATGAAAAAAAATAAATTCTAGGTCTTTACGCTGGGTAAACACCCCACTTTAAGGTGTTGCCCTACACAAAATACTCCCAAAGTATCATCACCGACCCCAAATGGTTTCGGTTTGCTAGCATTTCCATTGTTGTTGTTATTGTTAAAGTCTTACTTAAAGTTCGTTCACATTAGACCAAATATTTCAACAAACCCCCACTCTCCCTCCCCTTCCCCATTTTTTGGGCACAACAAAACGAATCCATTGCGAAGAAAAGAACTCATCCCCCTTTTCACTTTAAGCATTACACTTTCTTGTCATTGTGGGTGCTATTCTCAGGCGAAGAATATGCGAGATCCACTCCCACCATGGTGGGGGTGGAGGGGGCGGCGAAGGGGGGCAGCGGGCTGGAGCCAATGGGTGAAGGACCCAAGCCCTCCCCAAACAAAATGAAATAGGAAAAGAAAAACGAAGGAAAATTTTTTTAAAAAAAGATGTGATCGCAAATTAAGGGCACGACCATATCCTGTCCTTGCCAGCAGCCCACGTGACGGATATGGCATCTACGGTGTGCAGACGACCGAGACCACACCCCACAATCCCATCGACGGTTGGGAACTGGGCAGCGTCCGCGCGAATGCTGGTGCCACGTGCGACGTCGTGGACGGCAGGCGTCACTCGTCCGTCATGACCTACTACCTAGTAGGTCTTGATTTGAGGTACCTACTGAAGCGATCATTCGAATAAAAGAAAAGATTCTGAAAAGCAAAAGTTCTAAGCGAAAGAAAAGTGGGGTGGTGGGAACGAAGGAAGGGAGGGAGGGGGGTGTGGGGATGTTTTTTTTTGTTTTTTCAGCAATTAGGGGAAAGCTGGGGATTATGGGGGTTTTCCAGCTTTGGTTTGCTTTGGGTTTTTTTTAATTAAAAAAAGATTGTGGGATCTGGAATTTGGACCTATGTTGTTGGTTAGTGTGCTTACACTTGACAAAATCCAAAACTTCTAATGTGGTTTTCATTTGATTCATTTTCATCACTTCCCCCATCAAGTTTGGTGTGCAACCCCCTAACAAATTTAATAATGACAACTTTTTCATTCGCCAGTATTCGGTCTTCTTTTCCAAAAAAAAATCCTTCTTTTTGGCATTTCGAATGAGGGTTTTAATAAAGGTTTAGACTTTTATCAACTTTTTGCACAAGGGAGCATCTATGGTTTGGATAGCTTTGCTTGTTTTCTTACTCTAGGCTACTTGGGGCCTTAATGAATTTCAATCCTTTAAATCAACAACTCTTGAACTACTACTTGGTGGTGATATGCTTGACTTTCAGAAGAATCAATGAGAAATTTTTTAGTGTATTTGGAGTGAAATCCTTGAGCTACAAGAGGTGGGAGTTTGGAGGTAAAATTGTTGAGACTTGATTTGTGGTTAGTGGAAGAAATTTGGAAGTGATGATTACAAGCCAATGGAACTGTAGTCACCAATGCACCATTCATTGGAAGCATCTTATGGCTTAGTTGTGACTAACTCCAATTAAGTTGATGTTGGGTTTTATCTTGGCAACTCTCATTGTGAAGGATAACTCTTGAACCTAAGCATTGTGACTAGTAGGTAAGTAGATACATGTAGGTAAAAATTAAACACCACTGGGTTGTTAGTACGTAGATATTAAAAATAGAGGTTGAGTTCACCTTGTAACCACCTTGGTTAGATAGGGAACTGGAATCCAATGAAAAAATGTTTTCTATCCATTGACTGTCCATTTACACTTACTTTGTTGAATACATTTTAAAGGGGCTGTGTAAGTGTAAATGAATTTTTCTTACCGTGTGTAAATGTAATTAAAAAAACTCCATGCCAAGCAAGGTAAATGTAAATCCAAAAAAAGTTTGAGGGTAATGATTTACACTTAGTTTTACACAATGGCCGAGGTGTATATACACTTACCCTCCCAACACTAGTCTTAACCAATCATTGCAAATGGATAATCACTTTGTGATGACCAGTGATTTTCTTTTGGCAAATTTTGTTCTTTTCTGAAAAAAATGGGGAAAATTTTAGAATTGTTTTCCTTTTGTAAATTTGACTCATTTTGCTCTTTTTTGGGAAAATTCGACCATACTTTTGATTAAAAAATTCCATGGGCTCTCGCTTCCAAGGGAACACATGTAAAAACAAAAAACTGCTGCAGTAGCCTACTTGATCCTTTGGAGTGGCATAATTGCACCAAAAATTGTAATACCTAGTTGATGACACTTGGAAAGGATGCTGACAATTCCACCATGCACCATTCATGTGGTATGATGCCCATGTGTGCCGATAATGATCAATGAACATGTTCATGTGAGGTAGGCTTGACATCCGCATGTGAAGGCACTATTCTTACACAATATACCCCATAAGTTCTCAAGTGGGTTCATATAAGCTCTAAGGTAGACAAATATAGGAATACAAGTATCCAGGTACAACAGTGCAGCTTATCATGAATGGGTAGAGAGGACAACAACCACCGCCCAGTATGAGAAAGGAAGGGATCATACACGCACTTATCAGCCAGCGCCCCTGAATGTCGGCATGTGTGCCAACTCTCCATTATGACACATATGTCTGTGATGTACATTTGAGTCGAAGGACAAAGTTTGTACTTGAAAATCATAGTGTGAGAGTCCTTGGAGGGGAAACCTTATTGTGGCAACCCGGCATAATAATGCAAAGGTGTTCGCATCCGCATGCAAAGCAAAGAAAGGATTGTAAGTTAGCTGGGACATTCTTAAAGGCAATACACATGACACTTTTTTTGTTGGTATCAGTAGCACTTGCACGAACTCTGTCGGACATAGCTTCCCCAGCTCCTCACACTAGGGCCCAACTCAAAATAGATCATTATAATTAGGTGAATGTTAAATTTTGGGCCAAATTACATTTGGGCTCAAGCCCAAGAACTCGAGAATGAGATCAGAGCAAACATGGGATTACTTTGGCACCAAATTCTTGGGGGACTGATGAAAAATGCACCTTCACCAAATGAAACCCAACATCTTCATCTTGGCTCAATAATATGTATCACCAACATTTTCAAATAAATTTTCCAAAATTAGCCATTGGATGGAAGCCATCTCTTAACAATGTGTCAAAAGAAGTAGGTGGAAGAAGCCAAGTGTATCAAAACAAAGGGTGCCTTCTTGTGCCCATTGGCTTTACTCTAGTTGTCCTTGGGCCATCAAAATACAGTTTAACAACATGTGCTCAAGTTGGCCCAAGAAGTCACCAAGACAATTGAAAATTTCCTCTGATCTCCCATGGACAAGGTGCTAGAGCTGCTAGTTGATTGTTGAGGAAGGCGCTGTGGCCAAAACAAGTTTTTGGGGTGCTGGAATGGGGGAAGCTGGGTCTTGGGAATGCAAATCCAGTTTGCTCCACATGATGTTTCTCAGACAAAAATTAGAGTGTTGCAATTTTTGTGCTTTTGGAGAAGCTGTTGGTTTAGCATGACCATGTGTGGATTGAAGCATGAAACCCATCTACTAGTCTTGTCTGATTGGATAAGTCCCCCCTTTTTCTTTTGCCATTCGAAAGTTTGGGGGCTTTGTCCTTGTGGGGCAATTGGATTAGTGAGCAGAATACTTCAGTAAACACATCTGGACATAGAGACTTTTTACTCTGTAGTTTCTTTTGAAGAAAGAAAGAATTATCATCTGCTCTCTTTGGAATACATTCCCATTTACTTATCATTTCTATGATGGGCTGTCCACCCAGATGAATCAGATTGACCCAAAACCAGTGATGTGCCTGGATATGATATGCATGCATATGAAATCATAGTTTTGCCACACAACCATGCCTATCCATTTAGACTGTAGCAAGGGAAAATGGAAAACAATGGGAAAGGGGAGAGGGGAGAGGGTCCCTAAACTTACTTACTTTATGGCATGTGGCAATGCAAGGTGGTCGGTCATTGGGGACCATGTATGTGTACAAGTATTTCTTAGGGATTAATTTATCAATAAAAGGTACATATGCAGTGTTCTTAGCTCAAGAAATGGGTGTTCTCCCAGGGGTTTGTTTATCAAGTGTGGTATATTTGCATGGGTCACAGCTAAAGAAAGAATTGGGTCCACTTGTGCATTCCTCAAAGGCCTGTACATGTTTTTGGATGGCATGTATAGAACATGTTGTGCATTTGTTACAGTAACTTTAGCTACTCCCTTTTGGGGGGACAACTGAGATATTTGATTGTGTATGCTGGTCCTCCTTGCAATGACGCTTTCTCCACCCCTCACGCGTTTCTTCGAATAACATCCCACCTTTTGAGAGAAAGAAAAATAATGTCACATGTAGGCCATCTTTTTGAGACCCAAGATAAGTATCTTTTTCCTCCAAATGGAGGAGCATTTTGGTCCTGGTTTGGTGACATATGATATTTGATTTGTGCTCATGATGACAATTGTAATATTTGCAATCCATTCCCACTTTTTCATATTGGTGGCGTGTCCTTCAAAACACCCAAAAACAGACAAGTCCATGCCCCCATCATCAATATTTAATAACTGAGAGTGGGGCACTGCCAAGATGCACACTAATGTGATCATTGACCTTGGGTGGAAGGTGGGGATGGAGGGGGGGTGAAAACAAATTCAGACATAAGAAGGGCCACCACAACTTGAAAGAAAAGAGGAAATGCACAGACAGACAGAGAGAGGGAACTTTGAATTAAACATGTCACAAATGGACAATTTCTGGTTAATGTAAAATTAGGTTAACATGGTCATCAGGAAGGCTTTTAGTACTTTGAAGGTAACGAAAGTGATCATGATGGAGCAGCCTCTTCTTTGCATTGCAGGTACAGTAGCCTCCCGCTTAAGTACGCAACTTGAACCTGGGAGGATTGTGCGTACTAGCCGGTAGGTGCGCACTTTAGGTGCGCACTTTAGATGAATCACTTACTCCGTCCGTCCGTCCGTCTGACACACAGGGCGTTCCGACCCCTTAACGGGCTCTGCGATGCCGATTCTGCAACCCCCCCCCCAGAAATGAGCCGCAGAGACCGATTCTGCTACGTATTTGCTTTTTTTTTATCTTTTTTTTTGGATTTTTCTCCCCTTCTCTTAAATTAACAAAAATGAAGAAACAAAATAAAAAATAAAAAATAAGAAATCGGCAGAAAAATCTAAGGCTACGTGTTTGCTTCTT